>ERZ779850.3533-NODE-3533-length-10935-cov-3.457261_pt1 | contig 10935 bp, 10 predicted proteins | sample MGYA00511249_ERZ779850 | MGnify/ENA primary metagenome ERZ779850 (study PRJEB29588, sample SAMEA2162475) | human gut metagenome | biome: human gut; feature: human-associated habitat; material: faeces | place: Denmark | collected 2008/2010 ...
CTGTTGCAGGGAGACGTCGGCAGCGGCAAAACCGTGGTTGCCGCCGCCGCCTGCTACATTGCCATTCAGAACGGACTGCAATGCGCCCTCATGGCACCGACTGAAATTCTGGCATCTCAGCATATGCACACCATGCAAGCGTTCCTTGCACCGCTCGGCATTTCCGTTGCCCTCCTCACCGGTTCCACACCGGCAAAAGAAAAAACCGCCATCCGCCGTCAATTGGCAGACGGCAGCCTGCAATTGCTGGTCGGCACGCATGCCATTTTTCAAAAAGACGTGCAATATCAAAAACTGGGTCTGGTGATTACAGATGAACAGCACCGCTTTGGCGTTGCCCAGCGTGCTGCACTGGCGGCAAAGGGCGGCGTTCCCCATAAGCTGGTCATGTCCGCTACGCCAATCCCCCGCACGCTGGCACTCATCATTTATGGAGACTTGGACATCTCCATTTTAAAGGAAGCACCACGTGGCAGACTGCCCATTGAAACATATGCTGTCACCGGACGGCTGCGGGAACGCGCCTATACTTTTATTCAAAAGCAGCTTGAACAGGGGCGGCAGGGCTACATTGTATGCCCTGCCATCGAGGAAAGCGATCAGGAACTGCAAGCTGTCACTGCCTATGCGGAATCCATCCGGCAGGGTGCCTTTGCCGCCTATCGGGTTGGCCTGCTGCCCGGCAAACTGGCACCGAAAGAAAAGGAAGCCGTCATGCAGGCATTTCAAAATGGGGACATTCAGCTGCTGGTCAGCACCACAGTCATTGAAGTTGGCATTGACGTACCGAACAGCACCATCCTGCTGATCGAAAATGCCGAACGATTTGGACTTTCCCAGCTGCACCAGCTGCGGGGCAGAATCGGACGGGGTTCCTATCAAAGCTACTGCATTCTGATGACCGATCACGTCACGGACTCCTGCAAGCAGCGCTTGAAAATTATGACCGAAACCAGTGATGGCTTCCGCATTGCAGAAGCGGACTTGAAACTGCGTGGCCCTGGCGACTTTTTTGGACAGCGGCAGCATGGTCTTCCGCCGCTGAAGCTTGCGGATATGACGCAGGATATGGCACTTTTGGAAGAAACACAGACAGCTGCAAAAGAACTGCTCCGGCAGGATCCCGACTTATCCAAACCGGAACATCATGCGCTCCGTTTAGAAGTCCTACGCCTGTTTGCCCGTGGCGGCGAAAACAATATGAACTAAAAAATGCCTGTTCCAAGATTGGAACAGGCATTCTTTTTATTTTGTAGCAGTGGTGCTAGATTCTGTGGATTCAGTCTGCTGCATCACAGATTCCGGTGCATCCGGAATCGGCTGCTTCAGTTCCGGCCCCTCATAGGTCGTAATTTCAATTCCCGTAATCAGAATGTCCTCCACAGGCGGCGTATAGGAAGCGCTGTTTTTCTTCTGCGTTTCTGCTTCTGTAATGGCATCGATTACCGCAAAGCTCTCCTCGCCGAATGCCTGTGCAAAAACAGTCATCTGCTGCGAATAGTTCGGAATGCCGCCATACTGCAAAAAGGCATCGGTTACCATCTTGGCATTGTCGGAGATATCCTCTAAATCTTTCTTCATGGATCCATCAAAAACAACGGTATTGCAGACCAGGAACCGGGTTCCGCAGTATTGCTGCACCGTTCCGTTGATTCGCTTCCATAAGCTGGTGTCCGAGGAAGTCGTTGGTGCACAGAATGCCCCCCGCAGCGGCCACAGGCTGGAGCTGGACTCCTTCGGTACCTTTTCATAATTCGTATCCTTTAGAGAACCAACGGCATCGGAACTGCCGGCATCAAAATAAACTCCTTTTTGAATCTGGTACACATAGGTATTGTCATAATATCCTTCCTGTGCCAGTTTGGTGAACTGTTCCACATATTTTGGTGCCTGCTCTGGATACAATTCTGCTGTGATATCCCCCATTGTGGTATGCACAATGGCAATGGGATCGCCCGGCTGCACCGGATCAATCTGGATCATTTTCGCATCGCTCATATCCACATATTCTTTTGCCTTTTCCTGCATATACAGCGAACAGGAAAACATCCCCGCACTGATCAGCGTGGTCAGCGCCAAAATCACCAAAACACGCTTTACCACTGTACGATTCCATCGTTTCGCCATTGCCGCCGTCCTTTCTTATTCTGCAAGCTTGGTCAGCTTTGTGCCCTGCCGGGTTTCCTGAATCTGATAGCCCAGTGCTGCAATTGCATCCCGCAGCTGATCGGCCTTTGCAAAATCCTTTGCCTTCCGGGCGGCAGCACGCTGTTCCACCAATTCCTGTACGTCTGCCGGAATGGCTTCCTGTTTCTTCCGATTGTACAGAATGCCCAGTACGCCCGTCAGTTCATCCATCAGCGCTGCACCAGCCTGGAGCTGTTCCTTCGGTGTCGCAGCATCTGCACTCATTCGGTTCAAATCCCGTACCAGTTCAAAAACAGCGGTCATGCCGTCTGCTGTGTTGAGGTCATCATCCATGGCAGTGATAAACTGCTGCCGCCGCTGTTCAAACAGTGCTGCGGCCTCCGGCGCAATGGCACCAGACTTTGCCACTTCAATGGCATGATCCAAAGTCTCCCGGCAGGCATACAGCCGTTCCAGAGAAGCCTTGCAGGCATCGAGGAGTTCCTTGCAGTAGTTGATCGGACTTCTGTAGTGCGCCTGCACCATCATATACCGAATAACCTCATAGCCATACTGTTCTGCCACTTCCCGCACGGTGAAGAAGTTGCCCAGGGATTTGGACATCTTTTTGTTATCAATGTTGATATAGCCGTTGTGCATCCAGTAATGCGCAAATTCTTTGCCGGTAGCAGCTTCGCTCTGCGCAATTTCATTTTCATGGTGCGGGAAAATCAAGTCCTGTCCGCCGCAGTGCAGATCAAAAGTTTCTCCCAGATAATGGCATGCCATGGCAGAGCATTCAATGTGCCAGCCCGGACGGCCCTTGCCCCACGGAGATTCCCAATAGGGTTCCCCGGGCTTTGCAGCCTTCCAAACCGCAAAGTCCAGCGGATCTTCCTTGCCGTCGTTGACATCAATCCGGGCACCTGCCTGTAATTCCTCAATCGGCTGTCCAGACAGCTTGCCGTAGGAAGCAAAGGAGCTGGTTCGGAAGTAAACGTCTCCGTTTTTCTCATAGGCATGTCCGGAATCCACCAACTTCTTGACCAGATTTAAGATCAAGTCCATGCTCTCTGTTACCTTGGGGTGCACATCCGCATCCATTACGTTCAGACCGTGTGCATCCTTTTTGTATTCTGCAATATACCGTTCTGAAATTTCAGAAGCCGGTACGCCATCTTCATTGGCACGGCGAATGATTTTATCGTCCACATCCGTAAAATTCTGCACATAAGTGACCTGATAGCCCCGATACTGCAAATACCGGCGCAGGACATCAAAGGAACAGATCGGACGGGCATTTCCGATATGAATGTAGTTATATACCGTTGGGCCGCAGGCGTAAATCCGCACATGATTCGGCTCCATCGGAATCAATTCTTCTTTCTTTCGATTTAGCGTATTATAAATTTGCATTATGATCCTCCTTTTGGTGGATGCAGGAGACCAATTGACTGGCCTCCTGACCCGATTGCTGCGGCAAGCTTAATCTCCACGCTGCCTGCAAATTCCGTCAATTTCTTTCTGCACGTCTGCCAGACGTTTGCGCAAAGCACAGATATCTTCCATGTTCAAATCCCGATAGTGCACCTGATCCAGATCCTGCTCGACCTTTACACCGTCCCGGCGTGCGATACGAGCCGGTACCCCGACTGCTGTACAATTATCCGGAATCGGCTGCAAAACGACTGCATTGGCAGCAATTTTTACATTGTTGCCGATGGTAATCGGGCCGAGCACCTTTGCACCGGCACCGACCATGACATTATTGCCCAGTGTCGGGCGCCCGAGCCGATGAGCACGCCGTTTCCGATGGTTGGGTGGCGTTTGCCGGTGTCGTGACCGGTTCCGCCGAGGGTAACGCCTTGATAAAGCAAACAATTCTCTCCGATTACCGTTGTTTCTCCGATTACAACACCCATTCCATGATCGATAAACAGTCCTTTCCCGATCTGCGCACCCGGATGAATCTCAATGCCGGTTTTATGCCGGGAACGCTGCGAAATGATTCTGGCAATGGTATAAAACTGATGCTGATAAAACCAATGCGCAATGCGGTAACTCCGAACAGCATGCAAACCGGAATAGGTCAATGCAATCTCAAAACTGCTTCGTGCTGCCGGGTCTTTTTCCTTGACCACAGCGATGTCTTCTTTTAGTTGTCGAAACAACATTTCACCACCTTTTTCCCATAAAAAAGCCTCCCGCCAAACCGATTCCGGTCAGACGAGAGGCGATATTTCCAATACCACGGTTCCACTCTCATTTTCACTCAAGCGCCTTTTCAAAAGGCAGCGCCGATAACGGTGCGCAACCGAACGCAGATACAGCTGCTTTGCTGCGAGCAGCAGGCAGGTTCCCCACGTCAACCGGGCGCAGAAGAGCGCCCTAGCAGCTGCACTTCCCGTTTGTTGCTGGCATCGTTTCACCGACCCGATGCTCTCTGAACAGCTTGCTGCAAGCGGTACTCTAACTGCTGGTTTTTTTCCTATTGAATTGATCCATTCTTATTATATGCAATTTTTTGGCATTTGTCAAGGCACACGGCAGAAGCCAGACAAAAGCAACCGGTAAAAGCAGCGCTGCTCTTTCACCAGTCTGTTACAGGATTGTTTGTTATTCCCAAATGCGGTCAAATTGATCCTGCTCATCTTCCCATTCATTGATTTTTCGAACCGGACGCATGCCCAAAATCAAACTGCCCATGCTGCAAAGAAACAAGCCTCTCTGACAAATGGCACGCATAAAATACCGTATTACAAATCGATTGGCACCTTCATAGGAAAGCCGACCTGCAACATTCCAATCATGAATCCGCTGCCACATCGGCAGAATAATCACCGAAAGCCCAAACAACACCACGAAAACGGTAAGAACTTTCCAAAACAATGCAGTTCCTTCCCGCATTCTGGCGGCAAGAAACAGCAGCAAAATACAAAACAATCCAAAATTAATCCACGAAATAATGGCCTTCGGTGCAAAAAAACACTCGATTACGGTCACCAAACCAGTGGGAATCAACAACATCCACCCGACATGCGATTCCAATTTCCAGGCAATGAGTGGAAACAAAGCCAGCAGGCCGCTTCCGGCTGCCAGCGCCCAATATTCTTTATACGCTGCATATTGATCGGTCAACAGCACATGCAGCAAATCGACACACATACCAGCTGCAAAAATGGCAGCTGCCCATAAACATACAGATTTCCAAACAATGGTATAAGTATTTTTCATCGGAGTTCCTCCTTTTTTCAGAACGCTTCTTCACAAGAAATCCGTGCGGATTTTCGAGCAAACTTTTCACGCAAACAAGGCAAAAATCCGCAGGTATCCTTTCACATGACAAGGATTTTATGTGAATACGCTCTAGTATACCATAAAAAAAGGATTGTTGTCAAATGAATCCCCAGCGTTTGCACAGCACATTGGTCTGCAAACGCTGAGGATTTTCATGCTTAATTGGAAGTAGAAGAACTGCTGCTTCCACTCGTTGTATCAATCGCAGGGTCAATCAGATACCAGTTTCCTTCCACCTGAATCATGGTCGGCTGAATCATGGTTTCTGCCTCTCCTGCACTTCCGCTGAGCTTTTGCGTAACGGTCAGTACCACAGCCTGTTCTACCACGCATCCAGTTTCTTTCAGAGACGTATTTAACTCTGCAACTGCGGCATCGGACTGCTGCTCCAGGCTGTTGACAGAAAATGTAACCTGTACATTGGAGCCATACAGCCCTCTCCAATATTCTACCAGGCTTGCTGCGGTCTGATTATAGGCAGCAATTTCATCTTCTTTGGTTTCATTGTACTGTTCCTGCACGTACGTCCAATAGGCTTCCGGTGCAATCAGCTTCTGCATCGCCTCTCCATTTTCCGAGAATACCGCATCATAATATTCACTGAGCAGGGTACCATATACACTGGAATCGCCAGCTTCCTTTTCCTGATGCTTTTCCCGCACCAGCAGGATGGTCAAAAAGGCAAGCAAAACCACAGCTGCTACGATCAGTCCAATTCCAAGCCGCCGTTTCTCTGCATGTTTCATCGTTTGTATCTCCTCCCTTTACCACAATCCATAGCCGTTATACTGTGCGACATAATCCATATCTTTCATAGCATCCAAGCTATACCATTTCATGCCGGACTTCAGGAACACCAGCGACTCTGTATAATACTCGCTCTGGGTATCCCCTGCATAAACCAGTTTTGTCCGCACGCTGACTGCTTTGGAGATGGAAAGATCTACATTGTAGCTTTCCTTGAGCTGATCTTCATAGTCAGCAAGTGTTTGACTGTCTGTAATTTCTGTTGTACCCAGCACATCGTAAGAAATGGTTACATTGCTGCCGTATGTTTCCTTGCTCTTTTCCATGGAAGCAGTAAAATAATTCCCCATCATTTCCTTGACTTCCCGGCGGTTCATATCGTAGGTGTCTTCCAGATACTCTAAGTAAGCATTGGGAACAATTGCTGTATAGGAGGAACCACGCTGCTTGTCCATTCCCTTTACATACTGGTACAAGGGCTTTTTATAGCCGCCGAAGAACACCACATACAGAATGATGCTGACAAGCAGCACAACAACAATTCCCAGGGCGACACCACGGCGAATCCATTTATTTCGACGAACAGCAGCCTGCTGTGCCAACTGCTGCGGGTCTTCCATTGCCGTCTCTGCCTGGACGGATGTTTTTACCGTTGCCTCCGCAGAGAGATACGGCATGGAAAAAGAAGAAAATGCATCGGACGGTTCCGCAGACTTTGCCGGCTGCGGAGCAGGTTCCGTTTCGGAGGCAGATGCTGCATCCACCGGACTGCCGCAAGCTGGGCAACGAACTGCATCTTCTTCCATCGATGCACCGCAATTGTTACATTTCATCGTTTCTTTCGCTTCCTTTCTGCACGCAGCGCAAGCAAACTGGCTGTGTGCGGTACCTGCGAACCATCCTTTGATCCGCAGCATGGATTGCATGAATCCTTTTTATTATGTAACATTTTGCACAATTTGTCAATACAATCCGTGGAATGTTTACAATTCTGCTATTAGCCTGTCCACAAAAAACGGTGGAAAACCGTTGTGCCCTTCAAATTGGTTTTCCACAGTGTGGAAAACTAATTTCTTTCTAAACCGTACTTGTCCGCTGCATTGTTTTTGCACCTGTTGAAAGTGGCTACACCAACTTGCTGGTTTGCTGTCCCATCTCTTGTTTCCACAACTGGGTGCTGCATGCAAAAAAAGTTTTCCACAAATTCTAAACGAACCGTGGAAAACTTTTTTAGAAGATTCAATTGTGGAAAACCAACTGTTCCTTGGATTTATTCTTCAACAGAATTGACAAACATATCATAGATGCAGCGAATTGCCTGTTCAAAATCGCTTTCATTGACACCGACGATGACATTCAACTCACTGGAGCCCTGGTCAATCATCTTAACATTGATTCTAGCATGTGCCAACGCTGCAAAAATTCTTGCTGCAACCCCTCTGGTTCGGAACATGCCACGGCCAACAACGGCAACCAATGCAATATGCTCCTCCACTTCCATCTTATCCGGTGCAACTCGCTTATTCAGCTGCGTCAAAACACGATCCAGCTTTCCGGCTACCTGCGCACTTTCCACAATCACGGTCATGGAATCGATGCTGGACGGCATATGTTCCAAACAAACATCATTGCTTGCCAAAACATCCAATACGTCTCGGCAGAAACCAATCTGACTATTCATCATGTCTTTATGAATGTTGATGGAGGTGAAATTCTTCTTGCCTGCAATACCGGTAATGGTGTAGGCACTGAAAGATTCCTCATTGCTGTCCGGAACGATCATAGTACCTGGCTCTTCCGGTGCGTTGGTATTACGAATGTTGATCGGAATGCCAGCAGAACGAACCGGGAAAATAGCGGCTTCATGCAGAACCGATGCGCCCATGTAGGAAAGCTCCCGCAGTTCGGTATAGGTAATGGTACGAATACCGGCAGGATGTTCGACAATACGAGGATCTGCAACCAGGAACCCGGATACATCCGTCCAGTTTTCATAAATTTCTGCCTTCACCGCACCGGCAACCAGCGAACCGGTTACGTCGCTTCCACCTCTGGAGAACGTCTTGACATAGCCATCGGCTCCGCATCCATAGAAGCCCGGTACAACGGCATGCTCCATGGTTTCCAAACGAACCCGCAATGCTGTCATGGTCTTTTCCTGATCAAGATTGCCGTCTTCGCCGAAGAAAATTACTTCTGCCGCATCGACAAATGGGTAGTTCAAATAAGCCGACAGTACCTTGCCATTGAGGTATTCTCCACGGCTTGCTGCATAGTCGCTGCCGGCACGCTTTTTAAAGTTTTCCTCAATCACTGCAAATTCATTGTCCAAGGAAAGCGTCAGTCCCAGTCCGGAAATAATTTCCTCAAACCGTGCACGAATTTGTGCAAAGGTTTCTGCAAACGGCTCTCCCTTTTCTGCCAGCTCATAGCAGGCATACAACATATCGGTTACCTTAATATCTTCCCGGAAGCGCTTTCCCGGTGCAGAGGGAACGACATACCGCCGTGCGTCTTCTGCCTGAATGATGGCAGCTGCCTTCTTGATTTGTGTTGCGTCAGCCAAGCTGCTTCCGCCAAATTTTACAACTTTCATACGATTCTTGAACCCTTTCTATGCGCATACAGCATCCTTTTGCGGCATACGCCTCATCAATTTTCCTTCAGATTAGACATCTTATTTTAGTATATTCCATCTGGGGAAAAAAATCAACTGTGAGAAGCACCAAATTTTTGTGCAATTTGTATGTATATTTAGTAAATACGTCTGTACGCCGTAGGAGAACAGGCTTTCCGCAAAAAAATCCGCCCAAAAACAGACGGATTTTTCTCGGTAAGCAATCCCATTCAGCTTTCCAGCTGCCGGCCCAAAAACTGCGAGGCAGCTAAAATCAAGCTTTTCTGACTGTCGTTGATGGCACTGCCTTCCCCGTTATCCAGAAAGGCAACTGCTCCGGTAACGTCCCCTGCGGCAATAATCGGCAGGCATGCCATGGCACCCTTTTCCACGCCCTCTGCCGGCATGAGGGAATCGGTTCCATTTTCTGAAAAATACTGCTTCCGGTTTTCCATCAGCTCTTCCAGCTCCGGCGATACCCGGCGGGCATTCCATTCTTTCTTGGCGGCACCGGATACGGAAACCACATGATCTCGATCAAACACGGCAACCGGACAACCTGCCAAACGGTGCATGATATCTGCCACCTGTGCGGCGCTCTCACTGAGTTCTCCAATTGGGGAATACTTCTTAAAAATACCCTCCCCTTCGTTGCTCGTATAAATTTCTAAGGGATCGCCTTCCCGGATGCGCATGGTGCGCCGAATTTCTTTTGGGATGACAACACGTCCCAGATCGTCAATTCTTCTTACAATTCCAGTCGCTTTCATCGATCGGATCCTCCAAACTTTTTCATTTGCCGCTCCTGTTTGAGCTGCATGCGTAATGCTATTGTTTGAGAAAAACGGAAGATTATACATATGGACAACTTGAAAAAATACCAATCTTCATGCAGACTGCATCAATTATCCAAAAATTTACATAGAAATGGAAAACATATATTGACAAAATAAAAAGAATACGGTAAAATGATAGGAGAAACTTTAACGGCTCTCCAACACTCTGGAGAACACATGAAAAAAGGAGAATGTGAGTTATGAATTGTAAGAAATGTGGTGCACCCCTTCCAGAAAATGCAGTGTTCTGCGAAAAGTGCGGACAAAAGGTAGAACCGGTTGCAGCTGCTGTCCCGCCGCAGGGTGCCGCTTCCAATCCGAATCCAACACCAAATCCAGCACCGAACCCGAATCCGGCTATGGGTGCACAGGCACCAAACGGTGCACCGATTCCGCCGACTGGCGCAGGCTTTGCAGTTCCTCCGGTAGGTGCTGCTGATGGTACCGAAAACAAGAACAAGAAGGTTGGCGTGATTGCAGCAATTGTTGCTGCTGTTATCGTTGTTGTTCTGCTGGCATCCCTGCTTTTCTCTCGCAGCCCGAAGGATTGCGTCAAGGATTTCTATAAGGCAGAGCAGAAAGCAAGCGCCAGCCAGATGCTGAACCTGGTTCCGAAGAAGTATCAGAAGTATCTGATGGATGAATATGACCTCAGCAAAAAGGAACTGAAAGAAGCAGTGAAGGATTACTTGGATGACAATCTGGATGGCTGGGAAGATGATTACGGCGATGGAATCAAGCTAAAGGTTGAATTCAAGGATAAGGATAAAGTCAGCAAGGACGACATCAAGGACATGAACGAAACCTTTGATGATGAGGATATCAAGTTGAAGGTGAAGAAGGGCTACGAATACGAAATCAAAGTCAAGATCAAGGGTGACGATGATGACGATTCTTCTAAAACAACCAGCTACGCAGTAAAGATCGGCGGAAAATGGTACAGCTCTGATGCAATTGCAACTGTAACATACGCTGCTGCTTCTGCTGACTAAGTTTTCTTTGTAAATCACGCAAAGCCACCGAGAAAACAAAATTGTTTCTTCGGTGGCTTTTTCTGATTCTATTGTATCAAAGCCAAGGAAAGGATGAAACGCAATGTATTGTAAAAAATGTGGATCCCCTATCCCAGATGATTCAAGATTTTGTAACTACTGCGGAACCAGTGTATCGCCCGTAGTGCAGCAACCTACTGTGCCACAAAGTCCAATGGCAAACCAGCAAGCTCCGCAAAATCCAATGGCAAACCAACAAGCTCCGCAAAATCCAATGGCAAACCAACAAGTACCGCAAAATCCAATGGCAAACCAACAA
>ERZ779850.3546-NODE-3546-length-10908-cov-3.222611_pt1 | contig 10908 bp, 7 predicted proteins | sample MGYA00511249_ERZ779850 | MGnify/ENA primary metagenome ERZ779850 (study PRJEB29588, sample SAMEA2162475) | human gut metagenome | biome: human gut; feature: human-associated habitat; material: faeces | place: Denmark | collected 2008/2010 ...
CTACAATTTGCACTGCGTCGAAATTTCTATCCACGCTCTCCTTGCGGAGAGCGACTACACTATGACAACTACAATTTGCACTGCGTCGAAATTTCTATCCACGCTCTCCTTGCGGAGAGCGACTACACTATGACAACTACAATTTGCACTGCGTCGAAATTTCTATCCACGCTCTCCTTGCGGAGAGCGACCCCATAATACAAAAAATAACTGTATTGACTGTTGCGATTTCTATCCACGCTCTCCTTGCGGAGAGCGACGTGTTGTGGGTGTTGCGCAAGGTGCCGATATTGGATTTCTATCCACGCTCTCCTTGCGGAGAGCGACGTTGAGAAAGTTCCCGCTGATGTGTTTTATCAGGCATTTCTATCCACGCTCTCCTTGCGGAGAGCGACCCGGGAAAAGTTAGAGTAGTAGAACCGGGATTTGCATTTCTATCCACGCTCTCCTTGCGGAGAGCGACGCCATCCACAACGCGGAGATTAACAAACATGATAATTTCTATCCACGCTCTCCTTGCGGAGAGCGACCATCCATTTTGTGCACCTCCAAATAAATATGAGTAATTTCTATCCACGCTCTCCTTGCGGAGAGCGACCCAAACAACCACCAATACCAGCACAACGGAGGCCATTTCTATCCACGCTCTCCTTGCGGAGAGCGACCAGTTGCGTTTTACAACGCGACAAGCAACCCGATATTTCTATCCACGCTCTCCTTGCGGAGAGCGACTCTCGGACTTGGTCATTGCTTCGGACATAATACAATTTCTATCCACGCTCTCCTTGCGGAGAGCGACCCGCAGTTGACGGTTGATGGCGGTGTAATTAACCATTTCTATCCACGCTCTCCTTGCGGAGAGCGACGCAGTTGCGTTTTACAACGCGACAAGTAACCCGATATTTCTATCCACGCTCTCCTTGCGGAGAGCGACAGCAAAAGTGCACAAAACAGTGGGGCACTTTTGCGCATATGAAACAAATTTTATGGAGATTGCATCTTCATGCTGACAGGCAAGGCTGTATTTTACCCTATCTGCCCCTGTTTTTTCCATATTTTCTGGTGCGAAGGAACCGGGAATTTTATGATTGCCTTCCCCTCGCACTAAGCAAACAAGATTCCATCCTGATCAAAATCCGGGTGCAGACCCACATGCTCGACTTTGCTTTTGTAATGGTTTCCCAGTTGATAAAAGCGCAGGCTGTCCGATTCCGAATCGATCAGTTCGGTCAATTTTGCTTTGAACATCGTGTATTGCGCGGCATCCAGCAGGCACTCAAATACGGAGTTTTGCACCCGCTGGCCGTAGTCTACACAGACTTTTGCTACTTTGCGCAGCCTGCGACGACCGGCGGCTGTTTCGGTGTTGACATCATAGGTTACAAGCACCAACATAACGGCACCTCACTTCCAGAAAAACGGTGGGTACACTTCCAGGTCGCCGCGCAGAGCACGGGCCAGCAAAAGCGCCTGAACATAGGGCACCAGCCCCCAGGGCAGTTTTTCTTTCAAAAACGGATGGGTGATCTCTTCCTTCTTTTTGTTCTGCCATGCGGTCAGGAAAGCTTTGCGGCCATCATCCGTCAGCAGTACGGCACCATTTTCCTGTTTTTGCAGGTGTTTTGCCGTGATGATCTTTTGATTGATGCAGCTGATGACCAGCCTGTCTGCATAAACTGCCCGCAGTTCTTCCATCAGGTCAAGTGCCAGACTTTTGCGGCCGGGGCGCGGGCGGTGCATAAAGCCAACATAAGGGCCCAGGCCCACAGCGGTCAAGGCGGATGCACACTCCCGCGCCAGCATGCTGTAGGCAAACGAAAGCAGCGCATTCACATTGTCCAGCGGTGGACGGCGGCTGCGGCCCTCAAACACAAAATCCTGCTTTTGCTGCAGAATCAGGTCATTTAGGCAGTCAAAGTAGCGCTGGGCTGCCTCGCCTTCTAGGCCGCGCAGCTGTTCCGGATCATCGCTGGTCTGTATCAGCGGCAGCGCGGCGGCTAGCTGGGTGGAGGTGCGTTTCAGTTTTTCGACCGGGACACGCTGGGGATGATCGCGAGTTGCGCGTTCCAGCACCCAGCGCGCGTTATACACTTTACCAAGGATAAAACTCCGGGCATAGCGACAGCTCTGGGCCGGGTCATCCGACACGCGGTACTGCGTCTGACGCAGCAGCACATTGCCGCGTTCTTCCCCCACGGTGCGGGCCTGAAATCTGCCATACGGGTCAAAAAAGCAAAGGTCAATGCCCCGCCGGGCACAAGCTCCCATCAAAGCGGGGCTGGCACCCGCGTAAGTAAAGCAGACGATGCCTTCCAGCGTATGCAGGGCATAGCGGTGGGTTTCCTGCTTATTGCGGGTAACAACAAGGTTTTCGCCATCCAATGTCAGGTAAGCGTCCTCATTGATGACAAACAGGGTGTTGAGCAGCTTTCTCATGGCGCGCCCTCCTCAATATGCTCCCGCAGATACGCCGCCGGGTCTGCCTGCTGATACAGCGCCGGCAGGCAAAGCTCTTTCAGTGAGCAGGCATTGCAATGCTTGCCGGGTTTGCTTTTTGGGGTATAGCCGCGCGCAAACAGGCGGTTCATCTCATCCGCCATGGTCTGCGCGGTGCTGCGCAGTTCCGGTGTCAGGGAAACATGTTCCCGCTGCCGGGTTTCTTCATAAAAGATTTCCCCTTCCGGCACCTCGCACACCAGCATTTCTTCCAGCGCCATGGCCTGTGCGCAGAGCTGCAAACGATCGGCATCGTTTACCTTGCTGCGGCCATGCTTATATTCCACGGGCATGGGCTGCCACAGGCCGCGGCGGCCCTGCAATGACACGCCGTTTGGATTCTTGTGAAACTCTACCACATCGCAGTCGCCGGTCAGCTTCAATCGGTGGCTGACGACCCTCATACCGCGGGCGATCAGCAAATCGCCGCGTTTTTCCGTCAGGGTAACATCATGGCAGCGGGTATGCTGCAGGCGGCCTTCGGCGGTGCGTTGGTTTTCGGACCATTGTTGTTCCAGGTGTATGAGCGCCCACTGACGGCGGCAAAAGCTGAAATGCTGGATACCGGACATCAGCAGGTAATCATCTGAGGAAACCATTACGACAGCCTCTCGCACGTTACCCCTGCCGGAAGATTTTCATCCACCGTTACCACATAGTCATGGTAACTGCGCGGGAAGGCTACCCCTTCGGCACGCGTGACATGCACTGCATCAAACAGTTTATAGGACGGCGCATTGCCCAGCTCCGAATCATGCTTGAACACGATCAGTTCCCGAACTGCCATTTTGCCGCGGGCTGCACTGTGGTCATTTTCAAACATATTCAGGATTGCCTGCCACAGCAGCTGCAGGTCATCCTCTGAGAATCCTGTAGTTTTGCGGGCAAGGTTGGCAGAAATGTAACCCTCTGCACGGTACAAGCCATACGGGATCACATACTTGCGGCCCATCTCGGTGCCTTTACGCTCCGCATCAGCTTCCGTTGTAATGGCAATACGAGTGATGGTTACTTCCTGCGGGAGAACAGGGTCTACCGAGCGTGCAAAGCTCAACTGAACAGGGCCACGCACCTGCCCACAGTTCAGTGCGCCTTTTACAAAGGTTGTCATAACGGCGCCAAATGTGCGGATATCATAAAAGTTCTGGCACATAAAGTCCCGGATTTTACGGTCCAACTCCGGGTCATCTTTCTTGGCGACTTTCAGGGCATCCTTGGCATCAGCATCAATGCCCAAGTATTCGAGTGCTTTTTTATCGCTGCGGTTCAGGGGGACCTGATCTTTAATGTAAATCTGGTATCCTGCTTCATCTTCTTTGGCCACTTCGACATAGTTGCGAATCTTACGCTTCAAGCAGACATCTGTAACAATGCCATATCCCGTTTCCGGGTCGACACGCGGCATGTTGCCTGCATCCGGGTCGCCGTTCGGATTTCCGTTTTCAACGTCAAACAGAATTACAAAATCATACCGGTTTTTGATTGCCTGTGCCATTGTTATTCCTCCACTTTCTTTGTATAGCGTTCCTGTGTCTGATGGTAATAGCCAAGGATAAAAGCGCCTTGTTCCGGCAAGGTCAGCCGTGCGGGAAAGCTTCCTTCCAGTTTTCCGCCCGCCAGCGCAGCGATCTGCTTATCGTAATAAATCTTTTGTGGCTTGCTCATTTTTTGCATATGCTTTTGTGCCAGCATCAGAATTGTCGGGAATACAGTAGCTGGGGTGGATGCCGCCGCATTAAAATAGCGGTCTTTGATGGTTGTATTGATATCCGGGTTTACCGCCATCTGGATTGCTTCCAGCACAGCAAAAAGCTGACCCATAACATACGGTTGATAATTTGTTTCCTTGTTATTTTCCACAGTTAATACCTCCTTTGGGCAACGGGGATCTTCATTACGCAGGTAGTATGCTTTTATAATAGCGGCACGGCCGCGTGTTACTTTTTGCTCTGCGCGGATACGCATCATAACGCCATCCAGCAGGGTTGCCGGGTACCTTGTATTATTCAGGATTGCACGCAAGACATCGCCTGCCAGCTGCGGTGCTGCCGATGGGTTGCGGGAATTGGTGTTGACGGTTTCCTGCAGCAGCCAATACACCCCCAGCCGCGGGAATTTATCATAAGCGGGGCGCACAATCTCTAAGCGGTCATAATGCTTCTGCACATTATCAAGCAGCGTTTGAAATGTATCCTGCCAGAAAAAGCGAACCGAGAGGCGCGCCGCATTAGGGGCCAAACCAAGCACATAAAAGTGCCTTTGTGGGTCAAGTGTCACGTTCTGCCACTCTACACTCTGTCCATGGACCAGCTTGTCCACTGCATTTCGCACATCACTTTCGCTGACAGGCGCATCCATGGCAAACAATGCATCCATTGCTACCTGCTGGTAGGCGGTCTCACCACCTGCTGCCCAGCAGACAATGGTGGTATCGCCCACGCGCTGAACATGTTCCCTGTCTGCCAGCAGATAGTTTAATGCCTGTGCATAGGCAAAGGCCGCATAACTGCCAACCGGCGCATTGCCCCCCTGTTCATGTCCGTATGAGCAAAAAGCGTCCGCATTAAAAGAAACAATCGATGCGCCGGAAGGCTGTGCCCCGGTCACGCCTTTAATCGCCGGGTGCAGGCGGGCAAGCGGTGCCTTTTGCCCTGTAACCAGGCATCGGATTTCCGGTGCATCCGTGTTCTTATCACACTGCCGCTGCCAGGCTTCCTGTATTTCCGGATCGTCCTGAACATAGTTTTCCCGAATCAGAAATACCAGATTGCCACCCTTGTAAAGTTCCTTGAGACTTTGTTCCAGCGCTGGATTCTGCTCCGCCGCCTTGGGGTCCCAGTTTATAAAAAAGTTCCGCACTGCCTGTGCCGCCTGACCGGAAACATTTTGTAAAATGGCAAGATGCAGCTCCTTTGCAGCGGCAAAGCACTGCATTGCACGCTCCGGTTTGCCTTTTCCGTCAATGCCGAGCATGTAAGCACTGTTATCACACAAAAAATTGGCTGCCACACCACTAGAACGTTTAATCTGTTCCGGAACTTGCAGCTGACATGGAGCAAGCACTGTTTTTTTACCGCGCTTTTCCTCTTGCTGCAAGGGGTGCAATGCCATCAGTTGGCCGTTTTCATCCAGTTCCAAAGCCCAACTGACTTTTGCGCTTGTCCAACCGGGGCGCGTGATTTTGCCATTGGCCAGCAAATCTTCATAGTATTGTACCAAAGCCTGTAAAATCATCGGTACACCTCGCAGTCTGCCACATTCAACACACCATGTTCCAATTTTGCATGGAAATACATCGGGGTTATGTTCTGCGGGTCAGTGTAGTTAAAGTCATATAGCATGAATCCCAAATCCCGTGTTTCCTCAATGGTCGGGATTGGCCCGCCGGGCCATGCGCGGAATGCGGCAGGAAATTCACGGCACCCAAGATAGGGAGTATGAAAACACTGGCCCCTGGACATGCGCCGGGTAACAATATCCTGGAACTTTCCCGGATTGTCGCTCGGTGCCGCACGGTCAGTCATCTCAAATTCTGCCTCAATCACATAATGAACGTCCTGCAACACCATGGCTGCACGCTGAACGATCTGCTGGGGCGTGGCAAGGTAAAGCTCTTTCCCTGTTCCCTGCATCGCGCTGCGTACATCGGAACAAAGAATTTTGCTTTTTACTTCGTTCCGACGGATGTTGGTAAAGCGAATTGGGTTCATAACATAGATTTTCCGGATTTTCCACCGTAAGCCAGGGTGGTAATAGATTGCTTCTACTATGCCGCGTGCCGCGGAAGGGGTGAGGACTTCATATGAAACCCTTTCGACTTTTAGCTCAGGCCTCGAGAGCAAAGCATAATTCCCCCATACTTCCAGCTGGATCATCTGCATCAACTCCTTTGCATTTCTATTTTCAGTTGTTTTTAATTTATACTTTTGCTATAGTTTCAATATACGCTACTTGGCACCAAATGTCAATCCTTTTATCATGTATACTTTTTGTTTGCTTTTCATCCGGTTTTCTTTTATAATAAGTTGCGTCGGCAGCTTATGCCGTGGATAGAAATAGTTGATTTTACTTTAGCGCACAAAAACGGCAGGGCAGGCTCCCTGCCGTTTTTGCTTTATGCAAACCAGGCTGCTCCCGTTTCAGCTTCCATAGCAAGGCCCGTGTTGTTATCGTAAAGGCTTCCGTCCGTTAATTCCCATATGCCTTCACTGATTTGGCAAACCGCCCCGGCATTCTCCAGCGTTTTCAGATGATCCGGGTAAACCGGAACACCATATTGCCCCAGTTGACGGAACAAAGTTTTGCTTACCTCTCCTGCACGCAATCGTGCAAGCAAATGTTCCCCTTTCCCTTGGGGAATGTATACGGTCACGGCAGGTGTTTCAATTAAGTGGAACCTCTCTGCCGCTGTTGCAAAAGGGAAAATGCGCCCTTCCATATCCTGCTCGAACCCTTGCAGAATTTGCTGTTCATCCAGTCTTTTATCTCCTTTTAAGGTACGGTAAAACAGAAAGTATGTTTCGATTGCTTCCAGAGATGCCAGATCTGCATATTTTTTCAGGACGCTTTGCGTTGCGGATACATTCTGTTCCAGCATGCGCGGTACATGCTGCCCTTCCAATGTGAAAATCTGTACCAAGCTCTGCTCCGCCGGGCGTCTTCCCTCTCGATTGCAGCGCCCCGCCGCCTGCAAAATGGAATCCAGACCTGCTTCCTCGCGGTACACAGCCGGAAAATCCACATCAACACCCGCTTCGATCAAAGAAGTTGATATCACACGGCAGGGCAGCCCATCTTTTAAGCGTTCCCGGATTTCCTGCAATAACTGTTTGCGATGGGCTGGGTATAGCAATGTTGTCAGGCAGTAGCTGCCCTCTTTGGGCAGGTTATTGTATAATTCCTGTGCTGTTTTTCTCCGGTTTACAATACACAGCACTTGTTCCTGCGCTGCCAGTTCTGCGCCAAGCTGGCTTTGTTCCAACTCTCCGCGCATTTTTAGCGTTGTACGCCGGAATGCCTGATATTGCTCTTTGGGATGTGGGCAAAGTTCCGTCATCTGCAGCCCAGGCGCCAGTTCATCAAACAAGGGCTGCAAAGCTGGTTGTGTGGCCGTGCACAGTACCGCTGCTGCGCGGTAATGCTGTACTAGCTGCGCGATTGCCGCAACGCAGGGGCACAAATAAGGAACCGGCAGGTTTTGTGCTTCGTCAAAAATGACCACACTATTTGCAATGTTATGTAATTTACGGCATTGTGACGCATGGTTGCCGTAAAGTGATTCAAAGAATTGCACGGATGTGGTAACCACCACCGGAGCATCCCAGTTTTCCGCCGCCAATGCTTTTCGGTAGGCTGCCGGCTCATCATCTTCCTTGGCAGAGTAGTCCACCCCTGAATGGTGTTCCAAAACATTTTCTGCTCCTAATATTTCCGAAAACACATCCGCGGTCTGGTCAATAATGGATGTATAAGGGATCACATAAATAACCCGGTCCATATGGTTCTTTACAGCTAGCGAAAGCGCAAATGCCAATGACGCTACCGTTTTTCCCCCGCCTGTAGGAACGGTCAGGGAATAAAGGCCGCGTCGCCCTGTTTGCCCTGCCGTTGTACAGGCACTCAAAATTGAACTGCGGCGCTGATTCAAGGTTCCCTGGGGATGGCTCCATTTTGCGGTATATTGGTTCAACCTTTTCAGCAGTTCATCCATTGTCTGGCCTTGTCCGCGCGGTTTAGGGCTGCTCATAAAGTTTTCCGTATCCAGATAGTCCGCATCGACCAGGCAGGAATACAACATCCGGGTATAAAATGCCTGTGTAAAACGATTTTCCTTCATCATTTCCGGCTGGGGCGGGATGGACGGCCGTTTAATCTCATTCGTCCATTGGGTATAGGGTTCAACGCTCTTTTTCAATCGCCCAAACATTGTCGCATCCTGCGCGGTATCGCTTCGGCCTCCTCCATCCGGCAGGCCGCTATGGTGTCCCGCAATAGCAAAAGCCAGTGGGATTTGACCATATCGGGCAGCCACCTGTGCACCAGCCGTTGAGTGATCCACTTTCTCTCCACCTTGCAGGCGCTTTTGAAACTTTGTACTATATTTACCAATATCATGCAGTAATCCAAGCCAAGTTCCCTGTTGCTGGGCATCAAAGGCTGCTGCAAATTGCCTACATAGGACTGCCGTTCCCTGCAAATGGTCCGCTACCGTTTGGACGCGGGTTCCGTCTTCACTGATATGAGCCAGCATCTTTTTCTCCTGGTGCATAATCAAACTCCCTTCTGTTTTGCTTTTCTCTATTATAGCAGATCACTCATCCCATAATTCGGACTTTCACTCCAGTTCTGCAATCTTTGTCATACTATCCAAATTTATCCATGTAGAATTGTTAGCTATTCCCATTAGCAGATATTTTTGATAAAATAAGATATTATAGGGTTTATGAATTCACTTTCTTATATTACTTCTTCATCTTACCGAAAAATCATTTACGCAAGGAGTGAAAAGCCATGAAAAGGAAGTTATTCTCATTTTCCGCCAGTGTTATCACCGCAATAATGCTTACCGCTTGTGCTGCAGCGCCAGAAAATAAGCCTGCTTCCTCCGCTGCTCTTTCCCCGACCAGTGAAGCTGTTGCCACAGCTATACCATCCACTAGCAATGCCAACTGGAAGTTACCGCCGCAATATGATTTTGACGAGATGATTCCTCTCTTCTCCCGCGAAACCCACACTGCCGGTTACGCCGCTGCCCGAAATCTGTACGCTGTGCGCAAGGGCGAACGCTGGAGCCTGTTTAATGCTGCCAACTGTAATGCTTTTCTGGAAGATTTGTCAGAAAGCATCCCGTACCTGTATGGTGAGCAGGAGCTCTCCATTGGGGTAGATGATACATACGATTACCAGAAGCTGAATGCCCTGGAAGAACAGATTAACCAGGAGCTGGTTGCCCAACAAATGCCTTTTACAACCATGCTGGGCGGGCACGGCGGGTATGGCATCCAGTGGATTTTAGGTGACAGCCAGATTTACCGTTCTGCTATTGGTGTCTATACATTTAGTGGCACGCCCATCGAACAGGTGTATGCTCCTGATTTGGTTGGCATTCAGCAAGGCATTTGGGATGATGAATATGCCGGTTATCTTGTTGACAATTCTGCACCTTTTGCCGTTGCGGATAAAAACGGTACAATTTTAACCGATTTCGACTACCAGGATGCCTGCATGGCCGGTGAATCTTTAATCGCGGTAAAGGATGCAACCGGTAACTGGGGATATTGCGACCAAAGCGGTGCTTTAGTAATCCCCTGCATTTATCAGCCGCAGATGAGTTTGTCCATCATGAACGAAACGGTTGAATATCCTTACGCAGACTTATCCGGCATGGTAGTTGTGAAAAATCAATCCGGACAAAAGCTAGTTCTGGATGTTTACGGCAATGAGATAATTTCCGCTGGGCAATATGAAGATTTAGCCCCCGCGCGCGATGGCTGCGTATGGGCAAAACAGAATGGCCTTTGGGGCTTGCTGCAAGTACAGGATTATACCGAAAACAATGCCGACATTATTCTGCCGGATGGATGCGTTGCACCAGATGTAACGCTTAGCCGAATTGATAGCCTTTGTACCTACACCACTGCTGATCATGGGCTGATTATGCGTAAAGGTCCCGGTACAAATTATGAAAAAATGGATAATATCCCCTACGGTATCATCGTATGGGAATGCGGCTATAGCAGCAATGTGCCTGACTGGGTTGTTGTATATTACAGTGGGATTTATGGTTGGGTCAGTGATGAATACTTGGCTACCACTATTTATTCCACCAGTAAATAATAAATAAAAAAGCAGGTGTTCATGTAGAAACGATATCGTCCTCCACGTGAATACCTGCTTTTTATAGCTTCTTTTATTATATCTGTTCTGTGCCGCTATTTGTCTCTGTATAAAATAAATAGCCGCTATATGCATTTGAATGAAGTGTTCTGTTTGTTTGCTTTTTTACCTAAAAGAATCGCGTAGGAGGCTCTCTTAACTAAAGAGCCGACCTCTCACACCACCGTGCGTACCGACCGGTACACGGCGATTCAACCGCATAAGTGCAAGGACTTGTAATAGCGCCTGAGGATACTAAAATATCCTGCTTCTGCGAGTCTTTCGTTTGCAATGGAACCTTTTAATACAGGACTACCGGCGATACGCCAATAACCCAGTCTGGAATTGCCCCACTGGTACTATTCCAAAATTCTTCGTTTGAGTTTCATTACTCATCGATATAATCTTTATCGAACCACTCGCCTAGCGAGTGGTTTTAGACATACAAAAAAGCACCTTAGCTTACGCTAAGGTGCTTTTCCTGGTGACCCGTGCGGGAATCGAACCCACGTTAACGGCGTGAGAGGCCGCTGTCTT
>ERZ779850.3550-NODE-3550-length-10886-cov-17.026313_pt1 | contig 10886 bp, 10 predicted proteins | sample MGYA00511249_ERZ779850 | MGnify/ENA primary metagenome ERZ779850 (study PRJEB29588, sample SAMEA2162475) | human gut metagenome | biome: human gut; feature: human-associated habitat; material: faeces | place: Denmark | collected 2008/2010 ...
CCAATCCCGCCACACGGTCATGACGGGTGTTGAAAGTCAAGTTCTTGAACTGGTGCGATAAATCCGAAATTTTGGATTTGAGCCATTATCAGAACTTTTATGAATTTCCTAAATTTCGCATCAAGTTGCTGATTCTTATTTTGTTGCATTTTAATATAGTTCGGATTATTTATTGAGTGAGTTGTTATGTTATGAAATGAGGCATTGTACTTATTACAAGCACAATACCCCACATTCGTCATTTATGCAAACCCAAGAAAACCTCAAGTTCCATTTTACCTTTTGCCGATTTCCATTTCTTACCAACGCACCTCTGGTTTTCATCCTCAAGCGTTTCCAATGCTTTTTCCTCTTGTTCGGTAGTTATGTCAAGATATACCATTGTCGTTTGGATATTCTCATGCCCAAGCAAATAAGAGATTTGGGCAATGTTCATGCCGTTTTCAAGCCAATGGGATGCTTTGGCGTGCCTGAACTGATGCGCATGTATGTCCAAAGGAACGTCACTGCATTTGCCATGCGCCATCTTTGCGTACCTTTTCAGCATTTTATTAACATTTTCCGCAGACATGGGCGTGTATATACCTCTGCTTTTTGAACTGAAGAGTAATGCTTCAGCATCGCCAGGATTAGGATGATACTCGGTAAGGTATTTCTTCAAATATTGAACAGGCTTTGCCAGAAGAGGTATTGGGCGTCTCTTTCGTCCTTTTCCTATGACAATTATGTGAGGCTTTGCGCAGTCCATGGTAATATTGCAAATCTTCAGCGTCAAAAGCTCATTGATGCGCACGGCAGTCGAATACAGAAGAAGCAGAAGCGTGTAATCACGAAAACCAATGGCGGTTCTTTGGTTTGGCATGGATAAAAGCGTGTCAACAGCCAACTTGCTGAGCCCGATCACTTTCCTTTTTGGAGTTTTTTCATTCGGCACATTCTCCGCCTGCAGGAACACTGAAACGAATGATATGTCATTATCTGATAGGTATTTCAGAAAAGCGCGCAAGGCGGACAATCTCACATTGCAGGTTGCCGGGCTACAGTTACGGACTTTTTTCATCCAAACAATCCACTCCTCAATGTTTTTCTTGCAAAAGCAATCAGCATTCAACGTTTCGGGCGTTATGCCTTTTACCGTTCTGAGGAACTCTGCATAAAGCGTCATGGAAACATGGTAGTTTCTTAGGGTATGTCGGCTGCACGCCTTGATGGAAGGCACATGGTGTTCAAGCCAGTCATGCAGGCACGCGGCAATCTGCATGGCCTGTGGGTTAATCTTCTTTTTCATAATCGTCTTGCGTTAATTGTTGGCTGATTTCATTGTCGGTACACGCCATTATGTCCGAAATCGCCGGAGTCAAAGAGTAGTAAGCCAATGTACTTTCTATTTGCCTGTGCCCCATACTCTTGCTTAGAGCCAGCAATTTGTCATGTACGGCAAATCCTTGGTGTGTCCAGCTGTTTATGTTCTCTATGGCGTAGTTGTGCCTTAGTTCGTATGGGATTGCGCGGGATGAATTGCAGCTTTGCCACAGCACCCTGAAGTGGTACGTTACCCATACAGGAGGGTGCGGCTTGTCATCCGGTGTCGGGAAAAACACCCTACGGTTCGGAATCAGCCCATCTATTTTTCCGTCATAAGTACGCATCAGGGGCAACATTGTGTCATGGAGGACTACATAATGCTGGTCATACCCTTTGCCACGTTTGATGGATACCACGCCATTTTCAAGGTTTACGTCATCGCGTTCCAGCAGGATGGCCTCGGTTGTCCTTATTCCTGAACTGTACAGTAAACGGAAGAACACCGGCAGTGTCATGCGCTGGATGGCCGCGAGTCTGCCACGCCTTGGCTTTATGTTGTCGCAAGCGTCAAAGAAGCGTTTCAATTCATAGTGTGTAAAAGGATGCGGCGTATAAGTCCTCGGCACAGACCTTGGCACTTGCGGCAAGTCAATTTTCGTCATTCCACGCTTGTTCATGTACTTGATGAAGTCTAAGACAGGATAGACACGTGACACGCAGGAGTTTGTGCATTCAGTCGGACGTTGCCTGCACCATCTGTCCACGATTTCTTGGGTAAGCTCAGTTTGTCCCGGATATTCCCTTGCGCAAAAATGATCGAACAGTATTACGTTCTTGACATAGCTATGGCTGTTACGCCCGGAAGCCTTGCGGTATTTTACATACCCTTCTATAGCGTTGGATAGGAATGAAATAGTTTTCATACGTCAAACACCCCCTTTCCTACGGGAAAGTATTCTATGCTCAATGAACATTCCTTCAGCCTCTTGAATTCCGCACTAAGGTAGCGGTCGAGAGAATCCGGGGACGCATGGCCGAGGGTGGCACTTATAACAGGTTGCTGCACACCGCCCTGCAACAGGGCCGTTGCCACATTGTGGCGGAACAGATGCAGACTCTTTCTCTCATTTTCACCTTGTCTTATTCCTGCTTTGCACATGACTTTTGAGCATATAGCATCGAGATTGCTTGTATGAAGCCTTCTGTATGGCACCTGTACTGTGAGAAAAACATATGGTTCCGGGCTTCGGGGACGTTCTTTGAGCAGGTAATCAAATACAGCGTTTCCTACCACGGCACGGAGTGGCAATGTCAGGGGCTGTCCCGTCTTTGCCTGAGTGATTTTTATCAGGTCGTGTTCCCAATCGAAGCTGTCAAGCGTGAGTGCAGAGATGTCACATCCACGCAATCCCGTGTACATGGCCAAGGTTATGATGGCTTTGTCCTGTAGAGATATTGTGCTATCGTGTTCTAAAGTATGCCTGATAGCAGTCAGTTCTTGCTCCGTAAGGTATTGAATGTTTTTCCGCATATTGGGTATGGACGGCAGGTATGCGATTATACGTTCAACGGATTTGCCATAGTGAGGCAAACAGGCTTTCAGCCCATATTCCACCGAATATTTGAACGAATGGCCCATTTTCGGTTTTCCGTCTTTGGAAAACACTTCCAATACCGCATTTTCTGTTATTGATTCGAATGAGTACACCCCCATTTCCTGTAGCCGGAAGAAGAACGAAGATAGCGCATACTTCACATTTATTGAAAATTTGCAACGTCTGTCTACCATATTGAAAGCCATGTCCGTTACATCCTTGTATTCTGCGCCGAGCAACTCATAGTGGTGAGGCTTGCTGTAGTGTTTGCAACCATCGGGTAATAATCCATTCTCAATATATTGGCAGATTACACGCAACAGGCGTACCTTGTTCCTGTAGGTATACTTGTTGGACCACAATTCTTTTAATATCGGTTCAACGTCGGAGAAACTCTGCCATTTATAATGGTTAGCATTTTCCGATAGCCACTCAGCCATTTTCTTCACATAGCCTATGTACATGGCTGAATAACCGGTTTCTTGTAAATAAGAAACAAGCCCCTCGACTTTTTCATTCAGATTAAATATGTCCATAATCGCATCTTGTTTAAAAGTTATTCTACAATTATGACGGAATATAATCAGAACTGTTTACAGATCAAAACAAATGATTACTAAATAATTGAGTGATTTAATAGGAAACTCATAAAAGTTCTGATAATGCGATAAATCCGAAATTTTGGATTTATGCCATTATCAGAACTTTCTTATTTTTTTTGTTTGACATTCTAAATATATTGAAATTCAGCATCTTTTTTATATAATAAGTTCTGATTATTTTTACGGTCGTAATATGCAGGGTATAGAATATATTCTGTATCAATTTGGAGATAAGGCTGTAATGTTTGTATTTGCTCAATAGTCCTTTTCGTAAATTTGGATATCTTAATGATTTTTCTGATTGCATTTGACCTCCTGTTTCTAAAGAGAAACTGCTCAGTGGAAGTTTCTAGTATTTGTCCAATAAAGCACATAGGTTGTATTCTGTTTCCCACATTCTTGACTGTTGAACTCTGTACCAATTCTTCAGGCCGTTGCGTAACTCCCATTCCAATAACACCGGGCATATCAAATTGTCAATTCTTTATTACTTGGCATTTTTTAGAAGATGTTACGTTGGCATATAGTTTTGAGCTTGTATGAAAAATGACATTTACTACTAATGAATCAACTTTACATAACATAACCATATTTTGCATCGGAAATATGAGATAATTTTCCTTTTTTATTGTATCTTTGTATTTGATAGGCATGGAATTTTCATAATGCATGAGTTTAACCATCCATAATATTAATGAATGATTCCACTTACGTGCTGTATCTTAACATTTTAATATTTATTTAAAACTCTAACTTAAGTATAAATTACTTCTATTTTTTGTTTTATGAGTTCTAATTTTAAAACACCTCTTTCTGTATATGTCTTGTATGACAAGGATAATACTAAAGGTAGCGAAACATATGAGAAAATTTACCATCTTCTGTGTCGTAATTCAAGTAGGCCTTTTGAAGATGGGCTTGATATACCAGTGTTCTTTCGAACGGATATGGCCAATCAAATTCCCCCGATAGATATAAACTTCAGTAATAAAACTATTGCAATATTATTGGTTGATGACAATATGTATTGTAATACTATATGGGATGAGTATATAAAAGAATTATTAGTAAAAGAAGACAATGGGGCACTAAAAATATTTGCCGTCAAACTATCCAAGTATGCTTTCGACATAAACCCACTTCTTCAAGAAGAACAGTTTATTTGTTTGAAAAATGAGAATATTGAAACTGATTGGCATGAATTTCAAATAAGACTTTATGATAACATTTTACGCTATTTAAAGTCTTATAAAGTTGGGCAAAAGCTAAAATTATTCATTAGCCATTCTAAAAAGGATAAAGATCATTTAGGTGAATCTACGGCAATTTCTTTAAGAGATTATTTGCGTTCAGATACTAAACTCGATTCTTTCTTCGATGTTAATGATATTTTGGATGGTCATCAATTTGCCCAACAGATTCAGTCAGGTATAGCTTCATCCTTATTAGTTATCATAGAATCTGATACATATTCAGAAAGAGAATGGTGTCGAATTGAAGCTATCTCTGGTAAGAAAAATAATGTACCTTCAATATTAGTAAATGTATTGAATGGAGTTTCTTCTCGAACATTCCCGTATTTGGGTAATATGCCAAAGATTAGATTTAATGGCAAATGGGATGACGTAATTATCTTGCTTCTACGTACTGCGTTAGACCAATATTATGAGAAAGAATATCTTGAGCAATTGGTAATGAAGTGCGATTTGCAAAATACTTCTATTCTTCCTGTTCCTCCGGAATTAATGAATTTAATTAATATTGAAGATAATATAAAATCAATACTCTATCCTGAACCACCGTTAGGTCGTGAAGAGTTGGAGGTTTTGAATAAAAATGGTAAGATTACAAGTTTTGTTACTCCGAGTCAGTTATATTCAAATATGAATAAGATACAGGATAAGAAAATCGCAATTTCTATTTCGGAAACTCCGGAGGCTTTAACTAAAGGAATCGGCAAAGCCATGTTTGATGATTTATCTGTTGAAATAGCTCGTCATCTGCTTGTTACTGGAGCTAAATTGGTGTATGGAGGTGATCTTAGAATTGGTGGTTTCACAAAACTTTTATGCGATCTTTCATGTCAGTATGGCATAAAAGAAAAGTCTGATCCAAGTACAATCTATTTCACAAATTATTTTGCTTGGCCTATATTTAATAGGCTCTCAAAATCTGACATCGCTGAATTTAAATACGACCGTGTGGAAATAGTAAAAACAGAAATACCCAAAGGTGTAGGTGAGGAGGATAAGGGGAAGTTCTTTGAGCCAACTACGCCAAGCAAAATGTTTCTTTGGGCAAATTCTTTATCTATTATGCGTAAAGAAATGGAAGAGAATGTTAATGCACGTATCGTTTTGGGTGGCAAAATTGTCAATTTTAAGGGGCGTATGGCCGGAATATTTGAAGAGGCGATTTGTGCTATACAGAAAAAACATCCAATTTATTTATTAGGAGGATTTGGTGGAGCTTCTGCACAAATAGTGAAACTAATGAAAGGTGAAACTACGGCAGAAAAACTATTTGAAGAAGCAAAAACCAATGAGGATTATAAAAAATTAATTGAATATTGCCAAATGAGTTGTCTGCCAACGATAAATTACGATGAACTAAAGAAATTCGAAAATAAGGATTATCAGGTTCTTAGAAATGGACTTGATAAAGATGAAAATGAAATTTTATTCAACTCTATTAATATTCCCGAGATAATATCATTGATTCTCAAGGGTATTAATAAAGCTTTTAACTATTAATATAAATTATGCATAAAGTATTTGTAAGTTTTCATCATGCCAATGACCAGAAATATAAAGAAGGTTTGGTTAGTTGGGCTGAAAAAAATAAAGTATTCATTGATGGCTCTGTTGACATGGGCGAGATTCCAGAAGATTGGGACGACCAAAAGATACGCGAATATATACGCGACGAGCATTTGAAGGATACAACCGTAACCATTTTACTTGTAGGAACTGAAACAAAAAATCGCAAGCATATTGATTGGGAGTTATATTCAAGTATGTACGATGGTACGGTGAATAAGAAGTCCGGCATTATTGTGATATTACTACCATCTGTTAAAAGCGAATATTATACATGCGCTCATAGTAGTGAGAAAACGTTCTACCCAGAGACGACACAATGGATGTCTATTGATAGCCGAGAAGAGTATCATAGGCGTTATCCATACTTACCGGAACGCATCATTGATAATTTGCTCGAACCCAATGCCTTTATATCTGTAATCAATTGGGATAAGCTAACACCAGATATTTTGAGACAGATGATTGATAATGCATATAATAGTCGTGCCACTTGCACTTATGATTTATCAAGGCCAATGCGTAAAAAAAATGGATAAGTAGAATAATAGATTATGGCATTAAATAGATTTTATTTAACCGAAAATTCCATTGCACAAAGAAGTGGTTTATGTATATTCATAAGTCACCAAAAAAGAGATGCGGACACTGCTAAAAAAATAGCAGACTATTTTATTACTTCTGGTATTGATGTCTATTTTGATGAATATGATACAAAAATAGACAGAACGAGACCTTACTCGGTTGTAAGTGCAATTAAAACAGGTATCAGAAACAGCACGCACATGTTATGTCTTTTATCCCAAAATGCATTGGATTCAAAATGGATCCCTTGGGAAGTTGGATATGGATATGATAGAACAACTGTTGTAGGGTTAACATTAAAAGAAATATCACAATCAGTCTTACCCGAGTATCTTCAAATCGTTCCAATTCTAAGAGGTACAAAATCGTTGAATAACTTTATTTCTAATGTGTTAAAACGAGATGAATCAACGCTTATAAATGAGAGGAAATTATTTGCCGCATATCAATCTCAGCATCCTTTAGACTCTGTTCTTAATTGGGAACTGTAACATAACTTCCAGCAGGTATAATACCTTGCTGGAAGTTTATATAATATACCAAACAGTACTTGTATATCTTAATCGGGTAAGAGGAAAACGAAGAAGTAAAATTTCTCCTACTCAATTTGTTTTTGTAAGTCCTAAAAGTATTTCAAGATTTGCTTTTCCTTCCTCTGTCTTCCACTTTTTTCTCATTTTCTTTTGATTTTCGCCTTCAAGGGTTTCCAAAGCTTTTTCTTCTTGTTTTGTGGTTATATCAAGATATACCATTGTGGTTTGAATACTTTCATGCCCAAGTAAGTATGAGATTTGGGCTATGTTCATCCCGTTTTCAAGCCAGTGTGAAGCTTTGGCATGCCTAAATTGATGGGCATGTAAATCCATAGGAACATCTTGGCACCTTTCATGAGCCATTGTGGCATATTTTTTCAGCATCTTGTTCACGTTTTCAGCGGACATCGGGACATATATGCCTTTGCTCTTAGAACAGAAAAGTAATGCATTTGCATCATTCTGTTTCGGATGGTATTTGATAAGATACCTTTTCAAGCATTGTGCTGGCTTGGCCAAAAGAGGAATCGGACGTTTCTTTCTTCCTTTGCCAATGACTATTATGTGAGGTTTTACACAGTCTATAACAATATTGCTAATTTTCAGAGTCAGAAGCTCGTTGATGCGCACAGCGGTGGAATATAAGAGAAGCATCAGAGTGTAATCACGAAAGCCTATAGTACTCCCTTGATTAGGCATGGACAACAATACATCAACAGCCTGTTTACTGAGCCCGATGACCTTTCTTTTAGAGTTTTTCTCATTTGGAACATTTTCCGCTTGTAAGAAAACAGACATATAGGATATATCTCTAAACGACAAATATTTCAGAAAAACACGCAAAGCTGACAATCTTACATTACATGTTGCTGGACTGCAACCCCTATTTTCCTTTAACCAAATGATCCACTCCATTATATATTCCATACAGAAACATTCTGCGCTTAATGTTTCTGGTGTAGTGCCTTTTATGACTCTGAGGAATTCTACATAGAGTTTCACGGAGATCTTATAATTTCTCTTTGTGTGAGGACTGCATGCCTTGATTGAAGGGACATAGTGTTCGAGCCAGTCATGCAGATAATCAGCTATCTGCATTGCTTGCGGATTAATCTTCTTTTTCATCTGTCTTTAATTTTAATAATTGATTCTCTGTATATTCCATTATATCAGAAATCGCTGGGGTCAAGGAATAATAAGCCAGCGTGCTCTCTATTTGCCGGTGTCCCATGCTCTTGCTTAAAGCCAACAACTTGTCATGGATGGTAAATCCTTGGTGTGTCCAGCTGTTTATGTTTTCTATGGCATAGTTGTGTCTTAGCTCATATGGGATAGCGTAGGATGAATTGCAACTTTGCCACAACACCCGAAAATGATACGTAACCCAAACAGAAGGGTGAGACTTGTCATCCGGTGTCGGAAAGAACACTTTGCGGTGCGGTACTAACCTAGATATATTCTCGTCGTAAGTACGCATTAGAGCCAACATTGTATTATGGAGAACGACATAATGTTGGTCATGCCCTTTACTTCGCTTGATGGAAATTACGCCATTTTCAAGGTTTACATCATCACGTTCCAGCAGGATGGCTTCGGTTGTCCTCATCCCAGAACTGTACAATAAGCGAAAGAATACTGGCAGTGTCATGCGTTGGATTGTGGCGAGACGGCCACGTCTTGGCTTTGTGTTGTCGCAAGCATTGAAGAAGCGTTTCAATTCATCATATGTGAAAGGATGCGGCGTATAAGTTCTTGGCACAGACCTTGGCACTTTTGGCAGGGCTATTTTTGTCATTCCACGTTTGTTCATGTATTTGATGAAGTCCAGAATAGGATATACACGTGACACGCAAGAGTTTGTGCATTCAGATGGACGTTGCCTGCACCATCTGTCCACGATTTCTTGGGATAGTTCGATCTGTCCGGGATATTCCCTCGCACAAAAATGGTCAAATAGTATTACGTTCTTGATATAGCTGTGGCTGTCACGCCCGGAAGCCTTGCGGTATTTTACGTATCCTTCTATCGCGTTGGAAAGGAATGAAGTCGTTTTCATCTGCCAAACACCTCCTTTCCAACCGGGAATCCCTCGATGCTTAGCGAACACTCTTTCAGGTGTTTGAATTCCGCACTGAGATAGCGGTCGAGAGAGCTTGGGGACGAATGGCCAAGGGTGGCACTTATAACAGGCTGTTGCACACCGCCCTGCAACAGGGATGTCGCTACATGGTGGCGAAACAGGTGCATGCTCTTTCTTTCATTTTCACCTTGCCTTATTCCTGCTTTGTACATGACTTTTGAGCATATGGCATCAAGATTGCTTGTGTGGAGTCTTCTGTGTGGCACGTGTACTGTGAGAAAAACATATGGTTCCGGGCATTGGGGACGCTCTTTGAGCAGGTAATCAAAGACAGCATTCCCGACTACGGCGCGAAGCGGCAATGTAAGGGGCTGTCCCGTTTTTGCCTGTGTGATTTTTATAAGGTCGTGTTCCCAATCGAAGTTCTCAAGCGTGAGAGCTGAGATGTCACACCCACGCAATCCCGTGTACATGGCCAAGGTTATGATGGCTTTGTCCTGCAGGGATATTGTGCCGTCGTGCTCCAAGGTATGCCTGATGGCCGTCAGTTCTTGCTCTGTAAGGTATTGAATGTTCTTACGCATGTTGGGTATGGCCGGCAGATATGCGATTATACGTTCAACGGATTTGCCATAGTAAGGCAAACAGGCTTTCAGCCCATACTCCACCGAATATTTGAGCGAATGGCCCATCTTCTGTTTTTCGTCTTTGGAAAACACTTCCAACACCGCATCCTCTGTTATTGATTCGAATGAATACACACCCATTTCCTGTAACCGGAAGAAGAACGAAGATAGCGCATACTTCACGTTTGTTGAAAATTTGCAACGCCTGTCTACCACGTTGAAAGCCATGTCCGTTACATTCCTGTATTCTTCGCCAAGCAATTCGTAATGGTGAGGTTTGATGTAGTGTTTGCATCCGTCGGGTAATAATCCATTCTCGATATATTGGCAGATTACACGTAACAGGCGTACCTTGTTTCTGCAAGTATACTTGTTGGACCACAATTCTTTTAGTGTCGGTTCAACATCGGCGAGACTCTTCCATTTGTAATGTTCGGAATTGCCCGATAACCACTCAGCCATTTTCTTCACATAGTCTATGTACATGGCTGAATAACCTGTGTCTTGTAAATAAGAAACAAGCCCTTTGACTTTTTCATTCAGATTAAATATGTCCATAATCGCATCTTGTTTGAATGTTATTCTACAATTATAGACGGAATATAATCAGAACTGATTAAGACTCAAAACAAATGATTGCTAAACAATTGAATAATTTTATCGGAAATTCCTAAAAGTTCTGATAATGACTCTCGTCAATGAAGATGTGGTCGATGCCCATCTGCTTGAAGTCCACCACAT
>ERZ779850.3565-NODE-3565-length-10825-cov-17.804828_pt1 | contig 10825 bp, 9 predicted proteins | sample MGYA00511249_ERZ779850 | MGnify/ENA primary metagenome ERZ779850 (study PRJEB29588, sample SAMEA2162475) | human gut metagenome | biome: human gut; feature: human-associated habitat; material: faeces | place: Denmark | collected 2008/2010 ...
CTGCGGCATCCGCGCCACCGGTTCCAACCCCGCCATGTCCCGTGCACAGGGCATCAACACCAACTTCAACATCGTGCTGGGTCTGGCCGTGTCCAACGCACTGGTGGCCCTGTCCGGTGCTCTGCTGAGTCAGTATCAGGGCTTTGCGGATGTGGGCATGGGCCGCGGTGCCATCGTCATCGGTCTGGCCGCCGTCATCATTGGCGAAGCCGTATTTGGCCGCATTTTCCACAACTTTGCCCTCAAGCTGGTGTCGGTCTCCATCGGTGCCATCATCTACTATGTTGTCATCCAGTTGGTGCTGACCCTTGGCTTTGACGCAAACCTGCTCAAGCTGCTCAGCGCTTCTGTGGTGGCCGTGTTCCTGGCCGTGCCGTACTGGAAGAGCAAATACTTCTCGAAGCCGGTCAAAAAGGCACAGAAGGAGGATGCAAAAAATGCTTGAGATCCAGAATGTTTCCAAAACCTTCAACGCAGGCACGGTCAACCAGAAAATGGCGCTGAATGGCCTGAACCTGAAGCTGAACGAAGGTGACTTTGTCACGGTTATCGGCGGCAACGGCGCGGGCAAGTCCACGATGCTGAACGCTGTGGCCGGTGTGTGGCCGGTGGACGAGGGCAAGATCCTCATTGACGGCGTGGACGTCACCCGCCTGAGCGAGCATCAGCGCGCTGCCTACATCGGCCGCGTGTTCCAGGACCCCATGACCGGCACCGCCGCCACCATGCAGATCGAAGAGAACCTGGCGCTGGCTGCCCGGCGCGGCAAGCGGCGCACCCTGCGCATCGGCATCACCAAGGCCGAGCGGGAACAGTACCGTGAGCTGCTCAAGACGCTGGACCTGGGCCTGGAGGACCGGCTGACCGCCCGTGTGGGCCTGCTTTCCGGCGGTCAGCGGCAGGCGCTGACCCTGCTCATGGCTACCATGAATCAGCCGAAGCTCCTGCTGCTGGACGAGCACACGGCAGCACTGGACCCCAAGACCGCGCTCAAGGTGCTGACCCTCTCCGCTAAGATCGTGGAGGAAAACCATCTGACCACCATGATGATCACCCACAACATGAAGGATGCCATCAAGTATGGCAACCGCCTGATCATGATGTATGAGGGCCACATCATCTACGACGTGTCCGGGGAAGAGAAAAAGAACCTGCACGTCAGCGACCTGCTGGCCAAGTTCCAGATCGCCAGCGGCGGTGAGTTTGCCAACGACCGCATGATCCTTTCCAACTGAGCACAGCTGCACAGGCACCTGCCCTCCGGGGTGGGTGCTTTTTTGCGCACCGGAAACAAACAGGGCCTGCCGGAAAACCGGAAGGCCCTGCTGCATCGTGCGGTGAATTACCGCTTGATGTCGTAGTTCATATTCATCAGATTGCGGATGCTGCTCACATCGTCGGTGATGTTGGCATCGCCGTGGATGGTGTGCTTGATGGCGCTGCTGGCCACGGCAAAGTTGATCATATCCATGGCTTTGTAGTTGTGCAGCATGGCATAGATCAGGCCGCTGGCGAAGGCGTCGCCGCCGCCCACGCGGTCCAGAATGTTGAAGGTGAACAGCTTGCTCTCGAAGGTGTGGCCGTCGTACCACATAAAGGCCTTCAGGCTGTTTTCGCTGCCGCTGTGAGCATAACGCACATGGCGGCCGATGCACTTCAGGTTGGGGTAGCGCTCAATGAAGTGCTGGAAGATCTCGTCCTGCTGCTCGTAGCTGGGCTGCAGGGGCACGCCGTCCTTCCAGTCACCCTTGCTGTGGTCGTTCTCGTCCTTCCACAGGTGATAGGGCTCAATGCCCAGCAGCACATCCACATAGGGCAGGCACTCGGTGCAGAAGTCGCGGGCCTCTTCCCAGGTCCATAGGGTGGAGCGGAAGTTGCCGTCAAAGCTCACGGTCAGGCCCTTCTTTTTGGCCACCTTGAGCATGTCCAGGATCAGGCTGCGGCAGTTGGGAGCCAGTGCCGGGGTAATGCCGCTGAGATGCAGCCAGTTAAAGCCGTCCAGCAGGGCGTCCAGATCCACCTGCGAGAAGTCATACTCAGTGATGGCACTGTGCTTGCGGTCGTAGATGACCTTGGACGGCCGGATGCCGTAGCCGGTCTCCAGATAGTAAGTACCCAGACGGTTCGAGGGGGTCTCGTCCGGCTCGGTGAGGATCATGGGGGTGCAGTGCACGTCGTTGCAGCGCAGCCAGCGCACTGCACTCTTGCCCAGGCTGTTGTTGGGCACTACGCTGAAGAAGGTGCTGTCTACCCCCAGGTTGGCCAGAGCTAGGGCAATGTTGGCCTCGCTGCCGCCGTAGCTGGCCTCAAAACTGGAGGCCATGCGGATCTTTTCGTAGTTCGGCGGAGTCAGGCGCAGCATGATCTCGCCGCAGGTGATGAATTTCTGGCCGGTGGTCTCGTTGCCAAGGATGGGATTGAAATGTTCCATAACGGTCCTCCTGATATTGTAAAAAACTCACCGTGGATCCTTTTGACACATCGTTGTATCCATGTAACCATTATAGTGCGCGCACCGCCGGAATGCAAGCATTTACGCGGGAATGCAAGAGAAAATAAGAACCGAAATTTGGGTAGTTTGACGAAAAGAGAGAATTCGCGTTACACCCCCGTCAGGTCAAAGCTGGGGGTGTATTCCTCCTTGGCACTGCTCTTCTGCTGCATATAGCCCTGCACAAGGCCCTTGTCCATGGCATAGTTCACCACCCGGTGGTACTCATAGGTGGTGATGCGCCGCCCGATGCCGTGCTCCGCAGCCTTGTAGAACGGCGTATACTGGCTCATGACGCTGGGCAGGAAGCATCCCGGGTCGGCATCGTTCCAGGCGGCCATCTGGTCTAGCACGGCAAAGCTGTCGTCCACATGGCCCGGCAGCGCCAGATGCCGCAGGATGACGCCCCGCTGCAGGATGCCGTCGGCGTCGAATACCGGGTGCCCGGCCTGGGCCATCATGGCTTCAATGGCGGGTTTTGCCTGAGCAAAGTAGTCCGGTGCGGCGGAAAGTTCCGCCGACAGGGCGGGGGAGACGTATTTCAGATCGGCCAGCCAGATGTCGATGTACCCGCGCCAGGCCTCCACATTCTCCACGGTCTCATAGCCGCCGGTGTTGCACACAATGGGCAGATGCAGGCCCTGTGCCCGGGCAAGGTCCAGTGCAGCAGTGATCCAGGGCCGCCACTGGCCCGGCGTGACCAGATTGATGTTGTGGGCTCCCTGTGCCTGCAGGCTGAGAAAGATTTCGGCCAGATGCTCCACGCTGATCTCCTTGCCCAGCCCTTCGGCGCTGATGGGGTAGTTCTGGCAGAAGCAGCACTTGAGGGTGCAGCCGGAAAAGAACACCGTGCCGCTGCCCCTTGTGCCGCTGATGCAGGGCTCCTCCCAGTGGTGCAGGGCGGCGCGGGCAGCTTTTAACGTAGCGCCCGCCCCGCAGAAGCCGGCGCGCCCGGCGGCACGGTTTGCACCGCAGCGGCGGGGGCAGAGGGTGCAGCAGGTGGGAACGGAAATGGTTTTCGGCATAATATCCAAAGTCCTTTGCTTAAAATTTTCGTATTCAGTATACCACTTTTGGTGCCATTCGTGCTATACTGAAATACAGAGAAACGATAATACAAAAAACGCAACATCTTTGCAGGGCAAGGAATGCGTTGTGATGGAGGAGACCATGCGCATCGAAACCGATGAGATCCGCGATAATCTGAAGTATCTGGCTCTGCTGGCCAGAGATTACCCCTCGCAGGCGGCGGCCGCCAGCGAGATCATCAGCAATCAGGCGCTGCTCAAGCTGCCCAAGGGTACGGAGCATTTCATGAGCGACCTGCACGGCGAGAACGAAGCCTTCGTGCATATCCTGAACTCTGCCTCCGGCGTCATCCGGGAAAAGGTGGATGCCGTGCTGGGCGGTACTATGCCGGAAGCAGCCCGTGCCGAGCTTGCCACCCTGATCTACTATCCCACCGAAAAGCTGCCCCAGCTCAAGGCGCGCTGCACCACCGAGGATGCGCTGGAGCAGTGGTACACCCAGACCCTTCTCCAGCTGATCGATATCTGCCGTCTGGTGTCCTCCAAGCACACCCGCGACCATGTGCGCGGCTGTCTGCCTTCCAGCTGCGGCTATATTCTGGACGAGCTGCTTCATGCCCACTTTGAGGATCACGATAAAGACTTGTACTACGGCCAGATCGTGGGCAGCATCATTGAGAACGGCCGCGCCGACCGCTTTATCGTGCGGCTGTGTGAGCTGATCAAGCATCTGGCGGTGGATAAGCTGCATATCGTGGGCGACCTGTTTGACCGCGGCCCGCGCCCGGACATCATTCTGGATCTGTTGATGCGCCACCATAACGTGGATATCCAGTGGGGCAACCATGATGTGGTATGGATGGGTGCTGCCGCCGGCAGTCCCATCTGCATCTGCACCGTACTTAAAACCACGCTGGCCTACCACAACCACGGGATGCTGGAGGACTGCTACGGCATCAATCTGCGGCACTTGCAGCGTATGGCGGAGCAGTTCTACGGCGAGGATGATCTTTCCATCTGGATGCCCCACACGGACGCCGCCCGTGGCCCTTATACGCAGGGAATGCTCCACCGCTGCGCCGTGATGCACAAGGCCATCTCCATCCTCATGTTCAAGCTGGAATGTCAGGTTATCGACCGCAACCCGGATTTCCAGATGCAGGGGCGGGATTATCTGCGCCGCATCGACTGGGACGCCCACACCGTGCAGGTAGGGGAGAAGTGCTACCCCCTGCGGGACACCGCCTTCCCCACGGTAGACCCGGCAGACCCCGCAAAGCTGAACCCGGACGAGCAGCTGGTACTGCAAAAACTGGTGCAGTCCTTCCGGCAGAGCGAGAAATTACAACAGCACATTGAATTTTTGTATGCCAAGGGCAGCGTGTACCACATTGAAAACGGCAATCTGCTCTACCACGGCGCTGTGCCCATGAACACGAAGGGCGGCTTTGCGGTGGAGCACTTCGAGGGACGCCGCTACTCCGGCCGTGCCCTGATGGATTACTGCGACGCCCGCGCCCGCCGGGGCTACTATGGGGCAGAGGGCAGCGCCGCCCGCCAGAGCGGACAGGATTTTCTGTGGTATCTTTGGTGCGGCAAGCTTTCGCCGCTGTTCGGCCGCAGTGCCATGACCACCTTCGAGCGGCTATATATCGCAGACCCCGCTACCCATACGGAGGTCAAGGATCCCTATTATAGCTGGTACAACGATGAAGCCGCCTGCCGCCGTATTCTGGCAGAGTTCGGCCTGCCGGGCACGAGCCATATCGTCAACGGCCATGTGCCGGTGCAGGAGAAAAACGGCGAGAGCCCCATCAAGGGCGGGGGACGGCTGGTGGTCATTGACGGCGGGTTCTGCCGCGCCTACCACGAAAAGACCGGTATTGCCGGGTACACGCTGGTATATTCCAGCCGCACCATGTCCCTGCGCACCCATCAGCCCTTTGAAAGCGCCGAAAAGGCGGTGCGGGAGAATTTGGACATCCTGTCCCAGAAGAACATTCTGGAAACCGAAAATCATCGCATCCTCGTGGAAGATACGGACGAGGGCGAGGTGCTGCGGGAGCGCGTGCATGACCTGAAGCAGTTGGTAACGGCCTATCAGCTGGGCTGGATCCCGGAAGCGCGATGCGAGGATCACGTTTGGTGATATCGCCAAAGGGTAAAATTGGGGTCAGCTTTGGTCAAAATTGATGAAAAACCCAATAAAATTTTAGTATATCCGTGCTGAATCTGGGCAAAACAGAAAATAATGAAACAGATACAAATCGGGCTTTGCTTTTTTGTGGAAGTAGTGTATAATAGGATAGTTATAAATCTGCCCCGGTGTTGGTGAATCTGTACACCCCGGCGGTATAAGTAACGAGATGGAATGCTTTCAGTAGCCTTAACAGGCCTGTGGCACAGGCCTTTGACAAGGAGATCATAAAAGTGGAGAAATTTGTTATTACCGGCGGTAAGCCCCTGCACGGAGAAGTGACCATTTCCGGCGCAAAAAATGCGGCTGTGGGTATTCTGCCTGCTACCATTCTGGCAGCGGATGTCTGCGTGATCGAAAATCTGCCTGATATCAGCGATGTGTCGGTCAGTCTCAAGATCCTGAGCACCTTGGGTGCACAGGTGAAGATGCTCAACCGCAACACCTACGAGATCGATACGCGGCATCTGGTCACCACCAATGTGCCGGACGACCTGTCCCGCCAGATGCGCGCCAGCTACTACTTCCTTGGCGCATTGCTCTCCCGCTTCGGCAAGGCACAGGTTGCCATGCCCGGCGGCTGCAATCTGGGCCCCCGCCCCATCGACCAGCATCTGAAGGTGTTCAGCGCGCTGGGCGCAGAGGACAGCGTGGATTACGGCATGATCACTGTGCGCACCAAGCAGGAGCTGACCGGTGCCCATATCTTCTTTGATAAGGTCAGCGTGGGCGCTACCATGAACGGTATGCTCTCTGCGGTCATGGCCAAGGGTCAGACCATTCTGGAAAACTGCGCCAAGGAGCCCCATGTGGTGGATCTGGCAAACTTTTTGAATATGTGCGGCGCAGACGTGCGCGGTGCCGGTACCGATGTCATCAAGGTGCGCGGCGTGGAAAAGATGCACGGCTGCACCTACAGCATCATCCCGGATCAGATCGAAGCCGGCAGCTATATGGTAGCTGCTGCTGCCACCGGCGGCGATGTACTCATTAAGAACGTCACCCCCAAGCATTTGGAACCCATCACGGCCAAGCTGCGCCGCGCTGGGATCACTGTGGAAGAATTTGACGATGCAGTGCGGGTATCCCGCACCGGCGATATTCTGCCGCTGAAGATCAACACCATGCCGCACCCCGGCTTTCCCACCGATATGCAGCCCCTGATGGGTGTGCTGCTGAGCGTGGCCAAGGGCACCAGCACCATCACCGAGAGCGTGTGGGACAACCGTTTCCGCTATGTGGACGAGCTGCGCAAGATGGGTGCCAGCGTGCAGGTGGACGGTCAGGTGGCCGTATTTGAGGGCGTGGAAAAGCTCAGCCCCGCACCGTTGCGCGCCTCCGACCTGCGTGCCGGTGCTGCTATGGTGGTGGCTGCTCTGATGGCCGACGGCACCAGCGAGATCGAGGAGATCGGTCATATCGAGCGCGGCTACGAGAATATCGTGGAAAAGCTGCGCGGTCTGGGCGCTGATATCAGCAAGGTGGAGCGGATGCCCGCTGCGCTGGAACAGGCCCTGTAACACAAATAAAAAACAAACAGCCTGCCGTAAGTTCTGTGCGGCGGGCTGTTTTTGGGTGGTAACATAAGAGGTTTTCATGGCAGAGTTCATTTCATTGTATTCCGGCTCCTCCGGCAACAGCAGCGTGGTGCGCTGCGGCGCACAGTACCTTATCGTGGATATGGGCAAGGGGGTGCGCACCACCACGGCAGCGCTCAAATCGCTGGGGCTTGCCATCAGCGATTGCGCAGGCATCCTTGTCACCCACGAGCACAGCGACCACGTCAAGGGGCTTTCCACCTTCCTGAAAAAGAACCCGCTGCCGGTGTACGGCGCAGCGGCTACGCTGGATTTTCTGGATGCCAACGATATCGTGCCCGCCAACTGTGCGCTGAACGCGCTGGAGGGCAGGGAAGAGGACATCGGCTGCTTCGGGGTGCAGTCTTTCCCCACCAGCCACGACGTGCCCTGTGTGGGCTACCGCATCCACACCCCGGACGATAAGACCATGACCATCGCCACCGACCTTGGCACCCTGACCCCGCCGGTGCACGAAGCGCTTTCCGGCTGCGACCTTGTGGCGCTGGAAAGCAACTACGACCTGCATATGCTGCGCAGCGGGCCCTACCCCTACTATCTGCGCGCCCGCATCGAGAGCGTGCGGGGACACCTTTCCAACGACGAGTGCTCCGCAAAGCTTTTGGAGCTGATCCAGAGCGGCTGCAAAAAGTTCGCTCTGTGCCATCTCTCGCAGGAGAATAACACGCCCAGCCTTGCCCTGCAGACCGTGTTCACCACCTTGGGTGCAGCCGGTGTTGTGCCGGAAAAAGACTGCATTGTGCAGGCACAGCGCCGCAACGAGGTAAGCCCTGCATTGACGTTCTGATTTGTCAAACAATAAAGCCATCTGCGACAGCTGATCCCGAGGGTTTTAAATCCCGGTCATGCTGCGGCAGATGGCTTCTTCTTTGCACGGTGATCCGCACTTATTTTGCAATTATTTCTCTCAAAAAATGTGCAACTCCGGCAGAAATGAAACGACTTATTCTGCGGCTTTTTGCACCCGGATATCACTGCCCAAAAACTGGATCTGTACAAAGGCTGCAAGGCGGCTGGAGATCTTTTCCGTATACAGCTTTTCCAGCAGCGCACCGTCCGTGATATTGGTCGTGACGATGGTGGGCAGCTTTGCGCCCAAGCGGTTATTCAGCAGACTGTACAGATTCGTCAGGAAGAAGCTGGAGTTGAACTCGGTGCCCAGATCGTCCAAAATCAGCAGGTCAGCGTTGCAGGCAGTCTGGAACAAGGTCTCCTCCTCGCCGCCGGGGTCTGTGCCGAAATGCAGCGCTTCCAGCTTGCCGAAAAAGTCCGGGCAGGAGACATAGATCACGTCGTAGTTCTGCCGCAGCACCTCCCCGGCAATGGCAAGGGCGGCATGGGTCTTGCCCAGCCCTGCGTTACCCACCAGCAGCAGGCTTTCGCGGGTAGCGGGGGAGAAGTCCGCAGCGTAATCCCGCAGGTCAGCCAGAACCTCGGCCATGTAGCTGCGCACGCTCTCGCCCAGCGTCTTGTCCACCGTGTTGGGGTAGTAGTCCAGCTGCATGGTGTCAAAGCTGGAGACAGACAGGCTGGACAGTTCCTCGATCTCCTTCCGGCGCAGCTGCTGCATCACCCGGCGCACACAGTCGCAGGTGCGGCCGTCCACTGCGCCGGTGTCCTCGCACCGCTTGCAGGTGAACTTCGGCTCCAGCGCATCCGCAGGGCGTCCGCTCCCGGCCAGCAGGGCGGTCAGCTTCTGCTTTGCCGCCGCAAGGGCAGCAGCAGTCTCGGTACGGTCCTTGCCGGAAGCTCCGGCAATGGCGCAGCGGATGCCCCGTACCCGCACTTCCTCCTCGGCGTGGCGCAGCCCGGGAATGGCGGCTTCAGCTTCGGCTTGTGCATCCTGTGCCAAAGCGCGGGCGGTCTGCCGCCGCATGGCCACGGTGCGCAATGCCTGCTGATACAATTCGTTTTTGGTACGCATAAAGGCTCCTTACTCCGGTTTCTTGATCAGGGAACGGCGGCGGGTGGCGTTTTTCAGGATATCGTTTCCGCTGGGTGTGTCGCGGTCTACCCGGATATTCCGGCTTGCTCCGGCTGCGGCCACCGGGCCGCGCACATCGTGGATGCTGCGCAGCCCCTTGGCGTTCCATGTTTTAAGGATGCTGTTCCAGTACCACAGGTCGCGCTTCGGGCCGGCCTGCACGGCGGCTTCCTGCACCATGGCGTCATCGTAGCCGTACACCTCGTACCAGCGTGCAATGGCTTTGCGCCCGCCCAGCGTCAGCTCCTCGGGGGTGATCTGCAGCAGGCTGCTGACGTACTCCTCGCGGCTCTGGCGCAGCGCCAGCAGCTTTAAGTGGGCATCGGCCTGCTCGCCGGTCTCCACGCCCTCGGCGCGCCAGACCTTCAGTTCGTGGGTCACAGCGGCCATGGTACGTTTGCCCCGGCTGGCTACATAGGCCACGCAGAGCATCACAGCTTCAGGCGCAAAGCCCTCCTGCACATACAGGTTCACCAGCTTTTCCATTTCGGTGTGGGTCAGCGGACGGGCAAAGCTGGTCTGCCCGCAGTCGATCAGGCTGGAGATCATGGGGTCAGTGCGGCTGGCGGCGGCGATCTCCGCCCAGCGCATGGGGGCGGGAGCACTGGGCTCTGCGCCCGGCGCGGCGTTTTCCTCGTAGCGCTCCAAAAGCCCTGCACCTGCCCAGAAAGCCAGCGCACTTTCTGCACTGATGCGGCTGCGCAGCTTGAGGTCGGCGCAGATCTTGTCCGGGTCGGTCACGCCGGTGGCCAGCACATACAGCGCCACCCGCACATTGTATTCTTCGGCAATGCCCAGCTTGGAGAACACCAGCTGCGGCACGGCGATAGTATCGCCCTTCAGTTCTTTCAAACGGTAGATCATGGTTTCCTCGTTCGGTTCATTCGTTGGCAGTATCCGGCTCGGCGGGCGGCTCCCAAGGGTCACAGTCCATCATGTCCGGGCAGTTGTTCCAGCGCTCCGGCTCGGCATCGTAGGCGTCCTTCAGATACTGCGCGGCGGCGGCACGCCCTTCGTCGGTCAGCGGAAATACCTCCCGGCGGCGTAGGGCGGGGTCGGTCTTGTCGATCGTCCAAGGCGCGGGCCAGTAGTCCACAGTGAGGATCTTTTCCTCCTTGGTGGCATCCGCGCCGCTGTCCGGATCCGGCACGGTGCGTTTGCCCGGCGTAAGCCGGTAGCGCAGTCCGGCTTCGTTGCCGCTGTAATCATTCTTGCACAAAAAGTAGTGCAGCAGGGGAACAAAGATCATGGTGTAGATCGTCCTTTCCGGCAAAAGGCGCAGCCTTTTGCGCAATCAATTCTATTATAAAGCAGCCGGGCTAAAATGCAATAACTTTTTGTGAAACGCCCTGCAAAAGCTGCCCCGCTTACAGGAAATCCGGCCTTGACAGTGCAGCAGAAATATGGTAAAATATTGCCTGTTGCAGCAGATGTGCAATGTGCTACTGTGGCTCAGCTGGTAGAGCAGCTCACTCGTAATGAGCAGGTCGCCTGTTCGAATCAGGTCAGTAGCTCCAAAAATCCCGC
>ERZ779850.3573-NODE-3573-length-10806-cov-13.218119_pt1 | contig 10806 bp, 9 predicted proteins | sample MGYA00511249_ERZ779850 | MGnify/ENA primary metagenome ERZ779850 (study PRJEB29588, sample SAMEA2162475) | human gut metagenome | biome: human gut; feature: human-associated habitat; material: faeces | place: Denmark | collected 2008/2010 ...
ATAAAGGATTTCTCACTGCCATACAACACTGAGAAATCCTAATGACCGATTTGGGTTTATTATACATGGCACGTCTCGTGGCAAAAATGTAAATACTTTTGTCGCATGAACTGGCATTATGAATTAAAATAGAATTTGGCATTTTGACTTAATCCGTATTTCACGTTGCAGTCCTGCAAATTGTTTTCCGGTCTTATCAAATATGTTGCGGACTATAGAAAATAAGGTGATAGCAACTGTGCAAAATAGAAATGAAGATCCTGCAAGCTAATAAAAAATTCTACTGAATCTTAAAGAAAATCATATCTGCCAACAAATCACTATTGATACCGAAGATATAAAATAAAAACACTATAATTATCTTACGCACAGTTCAATATAACTGATATCAATAAAGCGGGATGCGATTCAGAAAATCGCATCCCGCTTTTCATTATGTCTGATATATAAAAAATCAGAAATTGTAATTGTCTGTGTCCGAACAAACGGACATCAAGCCGATTATTTTATCACAATCTTTCTGACAGACACGCCCTTGTCCGTTGTTACCTTGACCATGTAAACACCCGGTTGTACATTAACAGCGAACCATCCACCAGTCATTGAGGACTTGTCGCAAGATGTAACAAGAGCACCATTGACAGCGATGAGTTCCGTCTTCAACATAGTGCTGCCATCGGCAGCATCCACATAAACGCGTCCATCTTTGTAGTAAACATTGGCATTATCGTTCTGAGCATCGACAGAAGATATGCCAGAAGTTCCGCTTTTAACTTCAACCAGTTTGTAGCAGTTGTGGTAAGAAGCCACTGTACCGGTGACGCCACCCTGTTTTGCCTCAACGAGCAACATGTAACGCTGTGGCTCTACTCTCGGTTTATAATCAAAGCTTAACTCTTTTGTCTCACCGGCCTTCATCTTCACGCTGCTCATTTGAGCAATCTCACCATTTGTGTTGGTATATTGACGCAAGCGCAGATAAACCATACCGCTGAAATCCTGCGGTGCATGAAGAACAATCTTGCAAGGTGCTTTCTCTTCAGTATAAAGAACATCAGGCATGTCAAGACTTACGGCCTCAAGCATGATATCCGTATTGTTCTCGTGAACCTCGAGTGTGTTGTCGATTCCTGCAGCATTAGTATCGGCTGTCTCGTTGCCGTCGTCTGTGAGATAAGTGAGCTTTAGACGATATGTACCCGGATCAACCGGCAGCTTGCGGAAAAGAGGAACAGTAACTTCCTCACCTTTTTCTACAGTGACATTCTCCTGGAGGAAAAGATATGTCTCTTCAGGTTTATCCACATTCTGCATCCAAAGTATAACGCCAACATTTCCGGCTGCGCCATAATTGCGTGCTGTTACCTTGAACATGATGTCGTCCCCCTGTCTTACAAATCCATCGGTTGTACCGATGACAAGTCCCATCTTCTGGGTCTGACGCATCACAGGCACAGTGGCAGCAGGGAGCACTGTGACAGACGCTGGCTCTGAAGAAGTCTGCACGAAAGGATTATCAGGATAACCCTTCTCGAAGAGTATGATGTCATAATCACCCGCCGGCATATCCTCAGCAAGGTTTACAAGAAGTTTAACACTCTCGGTGCTACCATCGTAGATATTGACTGTATTCTCATAGTCCCACACCTTTGTGGCATCTGCCTTTGAACGGAATCTGACAATAACATTCTTCAGATTGAAGTTGGACGAATTGTTCTTAAGCGTGACATTGAACAGAGCACTACCGTTGGCGTATATTTCTCCGTCCGACGTTATCGGTCCTACTACCGTCACATCGGGCACAGGCTCGGCATCCTCATCAAGCTCAAGCACACCATTAACTATATTTGCCTCGACATAGCCACGCTCTCTGTTCTCATGACGCAATATCTGCCAGCGTTCCTCATTTGCTTCCTTGAACGCGAGACGAACCTCGCATTTGCCGTCAGCAATACCCTCGCTCACGGTTGTAGGAATGTTACGCATGGTGAGGAAATAGAGTCCGCTCATGCTATTGGCAAAACCGTCGATATGGGTTGACTCGCCATCTGTCTTAAGCACATCTATTATCTGACCATCACGGGTGACGACTGCCGCAATCTGACCGTCGAACGGAGTCACGTCATAATTGTTGATTGAAGCCATGAGCGTGAATTCCCGTCCATAATCGCTGCACATCAGACCAAGCAAGCCGTAGAGCGGACGGTCGAATGTCGTAGCTCCACCGGTGGACGGCTGTATGCCGGTGATTATTTCCTGGTCGGTGTTATAGCCTCCCGTGCCACCACCCTCACCGAGATCGTCGGGATTAAGATGATTGACAAGGAAATAGCCGTTACTCATACCATACCATCCCCAGTTTATGTGTACATATCCTTCAGAATCATAACCATCGCAGACAAAGGCATGTCCACCAAGTCCGTTGTCACTCGTTGCGCCATAATAAACAGGGCGGTTGTGGTCAAGTTCGTTCTTTATAATATCAAGCCACTCTGTACCGCTGTAGAAATTGCGGCGTCGCATGGTAACACCATTATCATAACCGAAATATGTCTTCAACGCATGAGGAACAAGCATGGACAGCGCACCGCTTCCATTCTCAGCATATTCCATCTCTACGGAAACACCGAACTGATAAGCCAGCGTAGCAGCAGCGTCTATCTGTTCCTGGCTTACGCCCCCTGACGGATAAAAAGCCAGCATATTGTCCCAATCGTATGTGGTATTACCGAAATCAGCAGAAAGGGTCTGACCATTGAACACATAACTCTTTGAGCCTGTTCCCTGCTGAGGATAACGATAATAACGCATAATCTGTGTAGCGGCCGTAGCAACACATCCTACATAATAATGCTTTGTCTGACCATCCGAATAATATGTAGGACACATCTCGTTGAACGGGAAATCTTGTCCCCATAGGATGTCGCCAAGCAAAGGTTCTACCACAACAGTACCGTTACCAGTATTAGCATAAGCCGGTTTAGCGGAAGAATCTTTTTTCGCACAGTTTTCCACATAAAGCTCGTTGAGACGCAACCACTCCGCCATATTTGAAGGAATGTTGTTCGGATCGAGCTCTCCCTTATCTGAATAACCAAGCACCGGCTCGGCATTATCGTCGCCAGAGACAATGACAAAGCCTTCGTTCTTGCCGACATTGAATATATAATAAGGTGCAACATCGCTTGTTCCACCCTTTACAGCACTCTTACGAGGTAAACAGGTAAGCGACGCAGACTTGCTGCATCGCTTACTCATAAAACCTCTCGCAATGTTCTCAGCCGCACTCTTTGTAATCGGTTTTGCACCGACATAAAGGAAAGAGAACAGACACAGAACCCAAAGGAGATTATATCTTTTCATATTCTGAATTGCCTTTCATTAACGAACAAGAACTTTCACACTCTTGCCACCAACCTTAACAATTACAAGTCCCGGTTTAACACTGATATGGTTTACACCCTGACGTCCTGAAACTGAAACAATTTCCTGACCGCTTACATTGTAAACACTGATAACTGAATCAGCTGCAAGATCAACCACAATACCACCGTTCTCAACATATACCTTCGGAGCATCAGCTATTTCTTCAACACCGTCTATTGATGTAGAAACATATTTAACATCAACAGTGTTCGACGGATCAGAAGCCATGTAACCTATCTCACCGTCAACAACTGTGCGTGCATAAGCTACAACCTGATAAGAATAAGCTATAGCATCAGACATAGGCACCTCAAATGTAGTAGATGTGGCATTCTCCACTTCTCTTTCTTCAACTGCAGAAGAATAAACATCACCCTTTGACAATACCTGTGCGACGGTAATATAGTCTAAGAACAGTTTGTTGCTTCCGTTGTAATATACCTCAACATAGGTTTCATCCGAACCGCTTGTGAAATCGAGAGAATAGTCGGCAAAGTCTTTTGAAAGCACAACCGTCTGTGTCTCTACAGGCTCTTCTGTGCTGCCGTTATAAACGAGAATCTCTACATTTGCGCCTTCATAATATGTACCGAATGCACCTTCAGCCATATTCAGCTTAACAGTAAACTTACCGCCATTATGAGACAGGTCGAGCGCCGGAGTTCTTATGAAACCGTCTGAACCATAAGGAGAGATTCCAAGATATCCTGCTGCCACACATTCCATATATGTTGTCCATCCCGGAACCTTAGTATAAGAATCCAGTTCACTGCTCGATATAAAGTCAACGAAATCGAGTGAACCCTTATCAACCTTAGAGAAGTCTTCGTCAAGAACATTTACAGTCTTGTCTTCAGTCAAAGTCTCATTACGTGTGAGCTTGACCATATAACGTGTTGCCTTGGCAACAGCCTCCCAGTTGGCGGTGAAACCTGTCTCTGTTATATCAGTTGCCGGCAGAGCCTTAGGAGCGTCAACACTCTCAAGAACCTCAACAACCTCTATTTCGTTTGAATAATCTGAAATGGTCTCACCCTTCTTTGCACGTACCGTGTAATAATAAACCTTGCCAGCGACAAGACCTTCTACAAGTGCAGACGTGCCGGTTTCCTCACGGTCTTTCACAAGATATTCCTTTTCGCCGTCCGCATTCTTTGTATAGACGTCAAGCAGATAAGTTGCACCACTCACGCTTCTCCATCTTGCTGTAAAGCTTGTCTCGTTTACAGAAATTGGCTGAAGTGCCTCCGGAGCAGCTACAATATCATCAGAAGCTATGACCTTGACATTGTCTATGAGAATACCTTCTGCTGCCAGATACGGATCGAACTGGAGATTAGAATAGGTTGATACGTCTTCGAAAACAGCAGAGAACGTATGCCACTCACTGTCGTACATGAGAAAAGTCTCAGAATCCAAATAACCGGCTTTCAGTGTAACACCTCCACCATAATCGGCAATACTTCTTACATCGAAAGTGACCTTTATGTTAGAAGTCTTGCTCATATTTTTCAGGTATGCAGTCTTCAGGTTTCCACCATCAGCAACCATAAGCATTCCACCGGCTTCATATACTTTCGAACCGTTCCATCCGATGGTCTTATACAACTTGCCTGAATATCCTGAAATGTCGGTTGTAGCCGGTTGGGATTCACTACCTTCTGTGAATTCACTGAAATCCTCGTCTATAACAACCTCTTCCTGTGCACGAAGATCTGCACAAACAAATGACATAAGTGTCATTAACAAAAATAAAAGTAAATTTTTCCTCATAAATAGAAAATTTTTGATAATAATAACAACATATTACTTCGCAACATGCGAAATTCGTATCTCTGCAAAGATATATTAAAATAATCATATCTCCAAACAACAGGATGTCTTATATTATACATTATTTATGCAATTAGTAAATATTATATAAAATGTCGCATTTATACAAAATACTGATTTATAAAAAACGAATTATAAAAAGATTAAGCTCACACACCATTATGAAAAAAAAACAATATCATGCTCTGAAATAATCCATATTGAGCCCTGATAAAGTCTATTTCAGACTCTAAAATAGTCCATATCTGAAACTAAAACACCCCGTTTCAGATGCACAAACAGGCCTTATCATAACAGTTGGGACAAGACATCAATGTAGACATTACAGAAAAGGGTGATTTATCATTATTTTAATCCTACGGAAGAAGCGTATTGCCTGCATATATCTCAATTAAAAACAAACAATGCGTTAATACACATCAACATCACAAACAACCTGTACCGTTTACGTCATTTATATATATCGACGCATCATATTTTTGCATATCATAAGAACTTTTAAACCGTATTTTTTTGCACATTACAAGCATTTTCGTTATGTTTGCCACCGTAAATAAAAGTAAAACAGACACTTATGAAAAAAAGCGTAGCACTGCTTGTCGCCCTATCAGGACTAATAGTCGGCGGATGCAGTATAAAATCAGTAAAGACATCAGGGTATAGAAATGTGACAACCGACGTTTTTGAATCACAGATAAAATCGGAAAATGTACAGGTACTCGATGTCAGAACAAAAGAAGAGTATGAAGAAGGTCATCTTGCTGGCGCAAAACAAATAGACATAAAAAAAGACAACTTTCTTGAAATAGCAGAAACAGCACTGGACAAGTCGAAGACAATCGCTGTCTATTGCAGAAGCGGTAAAAGGAGCGCAGAAGCGGCAAAAAGACTTTCCGGAGACGGATATAAGGTGATAAACATGAAGGGCGGCATATTGAAATGGAAGAATGAAAACAAACCGGTAGTCAAATAATGCCGTCAAGACAGCGATCTTTCATTTGTCTTCGGATTCCGGCTTCAGAAGATATATGTTAGGATGTAATCATCACATATTCTGTAGTATACATCCGATGACGTCATATTTATAAGATTATCAATGCGTGCGACTCCATTCTTCGAAATTTCCAAAGGATGGAGTCGCATATCATAATATCCGAGTTTATATTCCGAGCAATATTTGAACAGAGTTTCTTTTGAACACCAATGCAGCAGACGGTGCAACGTGTCAGGCGCCGATTCGTCATCACGTATGAACCGTCCGGCAATGCGGTCAACCCTATTGCTCATATATTCTATATCGACAGCCACTTCCTTTGTGTGCGACATAATCACCGCCGCATATCCCTTTGTGTGGCTCAGACTTATTTTTATATCCGAATCACGCACAAACGGTCTGCCTTCAGGAGTATGATCTATGAACAAAGTGCTGTCGTCGGTCATGGCATAAAGAAGAGAATACACGGCTATAATCTCCGCCCTACGTTGAAAACTGCCACAAGAAAGAACAAGCTTTTCCAACGACAGATTATTGTCAAGAAGATGTCGGGAATCTTCTTGGCCTTCTATTCTCCATAGGCCAAGCACAACATCCGGACCGATTTTTTCGATAGAAACAACTGCCATCCTACGTACAGGACATTAAGATTTCTGTGCCGGCGGATTGATAACCACCTTAACCTTACTTATACGGCGTCCTTCTATGCCGACAATCTCAAAAAGATAATTCTTATATTCTATCTTTTCGTGAATGCTCAGAAAATCGCCCTTTATCTCAAGCAACATTCCTGCGAGTGTATCCGCCTCACCCTCGACATCTGAAAAGACGTCTTCGTCGGCATCAATAATCTTATAAAAATCCGTGAGAAGCGTCTTACCTTCGAAGATATAAGTATTGTAGTTTATCTTTGAATATGTGTTGCCCTCGTCGTCGAACTCATCGTTTATCTCGCCGACAATCTCCTCCAGAATGTCTTCAAGCGTAACCAGTCCGCTGGTGCCACCGAACTCGTCCACGACAATGGCAATGTGCATCTTGTTCTTCTGAAACTCTCTCAACAGTGCGTCTATCTTCTTTGTCTCCGGAACGAAATAAGGCGGACGTATGAGACTTTGCCATCTGAAAGTGGAATGTTTCGACAGATGAGGCAACAGGTCCTTTATATACAAAATACCTTTTATGTTGTCCGATGTGTCCTGATATACAGGAATGCGGCTGTAGTTGTTGTCAACGATACATTTCAACACGTCAGAGAAATTGCTTTCGATATTTATATTGACAATATCCTGCCTTACTGTCATTATTTCCTTGGCGGTTTCGTCTCCGAAACGTATGATACCCTGGAGCATGCTCTGCTCGTCTTTTATGTCTTCCGTATCAGTAAGCTCCAGAGCCTGCTCCAGTTCGTTGACACTGAGCACGTGGTTTTCCTTCTGCACAACCTTCTCCGCAAGCATGCCACTGCGTAGAAGAATATTCTCGACAGGCCAGAAGAGTTTTCTGAAAAACATTATGCCTCGCACTGCCCTACGGCAGAAACGCAACGGATTCTGACGACTGTACACCTTAGGCATTATCTCGCCAAAAAGAAGCAACAGGAATGTGAGCAGCACAGTGATGCACAGGAACTGCAGCCAATACGCCTTCGGACCGAAATCAATGATCGATGCGAAGATATAATTGCACAGCATGATTATCGTCACATTGACAAAATTGTTGGTAATAAGTATTGTTGCCAATGTGCGCTCGCTGTCGTCGAGCAATAATTTTATCTTTTTATCTATTTCTGTCTTGCCAGAGCTTACCTCTGATATTTCAGACGGCAGAAGACTGAAAAAAGCTATTTCGGAACCACTTGCGAATCCTGATATGAGAAGCAGGAGTACTGTCAACAAGAGAGCGACAGCAACACCAATGGAAGGTGTTATGAAATGTATGTCTGATAAAGACTCGATTATCGGTAAAGTATCCAAAACTTTTTGTTTTATTAAAATGGCAAATCATCCGTCTGAGAGTCTGGCTTACCATCCGGTGCAGGCGACGTTTTCTGTTCTGTCGATACGGATGCCGTCCTGCTGGAGAGTATTTCCATATTCTCACCGTATATTTCCGTCACAAAACGACGCATGCCTTTCTGATCGTCATACACACGATAGCGTAACCGTCCTTCTATATACAGCTTGTCACCTTTGTGTACATATTTCTCGGCTATCTTGGCAAGGCCCTTCCACAATACGATGTTGTGCCAATCGGTGCGCTCAGGCACACGTGTACCGTTCTGCAATGTGTAAGCACGTTCAGTCGTAGCGAGTCTGAACTGTGCCACCGCCTGGTCTGCGTCATAATAACGCACATCAGGCTCATTGCCTACGTTTCCTATGAGCATCACCTTGTTCATAATATTTCAAACAAACGGTTGAAAATCATTTCCACATTCCAAGGTATTTATAATGGAAATTCTTTCCCTTTGCCGACGGGAATTGCGAACGGCTGTCAACACGCCCTTTCAGGTGCTCAACAATCCTGTTATAGCAATCCAATCCCGACATCGCCTTGCAATGTACCACGAAATGCGTATCACGATACTCATGCTTACCTGTTGACGGTATCATGACAACCCGCTTGAAATCAAGAGAACCCTCATACCATCCCGGTCTTTCTTCGTTCAGACGAGTCACAACGGTAGCAGCAAGATCGCGCTTATCCATCATCTGTCCGCCTGCCGGCATTGGATGAAGAGCCTTTTTCTGTTTGAAGTCAAGCATTGTGGCCGCAGTGGTCTTTATAATGATAAAATAGACACGCTGTCTAACCTTGTATCTTTTGGGATAATAGACATCGCTTGCAACATAATCACGGATGTCTGCCTCAAGTCCGGGATTCATTCCGATTTCCTGAATAGAACGCAAAAAAGCGATTGCGTCATCAACATTAGTGACTAACGTCTCTTTATCAAAATATCTTAAGTATAAGTTCATTGGGTTGATTTGTTTCTCTGAGAAAAAAAAGAGCGGAAAACGGGACTCGAACCCGCGACCCCGACCTTGGCAAGGTCGTGCTCTACCAACTGAGCTATTTCCGCAACATTTCTTTTTATAGAAGCATTTCTCTAAATGCGGTTGCAAAGGTAATGTTTTTTTTCTAATCCACAAACTTTTCCGGTCTTTTTTTTCAAAATTAGTACATTTTTCTAATCCATCCTGCTAAAATAGTCCTTATAAGTGTATTCGCGGAGCACTTCTAGTTCGTTGTCTGACTGGTGAACAATCGCTATCGACGGATGGGTAATGCCGTTAAAAGTACAGGTCTTGACAGTCGTATAATGAATCATATCTTCGAATATCACGTTGTCACCCACATGCAGTTCCTTATCGAACAACCAACCAGACATGAAGTCACCCGACAGACAGCTGTTGCCTCCTAGACGATAAAAATACGGGGCACGTCCATCCATTCCGGCCTGTTCCGGTCCTTCAGCAATCTCTGCGCCCCTGACGGCAGGCATGTATGGCATCTCCAGACAATCGGGCATATGGCAGGTGAAGCTCACATTCAGTATGGCTGTACGTATACCGTGATCCTCCACTACATCGACAACCTGTGACACAAGAGGACCAGTCTGCCAGGCAAAGGCACTTCCTGGTTCTAGTATGACCTTAAGGTTAGGATATCTGCCACGGAAATCGCGCAAAAGACTTATGAGCAGATCCACATCATAATCTTTACGGGTCATGAGATGTCCACCTCCGAAATTAATCCAACGCAGCTGTCCGAACCACTTTGAGAATTTCTCCTCTATATGAGAGAGAGTACGCTGAAAGACATCTGCCCCACTTTCACAATGGCAGTGGCAATGGAATCCTTCTATATCGGCCGGCAACTGATCAGGAAGATTTTCGGCGTTGATACCGAACCGAGTGCCGGGAGCACACGGATTATAAAGATCGGTAGATATTTCCGAATACTCCGGATTGACACGCAGGCCAAGGCTTATGCCAGGATTGACACGCTTAACCCTCTCCGCAAAACGGTCATACTGCGACAATGAGTTGAACGTAAGATGACTCGAACATTCGGCTATCTCGTCTATCTCATAAGATGTATAAGCCGGAGAATATGTATGCGCAGGACTGCAGAACTTGTCAAATGCCAACCGGGCCTCAGCCAGAGAACTCGCCGTTGTGGCGTTGATATATTCGCGGAATATTGGAAACGTATTCCACAAGGCATATGCCTTGAAGGCCAATATTATCTCAACGCCTGCCGCATCAGCAACATGCTTTATCAGTGAAAGATTCCTGCGAAGCAGACTTTCTTCCAAAATATACATCGGTCTGTGTATCTCCTTAAATGTCTTTGTGTCAACTTTCATATCTACGAATTATTATAATGTACAAAATTACGAAAAATCTATGGAAAAACCTCCGAATTTCGGCAGATTAACGCAATGTAATCTGTAAATTAGGTGGTTAGGAGAAAATCGCGGAAGTTGGGCAGAGGGCTGAATAGCGTTTCAAAGCGGATTGGAGAAAGAGAACGGTTTCCTAATC
>ERZ779850.3575-NODE-3575-length-10803-cov-3.270097_pt1 | contig 10803 bp, 8 predicted proteins | sample MGYA00511249_ERZ779850 | MGnify/ENA primary metagenome ERZ779850 (study PRJEB29588, sample SAMEA2162475) | human gut metagenome | biome: human gut; feature: human-associated habitat; material: faeces | place: Denmark | collected 2008/2010 ...
GGCTCTCAAGGGCATGCACAACACCATGGCCGAGCACGGCGTTCCCGCCGGTTCCCGCCGTGCCTGCCTGATTTTCTCGGCTGACTGACGGCCGAGGATTTTGCGGTACAAAGAGCCTCCGGCGCCGCTTGCTCCGGAGGCTTTTTCAAGTTGAAAAAAGGAAACCAGACCGTGACGGACGACCGTTTTGAAGGGCCCGACGAAGAAGTGCGCGCACGCATGCAGCAGTACGCCGAGCTGTTGGATCGGTGGAATTACGAGTATTACGTATTGGACAACCCGTCCGTGCCGGACGCCGAGTACGACCGAGTTTTCCGGGCTTTGAGCGAGCTCGAAGAACGCTATCCGCAGTTGAAGTCGGCTACGTCCCCGACCTTGCGTGTGGGCGGAGAGGTACGCAGCGATCTCACCAAGGTGCGTCACGCAGTACCCATGCTTTCCATCCGAACCGAAACGGATTTCACCGATGAGGGCGCTCTGGCCTTTGACGAGCGTGTGCGCAAGGAATTGGGGCTCAACGAAACGGACGCGGCGATTGTCTACGACGCGGAACTCAAGTTTGACGGGCTTGCCGTCAATCTTCGATACGAAAACGGCGTTCTCGTGGGCGCGCAGACGCGTGGTGACGGAACCTTTGGCGAAGATGTGACGGCCAATGCCCGCACGATTCGTTCCATTCCGCTGCGAATCGATCCGAAGCTTGCGCCCGCAGTGCTCGAGGTGCGAGGCGAAGTCATCATGCACAAAGATGACTTTGAAAAGCTCAACGAAAAGCAAAAGGAACTTGGAGAAAAAACGTTCGTCAATCCCCGCAATGCCGCAGCCGGTGCCTTGCGTCAGCTCGACAGCCGCATCACGGCGCAGCGTCCGCTTCATTTCTACGCCTACGGTACGGGGGAGGTGAGCGACGCAGAGTTCGCTCAGTCCATGACCGAACTTTTCGCAAAGCTCACAGAGCTGGGCTTTCCGGTAGCCGAACAGCGCCGCACGGTTCGCGGCGCGCAGGCGCTTGCTGAGTTTCATCGCGACGTGTTGGCACACCGCGCTGAACTACCGTTTGAAATCGATGGCGTCGTCTACAAGGTCGACTCGTACAGCCAACAGCGAGCACTCGGATTCGTGGCCCGTGAACCGCGTTGGGCCTGCGCGCACAAATATCCTCCTGAAGAAGCGTTGTCGGTTGTGCAGGCCATTGATGTTCAGGTCGGACGCACGGGACGCGTGACGCCGGTGGCGCGTCTTGTACCCGTCTTTGTAGGCGGCGTGACCGTGAGTAACGCCACGCTGCACAATGAAGACCACATCAAGGAATTGGGGCTTTTGATCGGGGATACGGTTGTGGTGCGCCGCGCCGGAGATGTGATTCCGGAAATTGTGCGTGTGGTGATCGATAAGCGCCCGGAAAACGCACAGCCCTTCGTCATGCCGTCCGTCTGCCCAATCTGCGGCTCTGCCGTGGTGCGTGACGAGGAGGAGAAGGATTCGCGGTGCACGGGCGGACTGGTTTGTCCGGCGCAGCGAAAGCTCTCTTTGGTGCACTTTGCGCAGCGCCGTGCCATGGGTATCGATGGGCTGGGCGAAAAGATGGTCGACATGCTCGTTGAAAAAGAGCTCCTCAAAACGCCGGCCGACATTTACCGATTGACGGTGGAGCAGCTGACGGAACTCGAACGCATGGGGCAAAAGAGCGCCGCCAATCTCATCGAAGCAATCGAAAAGAGCAAGGAAACGACGCTTGCGCGCTTTGTGTTTGCGCTTGGCATTCGTCACGTGGGCGAAGCAAGCGCTCGCGATTTGGCGCTCTTTTTCAGAACGCTCGACGCTTTGCGCAGCGCCACGGTCGAAGACCTCATGCAGGTGCATGATGTGGGCGAGGTTCTCGCGGAGTCAATTCGCGCGTTTTTCGATGAGCCGCACAACAACGCCGTGGTGGACGAACTCATTGCCGAGGGGGTTCACTGGAAACAGGAGGAAGTGCAGGTCAATCCCGAGGTCGCCGGAAAAACGTTCGTGCTCACCGGAACGCTTCCGACGCTTTCGCGAGACAAGGCCAAAGACATGATCCTGTCGTTGGGCGGCAAGGTTTCGGGATCCGTTTCCAAGAAAACCGATTACGTTTTGGCCGGAGAGGCTGCCGGAAGCAAGCTGGAAAAAGCGCAGGCGCTCGGTGTGACTGTGATCGACGAAGCGCGCTTCTTGAAGATGATCGGACCGGTTGTCGAGCAACCTGAGCAAGTGTCTGATGCAAAAGAAAAAACGTCCGAAACCGAGACCGCGCGGGAATTGGCGATCGGAGAGACTGGATCTCTCTTCTAAGGCTTGATTTTTTAGGAAATTTGCGCGTAAAATTGCGCCTTTCGCAAAGCGGCTGCGTGCGGCGGCTTTGCGTCCCGTACTTGCCGGTTGGCAAGACGGCAAATTTTGAAAGCGCCTGGTACGGGCGCATTGATTTAAAAGAGGAAAAATACAATGGTTATCATTCGTCTGTCCCGCTCGGGCTCCAAGAAGCGTCCCTTCTACAACATCGTCGTGACCGATTCCCGCAATCGTCGTGACGGCCGCTTCAACGAACGTCTGGGCTTCTACAACCCGATGATCGCCGAAGGCCCGCAGCGCCTGACGTTCAACGAAGAACGCGTGGCTCACTGGGTCAAGAACGGCGCTCAGATGAGCGACACCGTCGCCCGCATCCTCAAGGGTGCCAAGAAGGCTGCCGCCTAATCAGCGACAAGACGACGTAAGACGGAACTTTCAAACGAAGGAAAATTAACCCGACCGTCAGACGGACTGCCTGCGAACCTCGCTGCTTCGGTGCCGTGCCTCTCGTGTCCAAGCACACCCGAATGCGCCGACGGCTATCCTCTTTGAGATGGGTTCGGTATCTAACTCGCAGTACCCGGCGGTTTCCTGATCAAGAATAGTGACGTCTCACCAACGCCGAAGGCGGTCTTTCCGGAAAACGGAGAGGCCGCTTTTTTAATTTCCGATTTTGGTTTTATGTCCGACAACAAAATTCTGACAGTGGGCCGTACCAACGGCGCTTACGGCGTACGCGGCTGGGTTCGCGTGGTGCCTTTTGAAGAACCGGAAATTCTTGCCGCGACCAAGCGCTGGTTCCTGACTGACATCCGCGGCAACACCAAGACGCTCGAAGTCGAGGAACTCAAGGTTCACGGCCAGATGCTTATTGCCCGCATTACCGGCGTTCTCAACAAGGAAGACGCCGATGCTTTGCGCGGCCGCATCGGCGTGCTGCGTGAAGACTTCCCGGAAGCCGGCGAAGGTGAAGTGTGGGCTGCAGACGTGATCGGGCTTCCTGTCGTCAATCAGCAGGGCGTTGAACTGGGACGCGTGACCGAAATCGGTACCAACACCGTGCAGGACATCTTCAAGGTCGAAGGTGGTCCGAAGGTGAACGGCAAGGACGCCGTGTACCTGATTCCCGACGTCGAACAATACGTGCTTGAAGTGGATCTCGATGAAGGCGTCGTGCGCGTTGATTGGGATCCGTCCTGGATTTAACGAGGAAATCGAATCGTGGCAGCGCGCTTTGACGTCATTACGCTTTTCCCGGAAATCTTCACGGCGGTGAAAGATTTCGGCATCACGTCCCGAGCCATGAAACGGGGACTCTGGAACGTGCATTTCTGGAATCCGCGCGATGTGACGACCGACGTGCATCGCACCGTTGACGATCGTCCTTTCGGGGGCGGTCCCGGCATGGTGATGATGGCCGAACCGCTGTATCAAACGCTGCAGAGCATTCGCGCTTCGGGCAACAACGGCCGCGTGCTCGCCTTTGCTCCGTCGGCAGCGCATCTGACGGACGCACGTGTGCGAGAGTTTTCCTCGTGTGACGATTTGCAGCTGGTGCTGATTTGCGGTCGTTACGAGGGCATTGACGAGCGTTTCCTGACTACGTGTGTTGATGAACTCATCAGTCTGGGCGACTTTGTCCTTTCAGGAGCGGAACTGGCCGCCTGCGCATTGATTGACGCCATCGTGCGTCAGCTGCCTGGCGCAATCAAGGATTTGTCTGCCTCTGACGAGTCGTTTTCAACGGGGCTTCTGGACGCGCCGCACTACACTCGCCCCGAAGAGTGGCACGGCATGCGCGTGCCCGATGTGTTGCTCACGGGCCACCATGCCAACATCGAAAAGTGGCGTCGTGAAAAGAGTCTGGAAGCTACGGTTAAAAACCGACCGGAGCTCATTGGGAAAGCTAGGTCGCAAGGGCTTTTGACCAAGAACGACGAAAAAATCCTCTTGTCGCTGACGTCAGAAAAATAGTCGGAAAGCCGTTTTTTGCGTTGTAAAAAAGCATCAGCGACACTGGTGTTTGTTTCCAAACAAATCAAAAACTCCTTAAAAATCAGCTACTTCCTTGAAATTGTCCTGATTGCGGGACAGATGCCACAGTTGGCGTTTTCCTGAGAATATCTTGACAAACGGCAAACGGGGGGGGGTAGCCTGTTGCACAACTTTAGTCCAACCGAAACAAGGAGTTTTTGATGAATCGGACGTTTAAAGTTGTGTTCAACAAGGCCCGCGGAGCTTTGATGGTTGCTAATGAAACAACCTGCTCAGTGCAGAAAAAGGGGGTTAAAACTACGATCGCTGCTGCCGCAGCACTTGCGGTGGGCGCAGCGATGGCTGCTGATCCGGTTACTTGGGCCGATAATTTCGTAATCAGCGAGGACGTGACTGTTGCAGCAGGTGACTCTGTTGTGGTCGACAGTGCGGAGATGACTGGGGGTACGCTTACAGTTGAAGGCAATGTGCATCGCCAAGGTGCTGATGGACTTTTCAACTTGAATGGCGGTGCTATTGACCTTAAGGACAGTGGGAATTTTGAGGTTCGTGATTTCACGATGAATGAAAATGCCTCGATCACTGTTACGGGCAACGGCGTTGATGATAACGGTCACGGGCGTACTTCTCCCGCATTTGGCTCCTATAACAGTTTCGCAATGAATGGCGGAACGGTTACCCTCTCACAGGGAGGTCGCATCTGGATTGGATCTGCAAACAAAAATGATCCTGACAGCTACCAGCGCATGGAACTGAACGGAGGAACAATCAACCTTAAGAATGGCGGTTACATTACTGGCAATAAACGTTGGATTCAATCTGGTAGCTACTACGATGATACGGTAGTGGTTCAGGAGGATAAGCTCGCTTATAACGTGGTTGGTCTGGACGGAGCGACGGTTAATGTCGAAGGCTCTGATAATGTGATTGACGCAGCTGGTGTTGAAGTCACTGCAGGCTCTTTGAGACTTGCAGCTGGAAGCGAGCTGACTGTTCGCGCAACGACATCGACAAACCAAGCTGACGATTCGTCACTGAAGGATGCACTTAAAACGTCCAGTTATATGTCCGTAAACCAGGCTGGCGTTGTTGATGTTGACGGCGGCCGTTTGGTGGTTGATGTTAAAGAACTCCGTGTGGAAGACGGTGGCAGTCTCGACGTGAGCAACGGAGGCTGGGTTGGTTGGGAGTACGCCTCTGCAGATGATGCAGGAAAGGGTAGTCTGATCGTTTCCGGTGGCAGCGTTACGGTGGGAGATACCTCGGGCATGGACATGTATGACGTGACCATTGCTGGTGGTGTCGTTAAGCTCGCCGGTACAGCTGCAGACGGTGATCAAGTGGGGCCGGGCACAACCGTTCGCACATCCCCGTCATTGGGTGGCTACAACATCTTTAAGATGACGGGCGGTACCGTTGAATTGGGCACAAATGGACGTCTTTGGTCCGGTTCAGCTTATGACGGATACAAAGACATGGTGTTCAGCGGTGGTACCGTGAATATGAATGGAACCGATGCGGATGCCTATATCACTGGTGTGGTGGCAGATGGTGGCTTAGGCAACAAGCTTCTATTCAGCGGGACAACCGTTAACGTAATTGGTGATGGCCGCATTGATGGAAGGGAAATCGAGATTGACGGTTCGACCTTCAATGTACAGGAAGACGGAGAACTTCGTTTTTCTGCAACCTATTCCACGAGTGCAACAAATTCTGGTCCTGGCACAAAATACGATAGTGGTAAGTTAGCCCTGAAAAATGGTGAGATTAGCAATCAGGGCGTGATTGTGTCGGACGTCGATGTGACTGTTGAAGGTGGTACGCTGACTACCGTTGGCATTGTCGTGAACAATGACGGTGCTACGGGAGAAACAGAGGTTGAAGACGGCAATTTCTACTTTAACAAAACGTTGACAATTAACGGCGGTACGGTAGTTGCCGATACGATCAAAACGAGAGTAAACACTGATTTGACACTAACCGGCGGTACGCTTCAAACGGCCTCTGACCAAGTGTTTGTTCTTAATGATGGGGATGCTCTTATTGCCGATAACGCGGACGGAGTAAAGGTTTCTCTGGAAGAGGGAAAAACGCTTGGCATGCATATCACCGCCAATGGTGGTACTCTGGCTTTGACTGACGAAGGCGTTTATACCAATGACTCTTTGAACGCTATGTCGGGAGCTCTTGCTGGTTCGTCCACGACGTTGACTTTCTTGAATTCAACGTTAGCACTGGGTGAAGAAGAAGCAACGCTCAAAGACAACATTGTTCAGGCTCAGGAGCAAGTTTCAGCAACCGTGACAGCAAGTGAGGGGAAAAACCCCACACTGACTGTTAACCATTCTGGCGCTCAATCGTTGGTTGTAAAAAACGAGGGTGAAGGTGCCGCAGCTGTAAGTGAAGTTCGACTCAGCGGCAACAATATTTCGGGTAACACATTTACCTTGGTTGGAGCCAGTGAACAAACCAACTTGGTTCAGGATGCCAATGGGAATTCGGTCGACGTGCGAGTTGTTGATGGACTTACGCTCCAACTTGGTGTGGATGAAGCAGGTGCTGCTCAGACTGCCGGTCAGCTAGATAAGGTAGTCATTGCCGGCAAATCTCAGATGAAGGTGAACAACATTGAAGCCAAGATTGGCCAGTTGGTCTTGAATGACAACGGTGCTGTTGTTCAAATTGGATCCGAGAACAACCGCGGCGACCTGTCGGTTGATTCTTTGGATATCGGTTCCGGATCGACGGTTTTCCTTGATCCTGTGTGGCAAGACGGTGCGAAAATCAGCGATGCTTCCCATTTGGCTGCAGTAGAGGCGGCCATTACTGGCAATCTCGTCGTTGGTCAGAACTCTTTGGCGGCGATCGGCGTTTCTTCAACAGATAGCGCTGTTGCGGCATTTAACAAGATTGTTTCCGTAAATCCTGAGTGTTCTTGGGATAAAAACAATATCACGGCAGCCCTTTATCTTGCTGATACGCTTAATGCATCAACGGGTAGGGTCGTTGTAGATGGTTCTCTGAGCTCGGTGAAGCAGTTCGACGATGCCACCAAGTATGGTAACGATGGAGTTTACGTTGCAGCAAACGGCATGCTCATGGTTGACAAAGATGCATTGGGTAGCGCAGCTGCGGTTAACGGGACTTTGACTCTGGCAGATGGCAGTTACGTTGGTTTGGTCAATGCTAACGAAGGAACGATTAAACTGACAGAGGAAACATCGCAAGTTGTTGCTGATGCTTCCAAGGTGGAAGTTGTCACTGACAATCCTTTCGTTGATGCGGTGTTAGGAGAGGGTGCTCAGGCTGGCAATATCGTTGCCACATACGACGGCGAGAACGGTCTCAAGGCTCTGTCTTCGCTCGGCATGCAAGCAATGACACGTCGCGCAGACAGCGTACTCGCAAGCACCATTGCCGACCGTACTTCGTTTGGTCAGAACCTCAAGCCCGGCGTGAATCTTTGGGTTGACGTGCGAGGTGAAAACTATCAGGCCGACGACTTTGATAAAGGCGGCGAATTTGAAGCCGATATGGGATACGGCACGTTTGGCGGTGATGTTGCCTATGGTAACTTCACTTTCGGTGCAGCCTTCCAGTACGGTACTGGTTCGCTGAGAAGTTCCGTTTCCAAGATCAAGAACAGCATTGATAACTACGGCGTGTCGCTTTATGGCACCTACAGTGTGACCGATGCATTCAAGTTGGGTGCGGAATTGGCCTATGTTTGGGCGGAAAACGACATTTCCTCAAACCAGACGGCCCTGAACCAGAGCGTCGACACCGAAATGTATTCGGTGGGACTGCGTGCGATGTACGAAATGAAAGCGGGTGACTTCCGCTTCGTTCCGAGTATCGGCGTGCGTGTCTCGCAGCTTTCGACCGATGAAATGAAGGTCGGTGCCGTGAAGATTGATGATCAGGACCAAACGCTTGTGCAGATCCCGATTGCAATGCGCATTACGGCAGCCGATTTTGAAACGACCGGCGGCTGGACGCTTTCTCCGAGCTTTAAGTTGGCCTATGTTCCGACCTTTGGCGACAAGGAAATCGAAGCGTTGCACATGAGCGAAGACGTGATCGACACATCTCCGGTGCAGGCTGACTTCGGTCTATTGGCCGGCAAGGACAACATGCTCTTTAACGTGAACTTGTTGCTCGGCGCCGGCGAATATGGTTCCTCGGCTGTCGGAGGTAAGGTCGGTTTCAAGTATGCCTTCTAAGAGGAGTTCTTAAAAACCTGCGGTAAGCCGAACAAATTTCGGTTTGCTGCAGGAAGCCGCATGGGCCTCAAATATGGTCAGGCCTACGTTGTGCGGTCAGAACTTAAAAAAATTGGCGGGACATGCGCGAAGGAAAAACTTGAGCGCGTGCCCGCCTTTTTTCGAAGGGAGGTGTCGGTTTTGGCGCAAGTGTCACAGGGACGCAGGATGCCAAAGGGTTACATCTACTACGACAAATCCTCCAAAGGCGGCAAGTACCGTCATAACCGATGGTGTGCGGAGATCTATTTCGCAAACGTTCGTCTGAGAAAAAGAAGTTGTGATCGAACGGAGTTAGAGCGTTGGCTCGAACTGGTGTCGACGACGATTCGCAAAAGCCTGATCCGGCAGATCGACGAGGCCTCTTCGGAGGCTATCCGTGAAGCAATGCTCGAGCTCAAGCACCTCGGTGAGAAGTGAGGCTTTGCTGAGAAATGAATTTTGGCAAGAGTGGAATTTTCCTAATCAATTCAATATAATCACGCGTTCCTTGGTGCTTTCTGCTCACCTTGGAACGCTTTTTTGGTCAATCGTCTCGTTTGAGACATATAAAGGTTCCATCCTCTGGACGGCTGCAGAAACAACTGAAAAGATGCCGCCGCATGATGGTCACGGAGTTAAAAATGAACATCATTCACACCCTGGAACAGGAAGAGATCGCTCGCCTGTCCGCTGGCAAGACCATCCCTGAATTCCGCGCAGGCGACACCGTCAACGTTCTCGTGAACGTGATCGAAGGTTCCCGCAAGCGTACTCAGGCCTACGAAGGCGTGGTTATCGCCAAGCGCAACCGTGGTCTCAACAGCTCCTTCATCGTTCGTAAGATCTCGAGCGGCGAAGGTGTTGAACGTACGTTCCAGCTCTACTCGCCGACGATTGCTTCCATCGAAGTCAAGCGCCGCGGCGACGTGCGTCGTGCCAAGCTCTACTACCTGCGCGAACGTTCCGGCAAGGCTGCTCGCATCCGCGAACTCCTCGTCCGCAAGGAAAACGTGCAGGCTGCTGCTGAATAATTTCAGCCGGACACACGAAATGAAGGCGGCCTCGTCCGCCTTTGGAAAGCCTCGTGAAGTGATTTGCTTTGCGGGGCTTTTTTGCATCTGCAAAAAAACGAAAAATTTCTCATCAGAACCGTCCCGAGAGGCCGTAGATGCGGCTTGCTTCGCTACAATCGCAATGCATATCAATGGTCGCCTGTTCATAGGCCGGCCGGTAAACATGGGGGAGAATCATGTTGGTTGTCGGATTTACCGGCCATTCAGGGTCGGGCAAAACCACACTGATTGAGAAAGTGCTTGAAGCATTGATCTCGCGCGATCGCAAAGTGTCGGCGATCAAAAGCAGCCATCACGGCACTGATATTGACGTACCGGGCAAAGACAGTTATCGCTTTCGCCAAGCCGGCGCTCAGGAAGTGGTTCTGGTGAGTGATCAACGCTGGGCTCTGATGCGAGAGACCGAAGAGCCGGTGTCGCTCAAGGAAATTCTTTCGCGTTTGTCTCCGGTCGACATCGTTCTTGTCGAAGGCTATAAGAGCGAAGAAAACATTCCGCACATTCTGGTGCATCGCAAGGACGCCGGTTTGCAAGCGCCCGTATTGACATCAAGCGTTGTGGCGGTTGCTACCGACGATGATTCGCTCGCTCTGCCTGAAGGCATCGCCAAACTTGATGTGAACAACCCCGTTGCCGTTGCCAATTTTGTCGTTTCTCTGAAGGCTAATCGTGATCACCTATAACGAAGCGCTCCAACTCTTTTTAAACCACGCTCGTGTGGCAGTCGGTACGGAAACGGTGCCGACGCTCTACGCCGAAGGCCGTGTTCTTGCCGAAGACGTAGTGAGTTCCATTGATGTTCCCGCCTGGGACAATTCGCAGATGGACGGCTACGCGGTCTTTAGCGACGATCTTGCCAAAGGTTCGTCCGAGACGCCTGTTGATCTGCCCGTCTCGCAGCGTATTCCTGCCGGCACGTCCGGTCAGGCGCTCTGTCGCGGTACGACGGCTCGTATCTTTACCGGTGCGCCGATTCCCGCTCAGGCTGAAGCGGTGGTGGCTCAGGAAGACGTGATCGTCAACGAAGACGGCTCCATTCGTTTCACAAAGCCCGTGGTGCCCGGCACGTGGGTGCGTCGCCGCGCATGCGACATAGCTTCGGGAAGTGTGGTTGCAGAAGCCGGCCGCGTGCTGGAACCGGCCGTGCTCGGTCTTGTGGCAAGCGTCGGATGCGG
>ERZ779850.3598-NODE-3598-length-10761-cov-2.704091_pt1 | contig 10761 bp, 9 predicted proteins | sample MGYA00511249_ERZ779850 | MGnify/ENA primary metagenome ERZ779850 (study PRJEB29588, sample SAMEA2162475) | human gut metagenome | biome: human gut; feature: human-associated habitat; material: faeces | place: Denmark | collected 2008/2010 ...
TATCCTTCTGGGACTGTTTCTGGTGCTGAAGCCTGATACCAGTGTGCGGGCGATCTGTTATGGCTGCGGCGTGATTGCGGCGGCATACGGACTTCTGCATGTGCTCCAGTGCCGGAAAGGTAAGGCAAAGGGCGAACTGATCCTCGGTGTGATCTTTATTGCACTTGGCGTGTTCTGTCTGATCACGCCGCAGACGGTGGTATCGTTTTTGCCGTTTTTGCTTGGCGTGGTACTGATGCTGGACGGTATCAGCAAAATCCAGAGAGCACTGGATCTGCGTGTGTTGGATGCAATCGGCTGGGGCAAGCTTCTGACGATCGGGATTCTTTTGATGATCGTTGGTGTGGCTTTGCTTTTCAACCCATTCGGGGCTGTGAAGATGACGATGGTATTCTTCGGAGCCTGCCTGCTGATCGACGGGGCACTGGATTTGTTATTTTTGCTTATCGTTTTGTAAGATGTCAGGGTAAAAAGGTTCAAAAGTCGGTTTTTTCTTGTAAGAAAAGACATTTAACTTTGACATTTTTGAAATTCCAGGAGTGTGATCTATGAAACCGGAACTTGACAATCAGTCTGTTCACCGCTATATGCGGGTATATAATTATTACAAACAGCTTATTCTGTCGCAACAGCTTGCACCTGGAAGCAGGCTGCCGTCGATCCGGCGGTGTGCGGCAGAATTGCAGATGAGCCGGACAACGGTGGAGACGGCATACATGGTGCTTGCGGCAGAGGGCTATATTATTTCCAGACCGCAGAGCGGATTTTATGTGACGGACATCGGCAGGACGCGAAAAACGGCAGAATTTCAGAAAAGTGCCGATCAAAAAGAAAAGAAGCCGGTGCTTTACAATTTTGCGTCTGCAAGTGTTGACAGAGAAACCTTCCGGTTTGAACTGTGGAGGCGGTATATCAAAAGTGCACTGCGGCAGGATGAGCGTCTGCTCTCTTATGGAGAACCGCAGGGAGAATACGATCTGCGGGAGGTTCTGTGCAGATATTTGCAAAACAACCGAAATGTGGTTTGTACGCCGGAACATATTGTGATCGGAGCGGGTGTTCAGAGCCTGCTTCACATTCTGTGTCCGTTGATTGAGGGACGTAAAAAAATTGCGTTTTATAATCCGGGATTTCGGCAGGGGCGTGCCGTTTTTGAGGATCATGGTTTTAAACTGTGCGATCGAAAACAGGAGCAGCCGGATGTCTGCTATGTGTCACCTTCGCAGGCGACTGCCTGGGGCGATGTTCTTTCGGTCGGAGAGCGGATGAAGATACTGCGTGAAGCATCTGAAAAAAATATTTTGCTGATCGAGGATGACTACAACAGTGAATTCTGTTATTATCATCATCCATCGCCGTCCATTCAGGGTCTGGCGGGCGGAAACGGAGTCATTTATCTCGGAACATTTTCCAGGCTTTTGCTGCCGTCGATCCGCTTAAGTTTTATGGTGCTTCCGCCGGATCTTCTGGAAAAATATCAGAGACGCAGAGATTTTTATAATCAGACGGCATCCAAAACGGAACAGATCGCATTGTGTCAGTTTATCCGGGATGGTCATCTGGAAAGTCAGATTCGCAAATCCAGGAAACACTATTTGGCGAAAACAAAAATTTTGTGCAGTGAAGCGAAAAGGATTTTTGTAGAAGAGGCAAAAGTTACGGCCGGGGAGACCGGATTTGTAAGCCTTCTGGAAATTTTCGGAGCAGGAAATCTGCGGGAAGTTCTGTACAGAGCAGAAGAAAAAGGTTTTGCTTTTTTATCTGCGGATGAAAGTGAGCAAGGGATCCGTCTTGCTCTTTCCTGTGCAGCAGTTCCGGTGGAGAAGTTTTCAGAGGCGTTACAGCTGCTGAAGCAGTGTTTCTGAATTTTGCAATGAGATTTAAAAATGCTTTCGATGGAAATACCGTTTCGCATGCAGATGTGGTGATGCGAAAACATTATGAAAGGAAAAGAAAATGGCGAGACAAAAGAATAAAATATTGATGTTTTTGTTTTCTCTGATCCCGGGAGCAGGACAGATGTATATGGGATTTATGAAGCAGGGATTGTCTTTAATGACAATCTTTGCAACGTTATGTGCAGTGGGTATCTGGCTGGATATCAAGCCGCTGCTTTTCTTTGCACCGATCATTCTGCTGTACAGCTTTTTCGATGCAACCAACAAGAATTCGATGGACGCAGAAGCGTTTAAAAAATTGGAGGATCATTATCTCTGGGGCGATGACTGGATGGACTGGAGCGAAGGCTTAAAGGACAGCATCAGCAGACGGGATGGTAAAAAGGCCATGGGAACGGTTCTGTATATCGTGGCGGCGTGCATGATCTGGAGTGTTGTCAAATATTTTGCGGACATTATCTACGGGCCGACCAGTCTGCCGGGTGCTGTGATCGCAAAGATTCCGGTTGCTGTTGTTGCTGTATTTGTTTTATGGGCAGGCCGCAAACTGATGAAGAGTGCTTCTGATGAAGAAAAAAGATTCTATCGGGGAATGCCGTATCCGTATGCACAGAGCATGGGGATCCATATGAACGGTGAGCGTATGCCAAATCCATGGGAGCGTGTGTGGAGTGATCCGCAGAGAATGCAGCATCCGGAGCAGGAGCCGGTCAGAGAAACGGTTGTGGAAGAAGCTGCAGCTGCACAGGAAACCGCAGAAAAAGCAAAAGTAGAACTTCGCAAAGAAAACGAAACAAAAAAGGTTGTGAAACCACAGGAAGAAAAAGCGGAGACTGCACAGGAAAATGAGACACAGACAGGCACAGAGGAAACCGATGTGGTCGAAGAAGTGGCAGAAGTTGAAAAAGAAAGAGAAATCAAAGAAACGCTTGAAACCATGGAAGCGGAAGCTGCTGTGGAAAAATCCTGAAGCATGTTTTTGTGTTTCTGGCAGCAGAGATGAGCAAGTAGCGGAGCGGATTGTGAATGTCCGCTTTACCTGAATAGTTACAAAAATCCCTTCATAAGATACAGTAAACGGACGGACTTATGGAGGGATTTTTCTGTCATTTCTGCTCTTTTTGTCGATGTATATGATACCGTTTGTTCTGCTTTACGTTGTCGGTTATGCTTTTTTGAAAAAGAGAGATGCATACGGTGATTTTGTGCGTGGTGCCGGGGAAGGAATCCACACGGCATTTGCGATCCTGCCGACACTTGTCGGGCTGATGACAGCCGTAGGGATCCTGCGGGCATCGGGTTTCCTTAAATGGCTCTCGGATATCCTTGGCAGGCTTTTTGCCGGAATCGGATTTCCGGTGCAGCTTGTGCCGCTTGCAGTGGTGCGTCTGTTTTCCGCCAGTGCGGCGACCGGATTTCTTCTGGATATTTTTAAAGAATTCGGGCCGGATTCCAAGATCGGAATCATCGCATCACTGATGCTCAGCTGCACGGAAACGGTATTTTATACGATGAGCGTTTATTTTATGGCAGCAAAAGTGACAAAAACACGGTATACGCTGGCAGGTGCACTGCTTTCTGTTTTTGCCGGGATTGCCGCCAGCTTTTTCCTTGGAAATTTTCTACAGCTTTAAGGACCATTCCTGGCAGTTCCAGACGGTTGTCACGATATCCTGATAGAATTCCGGCTCATGGCAGATCAGCAGAATACTTCCCTTATATTCCTGAAGAGCTTTTTTCAGTTCTGCTTTTGCGTCAACATCGAGGTGGTTGGTCGGCTCGTCCAGCAGCAGAATATTGCTCTCACGGTTCAAAATTTTGCAGAGACGTACTTTTGCCTGCTCGCCGCCGCTCAGTACACGCACCTGACTCTCGATGTGTTTGGTGGTCAGACCGCATTTTGCCAGCATGGAACGGATCTCGTACTGTGTCATTGCCGGAAATTCGCTCCAGATCTCTTCGATACAGGTCGAAGTGTTCTGCGTATCGGACTCCTGCTCAAAATAACCGATATGCTGATAATCGCCAAGATGCACTTCGCCGGAATACGGTTTGATCAGCTGCAGAATGCTTTTTAGAAGCGTGGTCTTACCGATACCGTTTGCACCGGTCAGGGCGATGCGTTCGCCGCGTTCCATGCGGATATTTAACGGTTTTGTCAGCGGTTCGTCGTAACCGATCACCAGATCGTTTGTCTCGAAGATCATCTTTCCGGAAGTACGGGCCGTTTTAAAGTGAAACTCCGGCTTTGGTTTTTCACGATCCAGTTCGATGATGTCCATTTTGTCCAGTTTTTTCTGGCGTGCCATCGCCATATTCCTTGTAGCGACGCGGGCTTTGTTGCGGGCAACGAAATCCTTAAGGTCGCTGATCTCCTGCTGCTGGCGGTTGTAGGCAGCCTCAAGCTGGGCTTTCTTCATGGCGTAGACTTCCTGGAATTTATCGTAATCGCCCGGATAGCGGTCAAGTCTGCAGTTTTCCATATGATAGATCAGGTTGATGACGCTGTTCAGAAACGGAATATCATGGGAGATCAGAATAAAGGCATTTTCATAATCCTGGAGATAGCGTTTCAGCCATTCAATGTGCTGCTCATCCAGATAGTTGGTCGGCTCGTCCAGAAGCAGGATGTCTGGTTTTTCCAGCAGAAGCTTTGCCATCAGTACACGGGTACGCTGTCCGCCGGAGAGATCGGTTACATCACGGTCAAGCCCAAGCTCTTCCAGACCGAGTGCACGGGCAATCTCGTCTACTTTTGTGTCGATCATATAGAAATCGTGCTGCTCTAAAAGCTCCTGATATGTGCCGGTCTCGGCGAGCAGACGTTCCATTTCTTCCGGTGTGGCATCGCCCATCTGTTCATACATACGGTTCATTTCCGCTTCCATTGCAAATAAAAACTGAAAAGCAGAACGCAGGACATCACCGATCGTCATGCCCTTTTCCAGGACAGAATGCTGATCCAGATAGCCGACACGGACATTTTTTGCCCATTCGACCGTTCCCTCATCCGGTGTCAGTTTTCCGGTGATGATATTCATAAACGTGGACTTGCCTTCTCCGTTTGCACCGATCAGGCCGATATGTTCGCCTTTGAGGAGACGAAAAGAAACATTGTCGAAAATCGCACGGTCACCAAAACCATGCGTCAGATTTTTTACATTTAAGATCATAATTACTCCTGTCAAATTTTGTGAAGTTATGAAAGTTATGAGATGCCATATGAATTGTTTCGTACTTCGTACTTCCACAATTCTTTCTACGCTCCGCTTCGGTCGGGGCGGGTTCCAAGGTCTTTCATCCACTTATGAGCAAGCTCATGTGGATTTAGATCTTTTGTTCCTAGCATCTTATTATCTTACCATAAAAGAAAGGGGTTGCACAATCGAAAAAAAAGGAATATCCTTACTGCGATTCTTGTGATAAAATAACGAGTACAAAAAGATTTTTGGAAATATATAAGGAGGAGCATATGACAAAAAAACAGCTTGCGCTGGAAGTGATCGAGCGTTTAAAGAAGGAATATCCTCTGGCAGACTGTACGCTTGATTATGATGCGGCATGGAAACTGCTGGTCAGTGTCCGGCTTGCGGCACAGTGTACGGATGCCAGGGTAAATGTTGTGGTTCAGGATCTCTATGCGAAATATCCGGATGTAGATGCTCTTGCGGAAGCGACACCGGAAGAGATCGAGGCGATCGTAAGGCCATGCGGTCTTGGAAAAAGCAAGGCACGTGATATCAGTGCATGCATGAAAATGCTGCGTGATGAGTACGACGGCAAAGTGCCGTGTGATTTTGATGCGATTTTAAAGCTTCCGGGCGTGGGAAGAAAGAGTGCAAACCTGATCATGGGCGATGTTTTCAAAAAGCCTGCGATCGTCACGGATACGCACTGCATTCGTCTGACAAACCGTATCGGTCTGGTAGATGGGATCAAAGATCCGAAAAAAGTCGAAATGGCACTTTGGAAGATCATTCCACCGGAAGAAGGTAGTGATTTCTGCCACAGACTCGTTTATCATGGCAGAGAGGTCTGTACAGCGAGAACAAAGCCTTACTGTGACAGATGCTGCCTGGCGGATATCTGTGCAAAAAATGGAATTTAAAATATGGAGGTAGTAAGGAAATGAGAAACGCAGCAACAGATCTGACAGAAGGTACACCTTGGAAGATTATCATGCGATTTTCGATTCCATTGTTTTTTACGTTTTTACTGCAGCAGTTTTATAACATGGTAGATACGATCGTTGTAGGCCAGTTCCTTGGAAAAGATGCACTGGCGGGCGTTGGTTCTACCGGGGCGATCAATTTTATGATCATCGGATTCTGTATGGGACTTGCCAATGGTTTTGTCATTCCGGTCGCACAGCGTTACGGGGCAAAAGATTATAAAGATATGAGAAGGTTTGTGGCAAACAGCATCTGGCTGACTGTTTTTTTTGCGGCGATCATGAGCATCACAGTCTGTATTTTATGCCGCAGCGTGCTGATCGCCATGAAGACACCGGCAGATATCCTGGATCTTGCATATGATTATATTTTTATCATTTTTGCAGGGATACCGATCACACTTGCCTACAATCTCCTGACCGGGATCATCCGTTCTCTTGGGGATTCCAAATCGCCGCTGATCTTTCTGCTGATGGCAGCAGTGGCAAATATCGGATTTGATATCCTGTCAGTAACGGTTTTGAAACTCGGCGTTCGTGGACCGGCTTTTGCGACACTGCTTGCACAGGCATTTTCCGTGGTACTGTCTCTGTGGTGTATAAAGACAAAGTTCCCGATCCTGAAAATGGAGCCGGGAGAATGGAAATTGCATGGCAAACACATCGGTATCCTCTGTAAAATGGGTATTCCGATGGGACTTCAGTATTCGATCACAGCGATCGGCAGTGTCGTGCTTCAGACCGGTATCAATACACTTGGTTCGGCAGCCGTTGCCTCGGTTTCGGCGGCATCGAAGCTTTCGATGTTCCTGGCGTGTCCGTTTGATGCGATCGGTTCGGCCATGGCAACTTACACCGGACAGAATGTCGGGGCAGGCAAGATCGAGCGTATCGGTCAGGGATTAAAGGCATCCGTTCTGATCGGTATCACATACTCGATCCTGATTTTCCTGGTCATGCTTTTTTCTGCAAAATACTGGATGCTTCTGTTCATAAATGCATCCGAAACGGAGATCATACATAATGCAGTGCTGTTTATTCTTGCAAACAGCGGATTTTACATTGCACTTGTTTTTGTCAATGCGGTTCGCTTTACCATTCAGGGAGCAGGATTCAGCGGTCTGGCAATCCTTGCAGGTGTCATGGAAATGATCGCAAGAGCCATTATCGGCGTGATTATGGTTCCGTATCTGGGATTCGCAAGCGTATGTTTTGCCAGTCCTCTGGCATGGATCATGGCAGACTGTTTCCTGATTCCGGCGTACTGTCATGTGATCCGAAAGCTGAAACAGAGAAGGGCACAGGGTGTGCCAAATATGTAGATTTTGTTAAGAAGTGTTAAGAAAAGTTGACATTAACCGCATCTTCATTGTACAATGAAAAAAGGGAGTGGACTTGAAACACACTGAAAATCAGAGAGAAAAGGGGGATTTTTTATGTATAATAAAAAGAAAATTGCGACATTACTGGTAATCGGAATGGCCGCAATGTTTATGATGAACGGCTGCCAGAAAAAGGCATCTGAGACGGAGACGACGAAACAGACGACAGCTCAGAGCGAAAGTACTGCACAGACCGAAGCAGCCACAACATATACTTCAGAGAGCAATTCATTTTCTTTTGATCTTCCGGATTCTGCATGGGTGGCGACAAAGGAAGGCATTGAGAATAAATGGGCATTTATGAAAGAAGGCGTCGGCACGATCCGGATCACGCACAAAAAGTCAAAGATCAAGGAGAAGAATCTGCCGCAGTCTCAGGAAGATGCGATTGCTCTTTTAAACGATATCCAGGAGAATGCATTTTCTCAGGTAGAATATAAAAAAGACAGCACCAATGGTACAGAGCTTTATTATTATGCTGCATCCACGCAGGACGCAGATCTTGGTTACGTTTATCTGATCAAGTATCTGATCAATACGGACACCGAGAGTTATACGATCACGGCAAAACTGACATCCAGTGACAGTACGGTGCAGCAGGCAGTGAAAAGTGCCGTTACCAGCTTCAAAGTTTTAAATGATGACAGTAAAAAGACAGATTCTGGTGCAAACTCCGGATCTTCGGCAGACGGCAGTACATCTTCGGATAATGCCGGTAACAGTTCTGATCCGGAAAATACAGGTGATACTGCTTCAGACAATACTTCCGGTGAAAGTACAGGCGATTCTTCCGGTGCATCGACCGATGAGGAATACCGCTATTTCTTTGATGCAAACGGAAATACGATCTACGCTTATCCGTCTGAGGACGGCAGCTGGCGTGATGATAACGGAACTTCTTATATTTTCCTGGAAAACGGCGTAGAAGATTCCAACGGCACACAGTATTATTATGATCCGCCTCAGGGAACAACAGGTTCCGGATCAGAGTCGGATTCTTTGACAGGTTCCGGCAATTCTTCAGATAATGGCATGGTCATTGGTTTCTATGATATCAATGGAAACTATCAGACAGCGACACAGGATGCAAACGGAAACTGGATCGGCAGTGATGGAAAAACCTACACTTTCGATGAAAAAGGGGCAACAGACAGCGACGGCAATTTCAGCAAATGGTAAAACAGGATATAAAGGAGTGTAAATATTATTATGAAAAATAAGGCATTACATTTTATGGCAGCAGCAGTCCTCTCATCGGCTCTTCTGATGACAGGATGCGGCAGCCACAGTGGGGATACGAACAGCAGCACAAAACAGACCCAGGATCAGACACAGCGGGGAGCAGGTCAGGATTCTGCCCAGACTTCAGCCGCAGAGGATCAGAATCAGGCATCGGATGACCAGAATCAGAGCCAGGATACGCAGACACCGGAAACACATCCGGATCTGGAGACAAGAGTGGAAACAGAGGTAGTGCAGCAGCCGGAAACACAGGCACCGGATACCGAGAATAACATCGATAATCCGGCAGCCGATAATGGTGAAGGCGATAGCAATGGCTTCTATGATGATGGCGGAACCTGGATCACCGTTCACAAAAACAGCCAGGGACAGTGGGTTGATGAAAGCGGTATGACCTACCAGTTTGGCGATGATGGCGTAACCGATCAGAATGGCGTTTTCTATCCATATTAAACCGGTTTTTGATTGACATTATATCTGCGAAAGCGTAGAATATGGAAGTCAAAGAAGGTAACAACCAGAATGGAGGAGTATAGATGAAAATGAGATCAAAAATCGTAACTTGTCTGGTACTCGCTCTGTCCATTTCCTGTCTGGCTACCGGCTGTAAAAAGAAAGCACAGGAAACTGAGACGAGCAGCGAAACGATTCGTGTTACAGAGAAACAGACAGAGAGCGAAACAGCAAAGAAAGCTACAAATACATCCACAACATTTAAATCAAAAGATGGCAGTATTTCTATCAAACTTCCGGATGACACCTGGACAATGAAAAAAGAAGGCACAAAAGAATGGACCTTTGAGTCACCGAACCAGGGAACGATCACGATCGTACATTATTCCGGAGATGAGACGAACGGACTTGTTTTTCCGTCCTCTGAAGAAGAAGTACTGAATAATCTGGAGAAAGCCGGAAAATCCAAAACCGATTATGCAGTTGTAGAATACAAGAAAAATACCATGGGTTCTTACGAGGCATATCACACAACCATCAAATGTAAGAGTACAAACAGTAAGTATGCGTACTCGGTAGCGTATAACCTGGTAGGAGATGAGGATATTTATTCGGTCAATGGTCAGGTTATGCAGGATGATGCAACGGCAATGGAAGCGATCCGTACTTCTGTGGAGAGTCTGAAACTGCTGAAAGCATCGAGCACAACAACATCTGAGACTAAAAAGAATAATACAACATCTTCCGAGTCGAACAGTACAACACAGTCCGAGTCCGGAAGCACAGCTTCTACCGATGGCAATTCTGATTCCAACCAGAACGGTCAGTATGTTTATGACAGCAACGGCAACGCAGTTTATATCTATCAGGACAGCGACGGAAACTGGGTAGACAGCAGCGGAGCGATTTATTATTTTAATGCAAACGGTATCACAAACAGCAACGGTGCAAGCTTTACCTACAATCCGCAGGGTGGAAACAGCGACAATAATAACAACAACGGCGGAAATAACAATAACGGCGGCGGAGCTACTCAGACCAGCAGTTTCTATGACAATCAGGGAAATCTGATCACAGTTTATAAAAACAGCAACGGAAACTGGGTAGATGGAAACGGCATTGTTTACACCTTTGGTCAGTATGGTGTAACCGATAATTACGGCAATTATTATCCATATGACAACAGCGGAAATAATAACGGCAACAACGGAAATAATGGCAACAACGGAAATAATGGCAACAATGGAAATAATGGCAACAATGGAAACAATGGCAATACCGGTGGAAACACAGGAGGTAATACCGGCGGCAGCACCAACGGTTTTTATGATGACCAGGGCAATTATATTTCCGTGACACAGGATGCAAACGGAAACTGGGTAGACAGCGGCGGAATGCAGTATACATTCGGTAACGATGGCGTAACCGATGCAAACGGAAACTTCTATCCATACTAAAAACAGAAAAGTGCAGAGACGTACATCATGTAATCATGCAGAATATACAAAGGACAGCAGAGAAAATCTGTTGTCCTTTTTACGTTAAGTGCGCCTAGCGGCACACGTTTCTAACGGGTTAAAGTCCCGAATCCGCCCGGTAGTGGGAAGGATATAGC
>ERZ779850.3603-NODE-3603-length-10754-cov-8.435648_pt1 | contig 10754 bp, 10 predicted proteins | sample MGYA00511249_ERZ779850 | MGnify/ENA primary metagenome ERZ779850 (study PRJEB29588, sample SAMEA2162475) | human gut metagenome | biome: human gut; feature: human-associated habitat; material: faeces | place: Denmark | collected 2008/2010 ...
GGGTTGTCTTTTTCCTTTAATGAATCCATGGTGCAACGTTTTTGAGATTGATTGTCAGCCATACGAGCATAGAGTATGTATGTCTGGTTTATTGGGTTAAACCATTCAAAATACCGTTTTCTATTTCATGCAGTTTATATCGGGATAATGAACGCAATAAGAAAATCGACCTTTCATGCTGCAAGATACAACTGGGTGAAATACCTCGGTTCCGATGTCCGCTCCAGACCGCTCCAGTCCGTACCGAGGGTTTGTTTTGGCGCCTGTCCCGTCCTGAAAAAGGTTTACAGAAAAGAGTAAATCTTATGCAGCAAACAACGAATTCAGACTTATCACGTCATTATTTACCGCGTCAGTTGCGTCATCTGATTTTACAGGAGTATTTGAGCGGAGTCAAGACGGCTCGCCAACTCTCCGAAGAACATGGTATTCCCATGTCTACGATTCATAAGATGGGTCAGCGCTGGAAAGCGAAAAATAGTTGTAGCTTTGTGAGTACCCCTAATCCTTTTCCGATCATGTCCCGCGTTACGAGGAAGAAGCCAGTGAACTGTTATCCGAGAACAAAGCCCTTCGGCGGCACTTGGAAGAGGCTTTATTACGTCTGGAAGGCTATGAGATCATGGGAGATATCCTCCAAGAAGAATACGGTATCGACCTGCTAAAAAAATCCGCAGCCGGACAGTCCAGCGTCTCAAAGAAAGACACACAGCAATGAGCCTGTCGTTTCTGTGCGGGTTGTTCGGCTATACCCGTCAGGCCTATTATAAACATTTACGGCGTAATAGGGAAGGATCCTTGTCCGACACCCTTCTTTTGGAGCGGGTGGGTTACTACCGGAAACTGATGCCCAGGCTCGGCGGCCGTAAACTGTGGCATTTGCTGCAACAAGACGGATTTCCGGTCAGCCGGGATCGGTTATTTACGCTGCTTTCGGAAAACAATCTTCTGGTCAAACGTCGGAAGAAATACAGCGTTACGACCTGCTCGCGGCACTGGATGCGTAAATATCCGAATCTGATCCGGGGTTTCGACCTCGAGCGGCCGCATCGTTTATGGGTCGGAGATATTACGTACATTTCTTTGAAAGGAGGATTTGCATATCTGGCTTTGATAACGGATGCCTATTCCAAACGGATCGTAGGCTATGATCTGAATACGACATTGGAACGGGACGGAGCGCTCCGTGCACTGAGGATGGCCATAGACCAGACTCCGCAGCAAAAACGGCAAGGGTTAATCCATCATTCGGACAGAGGATGCCAATATTGTTCGAAAGAATATGTGAAATTGCTGACCGATAATGGGATTCGCATCAGCATGACTGAAAAGGGCGATCCGTATGAGAATGCCGTTGCCGAACGGGTGAACGGTATTCTGAAGAGCGAATGGATCGACGAGGAATGTTTTGAAAGTTTTCAGGCAGCAAAAGAACGCATCGACCAGATCGTTATCCTTTACAATTCACTCAGACCTCATGCCAGCTGCGATTGGCTTACGCCCTTGGAAGCGGAACTTAGAACCGGGAAACTCAAACATCATTGGGGCCGAAAGACGGTTGTTCGGAAGGCATATGTAAACTTATATCAGGACAATATTTTTTGAACCAAAATGTTTATCTTTAATTATCAATCACTGTAAACCTTTTTCAGGACGGGACAATCCCCAGAAGGTGAAGAATATCGTCACCGGCTGTCCGGTGGCTGCCGCGCCGTTGGCCAGTACGAAGGTCGCCAGCGCTTTGTCCAAATCATCGCTGAACATAATCAGCGTCTTGCCCTTAGCGTCGTGCTCGAGTGGCATCGTGGATGCTCCGGATGAACCTTTTTCGATGATGACCGTATATTTCCCCTTCTCTTCCGAGTTGCTGATGAGCCGATTGCCTGTGGTGTCGCACCATGCTTGTGCATCTCGCGAGAATCCGGCATCGGTAGCGACTATTTCGATCCTTTCGCCTTCGGTGATTGAGTCGATCGCTTGCTTGATTTTCATAACCGGACCGGGGCATTGCAATCCGCATGCGTCTATTCTTAAGGTCTTCATGCGTTTGCTGCCGAGTCGGGTATCCGTATCCATTCGTCTGTCCATAGCGGTTGCGGCAGTCCGGGTTACGATTGGCTCGATCGCCGTCGAATAGGTCTTGTAACCACCCGACAGGTTCTTCACGTTGCGGAATCCGTGTCCTGACAGAATTTTTACCGCCAAGTATCCGCGTAGGCCGACGGCACAATAGACATAGATGGCTTTATTGTGTGGTAATTCGCCGAGCCGGCTGCGGAGTTCCTCGAGCGGAATGTTGACCGACCCGGGAATGGCCCCGAAGGCATGCTCTTCGCGGATGCGCACGTCGAGCAGCAGGATGTCGCTGAGATCGGCTCCTGCAATCTGCCGCCATGTCACTATGGGCATTGCTCCGCTGATAATATTGTTCGCCGTATAGCCCGCGATGGCGATCGGGTCCTTGGCCGAGGAGAAAGGTGGTGCGTAAGTGTGTTCGACTTTCATCAGGTCATATACCGTGCCGCCGTTTTTGATGATTAGTGCAATCTGGTCGATGCGCTTGTCCACTCCTTCGTAGCCAACGCATTGACCTCCGTAGAGTTTGCCGCTTGCTGGGTCGAACGTGAGCTTGATGGTCAGCGGAAGTGCATCGGGATAATATCCGGCGTGCGATGCCGAATGTGTCGTCGAACTGGCATACGGAATACCGGACTGTTTGAGCCGTTTCGCTGCGAGTCCTGTCGAAGCTACTGTCATGTCGAATACCTTGGCAATGGAAGTGCCTATGGCTCCTTCGTATTTTGTCGTATTGCCGAAGACCATATTGTCGGCGGCGATGCGTCCCTGGCGGTTGGCAGGGTTGGCCAAATAGTTCAGCCACGGTTTGCCTGTCAGTGGATGCGGAAATTCAATGGCATCGCCCACTGCGTAAACATCCGTTGCCGAAGTTTGCAGGTAATCGTCTACCCAGATGCCGCCCGTTTCGCCGATCTTCAGTCCGGCGGCCTTGGCCAATGTTGTTTCCGGATGAACCCCGATAGACAGAAGAACTATATCGGTTGTAATGCTTTCTCCGGTAGAGAAGAAAACCTCGATCTTTTCGCCTTGGCGCTCGAATCGTTCGACGCTGCGTTCGAGATAGAGTTTGATACCTTTTTGCGACAGGTGCTGGTGTACATGGGCCGCGATTGAAAAATCGACTGGAGCCATCACCTGATTGCCCATTTCCACGACAGATACTTCGGCTCCCGTGCGGTGCAGGTTCTCGGCCATCTCCAATCCGATGAATCCGGCTCCGACGATGACTGTACTCCCGATTCGGTGCGAAGATATATGCTCTTTGATCCGATCGGTATCTTCGATGTTGCGGAGCGTGAATATGCCTTCGATTTCTATGCCTTTCAAAGGCGGACGCACGGGGGAAGCGCCGGGTGAAAGCAGCATTTTGTCGTAGTTTTCCGTATAGGTGGATCCGTCTGCACGGCGTACTTCGACTCGCTTTTTCGTCGTGTCGATCCCGATTACTTCGTTCTCGACCCGCACGTCGATATTGAAACGTTTGGCAAACGAAGCCGGTGTCTGCATGAACAGTTTCTCCCGTTCGGCGATCGTTCCGCCGATGTAATATGGCAGCCCGCAGTTGGCGTACGAAATGTATTTACCCTTTTCGAGCAGGAAGATTTCGGCTTTCTCGTCTGTCCGGCGAATTCTTGCCGCCGCTGTCGCGCCTCCGGCGACTCCTCCGATAATGATGTGTTTCATGTGGTCTTATTTTTTAATTCATCGAATTCCGTTAAAAATCGGATCTGTATGATTCCGACCGCGACAAAGGTGTGTTTATTTTCTGATAAAACAAATTTCCACTGGAAAATAATTCGTCCTGTTGAGGTCGATTTATTCGGAGCTGTTCGTTTTGCAATCGGCGGGAAGAAAGAATTACTGAAATAAAAAAGATGCTCTCTTGGTTTTATCAAATTAAATTTGTTAAAATGAAGGCAAAAGTTTATTTTTGTAAAGTCGGAACAGGGAAACATGACCGGAATGAAGGAAAACCAGTCAACGAAGGGGACGCTCCGCCGCCGTCGAACCAATAAACAGGTGCAGGCCGATATTCTGTCGGCTGTCGGCCGGATTCTCCAAGAAAAGGATTTTACCCATATCACATTGATGGATATAGCCCGCGAAGCCAAAACGGATCCCAATGTCGTGCTGCGGCAGTTCGGATCTTTGGAACAGGTTTTCGACTGTTACATCCGCACGATTGATTATTGGATGCACGATTTGTTCGGCAACAAAGCCTTGAAACGCGGAGAGCGTTCCGCTTTGGAAAGGATGTTCGCACGAATGACCGATTTTCTTTACAACAGTCCGGAGATGCAGAGACTGCTGGTCTGGGAGATTACCGATGTAAACGATACGACATGCCGTGCCGCCGCAAATCGGGAAACGTACTATCGGGAAGCTTACGAAGCCTATGAACGGCAATTCGCGAGGGGGGGGGAGAAAACGCCGTTCCGGCAAATCGCATCGTTGCTGATCGCCGGTACTTATTATCTCGTCCTCCATCGGCATACTTCGACATTCGGAGATATGGATTACGATACGCCGGACGGTCCGGTCCGACTGAAAAAAGTATTGCATGAAATTCTGGATATGCTTTACGAACGGTTGGAACGGCCGCAAAGGGTAAGCGAGGCGATTCGCAGACTCAAGGAGCGGGGCGTGGACGAGCAGGTGATTCGTGAATGTTTAAAAGATCTTTAACTATTCTGTACGATGAAATGGTTTTTATGTGCACTCTGCTGTTTGACAGAGGGGTTGTCGGTTTTGCGAGCCCAGATCATGCCGGATTCCTCGGTGCAGATCTGCGCCTATTGGACTCCGGGAGACAAGTATGCCTATGAGGCTCGGGAGGAGAAGTTCAAGATAGATGATCAAGGCGATACGACGCTCGTATACCGACAAAGCGAACGGCGTGTATTCGAAATCCTTTCTCAGACCAAGGACCGTTACAAGATCCGTCTGACATACGGCGATTACATGACCACCGATAAGGAGGACCAGCTGGTGCACGATGCGATCGTGTCGGCCACGGGGCCTTGTGTCGTTGAGTTCGAGACGGATGAAACCGGTTCGTTGCTTGGTATCGCGAACCTCGAAACGCTGGTCGCACAGGCCGAGGCGTCTGTCGAACCCGCCGTGAGGGTTATGTGGGAGACGATACCTTCGGCGGAACGGAAGAATTTCCCGAAAAAGAATTTCCGCAAATATATGGCCCGTACCCTTTCCGATCCATCGGTCGTGATCAATGCCGTGAACGACGATTTGGGGCGCATGTTCTTTTTCCATGGGGCACGGCTCGATTCGACGCAGGTATACGAATTCGACGAGACGTTCGCTCCGCTGTTGGGTGGCCGGGATTCTGTGCGGGGAAAGACTTCGTTCTGGATTGACGGCAGACAGACAGATTCATACAGTGCCGTATGCAATACTTATACGGAAGCGGACGGCAGCAAAATGTTGTCCGCGACACTCGGACAGTTCGTGACGGCGTTCGGCGGAGAAAAGGCGATGACGCAGGCTATGAGAGACTCCATCGCCTCGGGAATGAGCGGCATCCGTTCACGGATGGAGCAGTTTTCTTCAGAAGAGATCCATTTGGATACAGGTTGGCCCCTGCATCTTTTTTTTGAGCGCACGATTTACATCGACAGAGATTTGGAACCGATGGCTGCGGCCATAGTGCGGCGTACGCTGGACATTATTGTCGAAGAAGAGCAAGAGGAAGAAAAACGGTAATTTGATTGTCATGAAACAGTTTCTGCTGTTGCCGATCCTGCTTGCTGCAGTAGCATCCGTACGGGGAGCATCGCTTGTCGAGGGCCGCATTTATCTGAAAAACGGCTCCGTCATCGAATGTGTCGGGGACGACCGGCTGCAGTTACCGAAAAGATTCGGGAAATTGACCATCCTCCGCGATGCTTTCCGGAAGACGAAAGCCAAAGAAATTTTCCAATCCGGAGAAATCGACTCCGTAGTCTGCTGGCATGCACAGTCTCCGGAACATATCCGCAAGTTCATTCCGGCGGAGAGTCCGGGGTGGATGTGGGTCTATCTCGAAACACCGCACATTTGCGTATGCATCTATTCGGAAAAAGGGTATGGCATCGATTCGAACGGAGGTATTCAGGTCTGGCAGAGGCAGGGAACTTTCAGCCAGTCGCGCACGGCCTACTACCTGAAAAAAACAGGCGAGAAGGAGTTCCTGACCGTTGGTGCCGCAAATCGGAATACAAAAGACGTCTTCCAGGAACGCATCGCCCGTTATGTCGGCGATGATCCCGAACTTGCCGAACGTATACGGTTGTCGAGCGCCATCCGCAGCAAAACCATACAGTTGCTGCGCGATTACGATCCGACGAAATATTGATTCAACTTATAAATTTAAACATTATGAAACGGTTTTTACTTTGTACTGCAACTGTGTTGGCCATGTTCGGCAGCATTTCCCAGGCTGACGCCAAAGATCCGGAAGATCAGGAATTCCGGCACGTAGTCGTAACTCTCAAGTCCGGGGAAAAAGTAGAAGGCTATCTCCATCGGGGATGGCATGCGGAGGGCGCTCTGCTGAAACAGGAGAACTATTCGTTCAAAATCACCAAGACGCCCGATGACAAAGAGCCCGTCAAATATACGGCCGATGACGTAGAGAGTGTCGAATATACAGAGACGACGGAGGAAAATCCGGACGGCATTCGCTGGGAGGCCCTCGATATTGCTGCTCCAGGACTCACGAATCGTTACCGCACTTATCACAGACTGGTTTGTGTGAACAAGGCCGGAGCGAATGCAACGACCTATTGGTGGAAGACGTGGACGACGGAACGAGTAGGTAACAGAGACCGCAGGGTGCTGACAACCATATACGGCATACGTTTCCACAATGATCCCGGCCGAATCGTCTATCCGTATATGTATGTCGGTACGATGTTGATGGACAAACTGCATCCCGGGCTGAAGGCATTTTATAAGAAATGGTTTAAAGGTGCCGAAGGCAAAATACGTAAAAAAGAGGCCGAAGAGAACGACGCATGGATACTCGATATGTACGATGCGTATCTGGCAAGCCGGCCCAATGAATGATGATCGATATTCAAATATGCTGAAAACATGAAAAAACTACTGGCGGTTTGGGCGCTTTTACTGGCAGCTGTTTCCGCGAATGCCGCAGATAAGAAATGTCCCGGAACCGTTCATTTTCTGGACGGCCGTACGCTGGAATGTACCAGCATTACGATTCCCGGATGGATCGATGCCGAAGTGTCTGTCCGGGTGCTTTCCGATGGAAAGAATCAAGCCAGGACGTTGGCGGCCGTGGAAATCGCTTATCTTGAACTTTGGCCGGAAAAGAATCCCGAAGCCAAAAACGAACTTTATTGCGTCCCGTTCATCAAGGAAAAAGGGAAAAAGAAGATTCCGGCAGCCCGATGGCTGGTACCGGAATCTTCGGGCAGGCATGTCGCCTTCTTTACCCGTTATCAGACTTACAAAATGTCTAATAAAGGGCTGGTCGGGATTGTAAACCCCAAATTGAATGTAACCGAACCGAGTGCCTATTTTTGGAAATCGGACGAAAAGAGCCCCGTATTCCTCGGCCAGTATCTTTTCTTTCAGAATTCGAACAAGAAAATGATTGCGCTGGTAGAACGCTATTTTGAGGATGATCCTGCCATGTTGGAGCAAATTCGTCAGCGACGTTGGCTCGGCAAAGGAGGCGGGGTTGCGGCGCTGTTTGCTTTCGTTGCGGAGCATTACGTCCCGCAACAGGAGCAGGAGTAGCGGTCGAATAGCATTGAATTGCCATGAATAAGTGCCCGATACTCCTCCTTTTCGTTTTCATGGTGACGGCATGCAGTCCGGAAGGAGAACATGCTCCGTTGCCATCGGAACCGGATGCCATAACCCTTGCGCCCGGTACGCCGTCCGTTAAGGAATTTCCGGCAATGGGCGGTTTGTGGGAGCTGCGATTCTCTGCGACGAAAGCATGGAGTGTTGTGCCGGCCGATCCGGTCCATGCGGAATGGTACCGGATCGAACCGGCGGAGGGAGACGACGGTAATGGGACGGTAAAGGTAACCGTATTGCCGAATATTACCACAGAAAAACGAAGCGCTGAAATAATCATCCGCTCGGGGCGGGCGGAACAGAGATTGTCTTTTGTGCAGCATGCTTCGGATATGGAGCCGTGCGGTGAAGAAGAGGTGCGCCGTTTCCTCGAAAAACTTTATCAGGATACCGGCGGTGACAATTGGCGCTTCCAGGAAAACTGGTGCACGGACAAACCTTTGTCCGAATGGGGATCTTCTGTCAAATACGAAGACGGGAAACTCTCGCTGATTCTCGGCGAAAACAACCTGCACGGAAAAATCGACTTGTCGGGGTGTACGGCGTTGGTGTCGCTTCGCTGCGCGAAAAATTCGCTGACGGAGATTGATGTTTCCGGTTGTCCGCTGTTGGAGGAACTGGACTGTACGAACTGCGGAATTTCCGGTCTGGACGTTTCCGGCTGTTATTCTCTCCGGCGGCTGCTCTGCGGTTACAATAGTCTCACGGAACTCGGTCTGTCGTCCTGTCCTTACCTGACGGAACTGAATGTTCCTTATAACGGGTTGGGGACATTGGACATTTCGTCATGTATGGCCTTGACGGACTTGAACTGCGCCGAAAACCGGTTGGAAAAGTTGGACATGGCAGGACGGGAAGGCCTTCGGATGCTTTTCTGTTATGGCAACCGACTGTCCGTACTGGATTTGTCAAAATGCTTCTCGCTGACGCTTGTGAACTGTGGGGCGAATGAACTGACCCGGCTCGATCTCTCCGGCTGCGAAAAACTCGGCCGGCTCTATTGTTACGACAATCGGCTCGAAACTTTGGACCTGTCTGATTTTGCGCCGCTACTCAGTGAGTTATATTGTTATGGAAATCGGCTGACCGAATTGGATCTGTCCGGAACCGATCGGCTTTCGCAACTCGAATGCTCCTACAACAATCTGCAACGCCTCGACTTGACAGGCTGTAAATCGTTGCGTATCGCGGGATGTGCGCGAAACGCATTGCGCTCGATAAGCCTTTTCGGTTGTGAAATGCTCGGACAATTGGATTGCTCGGGCAACTTGCTGGAGAATATCGATATTTCAGCTTGCCCGTATCTGACCGAATTGATCTGTACTGATAACCTGATTTTATCGGAGATACCGGAGTCGTTCGATCGACTGACTCTTTTCGAACATGATATTCGATACGAATACAGTGTGGAAAAAGATGCTGTCACGGGGCAAGAAAAAATCGTTTATATGGATCGGGGTAAGGGATGGTGGTACTCCGGAGAGCCGGATAAAGGATATCACGGCCGCTGATGTTTTTATTTGAAAAGGACGGGCGAATCGGTTGAGAGCTAAAGGTTATCGACTTTTCGGGTTTATTCGTATCTTTGCTTTCATGGACAGGGGCGAGATTATCATTTATCAGACAGCCGACGGTGAGACCCGTCTGGACGTCCGCATGGAGAACGACAGCGTGTGGCTGACGCAGGCGCAGATGGTAGAGTTGTTCAATTCGACCAAACAGAATGTGAGCCTTCATATAAATAATATCTTTAAAGAGGGCGAGCTCGAGCGAGAGGCAACTGTCAAGGAATACTTGATAGTTCGGCAAGAGGGCAATCGTTCTGTTAGGCGTAAGATTACAGTTTATAATCTGGACGTGATTATCTCTGTCGGATATCGTGTCAAGTCACAGCGCGGAACACAATTCCGTATCTGGGCGAACAAAATTTTGAAAGAGTACCTAATAAAAGGCTATGCCGTCAATACCCAAGCGAAAGCCGAGCAGTTGGAGGAGTTGAAAAAGACTGTTCGCCTGCTCTCCCATGTCTTGGCTGCGAAGGAGGTTACGAAATCCGAGGCGGTCGGGCTACTGCGCGTGATTACGGACTATACTTATGGCCTCGACACGCTCGATCGTTATGACTATCAGCAGTTGGAGGTTGCGGCAACCACGGCGGAAGAACCGTTTCATGCGACGTATGAAAATGCGATGGCGGCATTGCAGGTGTTGCGTGAGAAATTCGGAGGCAGCGAATTGTTCGCTCACGAAAAAGACGAATCGTTCAAAAGCACAATGGGGGCAATTTACCAAACCTTCGGCGGGCGTGATCTCTACCCGAGTGTCGAGGAAAAGGCAGCCAATCTGCTTTACTTGACGGTCAAGAACCACTCGTTCAGTGACGGCAACAAACGCATCGCAGCGTTTCTGTTCCTTTGGTTTTTGGAAAACAATCGGATTCTTTACCGTGCTGATGGTTCGCGCCTTTTGGATAACAATACGCTGGTCGCTCTGACGCTCATGATTGCTGAGAGTCGCACAGAAGAGAAAGATGTAATGACGAAGGTTGTGGTGAACTTGATTAATAAGAACAATTGACACGATAACGGCGTGTCGGATATCGGAAAAGCGATGAAACCTATGAAACCCAGTTATTTTATGAACCGAGTTTTATTGTTCGTATTGTTGTTTGTGGTAGGCAACGGTGCCTTGTCGCAAGAGCGGATAGATACACTCTACTATAGCCGTTCGGGGGTGACGGTGCGGAATCCGGTTTTTGCCGATTATTATCGGCTGGCGCTTTATCCTGCGGATTCGGCGGGGCTCAAAATGTTCAAGGATTTTTATATTTCGGGAGAATTGCGGAGAGA
>ERZ779850.3604-NODE-3604-length-10753-cov-4.216676_pt1 | contig 10753 bp, 5 predicted proteins | sample MGYA00511249_ERZ779850 | MGnify/ENA primary metagenome ERZ779850 (study PRJEB29588, sample SAMEA2162475) | human gut metagenome | biome: human gut; feature: human-associated habitat; material: faeces | place: Denmark | collected 2008/2010 ...
ACCACCTCCGTCCGGTTGCCCGGGCGGCGGATCACGAACTGCCGCGCCGAGTGTTCGAGGCAGCTGATGAAGTCGATCTTGTGCGTGCGGCGCGCGATGGAGCCGCCGAAGACCTCCTCGATGGTTTTCGTCGAGCCCATTTCGTCGAGCGACGCCGAGAAGATGATGCTCTCGCCCTTCTTCAGCTCGGTTTCGAAATAGCCCGTGGTCATCAGGTCCTCGTAGCCGTCGTAGCCGCGGGCGATGTCCTGCCGGTATTCGAAATTGTAGTACCAGTCGGGCGCGGGCACGAACTCCGCGCCGGGTTTGCTGGTCTGGAGATACAGCCACGGAAACGAACCGTAGAGGCGGCATTTCACGCCGTTGACGGCCGGATAGGAGTGCCCGTCGGCCTCCATGTTGGCATGCGTCAGCGCATGCTTGTCGCGGAAGGCGAGGAACGGGCGCAGCCGGAGGCGCGTTTCCGAATGGGCGTCGACGAGCGTGTAGCGGATCATCAGTTGCGTGCGCTTGTGAATCCAGAGCATCTCCTTCTTGAGGATCACGCCGCCTACGCGATAGGTGATCGTTGGGGTCGGAGTGTACTCGAAATCGGTGATGTACTTGTGGCCGCGCGGCTCGTAGGTCCCCTGGAAACGGTGCAGCGCCAGGTTGAACGTCTGGTCGTGCTGGATGATCGTTTCGTCGAGCGCCGACAACAGGACGTAGGTCCGGTCGCTGTCGTCGATCGGGGCCACCATCAGGCCGTGGTAACGGCGGGTGTTGCAGCAGACGATGGTCGTGCTCATATAGCCGCCGATACGGTCCGTTGCGAGCATTTCGCGCTGGAGCGAGTACTCCAGATTGCCCAATTCGCTTTTGTCGAAAGTAAGTGCTGACATATCGCTAAAAAATACGGTTCGTCCTTTAAAGATATTGAAATTTTCGAACAGTTACAACTTGTTATTGTTAATTATTCAAATTTAATACCTTCTATTGGCATTAGGCCCACTTCACCAGCGCGAAGTCCATGCGGTGGGGCAGGAGCGGGTTCGAGGGGTAGATGCGCAGCGCCACGTCGAACGTGCCGGCTTCGTCGGGCGTGTAGTCGAGCGAGTAGGTGACCCGGCTTCCGTCGGCCTTCGTGCGTTCCAGCTGGATCGTGCGGGTGACGTTGACGGACTGTCCGCCGACGATCTGCCGCGCGACGACCATCTCCACGCCGATGTCCTCGGGCCGGAGGTTGGCGATGTCGAGCGTCACGGCGAACTGGTACTTCTCGCCGACGCAGACGGCCTCCTTGTCGATCTTCACGCGCTGCACGTCGACGATGCGCACCTGGTCCCATGCGGCGGAGACCTTGCGCTTCCAGGCCGCGATCTCGCGGGCCATGCGGTAGGCCTCGGCGCTCATCTCGCGTTTGCGCGCGGCGAGCTTGTCGTAGAACCGGTTCTCGTAGTCGGTCAGCATGCGGTTGGTCGTGAAGTTCGAGGCGATGTCCGCCACGCACCTCTTCACCGACGAAACCCACTCGTGCGGGATGCCGTCCGTGTCGCGGGCGTAGTATTTCGGGGCGATCTGCTCCTCGATGGTGTTGTAGATCATCTCGGCGTCGAGTTCGTCCTGGTAGTGCTGGTCGGCGAAGGTGCGCTCCATCGGAAGCATCCATCCGGCGCCCTCCTTGTAGCCCTCGACCCACCAGCCGTCGAGCACGGAGAATTGCAGCACGCCGTTCATCACGCACTTCTCGCCCGAGGTGCCCGAGGCTTCGAGCGGCCGCGTGGGCGTGTTCAGCCATACGTCGACACCCTGCACCATGCGGCGGGCGAGTTCCATGTCGTAGTTTTGCAGGAAGAGGATCTTGCCCACGAACTGCGGCATGGCGGCCACCTCGACGATGCGCCGGATCAGGTCCTGTCCCGGCTTGTCGTTGGGGTGCGCCTTGCCCGCGAAGATGAACTGCACGGGACGCTCCTTGTTGTTGACGATCGCCGCCAGACGGTCGAGGTTCGTGAACAGCAGGTAGGCGCGCTTGTAGGTGGCGAAGCGGCGTGCGAAACCGATGGTCAGCACGTCGGGCTTGATGCCCTCGATGACCTGAAGCATCTGGCGCGGCGAGTCGAGGCGCACCTGCCGGGGGTCGCTGTAACGCCGGCGGATATGCTTGATGAGCTTGTTCTTGAGCTTCATGCGCTCCTCCCACAGCTCCGCGTCGGGGATGTCGTGGACCTTCTGCCAGGCCGGGATGTCATAGACGTGGCCTTCGAATCCGTCGCCGAAGTAACGGGCGTAGAGGCGGCGCAGCGACGAGGCGATCCACGTCGGGAAGTGCACGCCGTTGGTGACGTAGCCGATGTGCAGCTCGTTCTTGAAGTAGCCCGGCCACATGTTGCCCAGAATGTCCTTCGAGACCTCGCCGTGGAGCCACGAAACGCCGTTGACCTCCTGCGAGAGGTTGCAGGCCAGCACCGACATCGAGAACTTCTCGTTGGGGTCGTTGGGATTGGTCTTGCCCAGGTTGATATACTGCTCCCAGGTGATGCCCAGCACGTCGGGATAGTGCGACATGTACTGGCGGATCATCGACTCGGGGAAGGCGTCGTGGCCGGCCGGAACGGGGGTGTGGGTCGTGAAGAGCGACGACGAGCGGACCACCTCCAGTGCCTCCGAGAAGGAGAGTTTGCGGTGGTTGACCAGGTCACGAATCCGTTCGATGCCGATGAAGGCGGCGTGGCCCTCGTTGCAGTGGTAGACGTCGTGCTTAATGCCCAGTTTGCGCAGGGCGCGGATCCCGCCGATGCCGAGCAGGATCTCCTGCTTGAGACGGTTCTCCCAGTCGCCGCCGTAGAGGTAGTGGGTTACCTGACGGTCCTCCTCGAGGTTGTCCTCGATGTCGGCGTCGAGCAGGTAGAGGTCCGTACGGCCGACCTGGCATTTCCAGATGCGGGCCAGGAGCGTACGACCCGGGAAGGCGATCGAGATGGTCATCCAGTTTCCGGCCTCGTCACGCACGGGCGAGATGGGCAGCTTGTAGAAGTTCTGGGCCTCGTAGGTCGCCTCCTGGGCGCCCTGGGCCGAGAGGCGCTGCGTGAAGTATCCGTAGCGGTAGAGCAGACCCACGGCGGCCATCGGGACGTTGCGGTCCGAAGCCTCCTTCAGGTAGTCGCCGGCCAGGATACCCAGACCGCCCGAGTAGATCTTCAGCGACGAGTGCAGACCGTACTCCATCGAGAAGTAGGAGATCGTCGTGGCCTTCGGGTCGGGTTTTTCGTTCATGTAGTCGCGGAACTGGGTGTAGACGGCATCCAGCATGGCGAGGAAGTTCGTATCCTTTTCGAGTTCGCGCAGCCGCTCGACGCTGAGCTGGTCGAGGAAGGCGATGGGGTTGCGGTCGCACTCGGCCCAGAGCGTCGGGTCGATGCTCTCGAACAGGTCGCGGGCGCCGGGGTTCCAGCACCACCAGAGGTTGCGCGAGAGCTCCTCGAGGGCATGCAGCCGTTTGGGCAGGGTCTTGTCGACCATCATGCGGCTCCAGTTGGGCTTTTCGACGAAGAGCTGCTGGCGGACGAAGTTGATCTGTTCGGTCTTGGCGCCGCCGTCGTCGAGCGAGGCGCGGTTCGTGCGGACGATCGAGCTCTCGATGGCCTCGGAGTAGGCCTGTTCGTAGGCGGCATAGAGGTGCTCCCAGAGGGCCGTGGTCGAGATTTCGTAGGCCGACGTGCGGATTTCGTTGACGTGCTTCTCGTCGAGCTGGCAGAAGCGGATCAGGGCGTCGGCGATCTTCTCCTCGACCTCCTTGTCGTTGTAGTCGTCGCGGCGGATCACCTCCACGCCGGCGTGTTCACGCTGTTTGTCGACCCACATGCCGAAACCGGCGAGCGTCGTGGTGACGGTCGGCACGGAGAAGGCCACCGACTCCAGCGGCGTGTATCCCCACGGTTCGTAGTAGGAGGGGAATACCGTGAGGTCCATGCCCACGAGCAGTTCGTAGTAGTCCTTGTTGAAGATGCCGTCCTTGTGGTTGAGGTACGTCGGGACGAAGATCACCTTCACCTTCGAGCCGGGCTGGGTCAGCGGGCTGTCCTTCAGGGCGTTGACGATCGGATCCCAGGTCTGGTCCTCCAGATAGTGGGTCGAGTACTTGTACTGCTTTTCGTCGATCGGGGCCGAGGGATCGGCCAGATGGGCCTGCAGGTCGACGCGCGGGCCGCGGTTGCCGGCCGGCACGGTGATGTAGGCGAGGATTTCGCGCTGGAGCTTGTCCGACTGGGCGAGGAGTTTGAGCGATTCGATGAAGACGTCGATGCCCTTGTTTCGGAATTCATAGCGGCCGCTGGTGCCGACGATCAGCGGGTCGCCCGAGAACTTTTCGCCCAGGCAGGCCTCGGCCACGCGGATCATGGCCTTGCGGGCCTCTTCGCGCTTGGTGTAGTATTCGTCGCCCGACCATACGAAGTCGTTTTCGAATCCGTTGGGGGTCACGCCGTCGGGTTCGCGGCCGAGGAGGTATTTGCACTCGTTGGCGGTGATGTCGCTCACCGTCAGGAAGGCGTCGTGATACGTGGCGGCCATCTTTTCGATCGAGTGTTTGGCCACGACGTTGAAGCGGCGGGCCAGTTCATCGGCGTTGAGTTTCGTGAGCGAGTTGTAGAGCGGGAGCCGGTTTCCGGCGATGCAGCGGCCCATGACGGTGGCGTGGGTGGTGAATACCGTGGCCACGTAGGGCGAGTTGTTGCGCAGGTAGAGGCCTCCGGCTGCGGTCTGCCACTCGTGGAAGTGAGCGGTGATCTTGGCCGTGGGCGATCCGAAGTCCTTGACATAGGAGGCGATGACCACACCGGCGGCCCAGCCGAAGAGGACGGGTTCGATGTAGTCCCACTGTCCGGAGATCGAGTCTACGTGGTAGGATTCCCAGAGGCTCTTGAGGATTTCGTCCTTGCGGGGGATCAGCGACGAGAAGTCGATCAGCAGGACGGTCGGGTCGCCCTTGATTTTCCAGTGTCCGGCGCGGACGCGGATGCCCTCGTTGTAGAGGTTCTGGCGCCAGGCCTTCAGCAGGTTCTGATCCTCTTCGAATTCGGGGTTGACGCCCTCGTGCGAGAGGTCGGGGCCGATCAGCATGTAGCGGTCGCCGAATTTGCGGGTAACGGTCTGTGCCTTGGTCGAGATGACGGTGTGGATACCGCCCACCTTGTTGCAGACCTCCCAACTTACCTCGAACAGGAAGTCGGGAGTGTGTTTAGCATTGCTCATATGGGTGTCTGTTTGATTTCGTAACGAACGGAATTATCCGGCCGCAAAGGTAATACTTATATTTAGATAAAACAATTGAAAAATCAATTACTAAAAAAATTTAATAATAACTTAACATTTCAGTTTCACTTGGTTGCGAAGGCGGGTTACGTTTCGAAGAGCTCCTCGATGACCGCGTCCGATACAAGCATCCGTTCGGGCGGAACGGCCATGTGTCCGGCCTCGATGCGCAGGGCTCCGGCGCGGATCCATCCTTCGGCATCGTGGCGCATGCGGGCGGTGCGTCCGGCGCCGAAAAGGGCCGTGGCTTCATCCAGGTCGATCCCTTCGCAGGTGCGCAGGCGGGTCATCACATATTCGTTGAAACGGTCGCGCTCCGAGAGGATCTCGGCCTCGGCGGGTTCGCCGGCGATGTAGCGCTCGACGGAGGCGGCGTTCCAGTGTCGTTCGCGGCCGTCGAACGAGTGGGCGGCGGGGCCGATTCCGAGGTATCTGACGCCGTGCCAGTAGGCGGCATTGTGGCGGGCGCGGAAGCCCGGACGGGCGAAATTCGACACCTCGTAGTGTTCGTATCCGGCGCCGGTCAGCGTCTCGTGAACCAGCGCATACTCCGCTTCGCTGACCGTTTCGTCGACCGGAGCGAAGGTGCCGCGTGCGGCCCGGCGTCCGAATGCGGTGCCGGGTTCGATGGTCAAATGGTATGCCGAAATGTGTTCGACGTTGAGTGCAAGTGCCTGATCGAGCGATCGTCTGAGCGAGTCGCCGCCGAATCCGGGGACGCCGAAGATCAGGTCGACGGTCAGATTCGCGAATCCGGCCTCGCGGGCCTGCCGCACGGCTTCGCGGGCCTGCGAGGCGGTGTGGCGGCGGTTCATCAGCCGCAGACAGTCATCGTCGAACGACTGGATGCCGATCGATAGACGGTCGATGCCGGCACGGCGGATGGCGGTGAGGTATTCGGGGGTCAGGTCATCGGGATTGGCCTCGAGGGTGGTCTCCTCGACGGCCGAGCAGTCGAAGAGCCGGGCGGCATGGTCGAGCAGCCCTTTCAGCATTTCGGGCGGGCAGAGCGACGGGGTTCCGCCTCCGAAATAGCGGGTCCGGATCGCTTCGCCCGACAGGTAGTTGCTTCGGCTCTCCAGTTCGCGGTGCATGGCTTTGATGAGCGGGGCCATGTGTTTGGTTCCGACCTCCTTGTAGAAGTCGCAGTAGGCGCAGATGCGCTTGCAGAAGGGGATATGGAAGTATAGTCCGGCCATAACATACCAAAGTTACGAAAATAATTGTTACGACCGAACGCTTTTCAAAACGAAATTATTTTCTGACCCTTTGTCTGCGAATCGAAATCCGTCCGCAACTCTTCTTCGTGGCTCGAACGTGAAAATTTTAGGAAGGAGCCGCCTCCGAAGCGTTGTTTTTCTGCAAAAAAAGGAGTGTCCGGTCGATCCCCTTCGATAGCCATCAGGTTCTCCCCTTCATTATATATAGGTGTGTCTCTTCTCTCCTGTCGAGTCCTCCTGGATCGGGCTTTCACACTCCTTGCCGGTCGACGGGCCTCGTTTCCGTTCGCCGTTTGCCCCCTTGCGCCTGTCGCATCCTCCGGGCCGGATCCACGCTCCGCCCCCTCGGGAGGGGATAGTAAAAAATTTTCTTAATTTTGACTGTTATTTTTTTCACAATTCTGAAAGTTTTTTTACCTTTGTGGCGTCCAAGGACGTACGAATCCGAGTCGTCCGGACGTTAGGTTAAGGACTTGGTTTTTATTAAAATAAAAAAGTTATGGACAAAATGGATCTGAAAAAGTACGGGATCACGGGCGTAACCGAGATCGTGTACAATCCCTCCTACGACGAACTTTTCCGTGAGGAGACCAAAAAAGGCCTGCGCGGTTATGAGAAGGGACAGCTCACCGAGACCGGTGCTGTCAATGTGATGACGGGTGTCTATACGGGCCGTTCGCCCAAAGACAAGTTCTTCGTGATGGATGAGACCACGAAGGATACGATCTGGTGGACCTCCGACGAGTACAAGAACGACAACAAGCCCGTTACGAAGGCTGCCTGGAAGGAGCTCAAGAAGATCGCCGCTCAGGAGCTTTCGGGCAAGAAACTCTATGTTGTGGATACCTTCTGCGGCGCCAACGAGAACTCGCGTCTGAAGATCCGTTTCATCATGGAGGTTGCCTGGCAGGCCCACTTCGTGAAGAACATGTTCATCCGTCCGACCGACGAGGAGCTCGAGAAGTACGGTGAGCCCGATTTCGTGGTTCTGAACGCTTCGAAGGCAAAGGTCAAGAACTACAAGGAGCTCGGCCTGAACTCGGAGACCGCCGTAGTCTTCAACCTCACGGAGAAGATGCAGGTGATCATCAACACGTGGTATGGCGGTGAGATGAAGAAGGGTATGTTCTCCTACATGAACTACCTGCTCCCGCTGAAGGGCATGGCTTCGATGCACTGCTCGGCCAACACCAACGAGAAGGGCGAGACCGCTATCTTCTTCGGCCTGTCGGGAACCGGCAAGACCACGCTTTCGACCGACCCGAAGCGTCAGCTCATCGGCGACGACGAGCACGGCTGGGACGACGATGGCGTATTCAACTTCGAGGGCGGCTGCTACGCCAAGGTGATCAACCTCTCGCAGGAGAACGAGCCTGACATCTGGAACGCCATCCGCCGCAACGCGCTGCTGGAGAACGTGACGGTGGACAAGAAGGGCAAGATCGACTACGCCGACAAGTCGGTTACGGAGAACACCCGCGTATCGTACCCGATCTTCCACATCGAGAACATCGTGAAGCCCGTATCGAAGGCTCCGGCCGCCAAGAAGGTCATCTTCCTCTCGGCCGACGCATTCGGCGTGCTGCCCCCGGTTTCGATCCTGACCCCCGAGCAGACGAAGTACTACTTCCTCTCGGGCTTCACCGCCAAGCTCGCAGGCACGGAGCGCGGCATCACCGAGCCTACGCCGACCTTCTCGGCCTGCTTCGGCGCAGCCTTCCTGTCGCTGCACCCCACCAAGTACGGCGAGGAGCTGGTGAAGAAGATGCAGAAGTCGGGCGCCAAGGCCTACCTCGTGAACACGGGCTGGAACGGAACCGGCAAGCGTATCTCGATCAAGGACACGCGCGGCATCATCGACGCGATCCTCGACGGTTCGATCGACAAGGCTCCGACCAAGACCATGCCTATCTTCGATTTCGTGGTTCCGACCGCCCTGCCGGGCGTAGACCCCGCTATCCTCGATCCGCGCGACACCTACAAGAGCGCCAAGGATTGGGAGGTTAAGGCAGAGGATCTGGCCAACCGCTTCGTGAAGAACTTCGTGAAGTTCACGGGCAACGAGGAGGGCAAGAAGCTTGTAACCGCAGGCCCGAAGGTAAAGTAATTCTCTGCGGCATGAGCCGCTGCAAATAGATGAATCCCGGTTTCCGCAATTGGAGACCGGGATTTTTATGTTATGGAACAGGCACGGTCCGGCGGATGGGCGGCGGATGACGGTGGATGACGGTGGATGACGGTGGATGACGGTGAATGGACGGTGGATGGGAGGCGGATGGGCGGCGGATGTGTGCGGACGGGTTTGCGATCGGAGGCGATCCGTCTGCACCGGTCGCTGTCGGTTTTGTCGGTCGCTGTCGGTTTTGTCGGTCGCTGTCGGTTTTGTCGGCCGCTGTCGGTTTTGCCGGGGCGATGCGGTTTTGCCGGGGCGATGCGGGGTTGCCGCGCCCGTGTGTGCGGGGTTTGCCGGACAAACGGATGGAAAAAGCCCGGCAGGAATAAAATTACAGCCGGGCTTTTCGTCTTGCGGAAGCCGGCAGGTCAGACCGTCATAATCTCCTTCTCCTTCTTCGAAAGCGCTTCGTCCAGCGTCTTGGAGAACTTTTCGAGCAGTTTCTGCGACTGCGTTTCGCCGTCCTTCGATTCGTCCTCGGGCATGCCCTCCTTCTGGGCCTTCTTGAAGGCTTCCACCGCGTCGCGGCGGGCGTTGCGCAGGCTGATGCGGGCGGTCTCCGCTTCGGCGCGCACCTGCTTCACCAGCTCTTTGCGGCGCTCCTCCGTAAGGGGCGGAATCGTCAGGCGGATCTGCTCGCCGTTGTTCGAGGGCGTCAGGCCGATGTTCGAGTCGATGATGGCTTTCTCGATCGGGCGCAGCATGTTCTTGTCCCACGGCTGGATCAGGATGGTCCTGGCGTCGGGTACGGTGACGCTGGCAGCGCCCGAAACGGGAACCTGCGAGCCGAAATAGTCGACCATCACGCCGTTCAGGGCGTTGGGCGACGCCTTGCCGGCGCGAACGTTCAAAAGTTCCTCTTCGAGGTGGTCGATGGCCTTCTGCATGCGGCCCGTAGCTTCGTTGAGAATCGTCTTGGTATCCATAAGTGTTGGGGTTTAATTTCCGAGTGTTTTTTCGATGGTGCGGATCAGCTCCTCGAATTCATGTTCGTCGTAGCCCACCGTGGCCAGCACGACCTTGCCCTTGCGGTCGATCACGAAGTTCCGCGGGATGTAGTTCGAGGCGTAGCGGTCGTAGACGGTGCGTGCGGGGTCGAGTCCCATCGGGAAGGCGTAGCCGGTCTTTTCGCGGAACGCCTCCACGGCCTCGCGTTTCTCGCCTCGCGATACGGGCAGGAAGACGAACTCCTTGCCGGCGAAGCGGTCGATGATGTCCGTCTGCACGCGGGTCAGCTCCTGCCGGCAGGGCGGACACCACGTGGCCCAGAAGTTGAGCAGCACGACTTTGCCCTTCAGGTCGCCGAGCGTCACGGAGCTGCCGTCGACCATCTCGACCGTGAAGTCCGGAGCCGTGTCTCCGGACTTTACGAGCGTTGTCGATTCGGCGTCCGTCTCGGCGCCCTTCTTGGCGTTGCGGTTGCCGCACGAGGGCAGCAGCAGGATGACGGCGATGATCGCGGCGATCAGCGCCAGCATCACCCACAGCGATTTGTTGCTTTTCTTGGTTGCCATAGTCTTACAGTTTTACCAGCGTTCCGATCTTCTCCCCGGCAAGGACTTTGCCGAGGTTGCCCGCGGTGTCCATGTCGAAGACGATGATCCGGAGACCGTTCTCGCGGCAGAGCGTGAAGGCCGTGAGGTCCATGACCTTCAGACGGCGGTCGAGGACCTCCTCGAACGTGATTTCGTCGAATTTCGTCGCTGCGGGGTCCTTCTCCGGGTCGGCCGTGTAGACGCCGTCCACGCGGGTGCCCTTCAGCATCACGTCGGCCTCAATCTCGATGCCGCGCAGCGCCGACGCCGAGTCGGTCGTGAAGTAGGGGTTCGACGTGCCGCCTCCGACGATCACCACGTAGCCCGCTTCGAGGTATTCGATGGCACGGGCTTTGGAGTAGTATTCGCCGATGGGTTCCATGCGGATCGAGGTGAGCACCTTGCATCGGACGCCGTTGTCTTCGAGCGCCGACTGGAGCGCCAGCGAGTTGATGATCGTGGCGAGCATGCCCATCTGGTCGCCCTTCACGCGGTCGAAGCCCTTTTTGGCGCCCGTGAGGCCGCGGAAGATG
>ERZ779850.3612-NODE-3612-length-10742-cov-2.841022_pt1 | contig 10742 bp, 11 predicted proteins | sample MGYA00511249_ERZ779850 | MGnify/ENA primary metagenome ERZ779850 (study PRJEB29588, sample SAMEA2162475) | human gut metagenome | biome: human gut; feature: human-associated habitat; material: faeces | place: Denmark | collected 2008/2010 ...
GACGGGTGCCTCTTTTTTTATGAAAACAGCCGGCCGGCAGACCGCCGCGGGCTAGTGGTGATCGTGCCCGTGCGCGTGCTCATGATCATGGTCATGATGGTGCTCATGGTCGTGGTCGTGATGGTGATGTTCCCGCGCGTGCTCGTCAAATTCCCTGAGTTCGCCGAGAGCCATATGGTGGCCGACTTCAAAGGCTTCCTTGAGATCCATGGGGAAGCATTCTTCCCTGTGCTGCTGCTTGTGGGCCTCGTCAAAGACCGGAGCCACGTAGTCGGAATAATCCCTGAACTGCAGGGTATCATAGCACCAGAGCACGTACGGCCGCGTGAAAATGCGTTCGACGAAATTTTCCATGGGACGCAGAAGAGCGGGCAGTCCCGCTGCCCCAGCCTGCTCCTCCGTCACGTTCATGGTGTAAAACATGGCCGTGGCCATGCGCTTCGGGGCAATGGAACTCCGGGCAGCGTCATACACGAGATAGGGATAGAGACAGCGCTCCAGGAAGCAGCGCATCATGCCGCTCAGCCCCATGAAGTAGACGGGCGAGCCCAGGATGACTCCATCCGCGTCAGCGAGCTTTCCGAGCACGGGCGCGAGGTCATCCTTCACGGCGCAGCGGCCGTAGGAAGGGCCGTTCACGCGCTTGCAGGAAAAACAGCTGCGGCAGCCCGTGAAGCTGAGGTCATAGAGGTTGATGAGTTCGGTTTCGGCGTCTTCCCTGGCGTTTTTCACGCCGTCCAGGGCCCAGGAAAGAAGACAGGCCGTGTTGCCCCTTTTGCGGGGGCTGCCGTTGATGGCACAGATTTTCATGGTTTCACCCTCATGGCGCAAAGGCCAGATCTAAAACAGGGAACAGAAAAAAATGACGGCGAAGGGCACGGTGAAATCCAGAACGATGGCGTGCACGATGCTGGTGAAGGCCCAGTCCGATCCCAGGGCTGAGACCATGACGGGCAGGGTCGTGTCCATGGTAGTGCAGCCGCCTATGCTGATGGCGGCAAAGGGCGAAAAACGGGCCACAAGAGGAGAGAGAAGCAGTGCGTACGCCTCGCGGATGAGGTTGCTGATGAGCGCGATGGTGCCGATGTCGATGAAGCCCGCCTGGCTGATGAGGACCGAGGACAGCGAATAATAGCCGAGCCCCGCGCCCACGGCCAGGCACTGCCATACCGAGTAGCCCAGGAAGAGGCAGCAGGCAGCGGAAGCCGCGTATGTGCCGAGGCCCGTAGCCAGGGGAAAAAGCAGCACACGGGGGGAAAGAGAGCGCAGGATTTCCCTGAGCCGGCCGTTGCTCCCTATAGATATCCCCACGCACACCATGAGGAGGCAGAGGAGCGCCATGCTGGTAAAATCGGACGACGCGAAGTCCGGAGCCAGATCAAAGCGGCCGCAGAGAATGCCAGCCGCGAAAAAGGCCACGATGAGAAGACTTTCCTTCATCTGCGCGTCTCCCTGCCGCGGCCGGGCCGGGGCAGATACCGGGAAATGAGAAGAACGGCGATGACCGATCCCGCCACCGAAGCCGTGGCCAGGATAAAAGCGTCCAGGCCGAGACGCGGCAGGTTATCCATAACCGTCCTGTTGCGGCCAATGGCGCAGCCCATGGCAAAGAGCAGAAGCACCACCACGGGCGTGAAGATGCGCCCCGCGATCCCGGGTATGGCTGTCCTGCGGAGCAGGATCCCAAGGAGGATGCCCGCAAAAATCAGGGAAATGGGAAGAAGCACGTGAACGCTCCCGAAAAAGTCTGCAGATTTCTCTTTTTGTACGGCCGGTGAGACGAGGCGTCAAACAACGGCCCGAAAGTCTCTTAAAACGTCACGCCCTGCTGCTGCAGAAGCCAGATGGCGGTGAGCAGGCTGAAGAAGCTCACGATGTTGGTGATGGCCACCGTCATGGCGCTTTCCTCAGGGGAAGCTCCGTACACCTCACCGAAGACAGAGCAGACAACAGCGCAGCCCGTACTCGCGATGATGACCGGCACGGCGAGCCACACGCCGGTATAGCCCATGAAGGCGAGCCCCGCCCAGGTAAAGGCAGGGAAGAGAACGAGCTTGACGGTACTAATCATAAGGGAATGCAGAAGCACACCCATGCCGCCGGACAGGGCTCTGACAAATTTTGCCCTGAGGCCAAAGCCCAGAGAGAAGAGCATGCAGGCCGGGGCCAGCATACCCACCATCTTGATGGCCTTGTCCAGAGGTTCCCAGATATGAATGTGCAGAAGAGCAACAAGGACACCAAGAAGCGTAGCACAGGCGACAGGGTTGCCAAGCACAAAAAATTTGAGGCCGGCAAGGAAGCGCTTTGCCGCGGATCCTTCTGTTTTTTCGCCACGGCGCTTCCTGTTCCAGGCCCCGAGGGCAACGGGTGCCAGCACGCCGTTGATGTTGGTGGCCACGAGGCACAGACCGGCCACGGTAAGAGCCTCACTGTTGCCGGGCATGAGGCTCATGACCACGGGAAGCCCGACAAAGGCCGCGTTGGGAAAGCCCACGGAAATACCCGAGATGACGCAGGCTCCGAATGAGCAGCCGCGCAGACGGTCGATGGCAAAGAAGACCGCGAAGAAAATGAGCTGGGCTGCGACCTGCACGAGCCACCAGCCGCCCTGGGCCAGCTGTTCTACCGTGACCTGGCTCATGGCGTGAAAAAGCAGGCAGGGCATGGCCACATTAACCACGAAGATGCCGAGCACCTGTCCGGCGGACTCCGGAATAAGGCTCGTACGCTCCACGGCCATACCGATCAGGATAATGATGAAAACGGGAACGATTGCCGCGAAAAGCGTGTACATAGCATCTCCAGTCCGGAATTCTCAAAAAAAAAGGCCTGCCCTGCGGGGGACAGGCACTGGTAAAAAGAAAAAAACAGGTCTCAGGCCCGGGAGCCGCCCCGCGCCGTGCTCTCCTGCTTTTCCTGAGCTTTCTTCGCCTCCGCTGCGGCATCCTTGTAAAGCCTCGAATTATAGAGCCAGGCCACGATGAAAGCCGTCAGGGCTCCCGTCCAGGACGCGTTCCAGAACGCCACAAGGACGTGCACATTGGCGCCCGTGGCGTCAATCATGGGCGTCATGACGGAAAGGAGAATGCAAGCGGCGCACCAGGCGCAGCACACAAACTGCATGTGCATGGTGCTGGCAAGCTGGTCCGGGGGAAAATCCTTCTTTCTGTCGAAGAGAAGCAGAACGCGCGGCGGCAGAATGAGAAAGGTGGAAGCCGCGAGGATACCGGTCACTGATGTGCACCTGAAGAGCGTGTCGGCGGAAAGTGTCGGCAGGAAAAGCATGCCGAGGAGAGCGCTGATAAGGGCAATAACGAACGGCAGAAGGGGAAGAGGAATGAACATATCGAAAAACACCTCACATTCGCGAAGGTATCATGTTTCCGCTACGTCTTTTGCATGCTTACGGGCACCGGGTCAAGTACCACGCGCAGGGCTGCTTCAGCAGGCGTCCGGGATAGTATCATAAAATGGTGACTTTCCTGATTCCGTTTCCGGTCCGCCCGTGAACGCTGGTTGACGCGGCCTCCCCACAGTATCTAGAAAGGACACGGAAAGCCGGGAGCTTTCCCCCAAGGAGGAGAGGCAGATGGGACAGATATATGATCACTACATGCCGGACATCACGGTCACTGCCGCCGGCAGGGACTGGAAACTGAAGCGGGCGTCGGATTTCGACTCGCTGTGGGACGAAATGGTCGCGGACGGCAGGGCCGACGCAGATGAACACATCCCCTACTGGACAGAACTCTGGCCCTCAAGCATAGCCCTGTGCTCCTGGCTCAGCGAACGCAGGGACGAAATCGCAGGCAGATCCTGCCTCGATCTCGGCTGCGGCCTCGGCCTCACCGCCCTGGCTGCCACATCTCTCGGCGCCCGCGTCACGGCCGTGGACTACGAGTTTGACGCCCTGCATTACGCCCGCGTCAACGCCGCGGCCAACGGCATCAGCCCGGAACCTGTATGGCTTGCCATGGACTGGCGCCACCCCGCCCTGAGAGAAGGCAGCATGGAGCGTATCTGGGGCGGTGACATCATGTACGAAACCCGCTTTGTCGATCCTGTCCTCAGCCTCTTCAGCCATTGTCTCGCCCCCGGCGGAAAGGCCTGGGTGGCTGAGCCCGGCAGGGAAGTGTACCAGGCCTTCTTAAACGGCCTCGCTTCCGGCGGCTTTGCCGGAAAGAAGGTTTTCAGGGGCCGCGTCGATGCCCTGTACACCCAGACCGTGCCCGTCACCGTCTCTGTCTGGGAAATCACGCGCAGCTAAGCCGGCGTTCCGCAGTCAGGAGACTCAAAGGATCTTGGTCATAAGGGAAAACATGCTTATCTTAATAGAACGGGAACCGCTCCCCCTGCCATAAAGGGCGGCCGGCTCCCCATTCTTATCAGATCCGGAGGCAGACATGTCTTTCTTCTTCGCTAAAGAAAAAGATCCCGACAGAATCGTCAATGATACACAGGTAAGCGACGCCGAATGGCAGACCCGCCTCGGCGTTGAGGGCACGCTCTCCTTCCCGAAGGTCACCGTTCTCGGCAGCGATGACATGAACCGCGACGGCGTGGGCCGCCGCAGAATCCTGAACCACATGCTCCCGCAGGAGCGCGTCAGGCTGGAAGTGGACTGGGAGGACGTCTACGTACTCTCAAAAATGGGGCGCATAGGCCGCGCTCCCACGGACTTCATCTATCCCATCAAGGCCGGTATGGACTGCCTCGCGCGCCTCACCGGCTTCGATGAAAAGAAACGCCCCCTGCTGGATGTCCTCTTCTCGCCGACAGAGTCCTGCCACTCTCTCTGCTTCGCCATCAAGGTTAAAGCGCCGGAGAGCCAGCTTCCCATTATCTGCGCCCCCGTGGACATCGAACAGAAGTTCTTCACCAAAGAAGAACCCAAGGGTGAAAAGGGCAAAGGTGAGTTCTACGTCAACTACTTCGATAAGACTATGGGACAGGTTCCGGACGAACTCACGGACAAAATCGCAGCTATCAAACCTGTGAAGAAGGCTTTCATCGCCGCGGGCAGGACTGAGGATGGACTCCTCAGGATTGCCTGCCTCTACTAACCTTCTCTCTTATCCTGGCGCGTTTTCAGGGCGGTATCACTTTGCGGATATCAATCTGCACCATGATGCACTGCATCTGGTGCAGAGAGCCCGCCGCGCATTCCTTCACACTCCCGGCTGGATCCGCCATCCCGGGACTTCACCAGAGGCATTATCTCAAAGTCACCGGCGAAGTATCAGGCTGGGCTGACAGGGATATCCGGCTAAGGATTTGAAAGTGTCATGACTATTTTTGCTTTTCCCGCGGAGCTCAGAAGGGCCTGAAAACAATCAGTCACATTGAAAGGCCTGACAGCAAACTAAAACGCCGTGCCAGCGCAATTGGTTTTTCCCATCAAAGATTTCATGGCACTCGAAGCTGTGAGTTTCCATTCGTTTGGTTGTTGTAGCAACACAGGATTACTGCATTGGCCTTTTTTATTCCAGCCCGTCGAAACAGAACTTTTTCCGCATAGGGAGGGGACTCCCCCTCCCTATGCGGTCCCCTAAAAAATCCGGGGAACACACGCAGACATGGTTCCTTAATTTGCTGAACCGTATCAGAACGTTGCCCTCCCCCCCCTGCATCTGGAATGAAAACTCACAAGACAGGGTTAAAACGCCCTCAGTATGCATGGGTTCTCGCCTGGAGAGGTCAGCATGGAAAGGACGCATTGCGGTCTATATCAGGCGGCTGCCACAGACGACTGCAAGGATATCGTGACCTCCGGTAAGCTTCTGAAGCTCATCCGTGTGTTTCATGGTGTGTCCCAATCTACCCTGGCGGGCAGAACCGGGTATCATCCGCGAAACCCCACCAATCTGAAGGCCACTGGGCAGAATCCAGGCCATGAGAGCTTTGGCCCTTGTGCGCGTCACTGGCAGCTCAGCGCGGGATTTCTCCGAAGCCCTCAGTCTCGTATACAGAAGACTGGCAGAAAAGAAGGAAGAGGAGCTCCTGCCGGCAGGCGGGAGGCTTTTTTGTTGCTTCACTCTATAAGAGCGGGGACGGCCAGTCTCCCTGGGGCCCCGCCCGGTTTCATTCCTATCATCTATGGCCTTCGACGTAGCCAGACTCATAGTACGTTTTGTTCGTTCCGGGAACCTTCTGGAACCCTATCGAAGAAAGGTAGCTGATGCGATCCTCCAGAACGATTCCAAGTGCCATTCCCAGTGATGAAGCCCTGCCGGCATCCAGCACCTGCTTCATCAGCTGCGGACGCTGAGCGGTCCAGTTTTTCTGATCGCTGATGAGAACCTCTCTGCCCTGCGGCGTCATATGGACTGTAATGGCCTTCAATCTCCCGTTCAGGAGGCTATCCGCCTCTCTGAGAATTTTATTGTCGTTGAGGTAGGAAATGTATTCCTGTTCAAAGGAGCCGGGGACGGCACTCCGTGGCTTCTGCATTTTCATGGCAATGAGGTCGCCGCTCTCCTCGCTGTAGCTTGCAAGGTACTGTCCCTCGCAGAAGGTATACTCACTTGCCTCCTTGAAGGAACTGCTTCCCGGCTGGGTCACGTAGACCTCCTGTCCCTTGGATTTCCATTTCGCCGTCTGCTTCCCATCCGGCGTGGTGATGGTCAGCGTGTGGTTGCTGGAGAAGGTATACGACAGATCTGAATTAAGGTTCCGGCATATGTCCTTCAGCTCACCGTCGCCTCCTCCGCACATGTTGAAAACCAGCTGCTGGCTGCTGTTTTTCCCGAACAAGGATTCAAAGTCCGATCCGCCGGCGAAAGATGAATTGGGCATGACGGACAGCATGGAAACACAAAGCAAAGGCACAAGTTTTTTGAACATACTTAGACTCCATATCTCAAACGAAAGTTCTGGAGACCCTCAGAACGAACAAAAATTGCCCCCTCTGTCCTCCGGGCCCTGGGATAGGACAGAGGAGTCAGAACGGTGATACACCTGAGTGTGATTTTCGCATAACCTTATTCTCACTCACGCCATCCCCTCGAGGGGCTGGTGAGGTGGGTCCAATAAACGATCGTTTAGTGGGTCCATTGAGCGATCGCTTGACACAATAGAGCCATGATTGGGCTGACCCTGTACCTGTTCAGCGTATATTAACATATAAATTTATACAAGTAGTTATAGACGTTTTTATTGTGACATATATTGGCGACGCTCTTTTCAATTCCGCCATAGATCACATATCCTTCTTTACAACTTCCCAGAAGCCATTTTTATTGGCGCCATGCCGGAGCAGAGAGCCTTCCCGCTTCAGTTTTGCGATCATGCGCTCCACCTGCCGCTGTGTAATGCCCAGTGTTCCGGCTAAAATCTTCGCGGTCAGAGTCCCGTCCTGTTTCAGCAGAAGCAGAAGCTTTTCTCCATTTATACCGACATTCCTATGGCCAGACTGTTGCCCTGCACTCTGCTTCTCAGACAGTTCCTTCAACGCATCCCGGATCATCCGCAACATGAATTCAATAAAAACAGTGGACTGCCCAGCGTTATCCGAAATCTGAAGTACCCGGTAATACTCTTCCTGATTCTTATGCACCAGTGTCTCAATCGGCAGCCAGGCAAAAATGGGCTGCCACTTCTGGAGAATGAGTGACTGCCATAGTCTTCCCGTTCTGCCATTCCCATCCGCAAATGGATGGATAAACTCGAACTCATAATGGAAAACACAACTTTTGATCAGCGAATGATATTTTGACTTCTTCAGCCATGAAAACAGCTGTCTCATCAGCTCTGGCACATACTTTGCTGGCGTTCCAGCGAGAATAAGCTGAGTTCCGGCATACACTCCGACATTGCCGGAGCGGAACACTCCCGCCTCTCTGACAAGGCCTTCCATCATTATCTGATGCGCACGCAGAAGGTCTTTCACACTATAAGGATCAAAAGAAGAAACGGCATCGTAAACCTCATAGGCGTTCTTCACTTCCCGTATATCCTGCGGTGGCCCGAAAACCCGTTTTCCATCGATGACATCCGACACCTGATTCAGCGTCAGTGTATTCTGCTCAATCGCAAGGGAAGAGTGAATAGAACGAATCCGGTTCTCTCTCCGCAGCACCGGATTCGGATGCAGTTCTTCGAACGCGGTGGTAAAGCCGGCATACTGACCAATTTCAATCGTCAGATTGGTAATCTCTTCCGTCACCTGAAAGGGAGGAACATACCCATCACTCATCTTTTATTCCTCCCCTCATGCGGCTCATCTGTCAGATCTGGAAAATTTTCGGTCCGGGTGCAGGATGTCAGGAGTGCTGCGCTTTTCTTCGCCCAGGCGTTCATGCACAGTCTTCCACCGCGGGCTCTTCTCCTGCCGGTTGTTTTATAAAGTACATTCCCTTCCAGTATAAGTCACGCTGTGAGACAGCCGGAAAGCCGGTTCTCACGGGAATCTGCATGAGGACGCTGTCACCCAGCCTCTTCCGTCCCAAAAGCCGCTGCTCTGTTGCAAAAGAGGCGGATTTTTCGTAACTACCGCGCGCAGACAGGGGCCGGTTCCGGACACATACTGCCGAAAAAGCCCTGCCGTATATGACCTTTCAGGCCTGCCTTTCCCCCTGTGGGATGGCAGCAGGGGAAAACACAATGAGCGAAAGCGAAAATACAACATCATGGCAGTTCCAGCGCATGGGGGACAACGATCAGGTTCTCCTGCGCACCGTGGCGGAAATCCGCAGACTTCCAGAGCTTGATCCAAAGCTCTGGGGTGCCCTGAGCTGCCCGGCCGATGGACTGGAATATGACAAAGCCTCCGCGGCCATTCTCGATACGGACGGTGACGGCCGCATCCGCGTGCCCGAAGTCCTCGAGGCCGTGAACTGGACCTGTGCCCGGCTCGCCGACACGGTCGATCTTTCAAAGCCTCAAGCGGCCATGCCGCTCTCGGCCATTGATACCTCAAAGCCCGAAGGACAGCATCTCGGCGCCACGGCGCGCGCACTGCTCTCCCGCCTCGGGCATCCGGAAAACGAGAGCATTAGTCAGGAAGAGGCCCAGGAAGCAGCGGACAGCGTGGATCAGACCCTCTTCAACGGCGATGGCGTTATTCCGGCCTCGGATGAACTCGAACCCGGCATGAAAGAATTTGTGGAAGCCGGTATCGCCGTCTGCGGCGGCGCGAAGGACGCCTCCGGGAAACCGGGTCTGAACGCGGCTCTGGCAAAAGCCTTTGAGGCCGCCCTCAGAGACTGGCTCGCCTGGCGCGATCAGGTGGACGCAGCGGACCATCCTGTCGGCGCGGACACGCAGGCCGCATGGGATCTTCTTGAAGAGATCCGGGCCAAGGTGGACGACTACTTCCTGCGCTGCCGGCTTGCCGCCTTCGCCCCTGGCATCGAGGCGCCTGTCAACGCCGAGGAAAAACTCAGTGCGGCTCTCCAGGAGAACGACCTCAGCGGGGAAACACTCTCCGCCCTTCCCCTCGCTCACGTGACGCCGGACGGCGACCTCCGTCTGGCCACAGGCCTCAATCCCATCTGGCGCGACCGCGTAACGCGCTTCTTCACTCTGACCGCGCCCCTGCTGACAGATCCCCAGAGAGTATCCTGGCAGGACTGGCAGAAAATCAGAGACGCCTTCGCTCCCTTCGGCGCTGCCCTTGCCGCACGTCCCGCCGTGGCCGCTCCAGCTGACGGCGCTTTCTCTCCGGCTGCCGATTCCGCAAAAGCCCTGGACGCTCTCGGCGTGGAGAAAGCCAGGAAGATGCTCGAAAACGGCGTAGAAAAGCGTTTCGAGGAACTCGCTGACAAGGACGTGAACGGTCCTGAGGCAGCCAGGGACATCAAGGATCTGCGCCGCCTCGTGCTCATGTACCTGCACCTCGGCAAACTCCTTCAGAACTTTGTTTCCTTTGTCGACTTCTACAGCCTCGGCGAGTCCGTGACCTTCCGCGCGGGCACCCTCTATATAGATGGCCGCTCCTGCAAGCTCTGCGTGCCCGCGGCTGATCTCGCAGCTCACTCGCGCATGGCCTCTCTGAGCCAGCTCCCCCTGCTCTACTGCCAGTGTACCCGCAGAAGCAACGCTGCTGAAAAGCGCCTCATCATGGCCGCGGTCACGGCAGGCAGCGAAGACTATCTGGTCGAAGGCCGCAACGGCGTCTTCGTGGATAACGAGGGCAATGACTGGGATGCCGTTCTCGTCAAAATCATTCACAATCCCATCAGTATCAGACAGGCCGTCTGGGCGCCCTACAAACGCCTGCGTCAGATGGCGGGTGACGCCATTGCCAAGTACGCGGCATCGAAGGCCAATACCGCCCTTGCTGACGCTGCCAAACTGGCCAAGGCACCGGCCGACAAGGCTCCGGCCGGGGGAGGCTTCGACATCGGCAAGAGCGCTGGCATCTTCGCCGCCGTAGGCCTCGCTCTCGGCGCTCTCGGCACTGCCGTGGGCAGCATCGCCAACGCCCTTTTCTCCCTGACCTGGTGGCAGTTCCCCCTGCTCATCATCGGCATCTTCGTCGTGATTTCCGGACCGTCTGCCCTGCTTGCGTGGCTCAAGCTGCGCAGGCGCAACCTCGCCCCCGTGCTGGAAGCCTCAGGCTGGGCCGTCAATTCACAGCTCCCCATCAATCTCAAACTGGGCGCTGCCCTGACCCAGACTGCCGTACTCCCTCCCGACGCGGAACGCCTGCATAACGATCCGCTCCACCAGGAAAGCGGACACGCCGGATTCTGGCTGGCGCTCATTCTCATCGCGGCCATCGCCCTTGGCGGCTGGCT
>ERZ779850.3622-NODE-3622-length-10724-cov-2.701472_pt1 | contig 10724 bp, 10 predicted proteins | sample MGYA00511249_ERZ779850 | MGnify/ENA primary metagenome ERZ779850 (study PRJEB29588, sample SAMEA2162475) | human gut metagenome | biome: human gut; feature: human-associated habitat; material: faeces | place: Denmark | collected 2008/2010 ...
GCTAATATGAAGCTCTTTGGCTGCTTTAGTAATGCTTTTTTGATGATAAACGCTCATAAATATTTCTAAATGTCTTAATGTCATAATTCCTCCTATATAGGTAAACACCTATGTATATTATAATTATATAATATTTTACAGATGAATCAATGTGTACTATGATGAAGTAGGTGAAGAAAATGAAAGAAAAAAGAAGATTATTACTTGAGTTATTTACATCAACACTTTATTTATCTGCATTTACTTTTGGTGGGGGTTATGTCATTGTTTCTTTATTAAAAGAACGATTTGTTGATCAACTCCATTACATTGATGAAAAAGAAATGTTGGATCTTGTAGCTATTGCTCAAAGTGCTCCAGGAGCGATTGCAGTTAATGGAGCCATTGTTTTGGGATATAAGATGGCAGGTATTTTAGGCATTATTGTTTGTGTGATTGGCACAATCATTCCACCAATCATTATTATTAGTGTAATTGCTTATTTCTATAAAATATTTATTACCAATAAAATTATCAGTGCGATGCTTCTTGGAATGCGCTCTGGAATTGGGGCGATTATCGTAAGTGTGGTTTATGATATGGCTTTAAGTGTCATGGATGAACATAAAGAAAGAAATATCGTTATTATGTTAAGTGCTTTTGTTTTGAATTACTTTTTAAATGTGAACATTATGTACATTATTATAGGATGCATTTTACTTGCACTTGTTGAGCTATTTATAAGGAGGGAAAGAGCATGATTTATTTACAATTATTTTGGGCATTTTTCCAAATAGGACTCTTTAGTTTTGGTGGTGGTTACGCGGCATTACCACTTATCAGTCAACAAGTAGTCTCCACCTATCATTGGATCAGTCAGAATACATTTACCGATCTTATTACGATTTCCCAAATGACACCAGGACCCATTGCCATCAATTCTTCAACATTTGTTGGACAATATGTAGCTCATTTACCCGGTGCTCTTATTGCCACTTTTGGATGTATTTTACCTTCATGTGTTCTTGTATCATTACTTGCTTATTTTTATGTAAAATATAAAGATATGAAAGTGATGAAAACAATTCTTTCTTATTTAAGACCAGCGGTTGTTTCGATGATTGCAATTAGCGGAATCAGTATTTTAATTTCTTCATTTTTTAAAGATTCATTAATTGGTATTTCTTATATAAGATACCATGCAATTATTGTTTTTATCATCTGTTTGATTTTACTTAGAAAATATAAGTTAAATCCAATTCTAGTTATGGTTCTTGCGGGAATCAGTGAAGTTGTCATTCAAATGATTTAGGAGGAAAGAGAATGTATATTTATTATCCAAGTTGTAACTTTGCTGTTATGCATCGCAAAACAGCAAAAAAAGTAAAAGAATATTTTGAAAAGAGGATGCCAGTTGCGAAATGTTGTAAAATAGATCAAAGTAAATTAGAAAAAGAAGATATAGGTTTGTATGTTTGTCAAGCATGTCGTAAGCAAATCGAAGATAAGGTTCAAACGATGTCACTTTGGGAATACTTTGATCAATTAGATGATTTTTCCTTTCCTGATTATCATGGACAAAAAATGTATCTTCAAGATTGTTATCGTGATCGTAAGCATCCAGAAGTACATCAAGCTGTTAGAAGTCTTTTAAAGAAAATGAATATTGAAGTCATTGAAATAGAAAAGAATAAAGAAAATTCTATTTTTTGTGGAACACTCCACTTTGAAACAAAGGATTTAGAGGATGAACATTTATCGCATTATTCTAAAGAAATACAAGAAAAATATATGAAAGAATATGTCCAACAATTTCATAATGAACAAGTAATTTGTACATGCAATCGATGTTTAAAAGGAATTCTTTTAGGAAAAGGAAATGGTGTTCATTTATTGGAATTGTTATTTAATAAAAAATAAGATGTATTTAAGAATATTTTATAATAGATAGCTCAAGGAACAGCCCTTGAGTTTTTGTTTGTAAAAAATGGAAGCGTTTAAGTTTATAAATTGACATTTTTAGAGTTCTTATATAAAATAATGATACAGGGAGTATCAACAAGAAGGAGGAAAATAAAATGAGGAAAAGATATCGTAAAAGGTTTATATTAGGAATTATAATAAGTATTTTCTTTAGTATTACATGTATGTCGATACCAGTATTTGCAAAAGATGCCCCAAATGGTATTTGGACAGATTATGCAGCAACTGATTTTGCAGGAGGAAGTGGAACAGCTGAAGACCCATGGCAAATTGAAACAGCAGAACAGCTTGCTAAACTATCTAAAGATGTAGCAGGAGGAGAAAAATATAGTGGAAAGTATTTTAAATTGGAAAAAGATGTTGATTTACAAAAATACTGTTGGACTCCGATTGGATTACGTAAATGGTATCGTAGTGGAATAACTGAGGATAAACCATTTTGTGGATATTTTGATGGAAATGGTAAAACAGTTTCTGGAATGATTGTTGATCAACAAAATGATCAATACAATGGTGGTTTTTTTGGTAATATTGTTTGTTCAGACAGCAATATAAATTGTGGAGTAGTAAATTTGACGATTAAGAATGGATCTATTTATAATAATGGAACTGGACTAAATGAAACGAATAATGGACTTCTTGTTGGATTTGTAATGACTAATTCTGGATGCACTGTAAAATTTGATAATATTATTGTATCTGGAGGTTTAATTCAAATTGAAGGATTCGCTGATTATGGTAATATTACTGGTGGAATGCTAGGGAATGTAAACAGAATTAAAGTTTCAAATTGTATGGTAGAAAATGTTCAAATTTCTGGTGTAGATAATAGTGGTGGTTTTGTTGGGATGGATAGCGGATCTATTTATGAAAATTGTACTGCTACAGGAAAAATTTCTGGAAATTGGGCATTAGGAGGATTTGTTGGATATGCATTAGATAATGATAATGGGCAACTGCTTTCTACATACAAACATTGTTTGGCTGATGTGGAAATAACGGCAAATAATTGGAATGCTGGAGGCTTTATTGGATTTGCACAAAATGCTGTGATTCAAAATTGTGTTGCAAAAGGTAATGTAACTAGTACAGTAAGTGAATGGGAACCAAAAGCAGGAACTTTTGCGGGAACATTAGGATCGTCTAATATCGAAAACAGTCATGCTGCAGGTAAAGTGAACGGTGTTTCTTCAAATTATGAATTAGGTGGATATACAGGACAAATCGAGGGAAATACAACTTTAAAAGATTGTTCTTTTGATAAAACGCTTAATCCAGATCTCAAATCTGTTGGAGGGGATGAACCACGTGATATTGATGGAGTCAGCAAAGTAGAAACTAATCAGTTGAAGGCTAATATATGTGAAGATTATGATGGTGCACATCATGTTGTTAAAGTGAATGGAAAACCAGCTACTTGTACAGAAGATGGATTTGAAGAATACTGGAAATGTGAAGACTGTGGATTAATGTATTCAGATAGTAATATGATAAATTCTATAGGTGAACCTATTGTTATTAAAGCTACAGGACATAAATTTGGTAATTGGCAAATTGTGCGAGAAGCTACTGAAAAACAAGAAGGTGAACAAAAGAGAGTCTGTGAAGTTTGTAAGTATGAAGAAACAGAAAAAATTTCCAAAGTTGTACCATCTCCAGGACAAGAAGAATATAAAATTTTAGATGGTGCTGATAGTTCATGGACACAAGATGCTCATAAAGGCCTTGTAATTAGAGGTAATGGGGAATTTTCAAAATTCAAATGTGTAAAAGTAGATGGTATTATTGTTGATACAAAGAATTATACTGTTAGCGAAGGTTCAACTGTTGTAACATTAAAAGAAGATTATCTTAACACACTAGCTGCAGGAAAACATACATTTGAAATTGTATGGACAGATGGCTTAGCAAGTACAACATTTACTGTTGTTAAAGGTAATAATAACTTAGTACAAGTAACAGGTAATAAGAATGAAAGTATAACTGTAAAACAAGACAATAAGAATAGCATAGTTACAAAAACAGGAGATACTGCTAATTATGTTTTATATAGCATACTTCTTATAATATCTTTTGTTGGATTAGTTGTTACGGTTAAAAAAATTGAAATGATTTAAGCAAAAAATAGAAATAGAACCATATAATAAAAATAGGCTTATTCAAATAGCCTATTTTTATATTGTATTTTGATGAACATAATTTGTAATCTCACCAAGATTGATTTCTTTGAGTTTTTGTTTGTATTGATCTTCTGCAGCATTTAAATGATTCATGATGACATCTTCGGTATGATGTAGATTTAAAGCAGGATCAAATACTTTATCAACAAGATGCGTTGTTTCAATAAAAGTTTCCTTTCCTTCGATTGCTTCAAAGATATCTAAAAATGATATATCATTCATTTTTTTATTTAAAATAAAACCACCTAATTTACTTGCCTTAGAAGTAATAAGACCAGCAACGACCAATTGTCTTGTTACTTTCTTTAAATATGAATCAGAAACATCAAGCTTTTTACTAAGTTCATGACTCTTTAATGGTCCTTCACTTGTTCCAATAAGCAATAAAATACAAATTGCTTGTTCAAAACTTTTTCTTATTCTCATTGTAATCCCTAATTTTTTATATTTTGTATGTAAGAATATTGACATTTATATTGAAAAAATTATAATACTCTATAGACATTATATATCTATGGATGTAAAATGTCTATAGAAGATAGAAAGAAGGATATTTATGATTAAGCAAGAGTGGAAAAACATTTTAAAAAATCATTGGATTCAAATTGTTTTAGTTGCTCTTATTCTTATTCCTAGTATTTACACAGTTGTCTTCCTTGGATCTATGTGGGATCCATATGGAAACAGTGGAGATCTTCCTGTCGCTGTCGTTAATAGAGATAAGGCAGTTGAATACAACGATAAGAAATTAGACGTTGGTGATCAATTAGTAAAAAAATTAAAAGACAACGATTCATTAGATTTTCATTTTGTAAATTCAAAAGAAGCAAATAAGGGACTAAAAAATGGTGACTATTATATGGTCATTACGATTCCAAGCAATTTCTCAAAAAATGCAACAACTTTGTTGGATAAAAATCCTAAAAAAATGGTTTTAAATTATACAACAAACCCAGGTACAAACTATGTTGCATCAAAAATGGATGATTCAGCAATCGCAAAAATTAAAGCTGAAGTTTCAGCTTCAGTAACAAAAACATATGCTGAAACAATCTTTTCTTCAATTGGAACAATGTCAGATGGATTTGCTGAAGCCAGCGATGGTACTCAACAATTATCTGATGGTATGACTCAATTAGAAGATGGTAACAAAACAATTAGTGATAACTTAAAAGTATTAGCAAGTAGCTCTTTAACATTTAAAGATGGTACAAATACTTTAACTAAAGGATTAAAAAGTTATACAGATGGTGTCGTTACAGTAAATAACGGTATCTATCAATTGAAAGATGGTGTTGGTACTTTAGGTAGTGCAACTCCTACATTAGCTAAAGGTATTAATGATTTAAATACTGGTGCACGAACATTAAGCAAAGGTGTTAATGATTATACAGCAGGTGTAAGTCAAGCTGCAGAAGGTGCAAATCAATTAGTAGCAAATAATACTACATTAAACGAAGGTGTTAGTAGTTTAGGTAAAGGTGTTCAATCTTTAGCAGAAGGAAATCAACAAGTAGTTGATGGGGTGAAAAAATTACAACAAAATCTAGAAGCTTCAAAGCAAAAGATGGTAGCAAGTCAAGATTCGTTGACTCAATTATCTAAAGGTAAAAAATCATTAGATAGTTATGCAACATTAATTAAAACATTGAATTCTAATGCAGCATCACTTAATAATCAAGGATTAACAGCTTATGCAGAACAATTAACAAAAATAGCTAATACTTTATTGTTAAATGGTATGACTAGAGAACAAATTGATCGATGTACAATACCTAATGTATTTAGCTTGGCAAATTATTTGCCAGAATCAGCATATCCTAATGGAATAGATTCATATATGGATTCTGTTGCTACTTATACAACTGGTGCTGATACAGCAATTACTACTTTATCTAGTTCAACAAAAGATAGTTTAACTGATTTAGATGCTGCCCTTAATGGTGGTACTTTAACAGATGGAACAGAAATTCCTACAGGATTATTAAAAGGAACACAAACAGTGCAAGCTGGATTAAATGAAGTAAATGCTAAAGTTAATGGTGGAACATATGCAACTGTAGTGAACAATAAAGCAGTTAACGTAACAGTTGATTCAAAAGATGCTTTAGTTTCAGGAGTTCAAGCTTATACAGCTGGTGTATCTAGCTTACAAGAAGGTTTATCAACAATTACTGGTAACAATACAACTTTAACAAGTGGTGCTACTGCTTTAGCTAATGGTACATCTCAATTAAATAGTAATGTTCCTGCATTAACTCAAGGAATTACTGCTTTATCAAGTGGTGTTGATCAATTAGCTAATGGTACTTCAACATTAGTAAGCAATAACTCAACATTGTTGAATGGTGCTAACCAATTAGCAAGTGGTGCTGGTCAAATTAGTGATGGTGCTGGTCAGTTAGCTGCTGGTTCTGATACTTTAGGCGAAGGTATTGAAAGTGCAGCTGATGGTGTAAATACTTTAAATGATGCATTAAAATCTGGTGCAGAAGAAAGTAAGATTGATTCAACTGATAAAACAACAGACATGGTTGCTACTCCAGTTGAAACAAGCCATAAAGAAATTTCTAAAGTTGAAAATAACGGTCATGCAATGGCTCCATATATGATGTCAGTTGGTTTATATGTAACATGCTTAGCGTTTGCGTTAATGTACCCAATTAGACATGGTATTAAGAAAGCTGAAAATGCATGGAAATATTGGGCTAGTAAAGCAACTGTTATGTATACAGTTTCTACATTAGCTGCAATCGTTATGGTAACTGCTTTAAGATTAATCAATGGATTTGAACCTGTTAACTTAGGTTTAACATACTTGCTCGCGATTCTCGTATCGGCGGCATTTATGTCACTTGTTATGTTGTTAAGTTTAACAACAGGATTTATCGGAGACTTCTTGTTGCTTGTATTCATGATTGTTAACTTAGGTGGTTCTGCTGGTACTTATCCATTAGATACAGGTCCGGCTATCTACAAAGCTATTCATAAATTTGTTCCATATACTTATAGTGTAGATGGATTTAGAAAAACAATTAGTATGACAGCTCCTTCAATTTCAGTTGAAATTGCAGTATTTGCAGGAATCTTAATTGTATGTTCATTATTAACAGTTGTTTACTTCAAATATAAAAACAAAGAAGATAAACATACAATTCCTCAAATGTTTGAAGAAGTAAATTCAACAAAAGCTGAATAGTATAAAGGAATCCTAGAAATAGGGTTCTTTTTTATATGTAGTTCAAACTAAAAGTGAAAATATTTTTTGTGAATATTTTAACAAAATGATAAAATAAAGGTAGGAGGATGAATCTATGGAAATTAAAAATGTTGTTGTTATTGGTGGAGGCGTTTTAGGAAGTCAAATTGCTTATCAAGCAGCGTATTGTGGATTTAATGTAACGATTTGGCTTAGAAGCGAAGGAAGCATAGGAAGATGTCAGCCAAAGTTAGACCATTTAAAAGAAGTTTATCATGATACTATTACTTTGATGGCAAGTGATGAGGGAAAAACACCTCAAAATTGGGCAATAGGTATTAGTGATTATGAAGATTTTGATAAAGAAAAATGTTTAGAAAAAGCTGATCGTGCTTATGAAAATATTAAATTAGAATTAGATTTAAGTAAAGCAGTTGGTGATGCCGATTTAATTATTGAATCAATGGCGGAAAATGTTGAACAAAAAATAGATATTTATAAAAAGATGGCAGACTTATTACCAGAAAAAACAGTGATTGTTACAAACTCATCGACATTATTACCATCGAAGTTCGCTAAATATACAAAGCGTCCAAATAAGTATTTATCTTTACATTTTGCAAATAGTATTTGGAAAAATAATATGACAGAAGTCATGGCACAAAAACAAACGGATCAAAAATATTTTGATTTGATTATGGATTTTGCTAAAGAAATAAGAATGATACCATTACCTGTTCGTAAAGAAAAATCAGGATATTTATTAAATTCTATGCTTGTTCCTTTATTATTTTCAGGTATGGATCTTTATGTTAATGGGATTAGTGATCCTGAAAGTATAGATAAAGCTTGGACTTTAGGTACAGGAGCTCCGAAAGGACCTTTCCAAATTTTAGATACGGTAGGACTTACGACAGCTTATAATATTGTTTCAATGTATTTAAAAGTTCCTTCATTTTTAGCTCCTTATAATTTTAAAGGAATGGCTAAGATGTTAAAGAAATATATTGATGAAGGAAAACTTGGAATGGCTTCAGGTGAAGGTTTTTATAAATATTAGAAGAATTGTTTTTTTATTTATTATAACTATAAAGAGGGATGGAGATGGAAAAATGGCCAAAAAGGTACTATATGTCGCAATTGATAAACTAACAAAAGAGGTTTATAAATTTAAACAATGGAGCGAATGTCAAAAACTTGTAAGCGAAGGAAAATATGTTTATAAGGGGTTTTCGCAAGAAGAGTTAAAAGATGTAGAGAGCTATATTGCATCTTTTAAACAAACAATGGATGAATCACAACTTAATTTAAATGAAAAAGATGTACCATATGCTTATGTAGATGGAAGTTGTTTAACAAATGGAGATACATGTTATGCTTATAGCTTTGGTGTAATAATTGTTGAAAATAATCAAGAAATTTATACAAACTGTCAAAAATTTGATGATGAATTTGTAGAATATAATCAGGTTATGGGAGAATTAAAAGCAGCGTTAGATGCAGTTTCTTATTGCGTTCAACAAGGATACAAGAAAATGTATGTAATTCATGATTATGAAGGTGTTGCTTTCTATGCGACAGGAGCGTGGGTTAATGAAGATGAAAGACTTGAAAATCTTTATGTAAAACAAATGAAAGAATATGAAAAACAAATTGAAATTACTTTTGTGAAAGTAAAATCACATGTCGCAAATAAAACGAAAATCAATCGATATAATGATCGAGCAGATGAACTCGCTAACTTAGCGCTTGGTAGATAATTGGAAAGAAATTTCCAATTTTTTTACAAAAAAGAAGAAAAAAGCAAAAAAAGAGCGAATAAATAAGTAGGAGAACTACTTATGGAAACGATAATACAAAATACAATAACCAATCATAAAGTCATGTTAGATCAACATTGCAAAGCAATCGTAGGAAATCAGGAGATGCTAGCAAGAATGATTCATGAATTTGTAAGAGAAGTAAGATATTTAAGTGTTAAAGAAATTATGAAAATCATCAAGGATGAACAGCGTTTTAGGTGGCTCAATAATGAAAATATGATACCAAACTATGGAACAGTAAAGTTTGATATGCTATGTTGTGTTGATCTTCCTCAATTAAATGGAGCCAATAAACGAATTTATTTAAATGTTGAAATACAAAATAATATTCATCCAGGTTATTCACTTGTAACAAGAGGAATAGCGTATGTACTAAGGATATTAACAACATAATGGGGAAGGGAATATGATGATAAAAACTATGATGTAATGAAGAAAGTCTATTCATTGTGGATCATGCCACAAGCAACAAAAAGAAAAGATGGAGATGTAGATGTTTACAAAGTAAAAAAGAAAGGAAGAATGGAAAAGAAGAAAACAAAGAAAATTATGACGAGGAAGAACTTGTTATGATATACTTGAACCAGAAACATGATACTATAAAAAAGTATCCCAAACATGATGAAGTACTCATGCCATTAGTAGTCTTTTTAAATAATAGAATAGACTATCAAGGGAAGAAAGAGATTATTAAAATATATTTTTAAAGAGTAATTAAAAAGATCGCTCTTTTTTCATATTATGAAATGAATAAATCTCTTATTTTGTAAGTGTTATAATACCTCCTAGATAAACGGAGGTAGAGAAAATGAGTTTTCCAAAAGGTTTTTTATGGGGTGGCGCTACTGCTGCGAATCAATGCGAAGGTGGTGTTAACCAAGGGAAGAGAGGTCTTGCTAATGTCGATTTAATGCCGTTAGGAAAAGATCGTTATCTAGTTGGGACAGGAAAGAAGAAAATGTATGATTTTGATCAAGAACATTTTTATCCTGCCTTAACAGCAATAGATTTTTATCATCATTATCAAAGTGATATTGCTTTATTTGCGCAAATGGGTTTTAAGACATTTCGTCTTTCGATTGCTTGGACACGCATTTTTCCACAAGGTGATGAAAGTGAGCCAAACGAAGAAGGGCTTCAATTTTATGAAAATATTTTTAAAGAATGCCATAAATATGGTATTGAACCTCTTGTAACTATAAATCATTTTGATTGTCCAATGCATTTAGTAAAGACAATAGGGGGATGGCGCAGTCGAAAAATGATTCATTATTTTTATAAACTTTGTAAGGTATTATTTACACGTTATAAAGGCCTTGTTAAATACTGGATTACATTCAATGAAATCAATATGATTTTACATTTTCCTTTTGTAGCGGCTGGACTTTGTTTTGAAAAAGGTGAAAATGAAATACAAGCAATGATTACATGTGTTCATCATCAACTTGTCGCAAGTGCAATGGTTACGAAACTTGCCCATGAAGTAGATGAAAAGAATCAGATAGGTTGTATGTTGGCGGCGGGCTCTTATTATCCGGAAACTTGTAAACCTGAAGATTA
>ERZ779850.3623-NODE-3623-length-10722-cov-8.742289_pt1 | contig 10722 bp, 10 predicted proteins | sample MGYA00511249_ERZ779850 | MGnify/ENA primary metagenome ERZ779850 (study PRJEB29588, sample SAMEA2162475) | human gut metagenome | biome: human gut; feature: human-associated habitat; material: faeces | place: Denmark | collected 2008/2010 ...
CTGCCTTGTAGTCAAAGTGGATATCCGCCACGATGGGGATGTTCACCGCGTTCTTCACGGCCTCGATGCACTTGGCATCCGCCGCGCTGGGGCAGGTCACACGCAGGATCTGGCAGCCCGCCGCCTCACAGCGCTTTGCCTGGGCAACGTTGCCCTCAATGTCCTCCACGGGGACATTCAGCATGGTCTGCACCGCAATGGGGTTGTTGCCGCCAATGGTCACATTGCCGATCTTTACTTCTCGTTTCAGCTGCCGCATGGTCGTTTTCCTTTCCGTATCACATTGCCCCGGTAATGAGCCGGAGGATATCGTTGTAAGTTGCAAAAATCATCAGCCCGAACAGCAGCGCAAAGGCTGCCACGATCAGGCCGCTCTGGATCTTTTCGGGCACGGCATGGCCGGTCACGCCCTCAATGAGCAGGAACACCACCTTGCCGCCGTCCAGCGCCGGGAAGGGCAGCAGGTTGAAGATGCCCACATTCACGGTGATGAGCGCCAGCATCTCCAGCAGGTCCTGCCAGCCGTAGTTGGCGGCCTGCCCGATGGCCGTTACGATGCCCACCGGGCCGGAGAGGTCGTTGATGCTCTCCCGCCCCCGCAGCAGGTCGGAGAGGGAGGCAAAGATGATGCGCCCGTAGTAGAGCACACTGTTGCCCGCCTCTTTCAGCACGTTCAGCGGTGTTTTTTTGATGCCGTAGACTGTAAAGCCCAGGCTCATGTGGGTCTCGCCCTTGTCATCCTGCCAGGTGTCGAACTGCACACCGGGCAGCTCCACCTTTTTGCCGTCCCGCAGAACGGTGAAATCGGCGGTGTAGTCCTCCGTGCGCATCAGCTCATAGAGGATATCGTTTGCCACAAAGCAGCGGCGGCCGTTCACCGCAAGGATCTTATCCCCTGCCTGCAGGCCGGTCTGGCCGCAGAGGGCGTTCTCCTCCACCTGATAGAGGACCTTGCTGGTGATGGGCTCGTTCTGGGCCGTGATGAGGATGGCCATGACCACAAAGCCCAGCACAAAGTTCATCCCGGCACCCGCCAGCATGATGAGGGCCCGCTGCCAGACAGGGGCCTCATTCAGCGGGATGCCCGAGGGAGAAACCTCTCCGTCAGAGCCTGTCGGCTCTGCCACCTCCCCTGATAGGGGAGGCAAGTCAGGCTTCCCGGCATCCGCCTTGGCTCCCCTACTAGGGGAGCTGTCGTCGGAGACGACTGAGAGGTTCTCCTCCGCCTGCTTGCTCTCGGGGCTTTCCTCCCCTTCCAGCGCCACAAAGCCGCCCACAGGCAGGGCGCGGATGCTGTACTGGGTGCCCTTGCGCACCCGCTTGCACAGCACCGGCCCCATGCCGATGGAGAACTCGTTGACCTGCACACCGCAGAGCTTTGCCACCATGAAGTGGCCGAACTCATGGATGGCGATCACGGCGCTGAACACGAACGCCGCAGCAATAAAGGTGACAATAAAAGACATCAGTTCTCCTTACAGGTGCGCTCTCACAAAGGCGCGGGCCATCTTGTCGCACTCATACACATCGGCCAGGGTGTAGTCGCCGCCAAAGCTGTCGCTGTCCACAACAGCCTCTACCAGTCGGCCGATATCGAGGAAGCCGATCTTATCCTCGAGGAAGAGCTTGACTGCCTCTTCGTTGGCACCGTTGGCGGCGCAGGGGCCCAGACCGCCCTTCTTGATGGCCTTTTTGCAGGCAGCCAGGCAGCGGAAGGTCTCCTCGTCGGCCACATCGAAGGTCAGCAGCTTCAGGGTGGTAAAGTCCAGCTCGGGCACCACACCGGGCACACGGGCCGGGTAGGTCAGGGCGTACTGGATGGGGATGCGCATATCGGGCACGCCCAGCTGGGCGATGATGGAGTTATCGCTGTACTGCACGGCAGAGTGGACAATGCTCTGGCGCTGCACCACGATCTGGATCTTCTCGGAGGGCAGGCCGAACAGCCAGACCGCCTCGATCAGCTCCAGGCCCTTGTTCATCAGGGTGGCAGAATCGATGGTGATCTTGGCACCCATGTTCCAGTTGGGGTGCTTGAGGGCATCGGCCTTGGTCTTGCCCCGCAGCTCCTCGGTCTTCATGCCGAAGAAGGGGCCGCCGGAGGCCGTGAGCAGGATCTTGGTCAGGCTCTTGGCGCTCTCCTTGTCCTGCAGGCACTGGAAGATGGCGGAGTGCTCGCTGTCCACAGGCAGCAGCTTCACGCCGTGCTTTGCCACGGCCTGGGTCACCAGGTGACCGCCCGTGACAAGGCTCTCCTTGTTGGCAAGGGCCAGATCATGGCCGCTCTCAATGGCGGTCAGGCTGGCACCCAGACCGGCGATGCCCACCACACTGTTCAGCACCACATCGGGGCCGTCCATGGCGGCCAGCTCCTTCAGGCCCTCGGGGCCGGTCAGCAGCCGGGGGGCGTTGGCACGGCCCGCCAGCGCCGCGTCCAGCCGGGCGGCGGCATCGGGGTCGGTCATGCAGACATACCGGGGGTGGAACTCCTCGATCTGCTCCAGGATCTTCTCCACATGGCTGTGGGCAGAAAGGCCGAACACCTCATACCCCTGGGCACGGATGACATCCAGGCTCTGGGTGCCGATGGAACCGGTAGAACCCAGCAGCGTGATTTTTTTAGACATAAGCTACCTCCTGCATTCAGTGATAGAAAACAGCGATGACCACCATGGTGACGAACGGCGCAATGAACATGACGCTGTCGAAGCGGTCCAGAATGCCGCCGTGGCCCGGGAAGATGGTGCCATAATCCTTGATGCCGCACTGGCGCTTGACCACGCTGGCGAACAGGTCGCCGTAGATGCCCAGCACAGCGGCCACACAGGCCAGCAGGGCAATGATCACGTACATCGAAACGCCGATGTTGGTGCGGGTGAACGCCTCCATCCGGTTGGCCGCAATGGAGTAAATCACGGTGGCGATCACGCCGAACACCATGGTGCCCAGCACGCCGCCAATGGCTCCTTCCACGGTCTTTTTGGGGCTGACCACGGGGCAGAGTTTGTGCTTGCCAAAGGCTCTGCCTGCAAAGTAAGCGCAGGTATCGCCGCCCCAGGCAAAGCAGAGGATGAGCAGAATAAAGAACATCGCGTCATAGCCGTAGGTCTCCACCGGCAGCAGCTCCTTCAAACGGATAAAGGAGTAGAAGCAGAAGATCACGATGCCGGAAAACATCACCAGACCGCTGGCTTTTGCAAAATCCACCTGTGCGTTGCGCACCACCAGATAGATGCCGAAGAACAGCACCATCAAGAAGGAGGCCGGCATGACCAGCCGCCGCCACACCTGATAGCTGGACAGCATGATCAGCAGGGTGTAGGGCACGAACACGGCGTACATGGGCCATTCCTTTCTGCCAAAGCCCAGGGCCTTGAAGACCTCGTGGATGGCGATCAGGGTAATGGCGGCAATGACAAAATTGAACACCAGCGTGTCAAAGGTGAACAGCACCCCGATCAGGACGAGGATGCCCACAATTGCGGTTATGATACGAGTTTTCATTCAAATTTCTCCTTTTGGGAATTGCAAGGGTCAGATGCCGCCAAACCGGCGGGAGCGCTTGTTGAACTCCGTGATGGCGGCATCCAGGTCATCGCGGGTGAAATCAGGCCAGAGCACATCCATCTCCACCAGTTCGGCGTAGGCGGCCTGCCAGAGCATGAAGTTGGAAAGGCGCTTCTCGCCCGAGGGACGCAGGATGAAATCCGGGTCCTTCTGGCCGGCGGTATACATGTGGTCGCTCATCATCTCTTCGGTGATGTCCTCGGGCTTGAGGGTGCCCTCTGCCACCTGCTGGGCCAGCTGCCGGGCGGCCCGCACGATCTCGGGGCGGCCGCCGTAGTTCACGGCAATGTTCAGGGTCATGCCGGTCTTGGCGGCAGAGTCCTCCTCCAGCTCGTTCATCAGCTTCTGGAGCTTTGCATCCAGCGCGGCCCGGTCGCCCAGGAACTTGATGCGGATGTTGCGGTCCTTATAGTTGAAGCCCTTGAGCAGATACTCGCCGAACAGCTTCATAATGGCAGAGACCTCTTCCAGCGGGCGCTTCCAGTTCTCGGTGGAGAAGGCGTAGAAGGTCACGGACGAAACGCCCAGCTCCTCGCAGTAGTTGGCGATATCCTGAAACACGGCGGCACCCTTTTTGTGGCCCGCGGTGCGGGGCAGGCCCCGCTGCTTGGCCCAGCGGCCGTTGCCGTCCATGATGATGCCGATGGAAAGGCCCTCGGCAAATTCTTTGGGATGGTTCATAATCATTCTCCTGCGTTTGCGGGGCGGGGGTTCCCTGCCCCGGTTTCGGCAAAAAGTGCCGCGCACTCGTTCCAGCGCACGGCACCTCACACGTTTCGTTTCGCCGCGGCGATCAGACGGACATGATCTCCTTCTGCTTTTCCTCAACGGCTGCGTCGATGTTCTTGATATACTTGTCGGTCAGCTTCTGGACCTCTTCTTCCATGGTCTTCTGGGTATCCTCGGTCAGCTCACCGGCCTTCTTCATGGCCTTGGCCTTGTCCATAGCGTCGCGGCGGACATTGCGCACGGCCACCTTGGCCTCCTCGCCCAGCTTGGCAACTTCCTTTGCCAGCTGCTTGCGGCGCTCCTCGGTGGGAGCCGGGAAGTTCAGGCGGATGGTGGAGCCGTCATCAATGGGGGTGATGCCCACGTCGCTGGCCATGATGGCCTTGGTGATGGCGCGCAGCAGGGTGCGGTCCCAGGGGGTGATGGTCAGGGTGCGGGCCTCGCTCACGGCCACAGAGGCCACCTGCTGGATGGGAGTGGGGGCACCGTAGTAGTCCACGCTCACCTTGTCCAGAACGGCGGGGTTGGCGCGGCCTGCACGCACAGCGGCCAGCTCGCGGTCCAGATGCTCCACGGAGCTCTTCATCTTTTCTTCAAATGCCTTGGTGTTGCTGCTCATTGTCCTTTTCTCCTGTTATATATTGTTCTGCACAGGCGCTGTGATTGCTGCCTGTTCCATTCTATGGTACGGGGATGCGGGCTATGCTCAGCCCTCGTAGACCAGGGTGCCCACGTTCTCGCCCTGCACGGCCTTTGCAATGTTGTCCGGGTCGGCCAGGTCAAAGACCAGGATGGGGAGCTTGTTGTCGCGGCAGAGGGTGGCGGCAGTGCCGTCCATCACAGCCAGGCGATCCTCCAGCACCTTGGTAAAGGTCAGGGTATCGTACTTTTTGGCATCGGGGTACTTGTGGGGGTCCTTGTCGTACACGCCGTCCACCATGGTGGCCTTGAACATCACATCGGCGCTCACTTCCACGGCGCGCAGGGCCGTTGCCGTGTCGGTGGAGAAGAAGGGGTTGCCGGTGCCACCGCCAAACACGGCGATCTTGCCCTCGTCCATGGCGCGCAGGGCGTCTTTGCGGGTAAAGGGCTGTGCCACCTGGGGCATGGTAATGGAGGTGAACACCTCGGTGGGCACGCCCAGCTGCTCCAGCTTGTCGGAGACGGCCAGAGCGTTCATCACCGTAGCCAGCATGCCGATCTTGTCGGCCAGGGTGCGCTCCATCTTGCCGCTGGAACGGCCGCGCCAGAAGTTGCCGCCGCCCACCACGATGCCGATCTGCACGCCCAGGTCGTGGGCCTTTTTCACGCCGCCGCAGATCGCGTCCATGGTCGGCTCGTCAAAACCGGTGCCCTTTTCGCCGCCCAGGGCCTCGCCGCTGATCTTCAGAAGGATCCGCTGATATTTCAATGCCATATCAATACACCACCTAAATCATTTCTCTCATCAGGCCGGAGTTTCCCCTGCCCCTGATTTATTCATCTTATTTTACTATAAAATCGCTTCAAAGTAAACAGGAAAAGTGAACAAGCTCTCCGTCTGAAACCTCTCTGTCATCCCTGCAGGCTGCCGCCTCTCCTGACAGGCACGGCAGAACGACAGCCGCACACCGCCCAGCTCCCCTGTCAGGGGAGCCGCCGTGCAAAGCGAGGCTGAGCGGTTCTGCCCAGCAAAAAAGCCCCGAGTTCCGGAGAACTCAGGGCTTTTTTCTGCATGGAGCGGGCAATGGGAATCGAACCCACCTCCTCAGCTTGGAAGGCTGATATACTAGCCGATGTACGATGCCCGCGAATGCAGGATGAATTATACCACGTTTTGGCTCAAATGTCCAGTGCTAATTTTTAAGAACCGGACTTCATGCCCAGATAGACGGTGCCCACGCCCGCAGCGATGTTCAGCAGGCCCATGCCGATGCCTGCCACGCTGGAGAAGTAGGTCAGGGTGGAATCGATGATGAGGTTGCCGTTGATGGTGCCTTCCGGCTCAGGGTACTTCTCGGGGTCCTTCTTCTGCAGCTGGACCGCCACACCGGCAATGTTGGAGACGTTCAGGTAGGCCAGCATACTGGTGGCCAGGCCCATAACGGTGGAGCCCAGTGCCATCCAGTTGATGGACAGGCCGCCGCTGGTGTACTCCATTTCCTCTTCAGCCAGAGGAGCATAATTCTTGGGATAACTAATCATGGTTTTGTACCTCCAAATGTGTTTCAAGAGGGGTCATCGTGGTTTCATTATAGGTTCTGCGGCTCCGGCTGTCAAGGGTCGAAACTTCAGCAGACAAAAGCAGCGCCCTCCCTTCTTCAGGGAGAGCGCCGCGTTCCGGTTCTCTCTTATTTTTTCTCAGAGCCGCTCTGCTGCTCCTGTTCCTGCTCCCTGCGCAGCTTTTTGATCCGCTTCTTCTCGCTTTCCACATGGGGCCAGGGCCAGGAGAAGCCCTCGTTCTCGCGGCACCATTTGACCAGCGGATAGAACGAGAACGCCAGCCCGAACAGATACAGCAGAACGTAGAGCGCGCCGGAAAGGCTCACCAGTGCGTCCAGCGCGCCGATGAGCGCCATGATCAGGCCCGCCTTCAGGAAGAACAGGCCGTTCTGGCGGCAGTATTCCGGGAAATTCTCCGCCTTGACTGCCTGACGGCCCTGGTCTCCCCACACACGGGGATTCTTCATCACCGAGTAGCCGTAAAAGACCATCATCAGGCCGCAGGTAAGCTGGAATCCAAAAAACATATCACACCTCGCAGGTTTTCAGGGGAACTCAATCGTCGTAGCCTTCGAACAGGGGCTTCATGGCAGGCAGGAAGTCCAGCGTTGCAAAGTAGTCGCGGGGGGTCTCGGCGCGGCGGATGAGGCGGTGAGAGCCGTCCTCGCAGAGCAGGACCTCGGCGCTGCGGAGCTTGCCGTTGTAGTTGTAGCCCATGGCAGAGCCGTGCGCACCGGTGTCGTGGATGTAGATCAGGTCACCGATGTCGATCTTGGGCAGCATCCGGTCAATGGCGAACTTGTCGTTGTTCTCGCACAGGCCGCCGACCACATCGTACTTGTGGTCGCAGGGGGCGTTCTCCTTGCCCAGCACGGTGATGTGGTGGTAAGCGCCGTACATGGCGGGACGCATCAGGTTGGCAGCGCAGGCATCCAGACCGATGTACTCCTTGTAGATGTGCTTTTCGTGGATGGCAGTTGCCACCAGTGCACCGTAGGGGCCGGTGGTAAAGCGGCCCATCTCGGTGAAGATGGCCACGTCGCCCATCCCTGCAGGCACAAGGATCTCCTCAAACTTCCGGCGCACGCCCTCACCGATGGCCATGATGTCGTTCTCGGTCTGGTCGGGGCGGTAGGGGATGCCCACGCCGCCAGACAGGTTGATGCAGCCGATGTGGGCACCGGTGGCCTTCTGCACACGGACTGCCAGCTGGAACAGGATGCCTGCCAGCTCAGGGTAATAGGCATCGGAGATGGTGTTGGAGGCCAGGAAGGCATGGATGCCGAAGTTCTTTGCACCCTTTGCCATCAGCTTCTTGTAGCTGTCGATCATCTGCTCCTCGGTCATGCCGTACTTGGCATCGCCGGGCTTGTCCATGACCTGGAAGCCCTCCTCGCTCTCGCCCAGCTGGAAGGTCCCGCCCGGGTTGTAGCGGCAGAAGATGTTCTCGGGGATCCCGGCCACACGGTCCAGGAAGTCCACCATGGTGGCATCGTCCAGGTTGATGTATGCGCCCAGCTCGTATGCCTTCTTCATGTCCTCCACAGGGGTCTGGTTGGAGGAGAACATGATATCGCTGCCGGTAAAGCCGCAGGCCTCGCTCAGCATCAGCTCGGTCAGGGAGGAGCAGTCCACGCCGCAGCCCTCTTCCTTCAGGATCTGCAGGATGATGGGGTTGGGCAGCGCCTTGACGGCAAAATACTCCCGGAAGCCCTTGTTCCAGCTGAAGGCCTTGTTGATGCGGCGGGCGTTCTCACGGATGCCCTTTTCGTCGTAGACGTGGAACGGGGTGGGCACGTCCTGGATGATCTCCTGGGCCTGCTCTTCGGTCAGAAACGGTCTCTTTTCCATAATATACTTCCCTCTCGTTTTTATAGCGCATACGGCTTTGGAGCCGCAGTTGCGAACGTAGTTTACTCCCTCAGTCTGCTTCGCAGACAGCTCCCTCGGAGAGGGAGCCTGACCGCACGGCAAAGCCTCCCTCCCTGAGGGAGGTGGCATCGCGCCAGCGATGACGGAAGGAGTTTACACCTTTAGATTTTTCCGGGTGGGGGTAAAGGTGGGGATCATCTTTTCCAGCTGATCCACCACGCCCTCGTCGTTGTGCTGGGCGGCAGCGGCAAGATCCTGCAGCTGCTGGTAGAACACGGCCAGGTCGATATCCCGGGGCGATGCCACAAAGATCTTGTTGTGCTCGGTGCGGCGCATCTTGCCCTGCTCCTCGTCCATCATCAGCTCCTCGTAGAGCTTCTCGCCCGGGCGCAGGCCCACGATCTTGATCTCCATATTCACGCCCGGCTCGTAGCCGTAAAAGCGGATGAGCTGCTTGGCCAGATCCATGATCTTGACCGGCTCGCCCATGTCCAGCACATAGATGCTGCCGCCCTCGGCCAGCGCGCCAGCCTGCAGCACCAGCTGGGCCGCCTCGGGAATGGTCATAAAGTAGCGCTCGATGTTGGGGTCGGTCAGGGTGACGGGGCCGCCCTTCTTGATCTGGGCCTCGAACAGCGGGATCACGCTGCCGTGGCTGCCCAGCACGTTGCCAAAGCGGACCGCCACGCACTTCATGTCGGTGTTGCCCGCAAAGGTCTGGATGAGCATCTCACAGATCCGCTTGGTGCAGCCCATCACGCTGGTAGGATTGACCGCCTTGTCGGTGGAAAGCTGGACGAACCGCTCCACGTCGTGCTCGCTGGCGCTGGTAAGAAGGTTCTTGGTGCCCAGCACGTTGTTCTTCACAGCCTCGGCGGGGCTGATCTCCATCAGCGGCACATGCTTGTGGGCCGCTGCATGGAACACCACGGTGGGGTGGTAGGTCTCAAATACCTCGTCCAGCCGCTTTTTATCCCGGATGGAGCCGATCAGCACGGTCACGGGGATATCGCGGCCGTACTTCTGCTGCAGCTCCATCAGCAGCTCGTAGGCGCAGTTCTCGTAGATATCAAAGATCAGCAGCTTGCCGGGCCGGAAGCGCATCACCTGGCGGCAGAGCTCGCTGCCAATGGAGCCGCCGCCGCCCGTCACCAGCACGGTCTTGCCGGTGAGGTAGCCGGAGATCTTCTCGTTGTCCAGCGTGACCTCGTCACGGGAGAGGAAATCGGCGGTGTTCAGCTCACGGAACGCACCCTGCTGGGGGCCGTTGCTGCCCACCAGCTGGGGATCGCTCAGGATCTGCACCGGGCAGTGGGTGGAAACGCAGAGGTCGATGACATGGTTCAGCCTGCTGCCCCGCAGGGTGGGGATGGCAATGATGATGTTGTGGATGTTGTACTGGGTGCAGAGCTGGGGGATCTGCTCCAGCGTGCCCTTGACCGGCACACCGTGGATGGTCTGCCCCTGCTTGACCAGGTCATCGTCCACCGCCACAACGGGGTGGCCGTAGCTGCTGTTGGATTTGCAGACATTGATGGCCCAGGCACCGGCCTCGCCCGCGCCCACGATCATCACGGGGCGGTTGGGGTCCTTGTTGGGCACGCCCCGCAGCCGCTCGCCGATGGGATGGTTCAGGAAGAGCCGCCATGCCAGACGGCTGCCTCCCACCAGCAGGAAGATGAGGACAGCGGCCATGGCGTTGGCAGAATCGAACAGCACGCCGTGGACGCAGAAATGGTTCACGAAATAGACCACCCCCGTGGGCACGGCGATCATGCCGCCCAGACGGATGAGGTCACGCTCCCCGGCATACTTCCAGAGCACATGGTACAGCCCGCCCGCCAGAAAGCTGAGCAGGTAGAGCGCCACGATCCAGGGCAGATTCTGGTAGAGCAGGGCACGGTTGTGGGGCCACCAGCTGGCCTCCACCGCGCCGTCGGCCCGGAGCAGCAGCGCAAAGTAAAAGCTGAATATCACGATGGCCGCGTCCAGCAGCACCAGGATCATCCGGCGCAGCAGCACCTGCGGCACAAGCTTCTTTGTTTTCTTCACAAAAATCCTCTTTTGCATCGGGGCGGGATCTGTCCGCACCCGTTTTTCCCGGCGTTGCCGGCCACAGGGTCCAAAGCCCCATGCCCCTGTTCCGCCATAATATCCATTGTATTATACTCAATTCTCCCCCCTGTGTCCAGAACAATTCCGATTCTCCGGGCTTTTCTGCCGCTCCCTGCGGGATTTTTCTGTCCGCAGGATGGCCCGCACCTCTTCGCCCAGCCCCAGCGGCCACTGCACGGCAAGGCAGACTGCCGCCATGCCAAAGCCGCCCGCGCAGAGCGCCGCCAGCCGGGTGGG
>ERZ779850.3626-NODE-3626-length-10703-cov-11.276202_pt1 | contig 10703 bp, 8 predicted proteins | sample MGYA00511249_ERZ779850 | MGnify/ENA primary metagenome ERZ779850 (study PRJEB29588, sample SAMEA2162475) | human gut metagenome | biome: human gut; feature: human-associated habitat; material: faeces | place: Denmark | collected 2008/2010 ...
CCTTTGACCCGCGGCTCAGCGATCTGACGGTGACGCTGAACGGAACGGCCCTGACCGCGCCGACGCAGTACACCTACGATGCCGCCACCGGACAGTTCGCCACGGTGGCGGGCGTCATCACGGTGCCCGCCGCCACGTTCACTCAGAATACCGCCGGCGCGTACAGCGTCAGTCCCGGCACCAGCACGCTGACGATCTCCGGCACGATCTGAGCCGAGCAGGAAGCCCGCGAAAGCAATGAGAAAGGCCGCCCCGAATGGGGTGGCCTTTCTCATTGCACCTGCCGGACAGGTATACAGCATTACTCTTAGTATACATGGGAGCTTTGTTAAAATCAACACAAAATTTACATAAAATTAACACCAAAAAATTGTAAGTTTTTGCCCCTTGAAAGTCAAAAACGTAAAGCGTATAGTATGTAGCGAAGGTTCAATGCCGTGATAACGTTTTCGAAACACGAAAATCGTCACTTTTAACTGTATTTTCTTTCATGATTTCCATTACGAAATCTTGTGAAGAAATATCGGCGCGGCGCTAAGAACTTAACGCGAGAGGAGGCTTTGCCATGACACGTGAGGAGGCCGTTGAGCGGCTTTGTACCATCTACCAGAGTCAGTTCGACATCAACCGCTGCAGCGCGGAGCAGACGCCGCTGGCTGTCACCATGGACTTTTACGCGCTCAGTGACAAGTACGTTCTCTCCAAAAAGGCGAAGCTCTGGGAGGCCAAGAGCTTCGAGTATGTTTACGTGTTCAGCGTACCCCATCTGACCAGGGAGATCTACGAGTCCTGCGAAAAGATGGCGTATGAGCACGGCATGGCCCGTATCCAGCCGGGTCCCACCCATATGTATACGTACATCACCACGCTGTTCGTGTGCGACAGCTGTGATGAGGACGCACGGCAGGCGCTGATGCGCTGTAAGCTCTACAAGAGCTTCCGGATGTCCTATTGGGGCTGGATGGATTTTCACACCGCGCTGGTGGTCCTGCCCGAGGAGAAGGTCAGCACCAACCGCAGCGGACACAGTGCAGCGCAGGTCCTGAATCAGGGCCTGTTTCATAAGCAAAAGAAAAAACTGTTCAGAAAGGAGAGAGCTTTATGAATGCTGCTTTGTTCCTGATCATTGGCTGTGCCGTCCTGGTCGTAGGCTATATTTTCTACGGCGGTTGGCTGGCCAAGAAGTGGGGCGTGGACAACTCCCGTCCGACGCCTGCTCATACCATGGAGGACGGTAAGGATTACTGCCCTGCCAAGGCTCCCGTACTGATGGGCCATCACTTTTCCTCCATCGCCGGCGCCGGCCCCATCAACGGCCCCATCCAGGCCGCTGTGTTTGGCTGGGTCCCTGTGATGCTGTGGGTCCTGATCGGCGGTGTCTTCTTCGGCGGCGTCCATGACTTCGGTTCTCTGTTCGCCTCCATCCGCCATAAGGGTGAGTCCATCGGCGAGGTCATCGGCGACGCTATCGGCGCCAAGGCTAAGAAGCTGTTCATCATCTTCGCCTATCTGACCCTGATCCTGGTGGTGGCGGCCTTCGCCTCCATCGTGGCCAACACCTTCAAGGCTACCTACACCGCTGACGGCGCTGTGGATCTGGCTGCTTCCGCCGCCAATGCCTCCACCGCCATCATCTCCATCATGTTCATCCTGATGGCCGTCATCTTCGGCTTCTTTGTCTATCGCCGCAACGCGCCTCTGGGCATCTCCACTGTCATCGGCGTCATCGGCATCGCGGCCTGCATGGTCATCGGCCTGAACTGGCACCCCATCTATCTGAGCTACACCGTGTGGATGATCATCGTGGGTCTGTACATCGCTGTGGCCTCCGTCACCCCCGTGTGGATCCTGCTGCAGCCCCGTGACTACCTGAGCTCCTTCCTGCTGTACGGCATGATGATCCTGGCTATCGTGGGTATCGTCGGCGCTCATCCCGTGGTGGATATGCCCGCCTTCACCGGCTTCTATGACACGCTGGCTCCCTCCGGCACGTCTCTGGGCTACATGTTCCCCGCTCTGTTCGTCACCATCGCCTGCGGCGCTGTGTCCGGCTTCCACTCCCTGGTGGGCTCCGGCACCACCTCCAAGCAGCTGGATCAGGAGAAGGACGCCAAGCCCATCGCTTACGGCGGCATGCTGATCGAGTGCGCTCTGGCTCTGATCTCCGTCTGCGCTGTTGGTTACATCTGGGCTTCCTATGCTGACGGCACCACCACGACGCCTACCGTCGTGTTCGCCACGGGCCTTGCCTCCATGTTCTCCAAGGTGTTCGGCTCCGGCTGCTACAACGTGGTGTACTCCATGCTGATCCTGGCTGTGTCCGCGTTCTGCCTGACCTCTGTGGATACCGCTACCCGTCTGGCCCGCTACATGTTCGCTGAGTTCTTCGTGGAGCCTGGTAAGACCCGCGAGGACCTGACCGGCTGGAAGCGCGTCATCACCAATCCCTACGTCGCTACCGCCATCACTGTGGTGGCCGGCGTGGCTCTGGGCCTCACCGGTTACGCCAAGATCTGGGCTCTGTTCGGCGCTGCCAACCAGCTGCTGGCTGCTCTGGGTCTGCTGGCCGTGTGCTGCTGGCTGGGTAAGATCGGCCGCAACAACAAGATGTTCTACTTCCCCATGTTCTTCATGCTGATCGTAACTCTGACCTCTCTGGTCTTCACCATCAAGGCTCAGATCGTCGGCATCATGGCCGGCGGCGACGGTGTGGCATGGTTCTACATCCGCGGCATCATCGGTGTTCTGCTGGTCATCCTGGCCATCGACCTGGTGGTGGAGGGCATCCGTGCTCTGGGCCGCAACGCCAAGGCAGCGGCTGCCAAGTAAAACAGCATTTCCTCACCATTTCACTTCTCTGATAAAGGGTCTCCGCCAAGCGGAGACCCTTTATCACGTCCTGCGGAAAATGCCGTCCGTCAGCAGGAGGCTCCCCTCCCTGCTTGCATACGGGCGGCATTTCCGCTATAATAGGGCTACTGCAAATGAGACAAGGAGGACCCCATATGAACCGAAAAAGATGGATCGCGCTGCTGCTGGCCATGGTGATGGCGCTGGGCCTCGTGGGCTGCGGCGGCAAGACGCCGGACGCCGCGCCCGACCCTGAGCCGGATCAGAGCACGGACGGCGCCGTTACCGTCACCGATATGATCGGCCGCGAGGTCACTGTCATCCCCGGCAGCTATCAGCGTGTGGTGTGCATCGGCGCAGGGGCCCTGCGGATCTACAGCTACGTGGGCGATGCGGCGCTGCTGTGCGGCGTGGAGGACATTGACAACACCACGCTCTCTGAACGGCCCAAGATGTTTGACAACGTGGCGCGGCCCTACGTGATGGCCTACGGCGACGTGTTCGCCCAGCTGCCCTCCTGCGGCGTGGGCGGCCCCAACGCCCAGGCGGCGGAGGCGGAGAAGATCCTCGCCTGCCAGCCGGACATCATCATCTCCGAGTACAAGGACGTGGAGAAGGCCGATGCCCTGCAGGAGCAGGTGGGCGTACCGGTCATCACCACCAGCACCGGCCCCGACGGCGTATTTGACGATGCCTTCCGGACCTCCCTGCAGCTGCTGGGCCAGCTGTTCGGACGGCAGGAGCGGACACAGGAGCTCATCGCCTTCATCGACAGCCAGACTGCAGAGCTCACCAGCCGCACTGCCGGTGTGGCGGATGAGGACAGGCCCGGCGTGTACATCTGCGGGCTGGGCAACTGGGGCACCACGGACCATCTGATGACTTCCCAGAGCTACGCCGCGTTCCGCGTGGCCAACATCCGCAATGTGGCCACGGACCTGGGCAAGGACGGTGTGCAGCCCATCGAGGCGGAGAAGTTCGCGGCGCTGGGCGACAGCATGGACATCATGATCCTGGACGCGGCGGCGGTGAAGAACATCGCGCCGCTGTATCAGGAGGACCCCCGCCTGTTTGACGGCTGCAAGGCCTGGGAAAACGGGCAGGTCTATCTGGAGATGGCCTACAACGCCTACTACACCAACCACGAGATCGCGCTGGCCAACGCCTGGTACGCCGCCAAGGTGGTGTATCCCGACCTGTTCGCCGATGTGGACATGACCGCCAAGACCAATGAGATCACCCGGATGTTCCTGGGTCAGGAGCTGGCGAAGCAGATCTTCGCCTGCCCCTCCAGCTTCGGCGGCTATCAGCAGATCGACACCGCAGCGTTCTTCAGCTGAGCGTAAAAAAACACCTCCTGTCTCGGCAGGAGGTGTTTTTTTACGTTTTTTTCTGCCGCGTCAGCATCCGCACCGCGTATTTCAGGAACATCCGCACTGCGGGGGACAGGTCTGCTTTGGAGTGGAGGGCGATGCCCAGTGTGATGGAGGCGGGCGGGTCCACCGGCAGCATCACGATGTCGCAGATGCGCCTCTCGGTGATGAGCTTATTCATGACGCTCATACCAAGCCCCTGCTCTACCATGGACATGGCGGAGAGGCTCTCCAGCGTGGTAAACTGCACGTTGGGCACGATACCCGTCCGGTGGAACAGGGCCATCAGGTCGTCGTCGCAGCCCTTGGCGGGCATGATGAACCGGTCCACGGCGCAGTTGGCCAGAGGATAGGCTTTGGCGCGGGCAAGCGGGTGGTCCTTTGGCAGCAGGGCCAGCATGGGGTCCTCCGCCAGGGGTATCCAGTCGTAGGGCATATCCTCCTGATAGCTGAGGAAGCCGATATCCGCCGTGCGGTCGTCCAGCCACTGGGCCACCTCCTGCCAGATGCCCTCCAGCAGGTTCACATGTATCTGCGGGTAGTCCCGCTGGAACGCGCCGATCACCGCCGGCAGCCAGTGGGTGGCGATGCTGGAATAGGCCGCGATGTTGACGCTGCCGATGAGCAGGCCGTTCATCTCCGCCGACAGCTCGAAGATGCGGTCCTCCTGCCGCAGGAACTTGCGGATGGCAGGCAGCAGCAGACGTCCGTTCTCCGTCAGGCTTACGCCCTTGGTATTCCGGCGGAACAGCGGAAAGCCGAGCTCCTTCTCCAGCGCCGTCACCAGTTGGTTCACGCCGGAGGGCGTGTAGCTCAGGGCCTCCGCCGCTTTGGAAAAGCTGCCGGTATCCGCTGCCACCACAAAGGCTCTGCACCGTGCCGTCTCCATGGTCGTCCCTCCTGTCGTGTCGTTTTTCTGATTGTACTATACCGCCACGGAAACCGCAAGTGCCGCCTGCGTCCGCGGTAAAAAAGCCGCTCCGCAGGGTAGCAGCGCATAAGACAGGTTTATAAGGTTTAGAGAGAACAGCGTGGCGGGAGTCACGCTGTTCTGCTTTTTGATGCGTGCGTGAGCATTTCGGCAATGATGCTCTCCGGCAGGAAACCAATACAGGCAAGGCTGATATGCACATCCTGCACTCGCTGCCCGCTGCTCTTATCAGGCGCGTGGACATACACCTTGTTCACAAGATCATGCAGCACAGCGGGCGTCAGTTCCTGCAAGTTGGGATATTTCTTCGCCCGGAGGATGAACTGCTCAATGCTGTCGGCTTCTTCCTCCTGCTGGGCAATCTCCTGTTCCAAAAGCTGCATTTTCTCCGTCAGCTCTGTTTGCTCGTTTTCATAGTCGGCGGACAGCTTTTCAAATCGGCTATCATTGATTTTGCCGGAGATATTGTCCTCATAGAGCCGTTTGAACAGACGGTCAAGCTCTTCCATCCTGCGCTGTGCCTGCGTGAGCTGTCTGCGCTTTGCGGCGAGTTCTTTCTTGAAGTCCTCCTTGCGCTTTGCACCCAGCTTATCGCGGAACAGATCCTCACAATCGGAGATATACCAAAGCAGGATTTGCAGAAATTTCAGCACGCCCTTTTCCAGAACAACCGCACGGATGAAGTGCGTTCCGCACACGTCTTTTCCCTTCTTGCGAGAGGTAGAGCAGACGAAATGATCCTGTCGTTCTTCAAAGTTCCGCGAGGTGCAGTAGTACATTTTTTCTCCGCAATCGGCACAGTAGGCAACGCCGGAAAAGAGGTTGCTCTTGCCCGTTCTTGCCGGTCTGCGTTTGTTGCGGCGCAACTCCTGTACCCGCTGAAAGGTTTCCTCATCCACAATGGCTTCGTGGGTGTTGCGGAATATCTTCCATTGCTCCGGTGGATTCTCGATGGTCTTCTTGATTTTGTAGGACTGCCGGTGCGTTTTGAAGTTCACGGTATGCCCGCAATACTCCATCCGTTCCAGAATTGCAGCAACGGTACTGCCGTTCCAGTTGTATGGATTCTCCGGCAAAGCACAGCGGACTTTTCGTTTTCGCCTGTCCTGATAAACGGTGGGCGTCAACACATGATCCTCTTTCAGCATCCGGGCAATCTGCGTCGGACCATTCCCGTCCATGCAGAGGGAAAAGATGCGCTTGACCACCTGTGCCGCTTCCGGATCGACGAGCCAATGCTCTGAATGATCCGGGTCTTTTCCGTAGCCATACGGCGGAATAGTCGTCAGGTGTTCGCCGGATTCTCCCTTGAGCCGGAGCGAGGTACGCACTTTCTTGCTGCCGTCCCGAACGTAGTATTCGTTGATAATATTGACGAACGGGACGAACTCATTGTCTTGCTGGTTGGCACTGTCCACACCACTATTGACGGCAATGAACCGCACGTTATTCTGTGGGAATGTGATCTCGGTATACATCCCAACTTCCAAATAATTTCGACCGATGCGGCTCATGTCCTTCGTGATGATCGTACCGATCTTCCCTTCTTCCACCAGCGCCATCATGCGCTGCCAATCCGGTCTTTGAAAGTTTGCGCCTGTGTAGCCGTCATCTACAAAGAACTCCGTATTGCGGAAGCTGTGTTCTTTTGCATATCGGCTGAGATAGGCTTTTTGATTCACAATGCTGTTACTGTCGCCCTGTGATTCATCGTCACGGGACAGGCGGCAATACAGCGCGGTAATTTTGTCAGACTGCTTCATAGTAGATTCCTCCATCATCTGAGGACAGTCTGCCAAGACAAGGTTGCTGTTGGTCACGATCACACGCTCCCTTCGGAGTCGATCAGCTTCACCGCCTTTTCGGGAAGGGTGTGCGTTCCGTCAAAACTGGCAGTAAAGCGGTAGATGGTGTTTCCTTCTTTCAGGCGTACCGTGATCTGCGGTAACTCCTGCCAGAGAGGAACGGGGGCACTGCGGCTGCCGTCCGATTCCACTTGGACGTTACGTTTCTTGTTATCCATTTGCACCTTCCTTTTCATTCAGATTTCCGAGCATTGCCGCATGAATCTCCCGGAGCAAAGTGCGTGATATGACCTATTGTTATTCAGTATATCACGACAATTTCCGGGATTCCACTGGGCAATGTACCGGGATTCACAGGAGAATTACAGGCAGTTCGCCGGGTCGCACAGCCGTCCGTGCCAGTCAAGGAATCGGCTTCGCCTCGCTGCGCGTCCTTGACAGGCTCGTTTGCCTGTGCAAGCCGGTAATCAAGGCGGCGATGCCGCCATTTGCCAATGAAAATCAGCTGCGTTCCAAGACTTTTTAATCTCGTAGTCCAATTATAACAAGAACAAACGTTCGAGTCAATGCGATTATTAGAGGAAGAGCAAGCACAGCAAGTGTAGCTACACTTGCGAAAAACGGCGTGGGTTGACCGGGATTTACTTGCAGAGCAGCAAGCAAATCCGGTGAGTACCCACACCGAAAAAACAGAGCGTTCCGGCTGACCGCCGAAACGCCCTGTTTGCATTTTTGGGATAGTCCCAAGCCCTTATGTTCGTGAAAAATTACGAAAGCTCACCAGCTATACTCTGATAACTGGAATGTGTAGGATTCGCCGGGAGTAATGTCATAGATCACAACAGAGTTATCCTTGAATTTATCTCCGGCGTTCAGAGAAGATAGGTATATATTGCCGGAGTCTACCAGATAACCCGCACTGTCATACAGCTTATAACTAATCATATCATACCCAGAATCACTGCTCCCGCTCTTCTTTTCTCCGGTAATCGTAATGGTCAGCTGCGGAGAATAGTCTTTGTCAAACGTAAACTCGGCTCCTTGAATTTGGATCACGGATGCCGTACTCCCCATGAAGTCTTTCACCTTCAGATCCAGCGGAAATGAATCAAACGTCATTTGAACATCTTCAATAGGCAGGCAATACAGAGCATCGCAGTTTACTTCGTCAAACTGAACTGCGTTTTCCTTGTACACGGTGAAATAAACCTTCCCGCTTGCGGACGTTCCGGCTTTGATCTCAGAGGCAGGGATTCTCACATTGGCAAGATACTGCTCTCCGGCAGCTTGGCTGGAATAATAACTGAAATCATCAGGAGAAACGGACTTTGTACCAGTATAGACCTCTTCATCCGCATCATTTACGATTCGAATATCCACATCGACATCGGCTGACAGGGACTTATCATTTTTATCAGCCAAGCCAAAGAAAAGGCTGTAATCACTTGTCCCTTCGTTATACTGGAAAGACCAGCTTTTCAGTGTTTCAACACGGGATGCTGACGATCCGCACCCACTTAACAACAATGCAATTACAAGTCCCCACATAAGAAAGCATCGTTTCATTTCTGCGTCTCCTTATCTGTCTGTGCCTTTATTGCACGGAACATTTCTTGTTTGAGCAAACGCTTTTTCTTTGGATCCATTGTGCAGTAATTGCGATTGCACCGCTCACTTAGAAAGCAAGTCTCGCAGATAAGCTGTTCAACTTCCTGCATAATCAGTTCATCATCGCTGGGAAGCTCGTAGGCTTCGATCTTTTGGATGCCTGTCGGGTTACGCAGTCCGTAGTCAATCAGTTTTCCATTTCCGGTTTTTACATAGCGGTAGACCTCGGCGCAGAACGAAACACTGTCACCAACGGCGCACTCTTCAAAGCCGGATTTGTCCATCCAGACGTGATCCTCTTTATCATCAAACATTGTCCCATCGGTGTACACTCCACTAATGAAGACCCGCTTGAAGCAAATATGTTTTGGCTTGACTTTCTCAATCTGTCCTTTGAATTCAAGCAGATAATTAAATATGCCGTTTGCAAATCCGGAACGATAAGCGTGCCCTAAAGAAGCAAGCTGGACATCCAGATATTCATCATAGGACATCTTTTCTGCGCCAACGACATCCTTACGAGAATCCGGATTGAAAAATACGAGGCCGTCTTCTTCATCTACGCATGTATCTTCTCCATAATTGATTGCCAAAAGCGATTCTTCATCTGGATACTTGGCAATCAGAGCAGCGGCTTTTTTGAGCCGCTCCTGCCGCTTTTGCCTTTCGCAGCGTTCGCACTCATGCTGCTCCGCAAGGATGCGATCCTCTATGTGCCTGCTTTCGTCTTTTGTCAGCAATGGAGATAAATGTTCAACGCAATCGTAATCGCCATTTTCCATGCGTGTTTTGAAGCGGACAAGAATCTCTTTCAGTTCCTGAGCAGACAGATACCTCGCCTTGTCAATAGAGCAGCTATGGTAACACCCCGTGTTTATGTTGCCATGCCCGTCGCCGTACATAATGGCGGTATTCCATGGGCAAAAATAATGCTCCTTCTGGATGAGCCTTCCTCGCTTCAAGCCCTCCTCAAATTCCGGAAAGACCGCTGGATTGCCACAGCCTTCGTGATCCTCCACCCAAAATCCGGAAGGACCCTTGTCCGCGTGACTGATTATCACATTGATTGCATCGACTGTAGCCTTTTTCATTTGTTTGTTATTCATAACCCAAACCTCCGTTAATAAGTGCCGCCAGACAGCGACCTGACATGTTAACGTGGTCTTTTAGAGTATTTATAAAAATTATAGCATGTTTCATTGTAATTGTCTATCCTACTTGCTCGGCAGGACAGGCGAAAACAGTTGCAAATTTAGAGGTTTTTATCGCTGTAAATGATGTGCTGCTTATGGAAAGGAACTCTACTGTTCATTGGATGGTGAACAACTAATTGTAACTATGCAATAGCGAACGGAACGGTGAGTGCAGTACACGGATTGCAGAAGCGCGGAATAAGGGACAAAATTATCGTTTCAGCAAACTTCTTTCCTATCCTCACAAGGATTGGTTTAAGTGAGGGATTTCTGACTACTTTTCTGAAAGATGATATCAGAAGTACCCTTATGAAACAGGTTGGAAATCGGTATTTAACTGACGTATGAGCTGTACTTGTGCAAGGGCATGGACGCATCGTTGCCCCTGATTTTTGCGTTGCTCACAGGTAAGCTAATTCTGGATTATCGACCTTAAATCGTACAAAATCCATCCTATCCATCTACCATCAACAAAGGCAACTGCATAATCAAAGGGGCATGTGCCTTAATGACACATACCCCTTTTGTCAGCAACCCTTGTCCGACAACTGCCATAGTATTTGTTTCTCAAAACCTGTTTTATGGACAACTATCACAATGGCGGCTTTTTTATGCTTCCTGCCTATTGCACGGCGGTGGGGCGGCAGGGTACAATGGAAAAAAACGGAAAGGACCCACGCCTATGAATACCCGTAAGCTCACCCGTACCGCGCTGTTTGCCGCACTCACCGCCGCAGGCGCGTTTATCCGCATTCCGCTGGGATACTCCTCCATCACACTGCAATTCCTCTGCACCGCCATGGCCGGATGCCTGCTGGGCCCCGCCTACGGCGCGGCCAGTCAGGCGGTGTATGTGGCGCTGGGGCTCATCGGCCTGCCCATCTTCCCCCAGGGCGGCGGGCTGTCGTACCTGATGCAGCCCACCTGCGGCTTCCTCATCGGG
>ERZ779850.3629-NODE-3629-length-10687-cov-4.105625_pt1 | contig 10687 bp, 18 predicted proteins | sample MGYA00511249_ERZ779850 | MGnify/ENA primary metagenome ERZ779850 (study PRJEB29588, sample SAMEA2162475) | human gut metagenome | biome: human gut; feature: human-associated habitat; material: faeces | place: Denmark | collected 2008/2010 ...
GGGGAATTTAAAATAAAAATATATTGACATTATAAAAATGATTCTATATTTCTAATAATATAGAAATATATTAAGAGGTAAAAATGCAAAAGATTGTCTTTAGTTTATTAGGAATATGTTTGTTTAGTTCCATAGCTCATGCAGAAACGAATGTATCATATTTTCACAATTCGGTACGTTGTGCAACTTGTCGTAAAATGGAGACATGGTCATCGGAAGCTGTAAAGAATCTTCCTGTTATGTTTGAGAGTGTTAATACTGATGAGCCGGAAAATAAACATTTTTTGACAGATTACGGACTTTATTCAAAATCTGTTGTTATATCTGACAGTCAATCCGGAAAATGGAAAAATCTTGATAAAATCTGGAATTATGTTGGAAATGAGCAGGAATTTAAGATGTATATTCAATCAGAAGTGCAAAATTTTCTGAAAGATGTAAAATAATGCAAATACTTTTGACAGCTTTATGGTTTGGTATCTTGACTTCTATCAGTCCCTGTCCATTAACAACAAATATTGCAGCTATTTCATTTTTGAATAGAAAGATGACGAAGCCTTATTTTGTTTTTTTGAATGGTGTCTTTTACACGATTGGCAGAACTGCCTTCTATACGATTATTGGTGTTTCTTTATCGTATTTTTTTAATATGATTCCTGTTGTATCTGATTTTTTGCAAACAAAAATTGAATATATTGCGGGTCCGGTAATGATTGTTTTAGGAATTATCTTGCTAGACATCATAAAAATCAGTATCCCTGCATTTAAATTAAAAGAGAAAACACAAGATAAACTTAATAAAGCCGGATTTTTAGGTTCTTTTGCTATTGGATTTTTATTTGCTATGATGTTATGTCCTGTTAGTGCGGCATTTTTCTTTTCAAACTTAATACAAAGCCAAGGTAACCCTTTGGTGCTTATGTTGTATGGAATTGGAACAGGACTTCCTGTCTTAATATTTGCTTTTGTATTATCTTTCTGTGCGGAAAAAATAAGCAAAACATTCAAAATGGCAACAAATTTTGAAAAATATGCTCGTTTAATAACGGCTGGTATTTTCATTATTGTGGGATTTTATTACACTTTAAGGAGTATATTATGACAAGAGATTTAACAAGTATCGCAACTGTTTTTGATGCGTTAAGCAATGAAAACCGATTACAGATTTTTAGGATTTTGGTTAAAAATAGTGCAACAGGAATTACGCCAACCGCTATTTCCAAAGAAATGAATGATTTTCCGAGAAATACGCTATCCTTTCACTTAACTTTATTGACTAATGCTAATTTGTGTTTTTCTGAAAGACAAGGAAAGCAGATTTTTTATAAACCGAATTGCCAATTAATTAAAGAAATCACCAAATTCTTATTGAGTGATTGTTGTGAGGGAGGTTGTTTATGTTAGATATTTTTACCTGGTTGGCCGATTGGGCTACAGCAAAAATGGGATTAGACATAACCACGCATTTGGGGCAAGCGGTACACTTTTTTATTGAAGACACATTAAAAATCTTTGTATTGATTTATGTCTTAATCTTTTTTATTTCATTATTCAGAGCGCAACTCAGTCCTGAAAAAGTAAGAGATTATCTATCAGGTAAATCTCGGTGGAGCGGATATTTCCTGGCTGTATTTTTAGGTGTGGTCACGCCGTTTTGCTCTTGTTCTTCCATTCCATTGTTTATGGGATTTTTAGCCGCAGGTGTTCCATTCGGTGTGAGTATGGCTTTTTTAATCAGCTCGCCCCTTATTAGTGAAATTGCCGCTTTTATGTTACTTTCCATGGGTGGTTATGGCGTTTATATTGTGACTATTTATATTATATCCGGAACGATGATTTCTGTTTTGGCCGGATATTTGGCTGATAAATTTAATATTGAAAAATATTTGGCTCTAAATATACCGAAAACGACACCATCGGTTTGCGGTTGTAAAAGTGTTAAAGAAAAGGCGGTTTCGTTAATTAAATATGCGAATAGTTTTGCTTGGGATACAGTAAGGTCATTGGCGATTTATATCCTTATCGGTTTAGTTGTCGGAGCATTTATGCATGGCTACATTCCACAAGAATTTTTTGTAAAATATATGGGGGCTGACAATATTTGGGCCGTTCCTTTTGCCGCTTTTGCCGGAATTCCTCTTTATGCATCACAGGCTGGAATTGTTCCGTTAGTTCAGGTGCTCTTAATGAAAGGTGTGCCTATCGGAACGGCATTGGTTGCTTTTATGAGTATTGCAACAATATCTCTTCCTGAAATAATGATGCTCAAAAAAGTATTTACCTATAAATTATTAGCAATCTTTATTGGTTATTTGTTCATTGCCTTTATTGTTACCGGTTATTTATTAAATTTATTGTAAGGAGAAAAGTATAATGAAAAATATAAAAATTTTAGGCTCAGGTTGCTCAAAATGTAAAACGGTTATGCAGCTTGTTGAGAAAATTGCAAAACAACATAATTATGAGGGAAAAATAGAAAAAGTTGAGGATATTGCCGAGATTATTTCTTATGGTGTGATGTCAACGCCTGCAATTGTCATTGATGGTAAAGTCGCTTTTGTCGGAGGCATCCCTTCTGAAGATGAAGTCAACAAATGGTTTAATGAGCCAACAAGTTGCTGTTGTGGTTGCTGTAAATAAATTTTACTTATATCTCTTCCATAGAAATATCCTTAGATTAAAGTTAAGGATATTTTTATTTTGTAGATAGTATAACTTAGTGATATAAATGACAATAAGTTTCTTTTATTAACTCATGTTGAGATTATTTTCAAATAACTCAATTTTTCTTGTTAATTCCTTAAAATCCTCATAGTTTTCAGTCCGATAATCGCACAGTATCGCGCCGAAATGGCCGGCCAAAAGAAGACGTATACGGATCATGGCTGACGTCAAAACCGCCGCCAGCATATTTGAATTCCACATCATTTTTCATTTTATGTTCCTTTCCTAAACTTCGGGGCAACCCCGTATCGCCCGCTGATGTGTTTGTTTTTGCTTAATGTTTCGTGATTGTCCAGTTATTTATTGCGAAAAATGTTCTTTTTTTACCGGATAAAAAAAACAGCCCCGGAAACCGGAGCCGTTCACCGTGGCGTGGGTATGAAACCGTCCCGCACATTTATTTTATATCGCTGATAATTTTTCCTTTAACCAGACCAATTCCGGTTAAAGACTTTAATGCCTGGTTGCCTTTGCACTTAAAATCGCCGCTGATTTCTTGTGGAGCGCCGTTTAATGAGATTAAGCTATTATTTCTGCAATCCATATCCTCACCGACTTTGACGGGTGCACCCTCAAGAGAAGTTAAATCATTATATGAACAATCAAAGCTAAAACCTACTTCTTGGGGAGCGTTTTTGAGAGATTTTAAGCCATTATTGCTGCAATCAAAATTATATTTGACTGTTGCCGGGGCATAATCCAAAGATTCTAACCGGTTATTATAGCATCTAAAATCTCCGAGGATTTCCGCGGGGCAGCCTTTCAGGGAGGTTAAATCATTATTGGAACATTCGATGTCTCCTTTATAGACTTGCCCGGCAATATCTGCTTTTCTTTTGGTAACCGTCCACCAATAGCCAAACTCACCCGGCTTATATTTGGAAACTGTTACATTCAACATTATTTCTGTTTTCATTTTAATGCTCCTTATCTATTTAGTTCTGAAGCGGCACTGCATTGCCTCTTGATGTGTTTGTTTTTGCTTAATATTTCGGATTACTCCAGTTATTTGTTGCAAAAAAATGTTCTTTTTCAGATAAAGAAAATATGCGCTTGCAAGTTACGGAAACATAGGCTAGACTGACGGTGTTTGATTGTCGGAGATCTGCAAACTCCGCTATCAAGGAATTTTATCTTGACGGGACGATATTTCTCGTCAGCCTTTGAAAGGCATATATCTCGACTTGATGTAAGGTCGGGATGCTTCCGGCTATACAACAGACATAATGTCGGAGGCTTTGCCTTACGATATTATGTTAAAGGTCAGAAGATCATTTTCAAGATAGTGATTTTTGCAGACATACCCGACCACCTTTCAGGTGGTCTTTTTTTTGAAAGGAAATGTCGTGCAAGAGCTGTTAGATTTTATTTCCAAAGAATGTCAGATAAAACTGGGCGAAAACCTGCACTGGGCCAGGAGAGAGCAACTGTTGGGCATTGAAGACGCCGCGGAAAAAGCCGGATGCAGCGCAGAAGATATCGATGCGCTGGAAACCGGACGCAAAGTGCTTGACCTGACGCTGGTTTGCAAGCTGTTGAAGCTTTATAAAGAAAAACTGTACATTAACGTGGAGAGCTACAATGACTGATATGCCGATTTATTACGCCAGCGAGCTCAACCCAGACACCTGCCTGAATATTGCCATGTTTCTTTTTGCAACCCGGCGAAACAGCAAGCTGACAATTACGGAAGCAGCGGTGCGTACCGGCCTGTCCGTTAAAGATGTGGACGAATTGGAAACGCAAGCCGGGCAATATGATTTTGCAAAAATCGCGAAGCTGTTGGATTTATACAGGGAAAAGCTGCCGATGTCGGCAACGGGTTTGAAACGAATGCCCCAAACGCTGGCAGGTAGATATTTTGAGGGTTAAAAGAAAAGCCTCATTGCTTTTGGGCAACGGGGCTTTTTCTTTGAAAGGTTTAATAATTCTGGTTACAAGGATTCGTGGGGTCTCCCGGATCGTAATCACGAGGTTCACTCTTGATACCAAGCTTTTTACTGGCCCAGATAACCGGATCGGCGACAACCGTTCCGACCAAACCAATACCAATACTCCACACACGTCCCCAACCGGACATTTCACTATCGGTCAGCCCTTCTTTGAGAATATCAGAGAAGTAGCCTCCTTCATCGTCATCATATTTTCCCATAATATTAAGTTTTAGGGGTTAGACAATTGAATTATAATAGAGATAATTGTTTACAGATGCATACGAATATTGGCTATAAAATAGTATTATCGCAAAAAATGTCAAGCAAAATCCGATTTGGCAGCAAGCTTTATTCTTTGTTTTAGTATATTGATTTTATTTCATTTATTAGCTGGACTTATATGTTTGTTTCCGGCTTTGTATGTTTGTAAACAACATACGGAGAGGAAAATGAAAACGATTACGGAAGAAGGCAGAACGGTGACGTTTGACGAAGCGGCAAGCATTCTGGGTTATACGCCCAGAAGTATCCGAGTACGGTTCTACAAAATGAAAAAGCAAAACGGTTCAGCGCCGAAAATTGTCAAAAAAGACGGCGGAACGGCCTATTATGACCTCGGCGAGCTTCTTTTGCACCTGCGCCCGCCGGTGCCGAAATGTCTGGTCGACACCAACAAGGCGGCAAAAATCCTGAAAGTTACACCTAACACGCTGATCGGCTGGCGCCGCAATGACCGCCTCTCAGTCCGTCCGCCAAGACTGCCCTACATTATGATACGGGGAATTTATTATTACCACTTGAACGATTTATCCGTTTATCAGAATGAGCTGGATGCGCAGTATTATCTGACCTTGGCACAGGCGGCAGAAATTATGGATATAAGCGAAGAAGACCTTGTCCGCCTGACCAGAATGAAAAACAAAAAAGGAGAGCATGCAATTATGCACCGGGTGGTGGACGGCGAATACCGCTATCGGCTCAAAGACCTGAACGTTTACAAGCGCAAATGCCTGAGCGGAAAGGCTCTCCGGCTGCCGAAAATTGAAACGGACAAACAGCAGGAAAAGAAAAAATACGGCAAAATTACGGCAAAAATATTGAAAAAGGAATGGGTTACCGAACCCCAACTGGTAAAAATGCTTGGGGTATCGGTCAGCTGCCCGTCATTCTGGCGTACATGGGACACAAATCACGGATTGCCGCCGAGAATAGCCTACCGCAAAGAGAACGGACGGCATTATTATCTCAAAAGCGATGCGTTGGAATATAAAGACAAAAGGGAAAAAGAGCCAAAAGAACTGGAGAAAAACGATTATTGCACCACGCAGGAAGCAGCCAAGATTCTGGAAACGTATCCGGAAATGCTGGGGTTCTGGCGGCAGGTTGACCGCAACCGCTATCGGCAAGACCGGATTCCTTACATTCGCCGCGGCCACCGGATATATTATCGGAGAGAGGATGTTTATGCTTACAAAGAAAAGTTGGAGAAAAAGAAAAACGGAAATGCCCGAATATAAAATAACAGCGAAAAACCGTTATTTTAATTGACTTACGGCGGAAAATCGGCTTAGATTCCATTGTCAAATAACATATAGGAGTTTTATTCATGAACAAAAACGAACTGATTGACAGCATGGTGGCTGAAGCCGGTATGACCAAAGCTGATGCCGGAAAAACGTTGGATGCATTCATCGCTTCCGTTACTGCAGCTCTGAAAAAAGGCGACGAGATCCGCTTGGTCGGCTTCGGAACTTTCTCGGTTTCCAAGCGCGCAGCAACAACTGCCCGCAACCCGCGTACCGGTGCCGAAATCAAAGTTGCAGCAAAGAATGTTGCAAAATTCAAAGTCGGCAAAAGCCTGCAGGACGCTTTGAACTAAGAAATTTATCCCTAAAATAAGGCAGATATGTAATCTGCCTTATTTTTTTATGTCTTTTGCATCAAAAGGAAAACGGCATAAGACAGATAAGATTTTTATAAAACACAAGCGAAAAAAACGGAAAATACCGCTATGGCGTATTATTGTACGCTTTTTGAAAATGTTTCGCCGTGTGGGCGGATTTTGGCCAAGACAGCGGGCGTTTGCCAGTTTCTGGTTTCAGCGACACAATAAAAAACCCAGCAGAAAATGAACTGTCCCGGAACTTTTACTTGCCCAAGTTTTGGCGGACAGATCAGAACTACCGGGACTCTCCGTTTTTTTGCAAAATCGCTTGCAAATTAAAATTATGTTCTGTATGCTGACAAGCGTCGGAAAGCCCAATTCCGACGAGGAACGGTAATTTCTAATCAGTATGGGCAAGTCTCTTGAGCTTTATGAGCTTTAAAAACAAGAGTGTGTTGCTATATGGGCATCTCACCCTAACGGGTGGATGCCAGGTATATAAGGCATGGCTCGAATAACTGGGCTATTTTTCATACTGATTATAGTTTACCCATCCACCCACCTGTGGTCACACAGGTGGGAAAATGTGTTACCGCAGAGATAAGAGTATGGAAATAGCTGATTTAAAACAACGTGATGAAGCCATTTGGCAGAAGTATTGCCAAAACGTTGATGAAAACGATCTTGTAGCAATTTATCGTCAGGGGATGTTTTTAGGCATTTATGAACAACTGGTACGCATTTTGAGGCGTAATACGGAGAATGTTGCCAAAGACTATAGAAACAGCGATTTTTTTAAGCTTGCGCTGGTAACTTATGTCGATTTGTATTGCCGGATTTTGGTACGGCAAGAATTTGCAGCAGAGGAACAAGACATTGCCGCAATTGCCATTAGCGCATATTATAACAAAGACTACGATGAGATTATTAAGCTTCCGCAATCGGCTTATGGCTCAGAAAACGCCGCTGCCGAAATGTGGGTGCGCTATATGCGGAGCGAGATTATTGTATGGGGCGTGCGGAATTTGGCACTTTTAGACGTGATAAACGGTTTTTATTATCGGCAGTACGGAAAGCTTATGCGCTTTGAAGCCAGAGAAATATAAAATCCATTTTACAGATTAGTTCAGACATTCAAGCAAAGGCGGGCGGATTGGTAACTATGATTAACGTGAAAATAGCCCAGTTATTTGGCTAAGCCTTATTAGCTGGTATCCGCCCAAGCTAAAACGACAAAATTCCCCTTGCACGCAAAGGGAACCTGCCCACACCAATCAGGCCTTACCAACCTACCAGAACACTACCATCCCAGTACGTATCAGTATAGGCAGCATAAATAAAAAATCAAGTTTTTTATTGTTTCGATTTCCAACGTCTTGGCTTGGGTCGATATGGCAGACAACCGCCATATTTTAACATATAATGGTTAACATCAATCTTAATATCATTGCGGATAATAAAAAGTGTACCAAGACGGCGGCGGTAAACATCTCTTCCTTTGAGTTTCACGTAGAAAAAGGCTCGGTTGTCCTGCCACAATTTTTTCAGGACAGCGGCTGATTGTTTTCCACGATACAAAACTTCCGTTTTGGTTAAACCATAAGTTTCCGCCTGCCACTTGGCACGCAGATTGGGCTTATTTTCAAAGCAATCTATTTCTAACAGCCGAAGTTTTATTTCTTCTCCATTCACGGCAAGCAATACCGTATCACCGTCAGTTATTTTTAAAATGTCCGCTTTATTTAAGTCTGCGGCAGACAATGGCTGTGCAAAAAGTAAAATTATGCCAATCGCTATCCAGCCCCAACAAAGCCGCATCGGACTTAACTTTCGTGTCTTTTGCAATAGGATTTGAGTTTGCCGCTGTTAATGTAATAGTCAAACAACGCGAGCTGAGCCACATTGGTAATCTCGCCAAGTTCTTCGTTTATTCTCGCAATAATGAGTTCAGTACGAGCCAGACAATCATGTAGAGAATGAACCATAGCACAATAAGTGCGCTGAGGTTCGGGGAAGTATTTTAAGACTTCCGGCAACAATTTTTCAAGCTGCGGTTCATCGCCATTTTGTAGCAGTTTTTCAATTTCTCCGGCAATCGTATAAAAATATTTTTTTGTCGCTGTAACCGTTTCTTCCGTTTCTGTCAGCAGCGAAAAAGCGTACACATCTTGTTCCTCTGCAGAAAGCGATTGATATTGCCGCCATTGGGCATCATCCATATTGTCTACCACACAGCGAATAAGTTCTTTGATTGTCGGTTCTTCAAATTTTGGCGCTAATGCCTTAGTTCTTATGAATTTGAAATCTCGCATCGCTGCCATCCTTTCAACGGGTTAATACGTTTTTCCCACCTGTGCGACCACAGGTGGGTGGATGGGTAAACTATAATCAGTATGAAAAATAGCCCAGTTATTTGGCTAGGCCTTATTAGCTGGCATCCACCCGTTAAGGTGAAATGCCCGATAGCAAAATACTCTTGTTTTAAAAGCTCACAAAGCCCAAGAGATTTGCCCATACTGATTAGGTTTTACCGAACCCTTGTCGGAATTGGGCATTCCGACAAATAGTAGTATAAAATGCATATTTTAAATTGCAAGTGGTTTGCGTAAAAAACGGAAAACCCCGGCAACATCCGGGGTTTTTTTCATGGTCTTAAGCGTTTAATACACTGGTGTCATAGCCCATTTTTTTCAGAATCCGGAGCTTTTCGGCATCCGAGGCTTCACCTACCCAGTCCATGGCACGGGAATGGTTGAAGATGGGACCGTTTTCAATCAGATTTTCGGCTAACAGAATATCTGTCAGCGTGTCAATATCATTGTACAAGATTTTGATGAGCATGTCCTTTTTTTTCTTAGTCATTTGATTTTCCTTTCTGAATCTGAAACGACACCGCGTCGTTCCTTATGTTTGGAGTTTTGCTTAATGTTTCGGAAATGTCCAGTTATTTATTAGCTAATTTATTGATTTTATTTCACTTTTTAGCTGGACTTATGAAATTGTTTCCGGCTTTGTTTGTTTAGCGGCGTCGCCCACAACAAACGAAAGGAAAAGACAATGTACAAACGTGAAAGCATAAGTGAAACAATCAAAGCCTACCGCAACGGAGAATATGACAAAGACAGAACAGGCAGCGACACAAAAGTCAAAGACCTGTGGTGTGACTGGTTCTGCAAAGGCAGCAGCTTTGTCAACAAAGGGCGCAGCCTGCTGCAAAAGCTCAGCCAGATTGCGGACAGCCAAAAGATTGACACAGACAAAACTTACGTCTGGTTTAAAAACCACTGCCCCTGCAATGGCAGCCTTTACGACAGCATGTCAATCAGCGATATTGAAACCCAAAACGTTATCTATTGCATTATCCCGAAATCAGGACATAAATGCGACGAGGGAAAAGCACAGTTGTATAGCAGAGAAAACGACTTTGAAACCCCGATTGTCGAGGGAACATGGAAAGACATTAAAAACTGGTTCCGTAACTAAGCGAAACAACCGCCCGCCCGAAAAGGCCGGCGGCTTTTTTGGAGAATCTAACGCTACGACGTATTATTGTACGCTTTTGAAAAATGTTTCGCGGTGTGGGCGGATTTTGACCGATGCGGCAGGCGTTTGCCGGTTTTTAGTTTCGGTGACGTAATAAAAAAGCCCCGGCGGAGAAATTGCCAAGGCTTATAACAACCTAATAATAAACAATACTAAAACAAGGCATTGTTGGCTTAAAACAACAGGATTGTCCAGTCTTTTCTGCAAAAAAATATTGTTTTTACGCTGGACTTATGAAATTGTTTCCGGCTTTGTTTGTTTAGCAGCGGTGGGAGCTGCCCGATAAACGACAAAGAAAGGAAAAGGAAATGTATTGCAACCTGAACAAAGCCATCCCGGTTATTGAGGAAATGATCAGCCGTCCGGGCGGCGCAACCATCAAAGAGATTAAAGACATCTTGAAAATCAAACGCACCAAAGTGATGCTGCGGATACTCCGGAACCGAATGGACTTGGATCTGCTTGCCATGTTTAAGATGACGGCTGAAGAAATTAAAGACGATATGCCTTTGAAAAAATGGTAGAAAAAGGAAGCCCCGGCAGAAAAGCCGGGGCCTGTTTTGCATTACGGTTTGGGACGGATATATTCCAGCCGCAGACC
>ERZ779850.3637-NODE-3637-length-10676-cov-2.645043_pt1 | contig 10676 bp, 9 predicted proteins | sample MGYA00511249_ERZ779850 | MGnify/ENA primary metagenome ERZ779850 (study PRJEB29588, sample SAMEA2162475) | human gut metagenome | biome: human gut; feature: human-associated habitat; material: faeces | place: Denmark | collected 2008/2010 ...
AAAAAAGTAGTTTACAATGGGCTCAAGTGGTAGAAAGTGGTGAAAAGTGGAACAAAGTGGTAGAAAAGTGGATGCTGCAGGATGAAAGCTAAAAACGTAGCTCTGAAAGCGAAGTCCGGTGTTATACCATTGGAAAAAGGAGAGTCCTATGTTGAAAGGAGAGTACAGTCATAATATTGATGCCAAAGGGCGTCTGATCATTCCGGCTAAGTTTCGTGACGATTTAGGGGAGCATTTCGTCATTACGAAGGGAATGGAGAATTGTCTGTATGTATACCCGGAAGCAGAATGGACCGCTTTTGAAGAAAAACTTAACGCATTACCAACCACCACTGATAAAAAAGCACGTGCGTTTGCGTATTTCTTTCAGGGAAGCGCAGCGGACGGTGACCTTGATAAGCAAGGCAGAACTCTAATCCCTTCTGTACTTCGTACATTTGCACATCTGGATAAGGAAGTTGTATTCATAGGCATGGGGAAGCGTGCTGAGATCTGGGATAAGGCAAGATGGGATGAAAAGAATGCTGAAGTGGAACTTAACATTGAAGATATTGCATCTGATATGGAAGAAAGCGGATTCAGTATCTAGAGGGAGAAGATATGGGATTCGAACACAAATCAGTATTACTGAATGAGACAATTGAAGGATTAAACATCAAGCCGGATGGCATCTATGTAGATGGAACGCTTGGTGGAGGCGGACATGCATATGAAGTATGCAGACGCCTTGGTGAAAAAGGGAGTATTATAGGAATAGACCAGGATGAGGCGGCAATAGAAGCTGCCAGTGTCCGATTAAAAGACTTCGGGGAGAAAGTCACAATAATCCGAAGCAATTATTGTGATATGAAGTCAAAGCTTCATGAACTGGGAATTGACAAGGTCGATGGAATTGTTCTTGATCTGGGCGTATCATCTTATCAGTTAGATACGGCAGAACGAGGATTTTCTTATCGTGAAGATGCACCTCTGGATATGAGAATGGACAGACGTCAGAAGATGACAGCCAGAGACATCGTCAATGACTACTCTGAGATGGATTTATACCGTGTGATCAGGGACTACGGGGAGGATAAGTTTGCAAAGAACATTGCCAAACATATCGTAGCAGCACGTGGTACAAATCCTATCGAGACTACGGGGCAGTTGACAGAGATTATCAGAGCCTCGATACCAATGAAATATCAGAAAAAGTCTGGGCATCCTGCAAAAAGGACGTTCCAGGCTATTCGAATTGAATTAAACAGGGAATTGGACGTATTAAAAAATTCTCTGGATGACATGATTGAAATATTGAACCCTGGTGGAAGGTTGTGTATTATCACATTCCATTCGCTGGAAGACCGGATTGTAAAGAGTGCATTTAAGAAAAATGAAAATCCATGTACGTGCCCTCCGGATTTTCCTGTGTGCGTATGTGGAAAAGTTTCCAAAGGGTGTGTTGTTACCAGAAAGCCGATTCTTCCAAGTGAGGAAGAATTAGAATATAACAGCCGTTCTAAAAGTGCAAAGCTCAGAATATTTGAGCGCCGTTAGAGATAGGACAGGATATATGAACAATTAGAAAGGAGTGGCGTAAATGGCAGCAAGAGAAAGTTATGCAAGCGATAGACGCCAGTCCGGCGGATATAGTTCTGCGCGTTCGAAAGCGGGACAGGCTTATATGTATGGCAATGTAGTTGCAAAACCGGAATATGAACCAAAAAAGAACCGATCATCCGTAAAAAGAAGAAAAAAAGTAAGCAGACAGGTACAGAAAAATAGAAATCGTGCACTTCATATGAATGCAGCGTACGTAGTGTTCCTTACAATTGCAGCAACAATTGTGTTGCTATTGTGCGTTAATTATGTACGATTACAGTCTGAATTAACAAAGCATTCAAAGAATGTAACTGCATTGCAGGAAGAGCTTGCAGATCTGAAAGAGGAGAATACGACAAAGTATAATGCGGTCGTAGATTCCGTAAATCTGGATGAGATCCGAGAAAAAGCAATTAATCAGTTGGGAATGACATATGCCACACCAGATCAGATCGTGGAATATGATAATCCGGCGTCTGATTATGTGAAACAGTATGAGAATATCCCGGAAAATGGTGTGCTTGCTCAGTCAGACAAGAATAAGAAATAGGTGGGATTATGGCAAGAAAGAAGACAAATTTCTTTAAGAAAAAAATTTCAGGCCTTATGCAGAAAAAGCTAGTAATGCTCTTTGGAGCGATTATACTAGCTTTTGTTTTCTTGATAGGGTGGATTACGTATATTAATGCTTCGAAGGGCGAAAAATATACGAAGGTTGTATTAGATCAGCAGCAGTATAATAATCGTACGATTCCATTTAAGCGTGGAGATATCGTAGACAGAAATGGCACAAAACTTGCAACGAGCGAAAGAGTATATAATGTAGTAGTAGATGCCAAGACAATTACCAGTAATAAAAAGTATATCAATCCGACGATAAAAGCCTTATCAAAAAGTTTTGATTTAAAGAAAAAAGATGTAAGAAAGCAGATCAAAAAGAATCCGAACAGCAGATATCTTGTACTGAAAAAGGGAGTAAATTACGAAGCATATCAGAAGTTTGAGAAGATTACATCTGACACTGATAAAAATCCTAACGTACAGGGAGTCTGGATGGAAGAAGATTATACGAGAAAATATCCATATAAGACACTGGCAAGTGACGTGATCGGATTTACAACAAATGGAAATGTAGGAAGCAACGGAATAGAGGCTTCTTATAATTCGATTTTAAATGGTACGGATGGAAGAGAGTATGGATATCTGGATGAAGATTCGGGATATGAAAGAACGGTAAAAGAACCAGATAATGGAAGTACGGTTGTCTCAACGATCGACCTTCAGCTTCAGAGTATTGTAGAACAACATATACTTGAATTTAATGAAGAGCATAAAAATGAAGCAACACAGGGTGAAGGAAGTAAGAATACCGGTGTGATCGTTATGAATCCCCAGAATGGTGAGATACTGGCGGAAGCATCATATCCGAATTACGATCTGAACAATCCGAGAGATCTGACAAAATATTATACAGAAGAACAGCTGAAGAAAATGACGGATCAGGAAAAACTGGATACACTGAATGATCTCTGGAATAACTATTGTGTCAGCAATACGTATGAGCCGGGTTCGACATTCAAACCATTTACAATTTCCGCGGGACTTGAGACGGGGGTTCTTACAGGAAATGAAAATTATGTCTGTGGCGGTGTCATGCACGTCGGAGATCATGATATTCATTGCAGCAACCGTTCCGGACATGGACCGGAGACTTTGAAGCAGGCTCTGGAAAATTCATGTAATGTGGCGTTAATGCAGATTGGTGCAAGTATAGGAACCGAGGAATTCTGCAGATATCAGAGGCTGTTCGGATTTGGCGAATATACAGGAATCGATCTGCCAGGAGAAGGAGAAACCAGCGGGCTGTTATATACACCGGCGACGATGGATCCGGCCAGTCTTGCGACGAACGCATTTGGTCAGAACTTTAATGTCACGATGACTCAGATGGCGGCGTCATTCTCTTCTCTGATCAATGGTGGTAACTATTATGAACCACATGTAGTAAAACAGATTCAGGATGATAATGGAAACGTTACAGAAAATAAGGATCCAGTACTGGTAAAGAAGACGATTTCAAAAGAAACAAGTGATATTATCAAAGATTATATGCTGGGTGTAGTAGAAGAAGGAACCGGAGCAAGTGCCGCAGTAGAAGGATATGCAGTTGGCGGTAAGACCGGTACGGCCGAAAAACTTCCTCGTGGTAATGGAAAATACCTGGTTTCATTTATCGGATATGCACCACAGGAGAATCCGCAGGTTATGGTGTATGTAGTTATTGACGAGCCGAATTCGGCTGTTCAGGCTAACAGTGGGTATGCAACACAGCTTGCGTCACAGATCATGACTGATATTTTCCCGTATCTTGGTATAGAGAAGAAAACGGATAGTGCTTCCAATACAGATACACAGACGACTCAGACAGCACAACAGTAAGTTATATGTTCATAACCCCATAAAAGTTTTCATATATTATTATGAAAATTTTTATGGGGATTTTTGTTATGAAAAATAAAACGTTTCATAAAAAGAAAATTCTGGTTGTTTTTCTGGCGGCGTTTATCCTGATTCTGTATCTGATCGGAAGACTGGTATATCTGATGGTGTTTGATGCGGAATATTATCAGAAAAAAGCAGAAGATCTGCATGAAAGGGAACGGGATATTAAGGCAGCAAGAGGTGAGATCATTGACAGAAATGGAACCGTACTTGCAACCAACCGGACGGTATGTACGATTTCTGTGATCCACAGCCAGATTGAAAATCCTGAAAAAGTAATCGAAAAATTGTCAGAGTTTCTGGAAATGGATGCAGACCAGGTTAGAAAAAAAGTAGAAAAGATTTCATCGATAGAAAGGATCCGGTCCAATGTAGATAAAAGAACAGGAGACAAAATCAGAAATCTTGGCCTGGCCGGTGTGAAGGTAGATGAGGACTTTAAACGTTATTATCCGTATAATGAGCTGGCATCTAAGGTGCTGGGATTTACAGGAGGGGATAATCAGGGAATTGTAGGACTGGAAGTAAAATATGAAAAGTACCTGAAGGGGATAAACGGAAAGATTCTGACAACAACGGATGCCAGGGGGATTGAACTGGATGGTGTGGCAGAGGACAGACTGGAACCGGAAGCAGGAAATACGTTGAGGATCAGCCTGGATTATACGATGCAGAAGTATGCACTACAGATGGCTGAAAAAGTGAGAACGGAGAAGCAGGCTGACAAAGTGGGAATTATACTTATGAATCCACAGAACGGAGAAATCTATGCAATGGTGAACGTTCCGGAATTTGATCTGAATCAGCCGTTTATGCTGAATAATGAAGAGACAGGTGAAAACCTGACGGATGAACAGAGACAGGATGCATTAAATCAGATGTGGAGAAATGGCTGTATTAATGATACCTATGAACCGGGAAGTACATTTAAAATTATTACGGCATCGGCAGGACTGGAAGAAGGAGCAGTGCATCTTACAGATCAGTTTAGCTGTCCGGGGTATAAAGTTGTGGAAGACAGGCGGATCCGCTGCCATAAAGTTGGGGGACATGGGGCGGAAAATTTTGTACAGGGGATACAAAATTCATGTAATCCGGTATTTATTGAAGTAGGATTAAGGATAGGAGTGGATCGTTTTTTTGATTATGTCAGACAGTTTGGGCTGATGGACCTGACCGGGGTAGATATACCGGGAGAAGCAGGAACGATTATGCATAAAAAAGAAAATGTAGGGCAGGTTGAACTTGCGACGATCAGTTTCGGACAGTCATTTCAGATTACACCGATCCAGCTTGCAACGACGGTGAGTGCACTGGTTAATGGAGGAAGAAGGGTGACTCCGCATTTTGGAATGGAAGTATTGAGTGCGGAAGGAAAAAAAGTGAAAACATTTCGATATAATGCAAAAAAGCATATTGTGTCTGAAAAAACATCACAGACAATGCGGGAACTTCTGGAGAGTGTAGTGGCAGAAGGGTCCGGAAAGAATGCATATGTAGAAGGATACAGGATCGGGGGAAAGACGGCAACTTCCCAGACACTTCCAAGAAGTGCCAACAAATATATATCATCTTTTGTAGGATTTGCACCGGCAGATGATCCGCAGATCCTTGGAATGTGTGTAATATATAATCCACAGGGAGTCTATTACGGAGGAACCATTGCGGCACCGGTGATCGGAAAAATTTTTGAAAATATATTGCCGTATCTTGGCATTGAAAAACAGTAGGAAATGCAGTATACTAGGTAAAGTTAGAGATTAACTGAATAACAAAAGAATTAAAGAGGTGGATTATGGATTATAAAGTGTTTATTCCAGTATTGATTTCATTTGTATTAAGTGTGATTCTTGGTCCTCTTGTAATACCAGTACTTAGAAGACTGAAGATGGACCAGACGGAGAGAGAGGACGGTGTACAGTCTCATCTTAAGAAGACGGGAACTCCGACAATGGGAGGAGTAATGATCCTGCTGGCTGTTGTGATTACTTCAGTTATTTATATTGGTCGTTATCCAAAGATTATTCCGATTCTGTTTCTGACACTTGGTTTTGGACTGATCGGATTCCTGGATGATTATCTGAAAGTTGTGATGAAACGTTCTGACGGCTTATATCCAAAGCAGAAGATGGCTCTTCAAATCGTAGTGACTGCGATCTTTGCATTTTATATGGTTAAATTTGCAGGAGTTTCGCTTACGATGCTGATTCCATTTACAGGTGGAAAATATCTGGATATCGGATGGGTTGCGATTCCATTGATGTTCTTTGTTGTAATTGGAACTGTTAACGGTGTAAACTTTACAGATGGTCTGGATGGTCTGGCATCAAGTGTTACCGTACTTGTAGCAACATTTTTCACGGTGGTTGCGATCGGTACCAAAAGTGGAATTGAGCCAATTACCTGTGCGGTTGTAGGAGCACTTCTTGGGTTCCTGCTGTTTAATGTATATCCAGCCAGTGTATTTATGGGAGATACAGGTTCGCTGGCACTTGGAGGATTTGTTGCTTCAGCGGCATACATGCTTCAGATGCCAATCTTTATTATTATTGTTGGATTTATCTATCTGATAGAAGTATTATCGGTTATGATCCAGGTAACATATTTTAAAAAGACCGGCGGTAAGAGAATATTCAAAATGGCGCCGATACATCATCATTTTGAGCTGTGCGGATGGTCAGAGACGAGAGTTGTTGCAGTATTTTCTATTATTACAGCAATCTTATGTCTGATCGCTCTGATGGCTATGTAGGAGGATATCATGGAAGTAAAAGGTAAGAAAGTACTTGTGTTTGGTCTTGGAATCAGTGGAATCGGAGCAGGACAGATTCTTGAAAGACATGGTGCAGAAGTAATAATGTACGATGGAAACCAGAAACTGACAGAGGAAAAGATAAAAAAACAACTTGGAGAAGACAGCAGTGCCAAGATCGTGATCGGAGATTTTCCGGAAGAAGTTCTGGAAAAGCTTGATATGACAGTATTAAGTCCGGGTGTGCCGACGGATCTTCCTGTGATTGAAAAAATGCGTGAGCAGGGAATTACGGTAATTGGAGAAGTCGAGCTTGCATATCAGTTCGGTAAAGGTGATGTCCTTGCAATTACCGGTACAAATGGTAAAACAACCACAACGACACTTCTGGGAGAGATTATGAAGAACTATCAGGAAGATGTCTTCGTTGTGGGAAATATTGGAACACCATATACAACAGCAGTTGAGAAGATGACAGACAATACAATCACAGTTGCCGAGATGAGCAGTTTCCAGCTGGAGAGCATTGTGGATTTCAGACCGAGAGTAAGTGCAATCCTGAATTTCACACCGGATCATCTGAATCGCCATCATACGATGGAAGCATATGTCAATGCAAAGAAAAATATTGCAAAGAATCAGACAGAAGATGATTATTGCATTTTAAATTATGAGGACAGGCTTACAAGAGAATTTGGAGAAGAAATCAAAGCAAATGTTCTATATTTCAGCAGTCAGCGTAAACTAGAAGAGGGAATCTATCTCGAGGAAGGCAATATTATTTACAATTATGGCAGAGTAAAAGAAACAATCTGTCATGTGGATGAATTGCAGATCCTGGGAACGCATAATCATGAGAATGTTATGGCAGCATGTGCAATGGCAGCAGTTTATGGAGTGCCGGTAGATGTGATACGTGAAAGCGTCAAGGCATTTAAAGGAGTAGAGCATCGTATTGAATATGTAACAGAGAAAAAAGGTGTTACATATTACAATGATTCAAAGGGAACAAATCCGGATGCGGCGATCAAGGCAATTCAGGCAATGAAGCGCCCGACAGTATTGATCGGTGGAGGATATGATAAAGGATCTGAGTATACAGAATGGATTAACAGTTTTGACGGTAAAGTAAAAAAACTGATCCTTCTTGGGGATACAAAAGAGAAGATAGCAGCAGATGCAGAAAAATGTGGATTTAAAGACTATATGTTTGTAGATTCATTTGAGGAAGCAGTTCTTACTGCAGCAAAAATTGCAGAGTCAGGAGAGGCAGTTCTGCTTTCACCTGCATGTGCAAGCTGGGATATGTTCCCGAGTTATGAAGTACGTGGAGAGAAGTTCAAAGAAATTGTAAATTCCTTATAAGGAGAGGATGGCTTGGAACGATCGAAACAAAGAGCGTATGATTATGCTCTGGTCATCGTACTGGGGATTATTATTGTAACAGGGCTTGTGATTCTTTACAGCACAAGTGCATATAATGGGAAACTCAAATTTCAGGATTCGTTTTACTATCTGAAAAAACAGATATTTGCAACGCTTCTTGGAATAGCAGGTATGTGGATCATCGCCAGAGTGGATTATCATGTCTGGAAAAAATGGTCAGTACCGGGGTATCTGGTATCTGTTCTGCTGGGTATTGCGGTTCTTCTGATTGGTGATGAATATAACGGATCCAAAAGATGGTTATCTTTGGGTCCGTTTTCTTTTCAACCGTCGGAATTTGCAAAAGTTGCGGTTATATTGTTTTTGACGTACGTGATTATGCGAAATGTAAAAAGCATGGGGAAATTTACAACGGTCTGTAAAATAGTTGTAAGTGTTCTGCCGGTTGTAGGACTGGTAGGGGCAAGTAATCTAAGTACAGCAATCATTATTCTTGGAATAGCCGTAGTATTGGTATTTGTTGCAAGCCCAAAATATGGTCAGTTTGCATGGATGATATTTCTTGGCTGTGCATTTATGGGAATATTTCTTGCAATGGAAAGTTATCGTCTGGAACGTCTGCAGATATGGCGGCATCCGGAAAATTATGAAAAGGGTTATCAGACATTGCAAGGTCTGTATGCAATTGGTTCGGGAGGATTGTTTGGAAAAGGATTTGGAAGCAGTATTCAGAAATTGGGATTTGTGCCGGAAGCCCAGAATGATATGATCTTTTCCATTATCTGCGAAGAACTGGGACTGACCGGAGCTTTTTTTCTCATTGGCATATTTGGGCTTCTTATGTGGAGACTGATGGTGATTGCCCTTCACTGCCGGGAACTGCAGGGAACACTTTTATGCGTTGGCATTATGAGCCATATGGCCATTCAGGTGATCCTGAATATTGCGGTGGTGACAAACACCATTCCAAATACAGGAATCACGCTTCCCTTTATCAGCTATGGCGGAACCTCAGTGGTGTTTCTTCTGGGCGAGATGGGGCTGGCTTTGAGCGTAAGCAGAAAATGAAATTTTATCACCAGTCAGAAATATTCGCATACAATAAAAGGTAAGAGGCCCTTTAGGAGTGAATGGCTTGAATGACCGGATTTACATTGAGGGAGGACACCAGCTGAAGGGAAGTATTCGGATACAGGGCTCAAAAAATGCAGCGCTTCCTATGATGGCGGCGTCTCTTTTACATCGGGGAGTCAGTGTGCTCAAAGGCTGTCCGCGGATCGCGGATGTTTTTTGTATGGAGGAAATTCTTCAGAAGCTTGGGGCAGTGACCTGGTGGGAAGACCATGATCTGTATATGGACTGCGAAAATGCCGGTAAATGGTCAGTTCCTTTTGAATTTACAGGGAGGATGAGGTCTTCCGTGATTCTTCTTGGAGCGCTTCTCGCAAGAAACGGGAAAGGAAGCCTTGGCTATCCAGGTGGGTGCGTGATCGGGAAAAGACCTATTGATATGCATCTTTTTGTGCTTCGGAAGCTTGGCGCAGTGGTCACAGAGGAACAGGGAGTTTTGATGGCAGAAGCACCTCATCTGCAAGGGGCATTGGTTTCTTTTTCAAAAAGAAGTGTGGGAGCTACCCAGCAGGGCATTTTAGGAGCCGTGCTTGCAGAGGGAGAGACTGTATTGGAAAATTGTGCCTGTGAGCCGGAAATACAGTGGCTTTGCAGGTATATGCGTTCCATGGGAGCAAAAATACAGGGGGATGGAACTTCTGAAATAAGAATCCAGGGAGTTAAAAGCCTAAGTGCCGGGTGCATTCAGGTGCCGCCAGACCGCATTGTGTCAGGAACCTATATCTGTGCGGCAGCTATAACCAGAAGCCAGATTGTTCTGGAAAACCCTCCGGAAGGAGAACTGAAGGCCTTTCTGGAAGTATATAGGAAAATGGGTGGACAATATAAAGGTAACAGTGGTAAACTATTAGTCAATGGAAAAAATGTTCAAAGTCCTGTTAAACTGCTGGAAACGGGTGTTTATCCAGGATTTCCAACAGATCTGCAGTCTCCCGTAATGGCAGTTCTTTCCACCATAGAGGGGGAAAGTTGCATTCGTGAAATGGTTTTTGAAGACCGTTATAAAGCAGCTGACCAGTTGCGGAAAATGGGAGCCAGGATCCGCGTACAGGGAAATGAGGCTGTAATCTGCGGTGTAAAGACTTTACATGGAGCAGCTGTGCAGGCGCAGGAATTAAGAGGCGGTGCGTCCCTGATCCTGGCAGCACTTGGGGCTAAGGGAGTTACCGTACTGGAAGGATATTCTTTTGTACAGCGGGGGTATGAGCATATTTGCCAGGATCTTAATGCGCTGGGAGCAGCAGTAAAAAGGATACAGGAATAACAATATATGAAATCACTGAAAATGAAGCTGATCTATAGAAAACATAAGAAAGCGATTCTG
>ERZ779850.3653-NODE-3653-length-10637-cov-10.762805_pt1 | contig 10637 bp, 7 predicted proteins | sample MGYA00511249_ERZ779850 | MGnify/ENA primary metagenome ERZ779850 (study PRJEB29588, sample SAMEA2162475) | human gut metagenome | biome: human gut; feature: human-associated habitat; material: faeces | place: Denmark | collected 2008/2010 ...
CCATCAAGACCCAGAACGGCGCTGCCATGAGCGTGGGCCGCATCTCCACCTTCCTTGACATTTATATCCAGCGCGATCTGGACAAGGGCATCCTGACCGAAAGTCAGGCACAGGAGCTCATCGACCACATGGTCATGAAGTTCCGCATGGTCAAGTTCGCCCGCATCCCCAGCTACAACCAGCTGTTCTCCGGCGACCCCGTGTGGGCGACGCTGGAAGTGGGCGGCATCGGCATGGATGGCCGCAGCATGGTCACCAAGAACTGCTACCGCTTCCTGCACACGCTGGAGAACATGGGCCCCGCACCGGAGCCCAACCTGACCGTGCTGTACTCCTCTGCCCTGCCGGAGGCCTTTAAGAAGTACGCCGCCAAGGTATCTGTCAACACCAGCAGCGTCCAGTACGAGAACGATGACGTGATGAAGCCCGTCTGGGGCGACGATTACTCCATCTGCTGCTGTGTGTCTGCCACCCAGACCGGCAAGGAGATGCAGTTCTTCGGCGCACGCGCCAACCTTGCCAAGTGCCTGCTGTACGCCATCAACGGCGGTGTGGACGAGAAGAGCCACGAGCAGTGCGGCCCCAACTACGCCCCCATCACCAGCGAGTACCTGACCTATGACGAGGTGCTGCCCAAGTATGTGCAGATGTTGGACTGGCTGGCAGGGCTGTACGTCAACGTGCTGAACCTCATCCAGTATATGCACGACAAGTACTACTACGAGGAAGCCGAGATGGCCCTGATCGACACCGATGTGCGCCGCACCTTTGCCACCGGCATTGCAGGCTTCTCCCACGTCATCGACTCCCTGAGCGCCATCAAGTACGCCAAGGTCAAGGTCGTGCGCGACGAGACCGGCCTGGCCACCGGCTATGAGGTGGAGGGTGACTTCCCCAAGTACGGCAACGATGACGACCGTGCCGATGAGATCGGCGTTTGGCTGCTGCGCACCTTCCTAGAGATGATCAAGAAGCGCCACACCTACCGCAACTCCGAGGCTACCACCTCCATCCTGACCATCACCTCCAACGTGGTGTACGGCAAGTACACCGGTGCTCTGCCCGATGGCCGTGCCGCCTTTACTCCCTTTGCACCCGGTGCAAACCCCAGCTACGGTGCGGAGCAGAATGGCCTGCTGGCTTCCCTGAACTCTGTTGCCAAGCTGCCCTACCACTGGGCTCTGGACGGCATCTCCAACACCCAGACCATCAACCCCGAGGCTCTGGGCCACAGCGAGGAGGAGCGCAAGGAGAACCTGGTGCAGGTGATGGACGGCTACTTCGATCAGGGTGCACACCACCTGAACGTGAACGTGTTCGGCAAGGAAAAGCTGCTGGATGCCATGGAGCATCCCGAAAAGGAAGAATACGCCAACTTCACCATCCGCGTCTCCGGCTATGCGGTCAAGTTCATCGACCTGACCCGCGAGCAGCAGATGGACGTGATCTCCCGTACCTGCCATGCCGCACTGTGACCCTGTCGGTCTCGTCCACTCGCTGGAAAGCTTCGGCTCGGTGGACGGGCCGGGTGTCCGGTTCGTTGTCTTTCTGCAGGGTTGTGCCCTGCGCTGCAAATACTGCCACAACCCCGAAACGTGGAGCGCTGAGGGCGGCACGGAATGGTCTCCGGAGAAGCTGTTCCAACACGTCTGGCGCTACCGCAATTACTGGGGCAAGAAGGGCGGCATCACCGTCAGCGGCGGCGAGCCGCTGCGGCAGATGGACTTCTTGACAAAATTCTTCCAGCTGGCGCGCGCCAAGGGGGTGCACACCGCGCTGGACACGGCCGGTCAGCCGTTCCAGCCCGATGACTCCGCCTACCTGGCCGCCTTCGATACCCTGATGGCTTCCACCAGTCTGGTCATCCTGGATCTCAAGGAGATCGACCCGGAGAAGCACCGTCAGCTTACCGGCAGGGACAATGCCAACATCTTAGCCATGGCACGGCACATCTCTGATCTGGGCGTTCCGCTCTGGATCCGGCATGTGCTGGTGCCCGGCCTCACCGATGACGAGGAGGGCCTGCGCAGGACCGCAGATTTCATCCACAGCCTGAAAACGGTGCAGCGGGTGGAGGTGCTCCCCTACCACACGCTGGGGCTGTTCAAGTGGCAGAAGCTGGGCATCTCCTATCCCCTGCCCGATGCTGTTCCCCCCACGGCGGAACAGGTCCGCCGGGCGGAGGAACTGCTGGAAGTGGCTAAGTACCCCGGCTGAAGCGATGCAGCCGCCGGTGCTTGACAAAGCTTTTTGCATCTAATATCATAAGAGCAAAAGAAAAGGAGCCTTTTGGCACTCACACCTATTTCCCTGTAGAGACAGGGGATGTGAGCCCAAGAGGCTCCTTTTGCTTATGATATTTATTTTTCTTCACTTCCGGCGTGATACACCTGCAGATACACCCTTTTGCGCTCGGCATCCGTGTTCTCTGCCAGCTGCTGGCAGAAACGCTCATCCTCGAACAGGGCGACCACATTGGGCGCATAGCGGGTGCCGCTCTGGGCCCGCAGCTCTTCCAGCAGCGTGCGGAAGGGCTTGGCAAGGTTGTAGCACCGACCGATATTATCGGTGGCGGCATCCAGCGAGTCTGCCACGCTCAGCGCATCCACGATTCCCTTGATCTCCGGCGGGCAGGAGGGTACATCATTGGGATATCCGCCCTTGCCGTTGTAATAGCAGTGGTGATAGAGCGCCGCCAGGGCCAGCGTTCTTCCGCAACCCATTCTATTCAGAATGTCAGCGCCGGTCCTTGGGTGGCTCTGGATGCAGAAAAACTCCTCATCCAGCAGGCGGCGGGCATTGTTGTCGATGTACATCAGAACGGCACACTTGCCAAGGTCGTGGTACAGGCCGCACTCATAGGCCGTCTGGCAGAGCTCTTCCCGCCGGGCCTGCACCTCGGCCACGCTCCTGCAGCCCAGCAGGCCCACCAGTGTTTCGGGCCTTGTCTCGATCTGCCGATGCAGCAGGGCACGGGTCAGCTCTGCCACCATCAGCGAGTGGACATAGGTCGGCTTGTGCCCGGCCAGGATACTGCCCAGCATCCGGCGGTTCGCCGTTTCATCTGAGCTGGTGTTGATCTTGCTCAGCTCCCAGGCGGCAGAGTTTACCACACGGGGATACTGGCTGGCCGGCATCCGTTCCAGATACTGATCCGCAGAACGGCGTACCTGCTCCACGGTTGCACGATACCTCTGTGCTCCCGCCTCGTCCAGACGTTCTGCATAGACCGAGAGATAGGCCGCCAGAACCAGCTTCCGGTTGATGGCCTCGGCAGAATAATCATCCTGCGCCACGCTTCCCGCCGATTCCAGAAGGATCTTGACCACGTCTTCCAGGCTGCCCACCCCGGCATGGTAGCGGGCAGCGGCGTAAAAATAGGGCACCCGCCAGTTCTGCAGGCGCGCATCCTGACCCTTGTACTTCTTCTTGTGCCCCCAGATGTATTCCGCCGATTCCAGCACCTGCCGCGCCACCTCGGGATCCTCCTCCTGCCGCAGATGGGTCAGCAGGGTCATGCGGTCCATGTGCATGGAATAGATGTAGCTTTCCCAGGGGAACTCCGGGTCCAGTGCATGGTAATGCGCAGACTGGATGATGTCCATTGCGCGGCGGAACCGCTCCAGATACCGGCAGCTTTCCGCATGGGTGCCACGGGACATCCCCAGCCGGGTGTTGCCCACACAGCGGATGAGATACTGCCGGGTATTCCTGTCCAGCTGTTCATACCGTGACATGTATTCAGCAGCTTCCGTAAAATAGACCTGGATCGCATCTCCCAACAGGTTGATGCCAGTTCCCTCATCCCGGATGTTCATATAATGCAGGGTGATACCCGTGTAGTACAGCTCTCTGACGATCATGGGCACGTCTTCCCGGCTGCGGGCCGCTGCCAGCAGCAGCTGATGCACCTTGAATGCCACACCCATATCCTCGCTGTTCGCATAGTTGAACAGCCTGCCTGCAAAGGCACTCAGTCCCTGGATATCCGTTTCGGTCAGGGAGGCAGGGTCGCGGTCGTAGACAAGCTGCGCCAGCAGTGCCTCATTCTGCCGCATCAGGGCGTTGCATCTCAGCGCATTGGGCTGGATCTCGTCCAGCACAGCAGCGGGAGCTTTGCCCTCCGGAAAGCTGGGCCGGGAGATCGAGCGCACAACGCGCAGGTCCCGAATATACTGTTCAAAAGCCTCTGCCTGTGTGCACTTCATCTCATCAGCCCCTTTTGTCGAAGTCCGTCGTTCGATTTGAAAACTATAATTCAGTATACGGTATTTTTCGGCAGAAATCAACTGATTTTCGCAGATTTTTACCCCCCCCCCCGAATATTTTTACGCATTCATACGTCATTTTTTGTATAAAATGCACTTTTACCGGGGGATCGGGTGCGCTTGATTTATGAAATTGCTTCCGGCAGCTGCATCCATTTGCCCTTCCAGGCGTAGAGCACCATCAACACTGCACCCACAGCCCAGGACACCGGGTAGACCAGCAGCACACCCTCAATGCCTGCAAACAGGGGCAGGGCAAACTGGATCCAGACGATGCGGAACAGGCACAGGGAGATCAGCAGCACCACCATGGGCGGCACGCTCTTGCCGGTGCCGCGCACCGTACCGGCAAGGCCCTGCAGGATGCCCAGCATCCAGTAGAAGGGGCAGAAATAGAGCATACAGATCTTTCCGTAGGCAATGACCGTTTCATCGCCGGTGAACAGGTGCATGATGGGGTCCTGGAAGGCGAGCAGCAGGATGCCGGTCAGGATGGTGTAAATGACGCACATACCCAGGGTGACAAAGGTGCCCTTTTTGACACGGTCGATCTTGCCCGCACCAAAGTTCTGGCCCACAAAGGTGGTGGCCGCCATGCTGAAGCTCAGCACAGGCAGAATGTTGAAGCCATCCACCTTCATATAGGCGGCAAAGCCTGCCATGGCAGCGGCACCATAGCCGTTGACGCTGACCTGCACCAGCACATTGGAAAGGGAGATGACCATGTTCTGGATGCCGGTGGGCAGGCCCACCTTGATGATGCGGACCGCCATCTTTTTGTGCACGCGCACTTCCTTTGCCGTCACGCGGTAATCGTCCTCCACCCGCATCAGAAAGCGCAGGGAGAGCACACAGGACACCAGCTGGCTGATATCGGTGGCAATGGCCGCACCGGCCACGCCCATCTTGCATCCGGCAATCAGAACAAGGTCGAGGACGATGTTGGTGATGGAGGCAACGCCCAGGTAGAGCAGGCTCCGCTTGGAGTTACCGGCGGCGTTCAGGATACCGGCCGCCATGTTATACACCACGCTGAACAGCACGCCGCCAAAATAGAGCCGCATATAGAGCACCGCATCCTCCAGCACCTCTGCGGGGGTGTTCATGGCGGTGAGCAGGGCACGGCTGACGGCAATGCCGCACACGGTCAGGATCGCACCCAGAATGGCCGAAAGGGCCAGCGAGGTGTGAACTGCAGTGTGCGCGCCCTCCCTGTCCTTGGCTCCCAGAAACTGGGACACCACGACACCGGCACCCACGGCGATGCCCTGGCTGAACCCGATGAGCAGGAAGATGGGCGAGCCGCTGGAGCCGACGGCTGCCAGCGCGTTGCTGCCCACAAAGTTGCCCACGATGATGGAATCGGCGGTGTTGTACAGCTGCTGCAGCATGTTGCCCAGGATCAGCGGCACCGAGAAGAGCAGGATGCTCTTCCAGATGCTGCCCTCTGTCATCAGCCGGGATCTCTTCTTTTCTTCTAAAATCGTCTGTGCCATACTGTTTCCTTTTTCACGCAAAACTTCAACTCATATATCAATCGTTATACAGATAAACGATACCTTGTTTCTACCAAAAAGTCAAGCAAAAGCGTAAAAAGGGGCATTTTTACCGGTTCTGCCCTATTTCCACCCTCTTGCCGCTGGGTCCAGCATCTCGGCAGCGGAGTAGACCAGGGCGTTGCAGACTGCGGCGGCCACGGTGCTTCCGCCCTTGCGGCCCATGGCCGCGATGGCAGGCACGCCGTGGGCTGCACAGGCGGCAAACAGCGCTTCCTTGCTTTCCACCACATTCACAAAGCCCACCGGCACGGCGATGACCAGGGCAGGCCGCAGCCCAGCCTCGATCTCTTCCGCGATGGTCAGCAGGGCGGTGGGGGCATTGCCCACCGCAAGAATGGCCCCGGGGTGCTCCTGCGCCGCGCGGTGCATGGAGGCCACTGCCCGGGTGGTTCCGGTCTCGGCTGCGATCCGCGCCACCTCGGGGTCCGCCATGTAGCAGAGGGCACTGCCACCCAGCCGGGCAAGGGCAGGCTTGGAAATGCCCGAAAGCGCCATATTGGTGTCGGTGATGATAGGGGTCCCGGCCCGCAGGGCGGCCACACCTGCCGCCACAGCCCCCGGCGTAAAGCGCAGATTTTTCGCATAGTCAAAGTCGGCGGTGGTGTGGATGACCCGCTTGACCACAGCGGCAGTCTCGGGCGGCGGGGTCAGGCCCAACGCTTCCAGCTCTGCCGTGATGATGGAAAGGCTTGTCCGCTCAATGTCGGCGGGCAGATGATGTTGTGGGATCATTGTGCATTCCTCCGCGGGTTCTCCAACCCCATGGCCGCGTAAACGGCATCCAGATCCAGCGCGCCGCGCACGCCATCGGCCAGCAGGTCAAACTGCTGCTGGCGGTACTGCTCCATCGGGATGAGGGCGGCACTGTCCGGCGCAATGCCCTTGCGCTGGCAGAGCAGGGCCACCAGCTTCTCGGTGAGTTCACCGGTATCAAACAGGCCGTGCAGGTAGGTACCGAACACATTGTCCTGCACGCAGCCCTCGGGTGTGCCGTCTGCCAGTGTGCAGAAGGGCACACCCTGCACCTCGGTGCGGCCGGTGTGGATCTGATATCCGGTCAGGGCCGCACCCGCAAAGGGGGCGGCGGTCACGGCGGCAGTGTCCTGGGTGCGGTGCTTCTGGCCGGTAAAGACCGTGCGGGTGGGCAGCAGCCCCAGCCCCCGCACGGTCTGCGCCGTACCGCTCTCCGTGCCCTCAGGGTCGGCCAGCGTCTCGCCCAGCATCTGATACCCGCCGCAGACCCCCAGCACCGGCGTGCCGTTGGTCGCCAGCTTCAACAGGGCTGCTTCCAGCCCGGACTGCCGCAGCCAAAGCAGGTCATCCACTGTGTTCTTGGTGCCGGGCAGGATGACGAGATCCGGTGTGCCCAGCTGGCGGGTATTCTGCACATACCGCACGCCCAGCAGCGGATGCTGCTCCAGCGGCATGAAATCGGTAAAGTTGGAGATGTGCGGCAGACGGAGGATGGCCGCATCCAGCGGGTGGACCGTTCTGCCCGCATCCAGCCGGGTGGAAAGGGAATCCTCGTCCTCAATGTCCACCTTCAGGTAGGGTATGACCCCCAGCACCGGCAGCTGCGTTTTTTCTTCCAGCATCGCAAGGCCGGGACGCAGGATCTCCACATCGCCGCGGAATTTATTGATGAGCAGCCCCTTGATGCGGGCGCGCTCCTCCGGCTCCAGCAGCGCCACCGTGCCGTACAGCTGGGCGAACACACCGCCCCGGTCGATGTCTCCCGCCAGCAGAACGGGGGCATCCACCAGCCGGGCAAGGCCCATGTTGACGATATCGTCCGCCTTCAGGTTGATCTCCGCCGGGCTTCCGGCCCCCTCAATGACGATGATGTCCACGGTTTCGGCCAGACTGTTGTAGGCCGAGAGGATCTCCGGGATGAGCGCTCTTTTCATTTTGAAGTAGGCGGCGGCGGGCATCTGGCCCCGCACCTCGCCGTTCACGATGACCTGACTGCCCACGTCACTGCTGGGCTTGAGCAGGATGGGGTTCATCCGCACATCCGGCTCGATGCCTGCGGCCTGCGCCTGCACCACCTGTGCCCGGCCCATTTCCAGCCCATCCCGGGTGACAAAGCTGTTCAGCGCCATGTTCTGGCTCTTGAAGGGAGCCACGCGGTAACCGTCCTGCGCAAAAATGCGGCAGAGGGCGGCGCACAGCAGGCTTTTGCCTGCACCGCTCATGGTTCCCTGCACCATGATGCACTTTGCCTTGCTCATTCCAGCACCTCCGCAAGAAGTTTCAAAAGCTGTTCATTTTCAGGTCCGGTGCGCACGGCGGTGCGGTACCAGCCGGGGCCCAGCCCGGGGTAGTTCGCACAGCTGCGCAACACAGCGCCCCTTTGCCGCAGGGCTTCTCCCAGCGTCTCCGGGGCCTGAAACAGCAGGTAATTTGCCCTGCCGTCCAGCACCCGCAGGCCCAGCGCCCGCAGCCCGGCTGTCAGGCGGGGCCGCTGTTCGGCAATGAGGGCCCGGACCTTTTCCACATACGCCGTCTCCTCCAACGCGGCAAGGCCCGCCGCCTGCGCCAGACTGGACACGCCCCAGGGCTGGCCGCAGGCCTGCATCTGTTCCAGCAGCGCCGTGTCGGCACTCAGGGCATAGCCCAGCCGCACGCCCGCCATGCCGTAGAGCTTGGTGAAGGCTTTCAGTATGACCAGATCTCCCTCCCCCAGCAGGCCTTTTGCCGTGTGCAGGGCATGGTCGGGCAGGAAATCAAGGAAGCATTCGTCCACCACCAGCAGGGTGCCGCACGCCGCGCAGCGGCGGAGGATCTGCTCCATCAGCGGCAGGGCCGTCAGCTGGCCGGTGGGGTTGTTGGGCTGGCAGAGGAATACCATATCCACCCCCGGGCGGATGGCCGCACAGAACGCATCCGTGACCGCAAAATCCTCCTGCTCCCGCAAAAAGAAGCGTTCCACCGTGCAGCCGACACTTTCCAAAGCAGTGGCATACTCTGCAAAGGTGGGTGCGGTGACCAGCGCCCGGCGGGGCTTTCTGGCCCAGACCAGCCGGAAGATAAGGTCGGCTGCCCCATTGCCGCAGAGGATCTGCTCCGCCGGCACGCCCTCATGGAGCGCCAGCTTTGCCCGCAGCTCCCGGCACAGGGGGTCGGGGTAGCGGTCGGCCGTGGGCAATGCCGCCGTGATGGCCCGGGCCACCCCTTCCGGTAGACCCAGCGGGCTGACGTTGGCCGAAAAATCCAGCGGGTCCCGCCCGAACTCGGCCCGGTAACCGGCCCAATCGCCGCCATGTACTAGTTGCATGTTCGTTCTCCTTTTCCTGGATGGTTCTGGATCCCAGCTCTTGGCTCCCCCTTTGGGGGAGCTGTCATGCAAAGCATGACTGAGAGGGCGAGGTCGTTACAAAATAGCCCGTATTGCCACGCCCCACGCCAGTGCAAAGGCGCTTGCCACGTACATCATCCGGTTGGCACGCAGGATATCCGCCGGTTCAATGGGGCGCAGCGGATCGCCGATGGTGGGCTTGGCGTAGTATTCTCCAAAGTAATAGGCGGGCCCGGCCAGCTGCACCCCCAGCGCACCGGCACAGGCGCTCTCGGTCTGGGCGCTGTTGGGGCTGGCGTGGTTGCGGCGATCCCGCCGCCAGATCTTCCACGCCCCTTTTGCGTCATTGCGGGTAAAGGCCGCGGCAGCCACCCACAGCAGGGCGGCAAGGCGGCTGGGAAGGTAATTTGCCGCATCGTCTAGCTTGGCCGGGATGCGGCCAAAGTAGAGGTATTTTTCGTTTTTGTAGCCCAGCATACTGTCCATCGTGTTGATGGCCTTGTAGGTCAGGGCCAGCGGTGCCCCGCCGATGAGCATATAGAGCAGGGGTGCGATCACGCCGTCGCTGGCGTTTTCGGCCACCGTCTCCACAGCGGCTCTGGTCACACCCTCCAGCGTCAGATCCTGGGTGTCCCGCCCCACGATGCGGCTGACCGCCCTGCGGGCGGCAGGCAGGTCGGGCTTGACCAGTTCCCGGTAAACATTGGTGCTCTCCTGCGCCAGCCCCTTTGCGGCCAGTGCCTGCCCGCACCAGAACATCTGGACGGCCAGCCCCAGCCACGGGCTGATGCGGGCAGCTCCCAGGCAGACAAGGCTCGTCAGCAGAAAGGTGCCCACCGGCAGGCAGAAGGCCACAATGGCACCGCCCAGCAGTTCCCCCTGAGGCGTTTTTGGCAGGCGGGCCCGCAGGCGCTTTTCCAGCGCCGAGATGGCCTTGCCCATGTACACCACCGGGTGGGGCAGCCAGGCCGGGTCGCCGAAGAGGCAGTCCAGCACAAAACCGCCGAGTACTGCGTATTCGATCATCGGGCATCCTCCTTTGTGTACTGCACAGTTTTCAGCAGGTGCAGCACCCGCTGCTCCGCCCAATCTCCTGCATCCAGAACGTAACCGCCCGCATTGGGGGCGCACCAGTGGTAATAATCCGCATGGGGCAGGGCGTAGCGTTCCATGGCAGCCATCTGGGTGCCGCCGTGGGCCAGAATGACCAGTGTCTCTTCCCCATCGGCAAGGGCCCTGTCCACCAGTGCGGCAAAGGCCCTGCACACCCGCTCCGAAAAGACAGCCTTGGTCTCGCCGTCCGGGCAGGGGCTTTCGCAGTTGGCGTTCACCCAGGCCAGATAATCCGGGTCGTGCTCCATCTCAATGAAATTGCGGCCCTCAAAGCTGCCGAAGCACATCTCCTGCAGGTCTTTCACCTCCACGAGCCTTGCACCCGGGAAGAGCACCTCAGCGGTCTGCCGGGTGCGGCAGAGCGGGGTGATATAGACCGTTTCCGGCCGGAGATCCGCC
>ERZ779850.3660-NODE-3660-length-10615-cov-2.461553_pt1 | contig 10615 bp, 10 predicted proteins | sample MGYA00511249_ERZ779850 | MGnify/ENA primary metagenome ERZ779850 (study PRJEB29588, sample SAMEA2162475) | human gut metagenome | biome: human gut; feature: human-associated habitat; material: faeces | place: Denmark | collected 2008/2010 ...
TTAATTTTCACTATTAATATGTGTATTTATGCGACGTTCAAATTAATGGAAACCGTAGCTTATTATTCCAAAAAAAGATTGGTGAAATTTATTGATGTTGATAATATTGCGGGATATATTCAAGATATTGAAAATGAAATAGATGCGTTTTTAGGTTATGCGCATTGGAAGAATGCTTACAGAAGGGCTGAAATTAAAAAGTTTTCAATATTAAAACGTATAGTATTTCTCGTTCAAAATCTTTATAATTATAAAAAAAATAAAGACTGTTATATTATTGTGCCGGAAGAGGAAGGATTTGATCTTTCCCCTATGACTTTTGATACAGCCGGTGACTTAATTTCAATTATGATGACTAAATGTATAGCTCAAAAATTGATGTTTTACCGCAAAGAGGATTTTACTAAAAAGGGTTTTTTTGTGCAAGATTTTGATGGCAGTGCAAAAATTATTATTGGCCGCGAGGCAGAACCCTGCTTATACAGAGGTCAGAATTTTAATCATAAGCAAATGCTTCCGGGTTATTTGCGTCCGAATATTGTTAATAATGAAATTATGCATTGTGTTGAATATATTAAAAGAGAGGAGTTTAAGCTTTTCTTTAAGCAGACGCCTTACTATACACTCTTAAGAAGACTAAGCGTGATGGGGCACTTTTTTGAATTTGATTTAGATGCGGTTGCCCAGCACTATGAATTTGCAACCAATTATCTTGATGTTACAAAGGATGTAAGAGTTGCGTTATTTTTTGCTTATACAGTTTGTAAAGACGGTAAATATTATCCTGTTCAGGATTTTAATGAATATAAACCGACATTGTATATTGCAAATCAATCACTAATGCATGTTATTAATAAAAATATAGTTAGGCCGGTAGGGTTTCAAGCAGTAATGCGTCCGCTCCTGCAAACGGCATTTGCGTTAAATATGACTTCTGAAAATAAGGATATTTTATCAAATTTTATTGAAATAGAATTACCGCAGAGTCCGGAAGTTGCGCTTGCAATTTACAGAAGTTTTAATGACGGGCGGGATATTTTTCCTGACGAACCTGTTATGAGCTTGAAGAATATTGTTAGAGAAAGGCGGGAGCTGAATGAGGGTTTATTTAAACAATATTGCCGAGAGTATAAAAAGCCGGAAGCTGTACTTAAAGAAAAACTTGAAGAAAATTTTCGTATAACAAATCCCCTGCCGTTAATAGAGCCGGAAATGTTTACAAAAATGACCTCAGAAGTTTATGATAAATTAATCCCATGGATAAAAGAAAATATTTCGTATAGAAAATGCCGGTACGCTGATGAGAACAATCCTAATGCTTATCAGGACTTATTTCCTAAATCACTTGTCTAAACTTTACATTGTGTAATAAAAATAGCAATTTTTAATTTTTAGGGCTTTTAACACAGATATGGAAATTACTAATGAAGTTGTATATAAAAGACCGTTAACTTTAACAGGAGCACTGCAAGAATGTCAAAAATCTGATAAGAGAATCTCTGCAGCAGAAACGCGTCTTGATATCTTTCTAAAAAATGTGAGTAAAAATGAAGAACTTTCAAATATAAAAGTTTCAAAATATCTGGGCAGAGGCTCATCTGCTGTTGTATTTGAAACTTCTGACGGCAATATTTTGAAACTTACAGAAACAAATCATTTCCCGCTAAACAGGCCTGTGCAGAGTTTTGATGTTACCATTTATAAACATGGCAAAGCCGGTAAAATTCATTATTACTTCGAAGAAAAACTTTTTCAGCACGGATTGAGTGAAGGGTTTGTTTCGATTATGAAAGATATGATAAAGGCAGCAGGATTAAGACCATATGATTTGTTGGACGGAGATGTTTTTCAGCTGGGTATGTCTAAAGAAGGTAAATTATATCTTCTTGACCCTGAGTGTGCGAAGTACAAAACAATTTTTCATGCAATATTTGATAAAATGAAGCGATTATTGACAAAGTGCCGCCATTATGGTTAAACAGACTAAAGGAGAGATATTTTTATGGCAAAAACGATTTTAACAGGTGATAGACCAACCGGCAGACTGCATTTAGGGCACTATGTGGGCTCTTTGAAGCGCAGAGTAGAGCTGCAAAATTCCGGAGATTATAAAAATATCTATATAATGATTGCTGATGCGCAGGCATTAACAGACAATTTTGATAATCCTGATAAAGTAAGACAAAATATTATGGAGGTTGCTCTTGATTATTTGTCTGTCGGTTTAAATCCTGATATTTCAACAATATTTATTCAATCAATGGTTACGGAGTTAACCGAATTAACTTTTTATTATATGAATCTGGTAACTCTTGCCAGATTGCAGCTTAATCCGACTGTAAAATCTGAAATTCAGATGAGAGATTTTAAATCAAGTATTCCTGTCGGATTCTTATGTTATCCGATTAGTCAGGCAGCAGATATAACAGCTTTTAAAGCAGATACTGTACCTGTCGGGGAAGACCAGCTTCCAATGATAGAACAGACAAGAGAAATTGCTAGAAAATTTAATCATATTTATGGCGAAGATGTTTTAATTGAGCCAAAAGCTCTTCTTCCTGATAATCAAGTTTGTATGAGGCTTCCGGGCATTGACGGAAAAGCTAAAATGAGCAAATCACTCGGTAATTGTATTTATCTTTCTGATACGGCAGAGGATGTGCAGAAGAAGATTATGAGTATGTATACAGATCCGACTCATCTTAAGGTTACTGATCCGGGGCATATTGAAGGCAATACGGTATTTACTTATCTGGATGCATTCTGCAAACCGGAACACTTTGAAAAATACTGGAATGATTACGCTTCATTAGACGAGGTTAAAGAGCATTACCAGAGAGGCGGGCTCGGGGATGTTAAGGTTAAAAGATTTTTAAACAGTATTGTAAATGAAGAACTTGAACCAATAAGAACTAAGAGAAAAGAGTTTGAACAGGATATGGGTGCAGTTTACGATATTCTTGTTGATGGAACCGGTAAGGCCAAAGAAGTTGCTGCAAATACTTTAGCAGAAGTTAAACAGGCAATGAAATTGAATTACTTTGATGATAAAGCGCTGATTTTAAAATAGGTAAATAAAGTTTACAAATCTTTTATCATTTCATCAACAGTTTTATTAACAACATTTGCGAATTTAACAGCATTCACAAGAGAAAGATTGTGCTTTGCACATTCAACATTGCTTATGTAAGACTTGCTGAAGCCGGTAAGTTCTACTACATCGTCTTGCGATAATTTTGCTTTGTTTCTGTAATGTTTGAAATTTATTCCAAAATTCTCTAATATTTTTTGTTCGTCCATAGTTTAATTTTATACTCTTGACAATAATATATCGATAGTTTATAATAACAAATATTGTTCTATAGTAGATTAACGAGGTGGTTTTATGAAGAATAAAAAAGTAATAAAAGATATAAAAAATATTACAAAATTGTATTTTGGATATTAAAAATAATAGTGAATTTTATCTGCAAATTGTTAACGAAAATTGAACATACTTAGCCTTTGCGGAATTGTTTTTGAGCAAGAGCTAAAACAAAAATTATCCCGAACAGAATATAGGCTAAAGCGCAGGACTTACCAATATCAAAATACTCAAATGCGTATTTATATATTGAGTAGACTATAACATTTGTAGAATTTGCAGGGCCGCCTGACGTCATAACATAGATTAAATCAAAAATCTGGAATGACGAAATTGCCGTTACCAGAGTTACAAAATATGTTGTAGGTTTCAAGAGCGGAAGTGTTATATCCCAAAAAGTTTCATTAGCACCTGCACCATCAATTTTTGCAGCCTCGTAAACATTTTGGTTTATTGTCGAAAATCCAGTTAGAAATAAAACAACATTATAGCCGATAAGCTTCCAAACAGATACAAAAATAAGTACAGGCATAGCAAGGTGCGTGTCAAATAACCAGTTTAAATGTGTTTTAAAAAGAAGATTTATCCCTCCGATATTGGGGTCAAAAATCCACGACCAGACGATTGCTAATACAACAGCAGGAGTTATAAACGGAAGAAAGTAGATTGTCTTATAAACTTCACAGCCTCTGATTTTTGTGTTTAATGCAGCTGCAATCAATAAAGGGATTATGACTGCAAAAATAGTTGTTGAGATAGCATAAACAAAAGTGTTTAAAAGAATTTGCAGAAATTCGGGTTCTGATAAAATACTTTTGTAGTTATCCAGTCCAACAAATTTAATCTCATTCAATAAATCCCACTCTGTAAAACTTAATGCAAAAGAGCAGAAAATTGGAATAACAATGAATATAAAAGTTCCGGTAAGCGCCGGTAGTACAAAAATTAAATTTTTATGTTTATCCATGTTATTATTATACTATAGTTATTTAAGGAGGAGTTATGCTAAAAGATTCAGCATTTGGAAAGAATGATATACGAGGAATTTACGGAGATGATATAACAGAAGAACTTTTCTATTATACAGGCCGCGGCTTTGTTCAATTTTTAGCAAAAGAAGCTAAAAAGCAGCCTTCAGAAATCTGGATAACTGTTTGCCGCGATGCAAGGCTTCATTCTCCATCGCTCTCAAAATCGCTGATAGAAGGTATTCGTTCCTGCGGTGCTAATGTCGTTGATATGGGGCTTGCACCGACACCTCTCGGATATTATTCAGAAGTTGTAGGACTCCCTCCGTACATTACAAAATATATGCCGGTTACAGGCGCGATGATTATTACAGCAAGCCATAATCCGAGCCAGTATAACGGACTTAAAATGACTTATGCAAAACAATCTTTGAATGAAGAACAGATTAAAGTTGTCAAAGAACTGACGATGGAAGAATACAAACTTGCAATTCCTCCTGTAGCGTTTGGTATTCTTAATGAATATGATTTAATTCCGGACTACATAGAGGAAATGACTAAAAAGTTCGGCAGAATCGGCGAAGGTATAAAAGTTGTAGTGGATAGCGCCAATGCAACCGGTGGTGTTGTTGCGCCTAAGTTATATAGAGCTCTCGGGTGTGAAGTAATTGAACTTTATTCAATGCCTGATGGAAGATTTCCTCATCACCATCCAAACCCTAGTGATGAAAAAACTCTTACGGATATTAAAAAAGCTGTTGTTGCAAATAAAGCCGATTTAGGTATTGCATTTGACGGTGACAGCGATAGAATCGGGGTTATTGATTCTGACGGCAACTCTATGACAGGAGATAAGCTTCTCCTAATCTATGCGGAAGATGTTATCAAAGAATATAATGCAAAAGGCATAAAGCCGGTAATTGTTTCTGAGGTTAAATGTTCACAGGTTCTTTACGATACTATTAATGAGAATGGCGGTGTGGCTGTTATGTGTAAAACAGGGCACGGTTATATTAAATCAAAAATGAGAGAAACCGGAGCTGTTCTGGCAGGAGAAATGAGCGGTCATACATTCTTTAAAGATCATTATTATGGATTTGATGATGCTGTTTATGCAGGATGCCGCATAATTCAAATTGTAGCCGGAAAGAAAAGAGAAAATCCTAATTTTAAAATAACAGATATGCTTGAACCATTCAAATCAATGTACTCTTCAAGTGAAGTTCGCCTGCCTTGTCCAAATTCTTTGAAAGCGCAAACTTTAGAAGAGTTCCAGAAAGTAATTGCCGAAAATCCTGATTTCTTCGGGACTAATATAAAAGATATTATTACAATTGACGGTATGCGTATTGTGTTTGAAAAGGGATTTGCCCTCATAAGACAAAGCAATACTGAACCTGTATTTACATTGAGGTTTGAAGCTGACAGCAAAGAAAATGCTCAAAAATACGAAGATTTGATGGTAAATAAACTGCTTGAAATTATCAAAAATCTGTCAGTTCAGGTTACAGCTTAAAAAGAAACAGTTTTGGCAGCGCATATAGAATCTTTAACGTTTGGAATTTTGAAGCCAAATACTGTTCTTTCGTCTTCAAAACTTTCAACAAAAATAGTACCGGCATGTGCGTTAACAATCTTTTTCGAGGTATAGAGGCCTAATCCTATTCCCAGTTCTTTGTGTGCTTCTGCAAAAGAAACGTACTGGGCAAATATTGCTTCGCGTTTTTCTGCTGGAATATATGGGCTCCTGTTCTCAAGACTAAAACAGGTTAAATTAATTTCATTATATATTTTAATTTTTATTTCAGTGTCCTTGAATGCATACTTTATGCCGTTGGATAAAAGGTTCATTATTACACGTTTTATTTGTACCTTATCTCCATAAACAAAAGGAATATCGCACCTCTTTTCTATAGAAATATTGACATTTTTATCTTTCGCAATATAAATCATTTCACTGATGCAGTCTTCAGCAAGGTCAGTCAGAGAAACTTCTTCATAGTTAAGCTTTACCACGCCTCTTTCGTTTCTGTAAGTTGCAAGAAGAGAACTAAGCATTGCATTCATATACTTGCAAGAGTCTAGAAGCATTCCTAAAATTTCCTGTTGTTCTTTTGTTAATGAGCCAAATTCCCCTTTTAGCAGTAATTCAACTGCTCTTATCTGAGCAAGGGTAGGATTTTTAAGGTCATGCCCTAATGAAGCAACAAAAGTTTCGCGCTGTGCCTGAAGATGTTTTTCATCATCTATATTCTTAGCCATAACAACAATTCCAATTACATTGTTATGATAGTCGTTTATTGGTGCTTTATAAATTGTATACCAGTGTGGAATACCTCTAGTGTCAACAATTTCTTTATCGTATGTTATGAGCTTATTATTTTCTATAACAGACTTGTCTTCACACATTCTTGTAGCATTAATACTTTGAAAATCCAGCTGTATTTTATGAAAATAGTCAAATCCATCATTGAAGAATGCTTTTGAATGTTTAGTGCCGGTGATATATTGACCGTTTAAGTCCTGCATATAGATAATTTTAGGAATATTTTCTAAAAGTGCATTTAATTGATATTTATTTACAAAAAATCTTTCTTTTAGCTCTTCCTGTTCTGTAATATCTTTAGAAATGTATAAAATACACTCAACAGAATTATTATTGAGAACCGGCATTGCTGTAACAGCTAAAACTTGATTCTTCTTTTTAGAATGAATGCTAAATGTAACAGTACGTTTCTCTTGCAATATCTGCATTTCACCAGAAGAATTACAGCAATCAGCAGATTTATTAAAGTGCTCATAAAAGGCGCTATTTGCGCTTAATAGTTTTAAATTCTTATCCTTAATCCATATTGCATCAGGATAATCCTTAAAAAATGTTTGTAATAAACTCTCGTAGTTGATATTTGCGCCAAGCATCTCTGCTATTTCAAAAATTTCCATAACACCTCAATAAGCGTTCGTTAATAAACGTATTTTTTACACTTAACCAATATTCTATAATATTTCTTATTATACGAATATTAACCGGATGTACTATTTTATTTTTTTATTATTCTGATATAGAGAGGGTTATATGTTAGTGTTGGCGAGGTAGAGCAAATTGTGCTGTAACCTGCTTCAAATTTAAGCATGTCAGCTTTTGTCCAGCCGTTTGAATCAAGTGCATTTACTCCCGTGTATTTAAGATGTTTTAAAACATCCTTTGCAGATTTGAAGGCTAAAACACGTGTTTCTTCTTCAATATAATGATTAAAGTTATCAAGTATTGATTTATATTCATCGCATGATTTGTATGTCAATGTTTTTCCTGTGATATAAAATATTTCACGAAAATTTTCAGGCCCGAAGGTTGAGAATAATAATGTACCTCCTGGATTTAGTTTGGATAAAAGCGATAAAAGAAATTCCTCAAAGTTTTCAATCCACTGAAATGTTGCATTAGAGATAATCAAGTCGTATTTATGAGTGCTTTTTCTTATAATTTCTTCAATATCTGCATGTACAAAATTTATCCTGTCAGATAGTTTGTCAATATATTCTTTACAGTCAGCTACAATATCATTGGCTGTATAAGAATTAAAAGTAAAGTTTTTAAGAACTTTTTCTGTTAAAAGTCCTGTGCCGCAGCCAATTTCTAGTATACTATCATAATCTTTTCTGGCTGATAGTGATACAAGTTTTTCAGCCATGATTTTTTGAATTTTTGCATTATCATTATATGTGCTCAGGTTTTTGGCAAATCTTTTCTGTATTAAATTCTTATTCATAAGAGTTCTTCCCAGCTTTTAAATAGAAGGAAAGGTGAGTGTCCCCCCTCTAAATTAGGCTCTATGTTCCAGAAAGCAGACTGATTTTTTGCAGGTATAATTTTATCATCGGCTTATCAGTACTTTATCATATTTAAAACTTTCATTAGATAAATAATTTTTAAGGGCTGAAAGTTCGCTTTTTTGATTCTCTAATTCTCTTTTGACCTCCGGCAGCGGTGAAGCTTCGCTGAACATGCTTCTCATAAAGCGTTCTCTTCCCTTTTCATTAAAGCCTCTTACTGTTAAATCATAAATTCTCTCAGGAATACCAAACTTATTATCAATAGGTTTTAGCGTTCCGTTAACAGCAGTCTTTCGGGCATAATCAATATTAAATAATGATGCAGTCATTACGCCCATAGACCAGGCAATAAGGTATCTTTTTTCGTATTTTTCCAAAGATTTAAAGTCAAAATCAGTATCAAGGGTGTTGTAATCATAGAACATCAAAACATCATAACTGCCATAGTTTAAATGTTTTATCACACTCTCGTCCATACCCCAGCCGTTAAAAAAAATAATTACTTCTCTATTCTTTTTTAGATTAAGCCACTTATATTTCATAAGCAAATTTTATCACAATAAAAGCGGAGCATAAAGCTCCGCTTTTATATGAGATTTATTTAAACTCCGGCAGCTCTTGTGGCTGATAATCTATTGGTTCAAATTTAGCATCTTTTCCGGCAAGGAACCATAATAATTCAGTAGTTAACCCCCTGTTGGAAATAATCCCCGGATTTTGAGCATCCCATTTTTCAATTTTTTCTAATAAGTAATCTGCATCAATAGACTTAATGCCGTGTTTTTGAATAAAGTCATTAATAAGTTGTTTTTGCTGTTCTCTGAATTTAGTGTCTTCTTCTCCGTTAAGTCCTGATTGTTTTTTCTGATATTCCAAACTAATGTATTGCTGAGTAAAATCTTCACACTCATCTTGTGTAATGTCAACTTTTTCTTCTAAAGTTGGTTTTATCACTTGAGGTTCATATCCAATGCTATTCATTTTATATTCAATATTGTACTTCTGCCCATTGTATTCAAAGCTTATTGTATACATTGTCTGTGATGGTTTATCAAGTTGGTATGAAATCCCCAAATTGTTCAGTTTTTCTGTGGCTTTAGTCAAACGTCCGTTATTAAGAAAATCAACTATCTCTGCAATATCTTCATCAGTAGCTTTAGCTGTTTCTTCCGGAGCGCGGGTGCTGTTTGTTCCTGCATTTTCTTCGACAGTTTTTTCTGTAGAAAAATCATAGTTCTGACTCATGTTCATCTCCATCTGGCGGATAATCATTGCTAACTGTTCAGCACCTGATGCAGACACGGCGGGTGTGGGAGTGTTTTGCTGCGAAGTTTCTGTTTTCTCTGTCTTTTCTAAAACTTCTTTTGCCTCTTCCAGCTGTTTAAAATTCTCCTGTACTAATCTGTATTTCAACATTTTAAGCAAATGGTACAATGTAAATAATTGTAAAGATTTTAACTGAAACTCTAAAGTTTTATTGGATTATGCCGTTATAAAAAATGTAACATAATAGAGATTGTGTTACTTTTTTTTGCCTTCTGACTACAAAATCATTAACTTATATGAGGTTAATAAACAAATAAACAGTTATAATACAATAGGGATTATTATATCTACAAAGGGAATGAAATATGCCAATAGAAGGGTTTGATTATAAAGCGTTTGCAGCCTCAATGTCAGAGCAGGCAAAAGAACTTGTACCTCCGGAACTCGAGGATAGGTAAAAATAATATATTGTAAAAACGCTTGGAAACTTTACATTACTTGCTGGCGAAGCTCTATATAATGATACACAGATGAATTTAACTGCTGAGCAGGCAGTATTTATTACCCAGATTATAGCAGAGTGGTCTTTCCATAAATCAATAGACTTAATACATTCCGGAATACTTCCGCAATACTGGGATGGTATTATGCAGAAGATTGCTTTTACTATCTTTGAAGTTGCAAAACAAGCTGTTATAAGAAAAATTCCTCAAGATCAGCTTTTACAGGCCGTAGAACACCATGTAATAAAGGTCTATAACTCAAGTATAGAAGAACTTCAGAAAAAAGGCGTTATTGATGAAGAAATAAAAAATAGAGCAGAAAGCCAATCCAATATTGATGCAATGGCAAAACAGGCACAGGAAGAACAGCAGAAGCGACAGATGGCAGCGGCAGAAGAGTCTGAAAAGAATTTGAGAGAAGCAGAGAAACGCCGTGAAGAAAAACGTAATAAAAGAAAGCAGGAAAAACAGCTTGCATCAATTCCGCAAGGTATTAGCAATAAGCAAATGAAGCTTATGACTCTGGCTCTTGTTCTAAAAATTCTTTCTCAAGATAAAGTTACAACAATCCTCAATAAGTTTGACTCTAATGATTCTCTTGCAATATCTCAGTATATGAATATGGCAGATTTAGAATCTCATCTTGACGGAGATTTAATCTCAGATTGTCTGAAAGAAAT
>ERZ779850.3668-NODE-3668-length-10600-cov-2.791370_pt1 | contig 10600 bp, 5 predicted proteins | sample MGYA00511249_ERZ779850 | MGnify/ENA primary metagenome ERZ779850 (study PRJEB29588, sample SAMEA2162475) | human gut metagenome | biome: human gut; feature: human-associated habitat; material: faeces | place: Denmark | collected 2008/2010 ...
GGGCGCCCCGACACGCGGGAAGCCATGAAGGCGGAGAAAACGCTGCTTGCCCGTGATCCCGCCGTGCGGGGGATCTGGCAGGCCTACCGGAAGCGCGTCACCACGCTCAACGCCTATTTCCTGAAAACATACGCCTCGCTGCAGCCGCGCCGTGGTGACGGCACCTTCCTGCGCGGGCACAACAATATCTATAAGGTTTTCCTTGAAAAGATTTATCTCCTTCTCGCGAAGGACGGCCTCTGCGGCATCATCGTGCCCGACAATCTCAATATCGACAGCGCCTGCACCGGTCTGCGCCGCCTTCTTCTGCAGAAGACGACCATCCGGGAGCTCGTGACTTTCGTGAACAGACGCAAACTTTTCGATATCCACGGTCAGTACAAGTTCGATGTCCTGACTTTCATGAAACGCAGGCCGTCTCCCGATGCCGCGTTTGACGCCGGATTTTCCTGGTACGATCCGGTCTGGCTGGATGGACGGCCTTCGGCCGCGCATATGGCGGAACATCCCCTCAACGCCGGACGCTATCACCGCCGCTTCCGCTATCCCGTCGCAGCCATTTTCAGGAACGATCCGGATACGCTCACCATCTGGGAGTTCGGCTCAGCCGGCGGGATGAAGGTGCTCGGGAAACTGAAGTCCTTTCCCGGCATCGGAGATCCGGAGGAAGAACTGCATATCCTCACATCCACCGAGTTCAACATGACGACGGACTCCGATCTCTTCCGGAAGGGAGGGAACGGCTGGCCGCTTTTCCAGGGGCGTACCATTCATCATTATAACGCCAGCTTCGGTCCGGTGGAACGCAGGGTGGATCCTGTGGAGGGAGAGAAAAGGCTTGCCCGGCGTCGCCGCTCTTCGCCGGACGAACTCCCGGACAGAAACTACCGGCTCGCCTGGCGCGTCATTGCCCAGGCCACGGACAGCCGCAGCCTCATCGGCACTGTCATCCCGCCGAAGGTCTTCTGCGGCAACGCCCTCAACGCGGCGGAAATCATATATAAGGGGAAGATGGTATCGGATCCGGAACTTCTCTCCGGTTTGAACGTTATCCTCTCCTCCCTGTGCGCCGACTTTTACGTGCGCCTGCGTTCGGCCAAGAACGTCAGCGCTTTCATCGTCAGATCCGTTCCCGTCCCGCGGGATATACCGGCCATCAGGAAACTCGGCCGCCTCGCCCTTCCTCTTTACCTCGGTGCAGCGTTTGCGGCTTTCCGCGGCAGCGTGCCGGAAATGCCGGATCCGGAGGAAAGGATTCGGCGTATTGCTCTCCTCGATGCCATGACGGCGCGCCTTTACGGACTCGGTTCTGAGGAATACGGCCTGGTGCTGGATTCGTTTCCGCTGCTCGATGAGGTGGTGAAACGTCTGTACAGGGAAGCTTTCTCAATCAGCTTTTGCAAAGCTGATTGAAAAAAATGGCTGAAAGAACAGGCAGATCCCCCTGTATCCCGGAACGGCGTAAACGTTGTCTCTGAAATCGTGCGATTCGTTTTTATTCATTCACGAGTTTGTTGGTCACGTTGATAAAATCAGCAGGGATAGGCGTTCTCAGGCGCCAGACGATGCTGACAGGGCGGGAACCTTCGTGGCTGACGTAGTCGGCTTCACCGAGGAAGAGGTAGGGCATCTTACCGAGCGTGTCCTCTTTGTACTCGCGCACAAAGAGCAGAATGTGCTGTCCCAGTTCGCGGTGATTGAAGTAGCGCTGGGCCGTGGGGGATTCAGCGGCTGTCGTACTTTGTGATTCCCAGTGGAAGAGCGTGTCGTTTATCGAGTAGTCATGATACATGGTCGTGGGGGAATAGTCTTTTTCGCTCTTGTTGAGGGTCACGAAGAAGAGGTCGCAATGCTTTTCCTTGATCTGGTAGACGCCCTGCCTCAGACTGGTTGGCATAAGCATATCGAATGCGGCGCATATTTGATTGCGCGTATAGTGGGCGTGAACGCGGAGAGGGCAGGGAAAGAGGAAGGTGTTGTTAAGGCTGCGTCCCCTGATGTTTTTGAGGCGATATGCAATCAGCTCCTGTACTTCCCCGAGGAGCACGGGATTTCTGGAAAGGGAAGACAGTTTTTCCCTTATGACGGCCACGGCTGTTTCGTGTTCGAGAGAGGCGTCCCAGAAGGTGAAGTAGAGCATCTTAAGGTACAGATCTTTAAGGGGTGGTAATCCCTGGGGAATGCTTTCAGGCTTCGAAAGTACTCTGAGGCAGAAGTGGCAGAATTCGGCGTCGTCAAAGGAGGCGAAGCGCGGCAAGGCCCTGGAGATGAGCTTTTCATCCGGCTCGGTAAATTCTTTCCTGCACCCGGCAATGGCGGCGAGGCGCATGAAACCTTCCTTGCGCGAACTCTTGTAAATATCCGTGAGTGGGATACGCGCGAAGGCAAGAAAATTTTCGAGTGACAGGGGTTCGCCCGTGCTCTGAAAATCCTGGAGCAGACTGATGAGGTGGTTCTTTGTGGCGAGCTGGTGCCGGATGTTATCGAGGACGTAGTCCTGTGCGATCCGCTCAAGCTGGACGCAGCAGCCACTCGGGACGTTTGGTAAGCCGCTTTTTATCTCTTCACTGATGCTGCGCTTCGTTTTCCTCACGAGGGCGGCGAATTTTTCAGCGAAGCGGTATTTCCGGTTCGCCTGTCCGATGAAGTCGAGGACGGTCAGGAATTCTTTGCCCGGCGCGAGGCGCAGGCCGCGGCCGAGCTGCTGCAGGAAAATCGTGAGTGACTGCGTCGGCCGCAGGAAAAGAATGGTGTCGATATTGGGGATATCAACGCCTTCATTGTACAGGTCGACGACGAAGATGAAGCGGATTTCACCGCTCTCGAGAGCGGTCTTTGCTGCATGCCTCGCGTCATCCTGCGAGAGGCTTGGGAGGTCCCGTGAGGGGATGCCAGCGGCATTGAAGCGATTGGCCATGAATTTTGCGTGTTCACAGGAGACGCAGAAACCGACGCCGTGCACGGTGGAAAGGTCCGTCGTGTAATGCCGGAGGTTGCGGATGATGTTATCCACGCGCTGTTCCGCAATTTTTGCCGAAAAGACATAGACCTTGTTGAGGTCGCTTGTCTGGTATCCGCTCCTTGTCCATGCGAGCTGGGAGAGATCCACGGTGTCCGTGACGCCGAAATAGTGGAAAGGCACGAGCATACTCCGCTCTATGGCTTCAAAGAGGCGGAGTTCCGTAGTGATGTGCCCACCAAAATACGTAAGGATATCTCTCCCATCCATGCGCTCCGGTGTAGCCGTGAGACCGAGCAGAATTTGGGGCTGATAATAATCGAGGAGCTGTCTGTAGCTTTGCGCGGCGGCGTGGTGGACTTCATCGATGACGATGTAATCATAGGCGTCTTTCGTCGTCTTTTTCCACCATTCTCTGGATTTGAATGTCTGGATTGAGAGAAAGAGGTGATCAGCGTCCGCATTACCGGTTAGAGAGTGAGCACCCACGAGAAGGCTCCCGAAGTTTGGATCCTGCAAAATACCCCGGAAGCAGGAAAGGCTCTGTTCGAGGATTTCTTCGCGGTGGGCGACAAAGAGCAGGGAGCATTTTTCCCTGGGGTGTTCCCGCATGAAGCGCAGATAGTCAAAAGCCGCGAGAACGGTTTTCCCCGTGCCCGTAGCGGCGACGACGAGATTTCTGTAGTTGTTGCGCAGTTCCCGCTCGGCCGCGATTTCGTCAAGCATCTGGCGCTGGTAGGCGTAGGGCCGGATGGTAAAATGATAGGAGCTTAGGGCTGTGCCCGGGTGGCGTTCCTCCTCGAGGGCGGCTTCAAGGCGGGGCTTATCAGTGAGAGTATACGGCTCGAAATCAGGCGACTGCCAGTAGGATTCGAAGGTTGCCTGAACTTTTGCCGTAGTGGTAGGGGAATCGTACCTGGTGAGCTTGATATTCCATTCAAGGCCACTCGTGAGCGCTGCGCCCGAGAGGTTGGAGGAACCGATATAGGCCGTGTCAAAGCCTGTTTCCCGATAGAAGATGTAGGCCTTGGCGTGAAGGCGCGTCCGCTTCGTGTCATAAGAGATGCGAATCGTGGTATTCTTCAGACTTGCTATATCATCGATGGCTTTGCTGTCGGTGGCTCCCATATACGCTGTTGCGATGACGCGCAGCCGGCCACCGCGCTGGGTGAACGCCTCAAGCTGGGGACGAAGGAGAATGTAGCCGCTCCATTTGATGAACGAGACCAGCAGATCAATTCTGTCCGCACTCTGGATTTCCTTGTTGAGCTCGGACTCCATGGAAGGTTCCTGATTGGCCGTTCCGGTGAAGAGCGATGTTTCCACAAGAGAGGTTTCGGGACGGGGCAGGTGTTCCCTTGGGGCAAGCGGAAGGGCTTTTTCGCGTGTGATGCCAAGAAGCTGCTTGCCTTCTGCGTCGATGAGGTCTTCGTCGCTTGTGTCCGCTCCTACACTTGTTCCCTGCGCAGAGCGGGTTCTTTTTCGGATAAGAGAAATGATCTCATTGGCCAGAGAAATCTGCGCAGCAAGGCTGTCCGGAATTGTTGCTTCTTTGCTGTTTTTTGAGGGGCGGGGAGCCTCTCCGATTTCGGAGAGGCCCTGTCTGACAATGCCCGAAAGGTAGCCTGTGAGAACCTCTGCGCCCTCAGCGGGATCGATCCTGCGTTCATCGCTGCGTCCTTCCGGCAGGGTAGAGAGAAGGGTAGCAAGTTTTTCGCTTATGACCTGTTCGTAAAGACCCGGTTCGAGTTTTTCGCCCATTTTTTTCATGTTTTCGGCCTGATGTAAGAGCGGTATATTTTGAGTGATCTGATTCTCTCGGCAGTCTGATGTCTTTCCCCTGAAGCGTATCCTGACAGAGGAGAACGTTTCCTGGCTAGCACCATTTTCAGAGGAAGGAAAGAAGGGGGCCCTTTTATTGACTGACGTTGCACAAAGAACTTCCAGAGAATCTGGAGAAATGAGTCAGACAGACAAAATACATTCAAGTTTAACTTGAAGAATTTTTTTAAGAAAACTAGCCAAATATCTTTTGCTTACCTGAAATCTCACTTAAAATTCACCACTATGCACACATACACTGAGAGCACCCGCCGCAATATCCTGTTCGCCGTCATGCTGGCTTCCTTTCTCACGCCCTTTGCCGGGAGCGCGCTTTCAGCCGCTCTTCCTGACGTTGGACGGGCCTACGGCGCGGGACCTGACAGTCTGGCCTGGATTCTGCAGTCCTTTCTGCTTGGCTGCATCGTGTTCATGCTGCCCGTAGGCAAGGTGACGGAAAAGGCCGGCTGCCGGCTGGTCTTCATGGCCGGCATGGCCGTGTTTGTCATCTCGGCCCTCATCGCGCCCCTGCAGACGGAATACGCCGGCTTCCTGGCGTCACGGGCGCTGCAGGGCCTCGGCAGCGCCATGATCTTCGCCACCAACAATTCCATCCTGAGCCTGACCTTTCCTCCGGAAAAACGCGGTTTCGCCATGGGGTGGAACATCAGCATGGTGTTCCTCGGGAGTACGCTCGGTCCCTGCGTGGGCGGTCTGGCAAACTTCTACTTCGGGTGGAGGAGCATCTTCTGGATTTTCGCAGCAGTGGGCTCCCTCGCTCTGGCCTTTTCCTTTGTCTCCATGCGCGACCCCATGCGCCTGCCGCACACGGGGAAGGGTGCAGACTGGATTGGCATCGTGCTCTACGGGCTCAGCATGCTTCTCACCATGGGAGGCCTCGCTGAAATAAGCCGTTGTGACTGGGCGGTCTGGGCCTTCACGGGCGGGATTGTTCTTGCCGTTCTTCTTGTGGTCCTTGAACTCCGTGTGCCGGACGACAAGGCTGTTCTGCCGACGCGTCTTTTCTCCACAAACCGCATGTTCGCGGGGTCCACTCTGGCTGCCGTCATCAACTTTGCCGGCGTCTTCGCCGAGCTCTTCCTCGTGTCCCTGTACCTGCAGTCCGTCCTCGGATTTTCTTCGAGGGAGGCTGGGCTCATTCTGCTCCTGCATCCGCTGCCCATGTGCCTTCTGTCCCCGCTGATGGGCTCGCTCTCCGATCGCGTCGGGTGCACCCGGCTCTGCTGTATCGGCATGGCTGTCATCACCCTGGGGCTGGCTGCGGTCGGCGCGTGCGTGTTTTTCCGTCAGTTCTGGCCGCTCCTTCCGGCTCTCGCCGCAACGGGCGTGGGCAGCGCGTTCTTCGGGGCCCCCAACAATTCCGCGATTATGGGTTCCGTGAACAGGGAGCAGTATGGTATCGCGTCGGCCATGCTGGGTGCCGCGCGTCTTGTGGGGCAGTCCCTCTCCATGGCCCTGGCCGGCGTTGTCCTCACCATAAAGTGGCCCGGCCTCGCTCCGCGCGATCTGCTCGCCCTGGACATTATCATCGCTTTCGCTGTCATGACGGTCCTGACCGCCATCGGTATCTTCGCTTCGGCTCTGCGGCAGCCTGCGAAAGACCCTGCGGCGTGACAGTGGAGTGTTTTTGCGCCTTTTTTGGGATATTTTTAAAGTAAAACTTTAATTTTATGCCTGCTCCGGCACTCGACAGCAGAGACGGGATAGTGCATAATTACCAGTCTCTAAGATATATGCCGTTTTCAGGGGAGGGCTTTTCCCTTCCGCCACAGGCCGCGCGTTCCGCAGAGAGGGACTCCGGCAACTTCTACCTTCAGGTCAATCCCATGCAGTACGAACTTCCCACCATTGTCCTCGTGGGGCGCCCCAACGTGGGCAAGTCCACGCTTTTCAACAGGCTGATCCGCAGCAACCGCGCCATCACACACGATATGCCCGGCGTTACCCGCGACGCTCTTCAGGGCGTGGTGCGCAGAAAGGACAAGCCGGAATACGGGATCGTGGATACAGGGGGCGTGACGCTGGACGAACGCGCCGTTGTTCAGGACGGCCCCGCGGGCATCCGCGGCTTCGAGAAGGAAATTCTGGCCCAGGTGGATCGTTGCGTGAAGGACGCCATGGGCCTGGCCTTCGTCGTAGACGGCCAGTCGGGCATGCTGCCCGCGGACAAGTTCCTGGCCAATCACATCCGCAGGCTCGGCCTGCCCGTGCTCTGCGTCGTCAACAAAGTGGATGGCGCGGAACAGACCTATGAGCGCACCGCCGAATTTCACGGCTTCGGGTTCCCCATCATCGCGGTCTCCGCTGAGCACGGACACAATCTTGACGAGCTCGCCGACGAGCTGGCCAGGCTCATTCCCAAGGATGCCTTCGGCGCCAGGCTCGAGCGACCGGCCCTGCGGCTCGCGCTGCTCGGGCGTCCCAACGTTGGCAAGTCTTCCATCGTCAACGCGCTTGCCGGAGAGAGCCGGCAGATTGTCTCCGATGTGGCCGGTACCACCCGCGACAGCGTGGACGTGCGTTTTACCGTTGATGGCGAGGACTATGTCTTCGTGGATACGGCGGGCGTCAGGAAACGCGCCCGCATCACCGACACGGTAGAGAAGTATTCCGTGAACTCAGCTATCAAGTCCGCCGGCAAGGCCGACGTGACCCTGCTGACCCTCGATGCCAGCGAAGGCGTGGGCAGCCAGGACAAGCGTCTGATGGACATGCTGGACACCCGCAAAATCCCGTTCATCATTATCATCAATAAATCGGACCTCATCCATCCCTCGAGGATGAAGGACGTCGTCGAGGAAGCCAGGAAGATGCTGGGCTTCTGCAAGCATGTCCCGATACTGATTACCTCAGCCGCGCGCGGAACCGGGCTGGACCGCATTCTGCCCATCTGCCGGCGCCTGCATGAGGAATGCGGCGTGCATGTGTCCACGGCAAAGCTCAACAGGGCCATGAAGGAATCCCTTGACGCCCATCAGCCGCCTCTCGTCAAGGGCGTCCGCGCCAAGTTCTTCTATCTGACCCAGGCTGAGGAGCAGCCGCCGACGTTCGTGTTTTTCGTGAGCGATGCCGATCGCGTACCGACCACCTACGCGCGCTACCTTGAAAACAGCCTGAGGCGCATCTTTGAGATTAAGTATGCGCCCATGCGCGTCAAGCTCCGCTCGAGCCACAAGAAGTAGGAGCTTCCCAAACAGGGCAAACATTCAGCGCCCGCCTTCCTGACCGGAAGACGGGCGTTTTTGCGTCTTTCACTGCCTTTTCTCCACGTCCCGGTTCATGGGGCGAAGCCTGTCTGGGACGTCCGGGCGGCAGAGGCCGCTTCTTCTGACACAGGGCTGCCTTTCCCCCTGGGTTTGCCTGATTGTGCCGGCCCCCTCCGCAGTGATTTTATCCTGGGGCCGGCTGGTATATTTTCGGGCTGTGAGCCGTGGTTCCGGCTGTTCTGAAGATTTGCCGCGGCGGAAGTCTTTCCTGATCTTCTCTAAATCATGCACATTTCTCTCTCCTCTGGGACAAAAAAAAGTTTTTGTGAAAAAGATGTTCCCCTGAGGGATGCCAGGGGCATTCTTTTTTCGAACAGTCTGAGGTGAGAGCATGACAGAACGCGTGGATGTGGACAAATCCTGGAAACTCCTGAGGGATGATATCGATGTGGCGATGGAGGGACATGAGGGGCCGATGGAAACGGCGGTGCCGGGTATGGTCTTCTATCGCTATACAAAACAGTATCCGAGCCATACCAGCTTTCTGCGTCCCCGCGTGGTCGTGGTTCCACAGGGAAAGAAGTATCTGCGCGTGGGCGACAAAGAATATATGTACGGCTCCAGGCTCTGCCTCGTGACCGGCATAGATATGCCCGTTGTAAGCTGTGTCGCGGAGGCCACGGAAGACAAACCGTATCTCGCGATGAGCCTGGATATCGACGCAGTACTCATCGCCGACCTTTCCGCGAAGACGTCCTCCGTCGGCGGCGGCCTGCGTTCCGTCTGCGGCGCACAGGTCACGGAAATATCCCCGGAGCTTCTTGATGCCTTTGTCCGCCTGGTGGAACTCACCCGCACCCCCGACGAGCTTCCCGTCATGAGCCCGATACTCGTGCGCGAGGTGCACTACCGGCTCCTGAAAAGTCCGTTCGGCCAGCTTCTGCGCTCCCTGAGCGCTTTCGGCTCTCCCGGGAGCCAGATTGCCCAGGCCGTGGGCTGGCTCAGGAAGAATTTCCGCAATCCGGTGACCATTGAGGAGCTTTCCCTGCTCTGCCACATGGCGCCGTCCACATTCCACCGTTACTTCAAGGAAGTGACGACGCTGAGCCCCCTGCAGTACCAGAAAAGGCTGCGGCTTGAGGAGGCCAGGCGGCTTCTTCTCAACGGGAGTTCCGTCACGGAATCCGCGTACGCCGTGGGGTACGAGAGCGTGACCCAGTTCAGCCGTGAGTACAAGCGGCTTTTCGGCGACTCGCCCAAAAACAGCGTCCTCAGACTGAACGGCATGGTCAGGGGAAAACAGGAAAAAAGCAAAAACTGAGCTGTCCGCCACGGACACGTGAGAGCCCGGCAGGCCGGAGATCCTGTTCCCCGGCCTGCCTTTTCAGTCTTTTCAGCAGACGCCGTTCAAATCGATGCCTCCGCTTTCAGTGATGACGTCATAGCTTTCTGCGCAGGAGGATGGCGTGAGGATTCTGACGCGTGAGGCCTGCGACCAGGCCGCCTGTTTCACCGCGTGCTCCGGAACCAGACCGGAACTGTTATCTTCGTTTCTGTGAAGACTGCGAACATAACTCTGATTTCCCATATATCCCAGTCCGCTTATCTGAGATACCACATTGACTGCATCGGAAGCATTATTAACAACCGACGAAATTCCGGAATCTGCCTGCTGCTTTTCTGCTGATACTGTACTTCCCGGAATGACAGATAAACACATTCCTGCTGACAGCGCTGCAATGATATATTTCTTTTTTCTCATACTTTCCCTCCCTGTTAGACATTCAGGATATCCATCCGCTTTGTACTGCCTGCTGGTACAGATCATCCATTCTGTCCATTTCCATATCGTTGGCATTTGAAGACAGCTGTTCCTGATAGAGTTCTTTTGCCTTCTTATAATATTCCTGAAATTTGCTGTAGTCTCTTGTATCTTCTGCTTTTTTCCCCTGGACTGCTACTTCCAGAAAAGCCAGGTTTTTGTAAGTGCGGTAGTCTTCTCCGTAAGTTTTCAGCATTTCCTGAAGTTTTTTCTGTGCATTGGCATAGTCATCCATATTCTGGTAAAGAACTGCAATATTACATGCCGTATCGTAGTCTCCCATTCCACGGGATTCAATCTGGTCAAAAATCTCCAGTGCGCTCTGATAATAACCGGAATCTCCGGTGTCTGCGCCAAGATCACTGTATACCTGTGCCAGTTCTTCCAGTATTCCGATGTTATTTTCTGACGGAAGTTCTTTCCTTGCCTTTTCCAGGAACTGTGCCTGCTGTTTTTTGCTGTCAATGCTGTCGTTCTGCTTATCCATGCATTTTACAGCCATGATATAAGAACGCATCTGAATATAGGAATCTCTGCTGTTCTCGGCACAGTCCCTGAAAATTTCTTCCGCGCTGCTGTAATCTCCGGTATTGTACTGGATTTCTCCTTTTACATAAGAAACATCCGCAGTGCTGAGGCCTTTGTCCGCTGCTTCATTCAGAAGTTCTTCTGCCTTGTTTGTGTTTCCACAGTAAGCTTCCGCAATGGCATAATCACGGTAATAACTTCCATTTTCGGAATTAATGCGGATGGCCGATTCATATGCATTGG
>ERZ779850.3684-NODE-3684-length-10533-cov-2.903321_pt1 | contig 10533 bp, 7 predicted proteins | sample MGYA00511249_ERZ779850 | MGnify/ENA primary metagenome ERZ779850 (study PRJEB29588, sample SAMEA2162475) | human gut metagenome | biome: human gut; feature: human-associated habitat; material: faeces | place: Denmark | collected 2008/2010 ...
GCCTGTCGATGGCCACGGCGCTTTTGCACCGGCCGCAGATTCTCTTTTTGGATGAGCCCACGAGCGGAGCCGACATCCCGACTCGACGTCGTTTCTGGCGCTGGGTGACGGCGCTTGCGCGCAGCGGCACCACGGTGGTGGTGACGACGCACTTTATGGAAGAGGCGCTCTACTGTGACCGCATCCTGATTCAGGACGCAGGCAAAAGTCTGATTCTGGGTACGCCCGAGGCGGTGCGTGCAGGCTGTGCGACGATGAACGAAGCATTTATCCGCGTGGTGACGCAGGCGCGCCGTGAAGAGGCTGATCGTCGAAAGGAGGCTGCATGAACGCCTTCTCCTTGTGGCTGACGCACGCCGCCGCGCTCACGCTCAAAGAAACGCGCCAGATTCTGCGCGACAAGAGCGCCATTTTGCTCGGCGTCTTCATGCCCCTGATGCTGATCATTCTGTTTGGCTACGGCCTTTCATTCGATGTGCGCAATATTCGGCTGGGAGTGGTCGATATGGCGCGCACCGAGCAAACCGAGCGCATCACGGCAAGCCTTGTTTCCAACGAGTCGTTTAAGACAACTGTCTACACTGCCCGCGGAGAGGCGCTCAAGGCGTTAGAAAACTTCGAAATCGAGGCACTGGCGGTCTTTGAAAAGAAAAACACCTCGACCGTTTCGCGTCAGATCGTGGTTGACGGCATCGATGCGCCGCGCGCCACCATGATCGTTAATGCCGTGTCAGGCGCCGCCGGCATTGCGATGGCGGGGGAATCCGACGGTGCAGGCATCATCGTGGTGCCACGCATTTGGTTTAACGAATCGGTCATCAGTACGTGGTACCTGGTGCCGGGTCTTTTCGTGATCGTGCTTACGCTCACGGGCTGCATGATGACGAGTCTGGTATTGGCGCGCGAGTGGGAGCGCGGCACGATGGAGGCGATGATTGCAACGCCTGCTTCGCCCTCGGCCATCCTGGTGAGCAAGACTTTTCCGTACTTTTGCCTGGGCATGCTCGGCTGGGCGCTGTGCATGTCGGCGGCCTGTTTCCTTTACGAAGTGCCGGTGCGCGGCAGCTCCTGGATCATTTTGGGTTCTTCGGCTTTGTACCTGTTGATGGGGCTGGGACTGGGACTGATGATTTCCGGCCTGACCCGTTCGCAGTTTCTGGCTTCTCAGGTCACGGTTTTGGTGAGCTTTTTGCCTGCCGTGATTCTGTCGGGTTTTATCTTTGATCTGCGTTCGGCGCCGGCCTGGGCCGACGTGATGGCGCATTGCCTGCCGCCTGTGTACTACCTTGAAGTGCTCAAGGTGGGATTCCTCACCGGCGGCATGGAAGATCTGGTGCTCAAGAACATGGTGATTCTGTCGCTTTTTGCGGCGGTGGCTTTTGCTGCTTCTTACCGTCTGTGTCAGAAGAGGTTGCGAAAATGACGAACCCATTGCGCGTGATGCTTGACCGCAGCGCCCGTTTTCGCGCGCTGCTGCACAAGGAGATGCTGACGACGCTGAAGGATCGCACGAGCCGCATGATTCTCGTGGGGCCGTTGATCCTTTACGTCATTTTGTTCGGCTACGTCGCCACATTCAATCTCGACTATGCTCCGTATGCGCTGCTTGACCTGTCCAAAACCCGACAGAGCGCCGAGCTGATTCGCGCCGTCGATCAGAGCGCGGTCTTTGATCGGGTGATGACACTGCAAAACACGGCCCAGATTGCGCCGGCGATTGATTCGGGCAAAGCGCTGGTGGTGATGGTGATCGGGCAGGACTATGCCGAGAATCTGGCCGAAGGCAAACCGGCGCAGGTGCAGGTGATCATCGACGGGCGCAACTCTACGACGGCACAGCTGGCTGCCGGGTACCTTTCGATCATTGCGGGCAACGTGTCGGGTGCCGGGACTGTTTTTGAAAGCATTCGGTACCTCTATAACCCGAACAATCTCACGCAATGGTTCATATTGCCGGCCCTCATCATGATGTTGTCGATGCTGCAGATCATGGTTCTTTCGGCATTGTCCGTCGCCCGCGAGCGTGAAATGGGAACCTTCGAGCAACTTTTGGTGACACCCTTTACGACCGGGGAACTGCTCGCTTCCAAAGCGGTGGTGCCGATTTTGATCGGTATTTTCCAGGGGACGTTGATTTTCCTGATTTCGGTCTTCTGGTTTGAGGTGCCTCTTATGGGCAGTATTCTCAAGATCTATGCCGTGATGGCGGTGTTTGTGCTTGCCGTCGTGGGCCTGGGGTTGGCGATTTCAGCTTACAGCAAGACGATGCAGCAGGGGCTTTTGATCGCTTTTGTGACGCTGGTGCCGATGGTGCTTTTGTCCGGGCTTTTTACGCCGGTGGACAATATGCCTGCTTGGGTACAGGCGATCACGTGGGCCGATCCGCTGCGCTTTGCCCTTTTGAGCGTGCGGCGCATCTATCTGGCTGACGCAAGTTGGCTGCATATTGCACAAACCATGATTTCGACGGCTGCTGTAGCGGCTGTCACTCTTCCCTTTGCATACCACTACTTCAAAAAGCGACTATGAGAAAAGAAACAGCAAAAGCACGAATTGACGGGCAGGCGACGCGGCAGGCGCTCATTGATGCCGCAGGCATTTTGGCTGCGCGCTACGGATGGGCGTCGGTGCACGCCAAGGACGTGTGCGAGCTTGCAGGAGTGAGCGCGGCAAGCGTGAACTACTGGTTTGGCAGCCGCGACGAGCTTTACCGTGAGGTGGTGCGGCAGATTCCCGACGGAATCGTTGACAGCAAGCTCGAGGCGTATTTTCGCAGCGATGCCGATCCGCTTGATAAGGTTCGCAAGGAGCTCGAGACGGTGGTGATGGCTCCACGCGGCCGCAGTCAGTGGCATCTGGCTCTGTGGGCACGTGAAGTCTTTACCGGTCCGTCGGAGGAATTCATCAGCGTGGTTCGCTCGCGCGGTACCCGTCGTGTGATGTCCATACGACAGGTGATTGCAAGCTACCTCGGCATTCCTGAAGAAGGCTCGAGAATCGAGATCATTGTGATGGCGCTCACCTCGCCCTGCCTGTTGATGACGGCATCATCGCCCGATGTTGTGCGCGAGATCTATCCGAGTCTGATCAGCACGAAGGGTAAGCAGAATGCGGTGGATCAGCTGCTGCAGATGATCGTTGCTCTTAAAAAGCAGATGTCTGAGCAGGATCAGACCGAAGAAAAGCCGCAAGTCTGATCTTGATCAGTCTTCGAGGAAGTCTTCGGTTTCGCGGCGCTCTTCAGCCAAAAGTTTGCGGCTTGCAGCGGCAAAGACCGCAAGTGCGCACAGGCACAGCGCCGCCGCACCGAAGAAGGGAAGGCCCGCGAGCGGATCGTCGGCGTGGTGGCCTGCTACCATCAGCATAGGCGTGGTAAAAGCCGGGGCGATGGCCCCCATGAGCGAGTGCACGGAACTTACCGTTCCCATCGTGGCTCCCTGCACGCTCATGGGCATGCGACGGCTCACGGTGCCTGATAAAAGCGGTGTCACGGAAGCTGAGAGCGCATAGAGGCAGAAGCACAGGCTCGCAATCAAGCCGGTGGGGCTCAGTGCAACCCCGATCAAGAGTCCTACACCCAAACCAAGGCTCGTGAGAGTGAGTTTGACGGGTGAAATGTAGAGCAACAGTCGCTGCAGACAGTAGCCTTGCACGACGGCGATGCCCAGACTCAAGCCGAAGATGGTGAGGCCGATTTCTCTGGGCGTAAAGCCGTATCGAAACTCGGTGTATAGCGCCCAGGAATACTGCATCAGACTGTTGGCCAGACTAAAGAGCGCGAGCGTGAGAACAAAGACGCGAATTTGAGGCAGCTTGAGCAGATGCGCAAGACTGCCGAAGGCGTTGTTCTTGCGCAGGCTCAGGGGCTCGGTACTGCGTTGCGCCAACGACTCAGGCAGCACAAGCAGGCCGTAGCCGAAATTGAGAAGCGTGACGACGCTTGCGACGATAAAGGGTATCTGCGGGTCGTTGCCGCCAAGAAGACCGCCCAACGCAGGGCCGATCAGAAAGCCTGCGCCGAACACGGCGCCGATCCGGCCGAAGGCGGCTGCGCGTTCATAACCCGTGGTGACGTCGGCAATATAAGCCTGAGCAACGGAAATATTGGCCGAAAGGAGTCCGCCCAAAATGCGGCTTGCGAGAATAGCTGTGAGGGAAGTGCTGACGGCGGGCACCGCGAACATGATGCCTAGGCCGCAGATGCCGCTTAACAAAACCGGACGACGGCCGATGCGATCCGACAGGGCTCCCAGAAGGGGGGAGGCAAGAAACTGCATGACGCCGTAGCTCAGCATGATCGTGCCGTACCACCACATCTGCTCGTCGCGCGTGTCGGTGAGTACTCCGATCAGGCGGGGCAATACGGGAATGATGAGGCCGATGCCCACAGCATCCAGAAAGATGCAGGCATAGATGAACCTCAGTCGGGACGGCAGTTTCATGCAGAAAAAACGAAGCGGTACGGCACCGGCGGCGCTTGGTCGAAAACACACCGATATTAACGAAAAGCACCGCGGATAGTATGCAAACAACGCGGTATAGAAACAAAAACCGCAACGAAATGCAGAGCAATACCTGAGCCGGACGCCGGATTTTCTCGTAGCATGTCTAAGAGCTTTCAAAAAGGGGAAAGAGACCGTGATTCGAAGTGAAAACAATCAATCGGTGCTGCCGCAAATCGCTCGGTATTGGGATCAGCGCGCGCAGGGCTACGCGCTTCAGGTCGATGACGAACTCAAGGAATCGCTTCAGGACGTGTATCTGCCGTGGTTTGAATCGGTTGTTTCCGAGGGTTCGGTGCTTGACGTTGGTTGCGGACCGGGGTTTTTCTCGGTGTTGCTTGCCAAGGCGGGGTTTGCCGTCACGGCTTTTGACGCGAGCGCCGAGATGCTCAAAAAGGCCCGAGAGCGAGCAAACGTGATGGGCGCGTACATTGATGCGGTACTTGGCGACGCGCAGATTCTTCCCTTTGCCGATAACACGTTTGATTGTGTCTGCTCGCGCAATCTCGTCTGGAATCTCGAGATGCCTCAAACGGCATACAGAGAGTGGCTGCGCGTGTTAAAGCCGGGCGGCTTATTGCTTATCTTTGACGGCAACCACTACCGTTATCTTTTCGATGAACGTTACGCGCGGATACACAAAGCCTGGGAAGAGCGAAGCGATCATCAGATGCTCGGAGTGGACGCCCGCGTGATCGACGATATTGCGGCAAAACTTCCGCTGAGCTGCCGGATGCGTCCGGATTGGGACGTCAAAACGCTTTCCGAACTGGGGGCACAGACGCAGAGCACGGTCCTGAAGACACTTGCGGATCCGAAAACCGGCGAAATTTTGGTGACCGATTTTGTTGTGCGGGCTGTCAAAGCGGGTTGAAACGCAGATAAAAAGTGCAACCGATTGATACGAAATGCGCCGTTTGAGGCTTATTGCTTAGAGCCTTTTTGTCTTCGAATTGTCACAATACGGAAACCAATATTTGCTGGGAGTCTTTCGAATGAATTCAAAACCTCGACGTCTGATGCATCGAGCCATGCCGCTGATCCTGGGTGGCAGTTTGGTTAAGCAAATCGTGATTGCATTGGTGCTTGGCATCCTTCTGGCCCTTGTTGCTCCGGGCGCAGCTAAGTCCGTGGGCATTCTGGGTGGTCTTTTTGTGTCGGCCTTGAAGGCCGTGGCCCCGGTTCTCGTCTTCGTTCTTGTTGCGGCTGCCATTGCCAACCATCAGTCGGGCACGGCGGCACACATGCGTCCGATTCTGGTGCTCTATCTTGTAGGTACCTTCGCTGCTGCCACCACGGCCGTGATCACCTTCTTCCTGTTTCCTGTGTCGGTGAACCTGATTTCGGACGCCAAGGAAGTGGCGACCCCCATCGGCGAAGTGCTTCAGAATTTGGTCTATAGCGTGGTGGACAATCCCGTGAAGGCGTTGATGCAGGGTAACTACATCTGCATCCTCTTCTGGGCCATCGGTCTGGGTATTGCCATCCGTAAGGCAAGCGATACGACACGTCTGGTGATGAACGACATCTCCGACGGCGTGGAATTCATCGTGCGCATTGTGATCCGCTGTGCGCCGATCGGCATCTTCGGTTTGGTGGCGAGCACCTTCGCGACCGAGGGTCTCGGATTGCTTGTGAACTACGCGCAGCTTCTGGTTTTGCTCGTGGGCAGCATGCTCTTTGTGGCGCTGGTACTCAATCCTCTGATCGTTTGGGTCTGCATCCGCAAAAATCCGTACCCGCTTACTTTCCAGACGCTTCGCGAGTCCGGCATTACGGCGTTCTTTACGCGCTCTTCTGCGGCCAACATCCCCGTCAACATCAATCTTTGCAAGCGCTTGGGTCTTGACGAAAGCATCTATTTGCTCTCGATTCCGCTTGGCGCCACGATCAATATGGCCGGTGCGGCCATCACGATTACGATTTTGAGTCTGTCGGCGGCCTACACGATGGGCGTGTCGGTGGACATTCCCACCGCCATCCTTTTGAGCGTGGTTGCGAGCCTTTGTGCCTGCGGCGCAGCGGGTGTGCCCGGGGGGTCTCTCATGCTCATTCCGCTTGCCTGCTCGCTCTTTGGTCTGGACAGTTCCATCGCCATGCAGGTGGTGGCTGTGGGCTTTGTGATTGGCGTGGTGCAGGACTCCTGCGAAACAGCGCTCAATTCCTCTTCGGACGCGCTCTTTACGGCCGCGGCCTGCATGCGCTATGAGCGATTCAAGGAGCAGCGCCAGGCCGAAGTGCAGGAAGCACTGAAGGACATCTGACGAGCGCAAAACGCTAAAATCCGCAGCTGTTAGCGATTCGTGCGGCACGACTCGATACGGGACGTGCCGCTTTTTGTGGTGAGACGGTTTTGGCTGATTCGGTGAGCTCAACCTTAACGTGCGCTCAGGACATTCTTCATAGGGTGTTCGGGCTGCATGACTTTCGCGGCTTTCAGGCCGACGTGATCGAAACGCTGGCGCAGGGGCGCGATGCGCTTGTTCTGATGCCCACGGGCGGCGGAAAGAGCTTGTGCTATCAGATTCCGGCACTCATGCGTGAGGGTGTGACGATCGTCGTGTCTCCTCTGATCGCGCTTATGGCCGATCAGGTAGCCGGACTCGAAGAGTTGGGCATTTCGGCAGCCTATCTCAATTCCGCACTGAGCTGGCCGCAGCAACGCGATGTGCAACGGCAGCTTGCCGCAGGAAGCATCAAGCTTCTTTATGTTGCTCCCGAACGCTTGGTGATGCCCGCAACGATCGAACTCTTAAAGCGCATCAAGATCGGGCTTTTTGCGATTGACGAAGCGCATTGCGTCTCGATGTGGGGGCACGACTTTCGCCCCGAATACGGCGCGCTCTCGATTCTGCGCGAACTATGGCCCGAAGTGCCGCGCGTGGCGCTCACGGCCACGGCCGACCTTAATACGCGCCGCGAAATCGTCGAAAAGCTTTTGATCGACCCCAAGGAATTCGTCGCGAGTTTCGATCGCCCCAACATCCGTTACCGCGTGGCCGAAAAGGGCAAGCCCGCCGAGACGCTTCGCGAGCTTGTCGACTTCATCAAGGAAGAGCACGCCGGCGACACGGGCATTGTCTACTGCATGTACCGCGCAACGACCGAGGATGTGGCCAATACGCTGTGCAATCACGGCATTCGTGCGCTTGCATACCACGGCGGCATGAGTCATGAGGATCGCACTGCCAATCTCGAAACGTTCCTGCGTGAAGACGGCGTGGTGATGGTGGCAACGATTGCCTTTGGCATGGGCATCGACAAGCCCGACGTGCGTTTCGTGGCGCACCTGGATATGCCCAAAAGCATTGAAAACTACTTCCAGGAAACGGGACGCGCCGGGCGAGATGGAAAACCTGCCGACGCGTGGATGGCCTACGGTTTGATCGACGCGGTCAATCAGCGCCGACTCATGGAGATGGGCGGAGGCGACGAAATGTACGCGCGGCTTACCCGCACCAAGCTTGAGGCCATGCTGGCACTGGCAGAAACCGCAGGCTGCCGGCGTCAGATGATTCTGAGATACTTTGGCGAGGAATCCGGCCCCTGCGGCAACTGCGACAACTGTCTGGAGCCGCCCAAGATGCACGAAGTCACCGAAGACGCCAAGCGTTTGGTGAGCTGCATTTGGCGCGTCAATCAGGCGGGCGGCACGGCTTTCGGCGCCAACTACATCGTGCAGGTGCTCCAAGGCGAAGCCACCGACCGCATTCTGTTAAACGGCCACGACAAGCTTTCAACCTTCGGCATCGGCAAGCATCTTTCGGCCGAGGAGTGGCGGCGCATTCTGCGCCAGCTCATCGCTCGCGACATCGTGCGCGTGGAAGCGCTGAACATGGGCGGACTGGCGCTCGGACAGGCAAGAGGACTTTTGAAAGGCGAAGAACAGATTTTCATTCGCAGCACGCAGAAAGCGACTAAGCGGCGCCGTCGCGTCTTTGAGGAACTCACGGGCGAAGACCTGGTGATTTTCGAGCGCCTAAAGCAGTGGCGACGGGAAAAAGCCAACGAAACCGGCAAACTGCCCTATCAAGTTTTCAACGATGCGACGCTCGAAGACATCGTTCGTCTGCGTCCGATCAACAGCGGGCAGCTCGCGCAAGCTTCGGGCGTGGGGGAAGTGAAGCTCGCGCGATACGGCCGCGAAGTGCTTCAAATCATTCGCGAATATGTTGCACCCGGAAAGAGCGCGTAGGCGTTTGTTTCGGTAGCATAGTCGGCGTATCGAATACAAGGAAAACTTATGAGCGACTCGATCGACTACAAGCAGGCCGGGCCTGCAACGGTTCTGGTGCATGCCGGGCGGCATCGCAATAAGGAACACCGCTTCGTCAATCCTCCGATTGTGAAAGGCTCGACCGTGCTGCATGAATCTGTCAAGGACATGATCGAGCGTGAAGAGCACCGTAATCAGTTGATCGAGGATGTGCCTACGTACGGCATCTGGGGCACGGAAACGCACAAGGCTTTCTACGATGCGATGAAAACGCTCGAGGGCGCGGCAGGCGTCTGGGCGTTCGCTTCGGGGTTGGCGAGCACGACCACGCCGCTTTTTGCGTTTGTGCATTCGGGTTGCCATGCGCTTTTCATGGACACCATTTACGGCCCCACGCGTGACTTTGCCGAAAAGATTCTCACGAAGATGGGCGTGGAAGTGGAATTTTTCGACCCCTATATCGGTGCGGCCATTGAGGAGAAATTCAAATCCAACACGACCTTGCTGGTGATGGAAACGCCGGGTTCGCACAGCTTTGAATTGCCCGACGTGCCGGCAATCGCCGCCAAGTGCAAGGAGCATGGCGTCTGGAGCGTGATCGACAACACGTGGGCAACGCCGCTTTACTTCAAGCCTTTGGCTGTTGGCGTCGATGTGGTCGTGCATGCCGCCACCAAATACATCGCAGGCCATTCCGACATCCTGATGGGCGTGGTGTGCTGCAACGAGAAGGCTTGGCCCAAGGTGTTTGATGCCGTGACGACGATGGGGCAAACCGCAACGCCCGACGATGTGTATGTAGCCTACCGCGGACTGCATACGATGAAGGCGCGCATTGAAGCAGCGTTTGAAAACGCCAAGCTGGTGGTCGACTGGCTTCAGAATCGCCCTGAAGTCGAAAGGGTGCTCTGGCCGGTGTTGGAAAGCCATCCGGATCATGCGATTTTCAAGCGCGACTTTACAGGCGGCACGACGCTCTTTTCGGTGGTCTTCAAACCCGAATACGACGGCAAGCTTGCGCCTATGATCGATGCGCTCAAAATTTTCGGCCGCGGCTATTCCTGGGGCGGCTTCGAGAGTTTGCTGATTCCCGGCTACGGCAAGCGGACCGAACGAAACTCTCCTTTCAATCGCATGGTTCGCGTGGCCGTAGGTCTGGAAGATCCTAAAGACTTGATTGCCGACTTGCAGCAGGCTTTTGAAAAGCTCGCGAACTGAGAGTCTGTGTCAAAAAAGCCTCACAGAGGGGGTCACGTTGGATTTTTGGCGTGAAATTTCATGCGATGCCCGTATGCTCGGCGGTCGTGGTGTAGACTCAAACAGATGACCTGTGCTTAAAGGAAAGTGCGGGTGCTTTTGACGTGGATTGAGGGCAGATCCTGCAAACCGAGGAGATAAAGATGATTTTGCAGAAGATCAGAGGTTTTTTTGAATGGCTTGGCAAACGAAGCATGGCAAAAAGCCGCAAGGCGCTCAATTACGAATGGACAACGATGCGGCCCGAAGGTGACGCGCCGGTCAAGACGGTGAATATTGACGAGCCGCCGGCCCCCGAACGCCCTGCTCCCGTCAAGGCCGTGGATGTGCCCGCAACCAAGTCCGATGCGGCAGTTCCCGCACCGACGCCTGCAGAACCCGATGTTGAAAAACAAATGGCTGCCATTCTCAAGGAATTCACCCTCTCCGCCACCTCCTACTCTCTGGAACTCCAGGTCGAGGGGCTTCCGGCACACACACGCCCCCAAACCTACACCGTTCCGCTCTTTGACCGCGTCGGCCAGGTCCACGGTGTGATTGGGGTGGAGATATCCCTGG
>ERZ779850.3687-NODE-3687-length-10522-cov-8.090761_pt1 | contig 10522 bp, 7 predicted proteins | sample MGYA00511249_ERZ779850 | MGnify/ENA primary metagenome ERZ779850 (study PRJEB29588, sample SAMEA2162475) | human gut metagenome | biome: human gut; feature: human-associated habitat; material: faeces | place: Denmark | collected 2008/2010 ...
GATAATCAGCTCACTTCTTGTTTTTCGATCTAATCTGCAAGAAGATAAAGCCGCCGATGATAAAGGCTACCAGTACGATAGCCACGATGGTTTTAGGTTCCATTAGTTACGATCCTCCTTCTTCTTTTTCTTGAAGCCGATAACGCCGCACACAGCGATGCCCACTGCGGACAGTCCTACAAGGGTATAGAGCAGTGGCAGATTGGTGGTATCGCCGGTCTTAGGCGTATCACGCAGAACATTGTGCATCTCCACAATGGTTGTGGAGCCGAGCTTGACCGTTGCCTTCTTGTCGGCAGGCAGGACATACATCGAAGAAGCCGAGTTGCTTACCTCAGAAATGGTGTAGTCCCCGATGCGAAGCCCATCAATGAAGATCTCACCCTTGTCGTTGGTTTCAAGGATAATGTCATAGCCATTTGCTCCGGTAATGCGGAAAGCGAAGCCCTTAACCTTGCCGTCAGAGGAGGTCTTGACAATTTTCAGGTTGCCACGCATAGCATCATTGACGAAGCCGACACCTGCCTTGTTCTCCACCTCGTAGGTCTTGCCGTTGGTGTCGATCATCACTTCATACACGCCGGTATCGAGGACAAACCCCTCCGGGGCTTTGGTTTCCTTGACGAAGTAGCAACCGTAGAACAGATCTTTCATTCCGTATTCACCGATTTCCTTTTCGGTCAGTGTGCCGAGCAGTTCATCACTGTCGCCCAGCTTGCCGTTTGCGTTACTGTCCTTATAGACCTCAAAGGTCGCTCCGGTCAGCTTATTGTCAGGATATTCGGAATCCACCTTGGTCAGATGGATGTTGCCACGGACATACTTGTTGACGATTTCGATCTCCACGACCTGACCGTCTGCGCCGATGGTCACGGGATAGATGGTATCGTCCAGCACGAAGCCGTCGGGCTGTTCGATTTCACGGACATACCAAGTGCCGTAAGGGATGCTCTCAAAAGTAAAACTACCGTCCTCTGCGGAAACGGTAGTCATCAAAGCATTTTCTTTTGTGAATCCGCCGTCGCTTGTACGGAAAATACCGATCAGCGCACCGCCGAGAGCATTTCCGTTCTCATCGACCTTTTTGCCGGAAACCGAACCGTAGATCAGATCATTTTCGATTGCCTTGCCGTCATTGGCGCTAATCTTCACAACGGCAATATCCTGACCGGCGTATTCAAAGGTCACGGGGTACTTGGTATCGGACAGCAGATAATGACTATCGGTGGCAAGTTCCTTCACATAGTAGCTGCCAAGCGGCAGGTCGGTCTTGACCGTTGCCGTGCCGTCCTCATTGAGTGCGATGATCTCAATCAGTCCGTCTGCGGGGATGGAGGTGCCGCTGACGCTGACGATTTCCTCGGCGGCAAACAGCCCAAAGGAGATATTCTTCATCTCGCCGTTTGCGCCGACACCGAAGGTATCGTTCTGCTCAAGGGATTTCACAAGACTGATTTCCACCTTCTGGCGCTCGTTTTCAAAGGAAGTCGCCGTTTCGGTAACGGCAACGCTCTGGCCGGCGTAGACAAGCTCAACGGAATGGGGTTCGGGATTGAGCACCATCCCGTGGGGTGCTGTGATCTCTCGCACCTCATATTTGCCGAGATAGAGTTCCCGGCTGGTAGCGACACCGTTTTCGTCGGTAGTTACGGTGTCCACGACCTCGCCCTTCTGATTTCGGACAGTGCCGTCCGGCGTGTTAATATCCTCTGCGGCGACGATCTCATAGACCGCACCGGGGAGTCCACGCTTTTCATACTGCGGCTGATAGATGGTGGGCAGTTCGTTTCCGCTTTCATCTGCGCCGCCGATGACGGAAACGCCGAAGAACACCTCGCCGGTTTTTTCCACGGTGATAGTGCCTTTCTGTGCCATATTGGGCTTATCCACTTTTACTACCGTAACCCCGCTTTCTTCTGTGGAATTATCCTCCGTGACATCGAAGTACACAGGCGTTTCATCGAGGACATAGCCGTAGGGAGCCTGTACCTCGACAATAGAGTACCCCTTTCCAAAGGACAGCTTTTCCGGCGTAACAAGAGAACCTTCTGCATTGGTGTAGAACACATCAATGGTGGTGGGCGTCGGGTAAGTGAAGGTCATTGTTACGGGGTTGCCGTCCGGGTCATAAATCTTGAAGCCTGCACCGGCATAAGGGATGGTCTTGCCGGTTTCTGCGTCCTGCTTCACGATCTTGATGAAGCTGTTAAAGGGTGCATTGTTGATAAGGTAGCGATAAGTCGCCCCATTCTGAGAAATGAACACATCAAAGTCGGGCATCAGCTCGCTGCCTTCCCAGCCAGAAACCTGATGGACGGTGTAGATGCCGTAAGGCATATCCTTGGTCTGAGCAAAGCCGTTTTCATCACAGGTGAGATAATCACGCTCGGTGTCCTCGGCAACCTCGTAGCTGCCTGCGGCTTTCAGGTACACAGCAAACTCTGCGCCGCTTTCGGGTGTTTCAATCTGCGTATCACCGTTATCGGTGTGCTTGATGATGGCGATATTACCCTTTACGACCTGCTCGGTCACATCATTTGCCGTCTGATTATGCTCCACGGTATAAAGCTGCGGCTCTGCACCGACCTTATGAACGGTGGAATCAAGCAGATAGCCCTCGGAGGGTGTGATCTCTCGCACCGTCCAGTCGTTATCGCAGATATACTCCTTGGTAACGAACTGCCCGTTTTTGTCGGTGGTGTAGGTATCAACAAGGGTTTCACCCTTATAGATGCCGTAAACAGCACCGGCAAGAGAAGCATCACCCTGCACCGTGCCGGTTTCAGCGTCGCTCTTGGTAACGGTCACGGAAAACTTCTTCAAAATATTGAGGAAGCTGCGGTTCGTGACCTCGTTCCAGTTGATAGGTGCAGACTGCGCTTTGGGAACAATATAGCGAACAGCAGTGTCCACTTCCTCCACGGTATAAGGTGTGGAACCGGAGATAAGGACATCTTCAAAGGTCGCCACGCCGTTTGCATCGGTTGCGGCATACTCGTCCACGGCAATGCCGGAAAGTGAAGTGCCGTAAAGGTGGAAGGTCACGCCCTCGTTGAGATTGTCCTCCGAGGACTTCACGATCTGCAAATCTCCTCGCTTGAGTTTGTTGTTGAAGTTTACGGTAGAAACCTGACCGGAAACTACCGTCACACGGCGGGACTCCTGCGGCTCATACTTGTCGTAATCCATCTCGGTCACGGTGTAAACGCCGGGCATCAGGTTGTCGATCTGAATCTCGCCCTTGGAGTTGGTCTTGACGGTCTGATTGACGCCGTTGCCGGTAACGGTAAAGGTGAGGTTATCCACCTTGCCGTCCTCCGAGGTCTTGACGATCTTGGCAGAGCCGTAGGACACCTTCAGATTGAGGAATGCCTGCACCGGGTCATTAACCTCTTGAGCGTAGCTGACTACATCCTGAATACCGCCTCCGGGAGCGTATCTCCCGTCCGTCCAAGTAATGATACCTCGGCGGGTTGAACCGACCTTATTGGCGGTAATTCTTACGCTGTCAGAAGGAGCATCCGTTGCTGTGATAATGAGCTGGTTTCCGTTGACGCTGAAAGAAATGCCATCCTCATTAGCGGAAAAGCTGTAATCGGAAAGCACACGGTTGTGGTCTGTCAGGGTAGCGGTGTAACCGCTACCGTCCCACTCCAGTTCCACGCTCTGCGCTCTGTTTGGGTTTTTGGACATAAAGCTGGGGATGGCAGAGTGACGCTGGACGCTTGCTTCAATGCTGTCATAGTAATCGCAAAACAGGTCATACAGCGGGTGGGCGGTGCTGATAACGCCCTTAACTGCATCGTAGCTACCGGGGCTTACATAATCGAAGTCCTCGTCACGCTCACCGACAACAGTTTCCCAAATGAGAACCTGTGTTGCCATAGCTTCCGCCAGCGTTGCGGCATCAGCGGGGTTCTGTGAACGCCACGAGGTGCTGATGGGTCCCGTGTAACCGTACTGCATAATACGCCCGATGAACAGCTTCATATCATAGGGGGAAATGGTGCTGTTGATGTCTGAGGGCAGGTTGTCCCAAAAGGTTTCGTCCTTACTGGTATAAGTGTCGCCGGTATCCTGCTGCACTCCCGGCTCAATGCAGTAACAGATGTTACCGTCATACGAGTGCATTGCTCGAATGGTAGTGTACTTGGACGCACCGGAATGCCAGCCGTTCATATACCGGAGATTGGGGTGTCCCCAAGTACCGCTGTAATCAATATTAGCATCGCCGCTTCTCGGAAAAGAAACAAGGTAGACCTCTGCTCTTTCTCCTGCGGCATAGGCAGTAGTTGTGCCGATCCCCACAAGGGCTGTCAGGCACATCACGAGGGAAAGCAGTCCCGCCATTCCTCGCTTGAAAAGGTTCTTTTTCATTGTGTTGATTACCTCCTTGGAAATAAAAAACGCACCGTACAATGACGATGCGTTTCGGGTGAAATGTGTTTTGTTGTTATGCGTAGCCGATGTAGATTTCATAAGAGCCGCTTCCGGTCTGCTCATACCAAATCCACACATCGGTGATGTCGCCGTCCTTGGCATATCGGTCGAGATAGCCACGAATATCCCGTTCGGTGTATTTGCATTTTACACCTGCGGCGATGGGGTTATCCCAGCAATACACGGCTCCGCTGTCAAGCGCAAGTCCGATGCTCTCAGCGTAGCTCTTGGCAAAGCTGATCCAGTAGTCAATGTCAAAGACCGGCTCAGTCAGTTCTTCTTTCGGCGGTTCCGGTGGCGTCGATTCCTCAGTTGCCGGAGGTGTGGGCTGCTCTTTTTCTGTCGGGGCAGCGGTTTCCGGTCGGCGTTCGGACTCGTCTATTTTCTTTTCAGGTTCGCTCGGCTGTGGCAGCACTGCCGTGCTGTGGTCAGCCTGATCGGGAACCTCTGTTGTTTGGGTGTCACTTTCCGATCCGCTTGCCGGGAACTCTGCGGCACGGCTATCCGTTTGCGATTCTGTGCTTTGGGGACGATCAGCCTCCGTTTTCTTTTCTGCCTGAGCCGATTCTGATTCACTGGGGACGATGTTACTGTCCGAAGAAGGAATAGGGTCAGGCGTTTCTGCAATATGCGAGGCGTTGTTGCATCCCGTAGTCAGACACAAAAGGACAATGAGAAAAAGAACTGCGATTTTGGATTTCATACGCTTCACTCCCTTCGACTACATTCTACCCGATGAGAACTGCTCCGACAAAGATGCGTTTTGAAGCGCAACTTTTCATTATACCGCCAAAACGCAGTTTTCCGAATTGTGCGAACTCCGTTTGCTCTTAGATAGATTTAGCTTAGAGCGATAGAGATAAATCAGGAGATAGTTTATTTCGGATAGTCTGGTAGTTCTCAGGGGTTGGAGTGTGAGGAAGGGGACGGCAGGAAACATACTCCGTGTTTCTATCGGCTGTCACGCTCTGCCCGCTGACGAAGAAAGCGGCTGTAATGCTCCAGTGCTTTGACCACATAATCCTCCGTTTGGCTTACGGGGACATTCTTCGGAATCAGACTTCGCACCTTGTCCCCACGCAGGACGATCTTCTCCCGTTGATTTGGTTTTTCCTCGCTCATAATGGCGGACACCACCTCCGGCGTGAGCTTGCCGTCCGTGAAGAACTGGCGCATCCGAATGGTCTGTGCGTGGGAAGGTGTGGCTTGGTTCAGGTCGATTTCATCAACCACCGCCCGCTGATTACCCTCGTCCAAATAGGAAAGCTCCACCGCAGGACGCATCTTGATTTTGCCCTCGTCCACAAGGTCAAGAAGCTCCGGCACAAGGTTTGTCAGACGGATATACCGGCGAACTTGGTCTTTACTTTCGCCAACTTGTTCACCGAGTTCCACATCAGAACGACCTTGTGATAACTTCGTCGCCAGTGGCGACGAAGTTAAATCTGTTCGCTGTCCCTGTCGGTTCATCGCTTCCAGCCTCATCTTATAGGCAAAGGCTTTTTCGCTGGGCAGTATCTGCGACCGCTGGTAATTGCTTTCCACCATAAGGACGGTGGCGGCGTCACGGTCAAGGTCTACGACCTCGCAGCGAAGTGCTTCAAACCCGGCAAGTTCACAAGCTCGCTTTCGCCTGTGACCGGAAATCAGTTCATACCTACCGTCCTCTTTCTGACGCACGGTAGCCGGAGTAATGACTCCTCGCTCCTTGACGCTCTCCACAAGCTGTATCATATCCTCATCGTCCCGTACCTTAAATGGGTGGTCGGGAAAATCGTCGATCAGCTCAAGGGGAATATCTCGGATTTTACTGAGCTTGGCATCATCCCGTTCCTCTTGCGTAGAGAACAGCTCATCGAGCGTGTTCGTGGGAAGCGTGAAGTCGCTCTTTCTGCCTGCCATCGGCTAACACCTCCTTCGTAAAATCCGTGTAAGCCTTAGACACGGTGCTGCTCGGCTCATAGGCGTATATGCTTTTCCCTTTAGATGAAACCTCGGCGGCTTTTACTGCAATGGGAATGGTCGTCCGGTATATCCTGATCCGACAACCGAAGTTCTCTCGCAGCGCTTCTACCGTACTTTTGGCAAGATTGGTTCTACCGTCTACAAGCGTGAGCAGAATACCATCGATTGTCAGGTTCCGATTGGTGTGCTTCTTCACCTTGGCAATCGTCGATAAAAGCTGCGTCATACCTTTTGCGGGGAGATACTGTGCCTGCACGGGAATAATTACGCTGTCTGCCGCAGTCAGAGCATTGAGCGTTATCATACCAAGGGACGGCATACAATCTATCAGTACATAGTCGTATCTGTCCTTCACTTGGCTGAGATAGTTTTTCATCACGCTCTCTCTGCTCATTGCAGTCACAAGGCTCATCTCCAACGCTGAAAGGTCAAGGTTTGACGGAACAAGGTCAACCTTTTCCTCGTGGCTGAGAATGCCGGCAAACGGGTCTTGCTGTTCTTCCCGCATTACCGCAGACAACTTATTGGAAAGAGTCTGCGGCAAACTGTCCGCATCCTGCCAACCGAGGCAGGTAGTAAGGTCGCCCTGCGGGTCAGCGTCCACGAGAAGCACCTTTTTGCCCTGCATAGCCAATCCTACGCCAAGGTTTACTGCCGTGGTGGTTTTCCCCACGCCGCCTTTTTGGTTGCATATCGCTATGGTTTTACAGTTTGGCATCTTTCGCTTTTCCTCCTTCTTTGTAGATTTCATAGCCGCCTGAAATCGACGGCTATGTATATGTCCGCAGTATTTGTTCTCAACGCCCCCTGCGGCGGCTTTTGCCTTACGGGAAACACTTGGGTCACGGTGTGCTGCTCCGTGTTCATAGGGATCTCACCTCTGCCGGGTTCTCCGCCAGCTCCGTAGAGAAGTATCATTATCATTCTGACTGTCATCGCCGTTCCGGTGGCAAACCGAATTTCAGATCAGGGGTTCTCGCTCTTGCTCCGAAAAGGAACAGTCACGGCGTACCTATCTTCGGGCTATCATCAGAACTAATGTCCCAAGTGCCTGTATATTCAATTTTCAAGGATCACGAAGAAGCTCCTGAATGAAGTCAGGAATTAACCCCTTCACTTACTCTGAATTAGGGGCGGCTTTTGGCAGGGTGTTTTTCAAAAAAAGTTGAAAAAATTTTTTCGTGACCCTCTGAAAACAAAAAAGCTGCCTTTCCGAAAGCGGAAAAGCGGCACAGGATTTAAGGCTATATAATATGAAAAAGGCTGCTTACCCCCAAGCGGGGAATAAGCAGCCCAAGCTATGTTTAAATGTAGACAACTTTGAGTTTCTTCTTTTTTGCACGGATTACCTTTACCAACACCTCATCAACGGCATCGGTATATTTCCCTTGCTGCATACGGAGGTTTTTGAAATCAATTAGGGACTCAATAATCTCTGACCGTTCCTGATTGGTCAGGTAGATATGATATTTCTGTTCTTTCATTGTCTGACACCTCCTGATGCTTTCATTATACTTATAGAGGTGCAGAAATTCAAAGATGCAATTACATTATAGATAGAAAACAATAAGGCTCCGACCTTTTGAGTCAGAGCCTTATTGCTCGCCTTTGCAAATGCCATCTTTCAGTGTTTTGAAATTATCGCCTTACCGGGCTGTGGCGTCCGCCGTCTCTCTTTTTGTTTGCAGGAACGCTTACAGGGACTCGTAGAGGGCCTTGCAGGCGCGGTACATCTCGTAGCAATCCAGCTTGGCCACCACCTCGAAGGGGGCGTGCATGCTCAGCACCGGCACGCCGGCATCCAGTGTGGCGATATTGCGGTTGGCCATGTACTGGGCCACCGTACCGCCGCCGCCGGCATCGATCTTGCCCATCTCGCAGATCTGCCAGCGGACACCGGCCTTATCCAGCACGCCGCGGACATAGCCCACGGTTTCGGCGTTGGCATCGGAGGAGCCGGACTTGCCCCTGGCCCCGGTGTACTTGCACAGGCCCACGCCGTGGTTGACGAAGGCGGCGTTGCGCTTTTCATACACATCGGCGAAGTTGGGATCGTAGGCGGCGGTGACGTCGGCGGACAGGCAGAAGGCGTTCTCATAGCAGACGCGCAGGGCCACGTTCTGGCTCTCGCACAGGTCGTTCATAAAGGTGTCGAAGGCGGCGGACTGCATGCCGGTGACGCCCATGGAGCCGATCTCCTCCTTGTCGGCCAGAACGCAGACGGCGGTCTTTTCCGGCGTCCCGATGTCCAGAATGGCCTGCAGAGCAGCGAAGCCGCAGACGCGGTCATCGTGGCCATAGGCGCCGATGAGGCTGCCGTCCAGGCCGATATCGGTGGCGTTGACGGCAGGCACCGTCTCCAGCTCGGCGGAGGCGAAGTCGGCCTCGGTGATGCCGTACTTGTCGTACAGGCGCTTGAGGACCTGCATCTTCACGCGGTCGCTGTCATCATCGTCGCCCAGAGGACGGCTGCCCAGCAGGATGTTCAGCGTCTCGCCGGGGATGGCCTCGCTCAGGGGCTTCTTGCTCTGCTCCGCGCCCAGATGGGGCAGCAGGTCGGTGATCACCAGCTTGGGCTCATCACCCTCGCCGATGCAGACATCCACCACGGAGCCGTCACGCAGGACCACGGTGCCCCGCAGCTCCAGAGGAATGGTGACCCACTGGTACTTGCGGACGCCGCCGTAGTAATGGGTCTTGAAGTAGGCCAGCTCGCTGTCCTCGTACAGGGGGGTGGGCTTCAGGTCCAGACGGGGAGAGTCGATGTGAGCGGCGGTGATCTGGGCGCCCTCCGCCAGGCTGCGGCGGCCGACGACGGCCAGCACCAGACCCTTGCCGCGGTTGCAGGAGTAGACCTTATCGCCGGCGGACAGGGACATGCCGCGCTTGTACTCCACGAAGCCATGCTTCTCCGCCAGAGCGATGGCGGCGCGGGCGCTGAGGCGCTCCGTCTTGCCGGCGTCCAGGAACGCCTTGTAGACGGGGCAGTATGCCTCCATCTTCTCCAGATCCGCCGCGCTCAGCACATCGTAGCCGTTGCGGTCATCCTTCAGCAGCTGCTTCTTCAGGGCCTTCAGTTCTTCACTCATGATCTGCTTCCTCCTCAAATATATGTTGTAATCTCTGATAGGCTATTTCTTCAAACACCTGCGGCGCGGCGGCGTCGTTCATCAGCACGTCCGTACAGCGGGCGCGGTAGAACTCGTCGGGCTTCTGGGCCTGCACCCGCAGGCGGGCATAGTCCTCCGAAATACCGTCGCGGGCCATGATCCGGCGAACCCGTGTCTCCGTGGGAGCCAGCACGGCCACCGTGCGGCGGCAGAGACGGGAGAGACCGCTCTCCACCAGATTGATGGCATCGATACCCACCATGGTGGCATCGCTTTCGTTGACGCGGCGCAGCAGCTCGCGGGGCAGGCGGTCGAAAATAATGGCGTTGAGCCGGTCCAGTGCAGCGGGATCGCTGAACACCGCAGCACCCAGCTTCTGGCGATCCAGCGCACCGTCAGGGGTGAACACGGGGCCGAAGGCGGCAGTGATGGCGGCGCGCAGGGGCGCATCGGTGCGCAGCAGCTGGTGATAGACGGCGTCGCAGTCCAGCACCAGTCCACCCAGACGCTCCAGCGCACGAAGGGCGCTGGTCTTACCCGCGCCGGTGGGGCCGGTGAAGCCGATGATCAACGGCGATACGTCCACCACATGGAAGCCCGCCGCCTTTTTCAGGCGATTGGCCACCGCCAGGCCCAGGCCGGATTCATCGGGACACTGGGCATATATCTCCGACACGCCCGTATCGTCGAAGGTACGCAGGGCGTCAAACACATGCTGGGCCTGGGACAGCTTATCGTCTGCGGCACCGAGACGGTGGACGATGTGGCCCGCGAACAGCGGGGCGTACTCATCGAAGCAGATGACGCCGGCGTGATCCGGCAGGTGGTCGCGTATGTAGGCGGCGCTGCGGCGGGCGGGGCCGGTGACCACCGTGACAGGGGCCTTCGGCGCGTAGTGGCGGTACTTCATGCCCGGGGCGCGCGGCTTTTCGCCGTCATTCATCTTCTGCGTCACGGCCTTGTCGACCGTCACCTCGCCCAGCGCATCGCGCAGGACGTGAACACCG
>ERZ779850.3692-NODE-3692-length-10519-cov-2.707282_pt1 | contig 10519 bp, 8 predicted proteins | sample MGYA00511249_ERZ779850 | MGnify/ENA primary metagenome ERZ779850 (study PRJEB29588, sample SAMEA2162475) | human gut metagenome | biome: human gut; feature: human-associated habitat; material: faeces | place: Denmark | collected 2008/2010 ...
GCAGGCGGTGCACCGGCAGAGTGGGTAAGAGAACAGATTCGCGAGACAAAAAAGCTGACTGACAAACCATTTGGTGTGAACATCATGCTGATGAATCCGGAAGCAGACAAGATTGCAAAGGTAATCCTGGAAGAGGACATCAAGGTAGTGACAACAGGTGCAGGAAGTCCGGAAAAATACATGGCAGACTGGAAAGCAGCCGGAGTGAAGGTCATTCCTGTCATTGCTTCTGTAGCACTTGCAAAACGTATGGAGCGCTGCGGCGCAGATGCAGTCGTTGCTGAAGGTACAGAGGCCGGAGGACATATCGGAGAGCTTACCACAATGGTACTGGTTCCGCAGGTTGTCGATGCAGTGAATATCCCGGTAATCGCAGCGGGTGGTATTGCAGACGGCAGAGGTATGGCAGCAGCATTTATGCTGGGAGCCAGAGGAATCCAGATGGGAACTATTTTTGCAGCATCTAAGGAATCTGTGATCCATGAAAATTATAAGAACAGTATTCTTAAAGCAAAAGACATCGACAGCCGTGTAACAGGCAGAAGTACGGGACATCCGATCCGTGTTCTTCGCAATGATATGGCACGCAAATATCTGGAAATGGAAAAAGAGGGCGCACCGTTTGAGGAACTGGAAAAGATGACTCTTGGCAGTCTCAGAAGAGCAGTTCAGGAGGGTGACGCTAAGAATGGCAGCCTGATGGCAGGACAGATCGCAGGTATGATCAAAGAGGAACGTTCCTGTGAGGATATTATTAAATCTACTGTATCCGATGCATGCAGACTGATGAATGGAGTAAGTGTAAATGAGTAAGATTGCTTTTATTTATCCGGGACAGGGTGCGCAGGCAGTTGGAATGGGAAAAGACTTTTATGAGAAAAGTCCTTTATCCAGGACAATATTTGACCAGGCATCTGAGGCAGTGAATCTCGACCTTAAGAAGCTTTGCTTTGAAGAAAATGATCTTCTGGATAAAACAGAATATACACAGGTTGCAATGGTGACTGCCTGTCTGGCAATGACAAGAGCGGTTGAATCCATGGGACTTCATGCGGATATGACAGCAGGTTTGAGTCTTGGTGAATACTGTGCGATTGCTGTGGCTGGCGGTATGTGTGACCTGGATGCAATCCGTACGGTACGCTCCAGAGGAATCTTTATGGAGCATGCAGCACCGGAAGGAAGCGGTGCAATGTCTGCAGTACTTGGTATGGATGCGGCAGTGATCGAAAATGTCTTAAATGGCAGAGAGGGCGTTTCTATTGCAAACTACAACTGCCCGGGACAGATCGTTATTACTGGTGAGGCAGCTGCGGTTGCTGAGGCAGGAACTGCTTTAAAAGAAGCAGGAGCAAGAAGAGTACTTCCGCTTAAAGTGAGCGGACCATTCCATTCACCGATGATGAGACCTGCAGGAGAAGAGCTGGCAAAGGTTTTTGCCAGAGTCAGCATGAATCCTCTGAAGATCCCATATGTGGCGAACATTAATGCAGAAGTGATCACAGACTGTGGAAGAATCGAAGGGCTTCTGGTGGAACAGGTCAGTGGATCTGTCCGTTGGCAGCAGAGTGTGGAAACCATGATCCGTGAAGGGGTGGACACCTTCGTTGAGATCGGACCTGGCAAAACCCTGACAGGTTTCCTTCGTAAGATTGATAAAAATGTAAAAGCTTATCACATTGGCAGCTGGGAAGAAGCAGTTCAGGTGTGTGAGGAATTGAAATAAAATTTGATAAGACCGGATAAAGGTACATCTGGTCACAGCAGATGCCGAGAGGAGAGAAATAAGTGGCAGAGCAGAGTAAGAAGAAAGTTGCTGTTGTAACAGGTGCTTCCAGAGGAATCGGAAGAGCCATTGCCCTGGAGCTTGCTTCCAGAGGTGCAGCAGTTGTAATCAATTATAACGGTTCTGAGGAACGGGCACGAGAAGTGCAGAAAGAGATTGAGGAAAAAGGCGGCGAGGCTGAGATCAGACAGTGGAATGTTGCGGATTATAAAGCCTGTGAAAGTGCCGTAAAGGACATTGTAAAAACTCATGGAAGCATTGATATTCTGGTAAACAATGCCGGAATCACAAAAGACGGACTTCTGATGGGAATGTCAGAAGAAGACTTTGATCAGGTGATCGATGTCAACCTCAAAGGAACTTTCAATATGATGCGCTTTGTTTCCAGACAGATGCTCCGTCAGCGCAGTGGACGCATCATCAGCATGGCATCTGTAGTTGGAATTGCAGGAAATGCAGGACAGGCAAACTATGCAGCGTCCAAAGCAGGAATCATTGGTATGACCAAAAGTGCAGCAAGGGAACTTGCATCCCGCGGTGTTACGGTCAATGCAGTTGCACCGGGATTTATTGAGACAGAGATGACAGCAGTATTATCTGAAGAAGTAAAAAAAGCATCTGCTGCGCAGATTCCGCTGGGACATTTCGGCAGACCGGAAGACATTGCAAAAGCAGTAGCTTTTCTGGCATCTGACGATGCAGCATACATTACCGGACAGGTAATTCAGGTTGATGGAGGAATGGTCATATGAGTAAGAGAAGAGTAGTTGTAACCGGACTTGGCGCCGTTACTCCTATTGGAAATAATGTTGAGGATTTCTGGGCAGGAATCCGTGAAGGAAAAGTCGGCATCGGACCGATCACAAAATTTGATACAACAGATTACAAGGTAAAGATCGCAGCAGAAGTTAAGGATTTTAATGCAAAAGATCATATGGATCCGAGAGCCGCAAGACGTATGGATCCGTTCTGCCAGTATGCAGTGACAGCAGCAAAAGAAGCTTTTGAGGATGCTGGCCTTGATATGGAAAAAGAGGATTCTTTCCGTGTGGGTGTTATTGTTGGTTCTGGTATCGGAAGTCTTCCGCAGGTAGAAAACAACTATGAAAAGATCCTCACCAAGGGACCTGGAAAAGTAAATCCACTGATGGTCCCGATGATGATCTCTAACATGGCTGCAGGAAATATTTCTATTCAGCTGGGACTCCGCGGCAAATGTACAGATGTTGTGACAGCCTGTGCATCCGGAACACACAGCATTGGTGATGCATTCCGTGCAATTCAGTATGGGGATGCGGAAATCATGCTGGCAGGTGGAACCGAGAGTTGTATCTGTCCGACAGGAGTGGCTGGCTTTACCGCACTTACTGCACTGACCAAGACCGAAGATGTCGCAAGAGCATCTATTCCATTTGACAAAGACAGAAGTGGTTTTGTACTTGGAGAAGGTGCCGGAATCGTAGTTCTTGAAGAACTGGAGCATGCGAAGGCAAGAGGAGCAAGAATCTATGCCGAGCTGGTTGGCTACGGTGCAACAGCGGATGCTTTCCACATCACTTCTCCTGCAGAGGACGGAGCCGGAGCTGCCAGAGCGATGGAACTTGCAATGGAAGAAGCCGGTGTTCAGCCATCAGAGGTAGAATACATCAACGCGCATGGAACGAGTACGCATCACAATGACCTGTTTGAGACAAGAGCGATCCACAAAGCATTTGGAGATGCGGCAAAAAATCTGGTTGTAAATTCTACAAAATCCATGATCGGACATCTTCTTGGTGCAGCCGGTGGAGTGGAATTTGTGACCTGCGTTAAATCTCTGGAAGAGGGATTTATCCACCAGACAGTTGGAACAACAGATCCGGACGAAGAGTGTGATCTGAACTATGCGATCGGTGCTCCGGTAGAAAAAGAGATCCATTATGCAATGAGCAATTCTCTTGGCTTTGGCGGACACAATGCGACACTTCTTGTAAAGAAATATGAGGGTTGATAATTATGGAATTTGAAAATCTTCTTACATTAATAAAGACAGTATCAGATTCTGATCTGACAGACTTTGCTTATGAAGAAAATGGAACCAGCATTCATCTGAAGAAGAAAAAAGAAACTGTAATGGTTACGGGAAATTCTTCTAATGTACCGATTATGGGACTTCAAACAGCGCAGCCGTTGGGACAGATCACGGAATCAGAAGCAAAGATGGAGAAAGATATTGCAGATGGTGAACCAGAGGGTATGCTTATAAAATCTCCTCTTGTGGGAACTTTTTATGCAGCACCTGCCGAGGATGCAGATCCGTTTGTTTCTGTTGGAGATCAGGTCAAAAAAGGTCAGACGCTTGCCATCGTGGAAGCAATGAAACTGATGAACGAGATTGAAAGTGATTTTGACGGTAAAGTTGCGGAAATTTATGTGGAAAACGGACAGGCAGTAGAGTATGGACAGCCGTTGTTCCGGATTGCATAAATTCAGGGTATAAACCTGAAAAAATGTGGATCATTCGAATGTACAGAGAAATTAATGTGGATAAACGAAGTTTCCATTGTAGGAGTATAGATTATGAATAAATTAGGAGTAAAAGAAATTGAACAGATTCTTCCTCACAGACATCCATTTCTTCTTGTGGATTATATCGAGGATTATGAGCCGGGCAAATTTGCCGTCGGTTATAAATGCGTGACTTTCCGTGAGGACTTTTTTAAAGGACATTTCCCACAGGAACCGGTAATGCCGGGTGTCCTGATGGTGGAAGCTCTTGCGCAGACAGGCGCTGTGGCAATCTTAAGCCTGGAAGAAAACAAAGGCAAGATTGCATACTTTGGCGGGATCAAGAACTGCAGATTCCGTGGAAAAGTTGTTCCGGGGGATAAACTTCGTCTGGAAACAACGATCATCAAATGCAAAGGACCGGTTGGTGTCGGTCATGCAGTTGCAAGTGTTGACGGCAAAGTGGTAGTTGATGCAGAACTGACTTTTATGATTGGATAGGTGACACACTATGATTAAAAAAGTGCTGATTGCGAATCGAGGGGAGATTGCAGTACGGATCATCCGCGCATGCAGAGAAATGGGAATAGAAACGGTTGCTGTTTATTCAGAGGCAGACAGAGATGCACTTCATACTCAGCTTGCGGATGAGGCAGTCTGCATCGGACCGGCACCGTCATCCGAGAGCTATCTCAGCATGGAAAATATCATCAGTGCAACGATCGTTACAGGTGCGGATGCAATTCATCCGGGATTTGGTTTCCTTTCCGAAAACAGTCGTTTTGCGGAACTCTGTGAACAGTGCAATATTACATTTATCGGGCCGCCGTCAACTGTGATCGCAAGTCTTGGAAACAAGCAGGCGGCAAAAAATACAATGGCAAATGCAGGGGTTCCGATCATTCCTGGTGGCAAAAATCCAATCTATACAGTAGAAGAGGGAATGAAGGAAGCCGAAACGATCGGTTATCCGGTCATCATCAAAGCTGCTCTTGGTGGAGGCGGCAAGGGAATGCGAGTTGCTGATACACCGGCAGATTTTGAAGAAAGTTTCCGTACCGCACAGAAAGAAACGCAGATGGCTTTTGGCGATTCTACGATGTACGTGGAGCATTTTGTACGTCATCCAAGACATATTGAATTTCAGATCATGGCAGATAAATTCGGTAATGTAATTCACCTGGGGGAACGTGATTGTTCCATTCAGAGAAATCATCAGAAGATGATCGAGGAATCCCCATGTGAGGTGATCTCCGATGAACTTCGTGCCAGAATGGGAGAGGCAGCGGTGAAAGCGGCAAAAGCAGCCGGGTATGAAAATGCCGGAACGATTGAATTCCTTCTTGATAAAGAAGGCAGATTTTATTTTATGGAAATGAATACCCGAATTCAGGTGGAGCATCCGGTTACGGAGTGGGTGACAGGTGTGGATCTTGTCAAAGAGCAGATCCGCATTGCATCCGGGCTTCCACTATCCTGTAAGCAGGAAGATATTCAGCTGACAGGGCATGCGATTGAATGCCGGATCAACGCAGAAAATCCATCCAAAGGTTTTCGTCCGTCACCAGGAACGATCACGGACATGTATTTTCCAGGAGGAAAAGGAATCCGTATTGATTCCGCTGTGTACAGTGGATATACGATCCCACCGTATTATGATTCCATGATCGCGAAGGTGATCGTGTGGGCGAAGAACCGTACCGAAGCAATCCGTAAGATGCAGAGTGCGCTTGGTGAAGTGATCATAGAGGGAATCGATACCAATGTAGACTATCAGTATGAAATCCTGGATCATCCGGATTTTCAGTCAGGAAATACAGATGTAGAATTCATCGAAAGAATGGAAGCAGATAAATAAAGTGTTACTGTAAACGGAGTGAACAGTAACGTATAGTTTTGGTATTAACAGGAGTGAACGATCATGAAGTTGGATAACATGTTCAAAAAGACAAGAATTGTTTCCAGAATACAGAGCCATAGTGCGGTCCGTGCTTCCAGGCCGGAGGTACCGGAAGGACTTCTTCGTAAATGTAACAAGTGCGGAGCTGCCATCATCGCAGAGGATGTAAAACAGGGATATTATATCTGTCCGAAATGCGGAGGATATTTCCGTGTACATGCATATCGCAGAATCCAGATGGTGATCGATGAGGGAACTTTTGAGGAATGGAATCAGGATCTGATCGGTGGAAATCCTGTAAATTACAAAGGGTATCCGGAAAAAGTACAGGCACTTCAGGAGAAGACCGGGCTCAAAGAGGCTGTTGTCACAGGCAAAGGCAAAATAAATGGCAGAGATACTGTGATCGCAGTCTGCGATGGAAGATTCCTGATGGCAAGCATGGGCTGGGCAGTTGGCGAAAAAATCACCAGAGCAGTAGAACGTGCAACGGAGGAAAAACTTCCCGTTATCATTTTTGCCTGTTCCGGTGGTGCCAGAATGCAGGAAGGGATCACATCTCTGATGCAGATGGCAAAAACTTCCGCGGCGCTGGAACGTCACAGCAAGGCCGGACTGCTTTATGTAAGTGTTTTGACAGAACCTACGACAGGTGGTGTGACGGCAAGTTTTGCGATGCTGGGGGATATCATTCTGGCGGAACCAGGTGCACTGATCGGTTTCGCAGGTCCGCGTGTCATTGAGCAGACTCTTCGTCAGAAACTGCCGAAAGGATTTCAGAGAGCAGAATTTCTGGTTGAGCATGGTTTTGTAGATGATATTGTAAGGCGTGAGAATCTGAAGGAAACACTTGGTAAGATCTTGGAGATACATGCGGTATCCTGGAAAACAGAAAACAGGATCAGAACGGATGCAGCTGAATTACATCACGCGGATCATCCGGGATCAGATTCTGAAAATCTGACAAATGACAAGCGTGATTCGGATAGAGGAGATTCTAATCCAGCTGGCATCAACCCTTACCTCACAGCCTGGGACCGTGTACAGATCTCACGCAAGATTGACCGTCCATCCGGCAGTGATTATATAGAAGCACTTTTTACGGATTTTATGGAATTTCATGGAGACCGAAATTACGGAGATGATAAGGCAATCATTGGTGGAATCGCAAAATTTCATGGAAAACCGGTCACTGTTATCGTGCAGGAAAAAGGAACCAACACCAAAGAAAACATTGCACACAATTTCGGCATGCCGATGCCGGAAGGATATCGCAAGGCGCTGCGCCTGATGAAGCAGGCAGAAAAGTTTCAGCGTCCGGTAATCTGTTTTGTGGATACGCCGGGAGCTTTCTGTGGTATCGAGGCAGAGGAACGAGGACAGGGCGAGGCTATTGCCCGTAATCTCTGGGAGCTTGCCGGACTGAAAACACCGGTTCTGTCTATTGTGACAGGAGAAGGTGGAAGCGGTGGGGCACTTGCCCTGGCAGCAGGTGATCAGGTATGGATGTTGGAGAATTCCATATATTCTATTCTTTCACCGGAAGGATTTGCAAGTATTCTCTGGAAGGACAGTACTAAGGCAAAAGAAGCTGCCGCGGTCATGAAACTGACAGCATCGGATCTGTATGAGAAAGGAATCATTGAGCAGGTGATTCCTGAACCGGAGAATCTGACACCGGAAAGTATGTGGCAGGTGGCTGAACGCCTGAACGATAAAATCTGTACTTTCCTTCAAAAATATACATCTCTTTCCGAGGAAGAGCTTCTCGAAACAAGATACGCCCGTTTTTGTAAGTTCTGAATTGAAATATCACGCGACTCACTTCTTTCACTTTTCCTACATTATATAGAAAAAGGCGCGCAGGAAAAGAAAAATATCTGGGACAGAAAAGGAAAAGTGTGGAAAAACCGAACACTTTTCTTTTTTTGTCTATACAAAAGGACAGAAACTGGAATTATAATATATAAAAAGAAGAAAAATCGGAGGAGACACGAATGAAAGAAGTAAAATCGCCAAAGAAGCCGTTACTTTATTATTATGGAATCGTGCTTCTGATCATAATTGTTTTTAATGTGCTTGTAACCCCGATGCTCACAAAAACAATGGTCAAAGAAGTCGATTATGGAACTTTTATGTCGAAGATCGAAGATAAAAAGATTGATGATGTCCAGATTGAGGATAATCAGATCCTTTTTACAGATAAAGATGATAAAAATACCATCTATAAAACAGGTGTGATGGAAGACCCGACTTTGACAGAACGTCTTTACAAGGCTGGTGCAAAATTCTCAAAAGAGATCGATCAGCAACTGTCACCGGTAGCAAGCTTTCTGCTGACAGGAGTACTTCCTCTGATCATCTTTATCGCCCTGGGACAGTACTTAAGCCGCAAAATGATGAATCAGATGGGCGGCAAGAATTCCATGGCATTTGGAATGGGAAAAAGCAATGCCAAAGTTTATGTACCATCAACCGAAGGTATCCGCTTCAGTGATGTAGCCGGTGAAGAAGAAGCAAAAGAAAATCTGCAGGAAATCGTTGATTATCTGCATAATCCGGAGAAATACACCAGGGTGGGAGCTTCCATGCCGAAAGGTGTTCTGCTTGTCGGCCCTCCAGGTACCGGTAAAACCATGCTGGCAAAAGCAGTAGCCGGAGAATCCAATGTACCGTTCTTCTCGATGTCCGGTTCTGAATTTGTGGAAATGTTTGTTGGTATGGGCGCATCCAAAGTTCGTGATCTCTTTAAACAGGCAAAGGAAAAAGCACCTTGTATCGTATTCATTGATGAGATCGATGCTATCGGTAAGAAACGAGACGGACAGATGGCAGGTGGAAACGATGAACGTGAGCAGACCCTGAACCAGCTGCTTACGGAGATGGATGGTTTTGAGGGAAATAACGGTGTCATTATTCTGGCAGCAACCAACCGTCCGGAATCTCTTGACCCGGCACTGACCCGTCCGGGCCGTTTTGACCGCCGTGTACCTGTAGAACTTCCGGATCTTGAAGGTCGTGAAGCAATCCTTAAAGTACATGCAAAAAAAGTTCAGCTTTCTGACGATGTGGATTTCCATACGATCGCAAGAATGGCATCCGGAGCTTCTGGCGCAGAGCTTGCCAATATTGTAAATGAGGCAGCTCTTCGTGCTGTTCGTGATAATCGTGAAGTGGTCACAGAAGCAGATCTGGAAGAAAGCATTGAAGTCGTTATTGCAGGATATCAGAAGAAAAATGCGGTACTTTCAGATCAGGAGAAAAAGGTAGTTGCATATCATGAGATCGGACATGCTCTTGTAGCAGCAATGCAGACACATTCTGCACCGGTTCAGAAGATTACGATCATTCCAAGAACTTCCGGCGCGCTTGGTTATACCATGCAGGTAGAGCAGGGAGACAAATATCTTCTGACAAAGCAGGAACTGGAGAATAAGATTGCAACATTTACCGGTGGCCGTGCTGCGGAGGAAGTGGTATTTGGTGAGATAACGACCGGTGCATCCAATGACATTGAACAGGCAACCAAGATTGCCCGGGCCATGATCACCCGCTATGGTATGAGTGATGACTTTGATATGGTGGCTATGGAAACCGTGACAAATCAGTATCTTGGCGGTGACGCATCCCTGGCATGCTCTGCGGATACGCAGAATGAGATTGACCGTAAGGTTGTGGAACTGGTTAAGAGAGAGCATGAGAAAGCGAAAAAAATTCTTCTTGATAACCGTCAGAAACTGGATGAGTTATCCAATTATCTCTATGAAAAAGAGACGATCACAGGAGATGAATTTATGGCAATCCTGAATGGCGAGGCAAAAAAAGAGACAAATACAGAAACGAAAATAGAATCAGGAGCTGAGAAGAAGGAGGCGGATGCAGATGAACAGACGATCTGATATTGGATGGTTTGAATTAATCGTGGGTATCATTCTGATCATATTTGGTGTTGTGATCATGCGTCAGCCGGTAGGGGTACTTACCTGGATCGTGATTCTGTGTGGTGTGCTTGCAATCTTAAGCGGAATTGGGGATATTGTTCTGTATGTCAAAATGGAACACTTTACCGGGTTTGGACCGATCGTTTCACTTGTCACAGGAATCCTGAGTGTGATGGCCGGATTTATGCTCACGGCACATCCGGAAGCAGGAAACTGGGCGCTTGCAATGATTCTTCCAATCTGGATTATTGCGCATTGTATTTCCAGACTTTCTCATCTGCAGTATATGAAGATGCATTACGGAATGACTTATTATACGATTTCACTGATTCTGAATATCCTTGGTCTGTTCGTTGGAATCCTTCTGATCTTCCGGCCGATGATCACGATCCTTTCCATGGGTGT
>ERZ779850.3695-NODE-3695-length-10507-cov-8.799847_pt1 | contig 10507 bp, 8 predicted proteins | sample MGYA00511249_ERZ779850 | MGnify/ENA primary metagenome ERZ779850 (study PRJEB29588, sample SAMEA2162475) | human gut metagenome | biome: human gut; feature: human-associated habitat; material: faeces | place: Denmark | collected 2008/2010 ...
CGGGCACCCAGTGGGGCAACAAGAAATACATGAACATGAAGCACTTGGAGGCGGCTCTGGACGACGCCTCTATTGCCGGCTGACTTCACTCAGCCGGAGCCTGCAAATAAATTTGCGCATAAATCTTGACGGGACCTCCAGCGTGCGCTGAGACTTTTCATTGGCAGCCTGATTAAAGTTGCGGGCATTTGTTTCTCCCAATAGAACGATTTGAAGGGCATCAATTACCGTGGATTTTCCCGCACCGTTTTTTCCAGTCAGGAAATTAATATCACCTACCTCGATGATCTCTTTGCTGAAATACAGCCAATTAATCAGCAGGATCTTCTTCAGTTTCTTCATCGGTATCGCCCTCCTTCCGTAGCACAGACACAACATCGTTCAGCTTTTCACTGGAGACCGCAGCCAACACAGTCGGCAATATTGCAAATTTACAACTGCTCTGATTGAACTTTCCCTCAATCCGCTGAATAATCGAGTGATTTTCCAGCAATGTCAACGCACGCTTCACTTCGTCCATATTGGGCTTTGCTGGAAGGATTGCGTAATCCGTGACGACCTTTTCTAAAACATCACGCACGGTACAAACGGCATCCTGCTCCAGACCGAGTTGCTCCTGATTTTCTTCATAAATCATGCGTAGGGCAAGGAGAATGGCCGTTTCTTTTTTGTTCAGGTTGCAGCGGTTCGCTTCGTCCGTATTGATCACATAGAAATAGCCGTTTAAATCATCTTTGCGCAGATCCCAATCCAGCAGACTAAGATATTCTTGCACCGCTTCATAATGCAGAGATAAAAACGTATAATCCGGGTTATTCACCCTTCCTTTGCCCGGCCGAAACAGTGTTCGCACAATATAAGTCCGGCTAAGAAGCTGGTTGCAAACGGACTTGAACTGTTCTAATTCCTTGGAGGTCGCACTACGAATGAAGTCAAAATCCATTTTTCTTCTCCTTCCGTCGAATCTGCATCTGGGGGATGGAATAGCCATTCTCATGAAATGAGCCGCCCAGCTCTTTGATCTGATGGCCTGCGGCAGAATCTCCGCTGGTCAATACAGCCAGCAAACTCATAATGTAAGATTTATCATCCTTAATGTTTAAATCTTTGGAGTAGCAAACATCTGCGTCCCCCAACCATCCCTGCACATAGGCGACAATAGCCGCACGGCCATATTCGGAACGCAATAGTTGTGCAGCCTGCGCGGCTGCGTCTGCATCGGAAGCGGTTTCCTGAATAAGAACCGCGGCAGCTTTTGTCCGTTTTCCGGGGCGCTTCCGATACCACAAGCTTTTTTCAGAAAGGAATGACTGCTCATAAAGCTGAAATACCGGTTGTATCTGGTCTACTAAATCACCGGCGCGCCGATTGCGAGACAATGCCGTGAGCAGTACATTCAAGTTTCCCCGAACATTTTGATCGCGATTTGTCAGGTTTTCTACCTTTTGCGTTGCTGCTCTCGTATAGCGGCGAACCTGCGCATCTATTTCATCGAGATAGTCATGCTCTATATTGTCATATCGCTCGTCGATCCAGAAAATCTTTCGCAGCAGATCGGAACGGCAGTTTTCCACTGTATCTCCTCGTTTATCCTGCAAAGTTGCGTTCGCCATGGCAAGCAGCAGAGCATCATCCTCAGCCCAGCTTCTCAAAACAGATTGAATTGGAACGCGATACTTTGGGACGGAGTCCTTAATTTTCAACGGTCGTATGTATGCCTCAACTACTTTCTGTCCAAACTCGTTGAAGTGAGAGGCCAATACCTGATTGACGTCCTGCATATCTATCTGCATCTGAAAATAATGCTTCACATTGTGATAGACCATTTGCAACAAATTTATGAGAGCACTGGTGTTATCATAGGCACTGTAAATTGCGGCCATCTTATCGTAAACGCTTTCGCTCTCATCAGCGACCTTCAGAGCAGAGTAGGTGCCAAACACATAGGAAAATCCGCGGGCAGGACGATCATCCCGGAGCTGGTGAAACAGCTCCAACAGCCGGCTGCTGTAACTTGGGACGGTAATATACTCCTCAAAATCGTCACCCCGTTCCTTTTCAAACCAGCCTTTACCGCAGAGCTTCCGAATCAAAAAGCGTGCACGGCCGGAGATATCCCGCAGCTCCTCCTCGTCAATATCTTCTCCTTCAAATGTGGCATCCGCCAGCTGCTGCTCCAATCTGCTGCGGAGCATAGAATACAGCGTGTCCTCGCGTATTTTTAGGTTTTCACGGTATGCGGTGTACAGCACATCCAGAGCATCTGCGTATAGTGTGCGGTTGGGCGAGGCCAAAGGTGAAAAAAGCTCACCAGGAACCGCTTCAAAAAACTTCATGAACCTTCCTCCTACAGGAGACGACAATTATGATTGGACGATTAATTTGGAATCAGGATAGGCCAGATATCGTATTCGATACGGGGACACTATATGGCGGGCTTCACTGTGGAGACTGCTTTGCATGTTGGCTGGATGGGCGCTGGCTCGATGTTCGCCTGGAATATATGAATGATTGGGTTCTGATCCACAACGGTCTTTTTGTTCCAGTTCGCTATGGCGTTTCTGTGCGAATTTAATCAGCCCACTACCAACTTATTCGTCTTCTTCAAGAACTTCGCCGGGATCGGGCGGTCCAGCTGCCAGGTGATATTCATCGGCCTGCTGCCCTCGTGCTTCACGTAGTTCGCCGTGCCCAGATAGGTGTACGCCTCCGCACCGCCGGTCATACGGTCCGCCTTAAACTCACGGACAAACAGCAGTACCTTACTGCCGCGATCTTCGTGGTGAATATAGCGCTGACCAGTGGGCGAATTTTCCGCCGTGGTGCTCTGGCTCTGCCAATGAAATAAGCTCTCACTGATGGAATAGTCGTTGTACATGGTGGTTGGCGAATAGTCCTTATCCGCCTTGTTCAGCGTCACAAAGAATACGTCGATGCTTTTCTCCGGCAGCCACTTCACGCCCTCACGAACGGTGGACGGCTTCATAAAGTCCAGCGCCACCAAGAGCTGGTCGCGGGTATAGGTGCAGTGCAGATCCAACGGGCAGTCGAAGCCCAGCTCCACCGGCTCGTCGATAAAGTCGATCTGCTCGAAGCGATAGCGCAGCAGCTCCAAGAGTTCACCGAGCAGAACTGTGCTGTCAGACAGGGCATAGAGGTTACTAAGCACCTCTTCGTCGTCCCAGTCCTCCACCACCTTGCCCCAGACGGTGACATAGAACATCTGCATCATCCGCTTTTCCGCATCCGGAAGCGCTGCAAAATCAAGGTTGTCCAAACGCGGAAGAACATCCAACAGAAACGAAATCCAGCGGCGGGAATCAGCCACAGCAAGCTTTGCAAACGCTTTGGTCAGGATGTCCTCCAGCGGCTCCGAAAAGTCCTCGATGGCATTCGCTCTGGCGCAAATGCGAGAGAAGGAGGAAAACTTGTAGATCGCCCGCGGATCGAGATGGTAGTAATCCAAGAAGTTTTTGAGCGTCAGCTCCAGCCCACTGTCCTCCGCAAAGGAGGCTGCACGAGCCACCAACCCAGCCGTATTGCCATAAGAGGCACGGATATTCTCCAAAATGTATTTGGCCGCCTTCTTCTCCAGCTGGATATAGCAACCCTTGGGAACGGACACAAAACCGTCCTTGATCTCCCGGCTCACGCTGCGGGTGGTATTCGACAGCAGCGCCGCAAACTTATCTTCAAAATTGTATTTTCGATTTGCCTGGCCGATGAAGTCCAGCACGGTCAGGCATTCCTTGTCCTCAGATAGACGCAGGCCACGTCCCAGCTGCTGCAAGAAAATCGTCAACGACTCCGTGGGTCGCAGAAAAAGGACGGTATTGACTTCCGGAATATCCACGCCCTCGTTGTAGATGTCCACGACGAAGATGAACCGCACCTCGCCGGACACCAAGCGCCGCTTGGCCGCCGCTCTTTCCTCGTCCGAAGATTGCCCGGTGAGGCACATGGACGGGATGATGTGGTCGTTGAAATAACGGCACATAAATTCCGCGTGATCTACCGTCACACAGAAGCCGAGGCCCTTCACCTCGTCAATGTCCGTCACATATTTCAGCAGTGCCGTCACCACATGGTCGGCACGGCGGTTGGCAACCGCCCCACTGAACGTATAGATATGCTCCAGCTCGCTCTTTTGGTAGCCACCGGCAGACCATTTGAGCGCATCAAGATCCACCGTATCGGTAACGCCAAAATATTGGAACGGGCACAGGAGCTTTCGGTCAATGGCTTCCGGCAGACGGATCTCAGCTGCAATGCGATTATGGAAGTAGGGCAGGATACTCTTGCCGTCCATACGCTCCGGAGTAGCGGTCAAGCCCAGCAGGATGCGGGGCTTGTAGTAGGACAATAGCTTCTGATAAGTCGGTGCAGCGGCATGGTGGAATTCATCCACGATGATGTAGTCATAAAAATCGGGACTCGTCTTTTCCGTGAAGCTCTGCGAGTTGAAGGTCTGGATGGACAAAAACAGATTGTCGATGCTCTCCGGCTTATAGTTGCCCACAAACAGCTCACCAAAGTTTGCGTTCTTGAGCACGGCGCGGAAGGTGTACAAGCTCTGCTTGAGGATTTCCTCCCGGTGCGCCACAAAGAGCAGGCGGCAGGGTCGATCCGGATTCTGCTTGCGGAAGCGCTTGTAATCCAGCGCAGAGATGACCGTCTTGCCGGTACCGGTGGCCGCCACCACCAGATTGCGCGTATAGCCACGGACAGTGCGCTCTGCCTCCAGCTTGTCCAAAATCTCCTGCTGGTAGGAATAGGGGTTGATGTCCATGGTGTAGACGTCAGCATTGTTGGTGTCGAAATATTTTTCCGCCTTCAATGCCCGTGCCAAGCGCTCTTTCTGATCCTCTGCGTAGTATTCAAATTCGCGGTCATTCCAGTAATACTCAAAGGTAGCGGCGATCTTGTCGATGGTTTCGGGTAGGTCGCGCCGCGTTACTTTTGTGTTCCATTCAAGGCCGCTGGTCAATGCGGCATTGGACAAGTTGGACGAGCCCACATAAGCCGTCGTGAAGCCGGTTTCGCGGTAAAAGATATATGCCTTGGCGTGGAGCCGGGTCGCCTTGGTGTTGTAGCTGACCTTGATGTGCGTATTGGGCAGCTTTCGAAGCTCCTCAATGGCTTTCACGTCGGTAGCGCCCATGTAAGAGGTGGTGATGATGCGGAGCTCGCCGCCGCTGTGCGTAAACTCCCGCAGCTCGTCCATGATAAGCCGCAGACCGCTCCATTTGATGAAGGACACCAGCATGTCAATTCTGTCAGCAGAGACAATCTCTTTTTTGAGCTCTGTAAACATCTGCGGCTCATGCACAGCCCCGGTGAAAAGTGAACTTTGTGCGATAGAGGTTTCCGGCCGCTCTATATCCGCCGCGGTTTTTCCTACAGCCAGCCTCGGATCGGCTTCCCGCAAAAGCGCAAGAAGCTGCTCTGCCCGCCGGTCAACGCCAAGCGCGGCAAAGTCAGCTTCTTTCGTTGTACTTTGAATGAGGTCAACGATCTGGTTGGTCAGCCCGATCTGGGCAGAAATATCCCCGCCGTTGTCCAGCACGTTATCCAAGCCCTTTTGAACTACATCTGCCAGATACTGTGCCAGCACCTTGGAGGCTTCCGCCTTGTCAATGGGCGCAACAGACTTGCGGGCCTCCGGAATCTCCGCAAGCTCGCCCGTCAAGGCATTGTTGATGACTTGTTCGTAAAGACCGGGGTGTAACATCAGTGTCCCCTCCGTTGCACTACAACTTTTTGAAAAAGAATATTTTTAGATCATACGCACTTGTCCCGTTTTAAGTGCATCATTTGTCGGCGCACTACCTACATTAACTAACATTGCGCTTAGGGGTCCAACTTTCAATTATGTCACTGTTAAACAGGTAATAATGTACCCTTTCATTGTATTCCAAGTCTCTTGCAGCAGCAGGGCATCTACCGGTTGTTCGTTATGTATGTATTGATTAAGCGTGTCTATAAGCTTTCTTTGAGTTACGGTATCTCTCCAAGTTCGAATGGTTTTGCTATGTAATTGCTTATTTGTTTTGCACTGATCTCCAAAATAATTCAACGCACTGACAACGGAAGTCTCCAACGCTTTTTCGTTGAATTGGACTTTAGTTTGCCGTCGAGACAAATACTTAGTAGCGCTTTCCAGCAACGCTCTAAAAAGATATGCGATAGCATGTCTATGAACTTGAAGATCTAATTTATACAGTTCAAACACCAAATCATGTATTTTATTACTTAAATCATCTTGGTCAACAAGGGCATCAATAATCTGTCCTTCAACTTTTGTAAAAACAAGGCTTTTTTGAGTTAGCTTTTTGGGAGAATAAGTTCCAGAAGGTTCATATGCACTCGAATCAGAAGCGGCCTGAGTTTTGGTTGCTGTTGTGCTATTTCCTGAAGTATCACCTGCTGGAGTATTACCCGTGTTGTCTTTTGTTCCCTTTTCGCCTTGTTTAGCATCATCGTTTGTATTTGCGCCGTCGTTTGAATGCGGTGTAGGCTCAGCATCAGCCTCAGTTTGATGTTCTTGGCTTTTATATTTTGGGTTTTTGTCAGCGACGTCTATATTGAGAATCATAAACATGACAACGCCTTTTAGCAAATACATAACCTTGCTAAAAGTCAAGTCCTGTATGAAATCTGCACGCTCGTTAGATATGCGCAAAGTTTCCTCATTCTCATCAAATTCAGGAAAATTAACATATCCAAATACGTTGTGAGGTTTTAAACGCGTCACTTTTTTGCGCTGAGAGTAGTCTGCTAAACCGAGCCAATCATTCTCCTCTGCGAGATAGTTGTATAATGCAAACTCATTTACATAGACATTGACTCCAGCACCGTATGTTTTCAACTGGGCACCTGCCAAACTTTTCTCATATACAAGGATCTGCCCTTCGAATGTCGGAACAGAACTGAAATCACTAAGGAATAAGTCGTTGGTCCGTGTCGGTATAGTCTCTTTGATACCATACTTCTCAAGCATAATTTTCTGTAAATCAGCTAACGCAAAATCCGTGAGAGTAATTTCATCGCTTGTAATTTGTTTATTGGGGGAATTACAACAAAAACGAAGAACATTAGTCTTTTTGGAGTAACCAAAAGTTACGTCATAAAGCATTGGTGGGAAGTCACATGTAAAATTAATATTATGCCGAGAATCTACTTGTTCATTAATTATGTGCAACTGCATTTGAGGGAACGGGACATCTCCTCCTTTGTAAAGGCTTGTGCAAATGTGACGTAATTTGCGAACTTCTGCTTCAGAAGACAAAAAAGAAATGATTTCTTTGCTTACATCCCTTAAAATAACTTTTGTGTATTCTTTTGGGGAATTTTGTTTTAACGTTAAACTTTCTATCACACCGGTCTTTTTGTCAAAAGTTATTTTATGTATGCTGTGGTCTGATGGAGAGGTAAATATTTCTGCTTTATCACAAAGCAAAAAAACTGAAAGCAAACCCAATCCTTTGCTTCCGGTCAGAAACATACCTCGTTCATTAGTCAAGTTTTTGCCTTTCTTTTTCGCGGAAATGCCAGGTCGAGAAAGATTTTGAATTTCTTCAAAAGTAAAACCTTTATAATCATTTTCGACAGTTATGCTTCTGGAGTCAAAGTCGTAATAAATGTCTATATTCTCCGCCGAGGCATCGACAGCATTTTTTAGCAATTCTGAAATTACAATGAGGGGGCTGCCAACGGTTCCCATTATTTGGGCAATTTGAGCCGAATCCATTTTTAACTTCTCTTTAGCCATGCTCATATCCCCTTCTGTATATTTTGACATACTCCTTGCTCATCGACTTTACAGCGCCAACTTCTTTTATGGAAGATACTTTTGGAGGCATTCGTTTACCGATAATATTTCTTGTAATTGTAGAATCTAATTCCATACCATATTTCTGAGCCAACATATCATTAAAGACATCAAAAGCAATTTCCTTATTATCAACTCTCCGATTTCCCAAAGTCAAAACCAACAATTTCCCTGGCTTTAGAACCCTTGCCAACAAACTGAAAATTTTTTCGTAGTCTTCAAGAAAAGCAATAACCTTCTTTTGTTTTTCCAAAGATATGGCCCCCACAAATTCACTATATGGATGTGCAGTTACAGGCTTCCTTTTAACCCGTCCTCCCAGACTTGCACTGTCTATTGCCGTGAAGGTTTCCAATATGGTGTCATCCCATATGTGTAAATCTTTTTTATCTATCCACAATAAAGGAAGTATTGAAAACTGTCCATAAGTCACGGTGGTATGATTATCTCCATAGGGGGGAGAAGTACATATTAAATCAACAGAATCAGCAACCATGGCGGCCAAATGTTCTTTTGAATCTCCACACTTTATACAAATAGAACTCGTGCTATCTTTGACGTATTTGAGATAATTGTTTTGTATATGTTCCTTGAAAAAAGTGATGGTATCATCGACTGTTGCTTCAATTTTGGATTGTTCTTTTATATGAAGTTTAAAGGTCGATGTCCGGGTATTGCTGAACTTTTTCACCGTTTCTGCAAAACAACACCAAAAGAACCGGCGCATCCGCTCATTTGTTTCCTCAATTATCGCTTGTCTAATGACACTTAACGAAACAATAATATCGTCGTTAAACCATTTGTTAATATTCTTAAAAGCGTATGATTTTACATTCCCGTTAAGCATGGTAAGTCGAGTATTAATAGCATTAATGCTTCTAACTGCACAATCTTCGGGAATTCCCTCCAATTGCACTGTCGCAATTAGCACAGCCAGGGGATTAATGTCAAATCCCATAACATTCAGTCCCAATTTTTGCCCCTCGCACAGCACTGTCCCAGAACCACAAAATGGATCTAATACTGTTGATGTCGTAGGGTCGGCGTTGATGATTTCTTTTAATATACACGCTTGCATGGGTGCAACCATTACTGCGGGGTATCTAACAAGAGGCGCGTCATTTCTATATTCAGAAAAGTCCCAATATTTTTCATCATATGCGCTTAGTTTTTCGGCAAGTGTCATTTCAAATCCCCCACATTCTCCTCGGAAACAATCTCTACAATATCCTCAATCCGGCAATCCAACGCGGTGCAAATCTTCACGAGTATCTCCGTGGTGACATGACCGTTGCGTCCCATCTTGGTAACTGATGCTGGGCTGATACCCGCCTTTTCACACAGATTTTTTTCTTCATATCCTTATCGATGAGCAGCTTCCAGAGTTTTTTATAACTCACAGACATAAAATATCTCCTCCGTCCCGATATACAAAATGCTCTGCCACTTGGCAGGGCATCAAATCTATTGCGACCGTACTGCCAAGGCTTATTCCAACACATGACAATGTTATTTATAATGATAGCAGATTTGGGCAGAGAAAGCAAGAAAATGATGGATTTGCACGATTTTTGCAGTAGTCATCGCTCATAGAAGTACTATTCGTAAATATCAAATTCCCTCTTGACTCTCCCGTTACGTCGTAGTGTATTCTAAACTCACACGGAGGAGGGATTACCATGATGACTATTCACGAAGTCAGCAAGCTGGCCGGTGTCAGTGTCCGGACGCTGCACCATTACGACGCCATTGGTTTGTTGCCGCCCACTGCGCTCACCGAAGCGGGTTACCGGCTGTATGACGATACAGCGTTGGCGCGGCTGCAATTCATTCTGCTGTTTCGGGAGTTGGAATTTCCTCTGAAGGATATCAAGCGGATCTTAGACGATCCGAACTTTGACCAGTCTGCCGCGCTGGAAGACCAGATCAAACTGCTGGAGCTGCGGCGAAAGCAGCTTGGAAAACTCATCGCCCTCGCCCGTGAGACTTTGAAAACAGGAGTGACACCTATGAAATTTGACGCATTTGACAAGACCGAACAGGCGCGCTTTGCCGCCGAGGTCAAGGAAAAGTGGGGCGGCACGGCCGCGTATCAGGAATACCAGCAGCGCGAGGAAAACGGCTCTGCCGGTGATTCTGCCGAGCTGATGGCGCAGTTCGCCGAGTTGGGCAAGCTGAAAAATCTTGCGCCTGCCGCCCCGGAGGTGCAGACCGCAATCTGCAAGCTGCAGCAGTTCATCACCGACCATTTCTACACCTGCACACCGGAAATTCTGGCTGGACTGGGCGAGATGTATGTCGTCGACGAGCGTTTCCGCGAGAACATCGACAAGGCCGGCGGAGAAGGCACAGCGGCATTCGTATCCAGGGCGATTGCTGTATATTGCGAAAAGTAACAAACGGACCGCAGCTGTTCGCATGAGCAGGTGCGGTCCTCTAAAAAGTCGCTCGTATTGAACGGAATCTAATTTAGCCTGAAATAGCAGGTATTTTTCCCTTTTCCTTCTTTTTTCAATTCTCCGGCTGCAACCAACTTCCGCAAGGCGCCCTCTATGGAACTGTCACTGAGCGTCGGGCAAAGCTCCCGGATGTCCTGCTTATTGAACCGTCCGATTCTGTTTTTGCTTGCTCTGCGCACCATTTCCAGTGCGGGCAGCTTGGTTTCCACAAGCGCCA
>ERZ779850.3704-NODE-3704-length-10476-cov-23.265042_pt1 | contig 10476 bp, 9 predicted proteins | sample MGYA00511249_ERZ779850 | MGnify/ENA primary metagenome ERZ779850 (study PRJEB29588, sample SAMEA2162475) | human gut metagenome | biome: human gut; feature: human-associated habitat; material: faeces | place: Denmark | collected 2008/2010 ...
GGCGGGGGCGGCGGCGGGCCGCGGCGGCCACGTCGTCTGTAAGGAGGACGGGGTCCGCCGAAGCACCACAGCCAGCCGCAGGGGCTGGCAAAAACATAGGCCATTGACCGGATGATGACGATAAGCAGAACAGCGCCGACCACAAGGGTCAAGATGTCGGTCAGGGTGCTGCCGCCGCTGCTCTGCCCGCTCTGATAGCCGGGCTGCACGGTGCTGCCGTTGCCGGTGCTGCCGGAAAGGCTGACCCCGTAGATATCCGCGATGGTGTTTGCCACGTTCCGGGCACAGGTGGTCACTGCACCGTCATAATCCTTTGCGGCGAACTGATCTTCCATGGTCTGGGCGATGGCGCTGGACTGCTTTGCCAGCGTGGTGTTGCGGAAGCCATCGCCGTAGGTCAGGTAGTAGTCGCCGTCCGCATACTGCGCCGATTCCATTACCAGCAAAATCAGCACGCCGTTATTCTGGGAGGACGAACCGATGCCCCACGCGTTGAAAGCCTGTGTGGCGTAATCCTCCGTGGAATCATTGCCTGTGTATTCTACAGTCAGTACACCGATCTGTGCGCCGCTGCAACTGGATTCCAGCTGGGCGTTCAACTCGGTGATGGTCTGCACGGTGCTGCTGCTCAGCACACCGGCATCGTCCACCACACACTCGCCCTTGGGCAGGCTGGGCAGCTGGGCGGCAAAGGCCGCCGGGCACAGCACCGCCGCGCTGACCACCACAGCCAGCACCAGTGCGCTGATACGTTTTGCAAAGTTTTTCATGCGAAGGGCTCAACCTCCTTTACGCCGGACAAAGTTCCCAGTACACTGGCCGGGAAGCCGCCGACATCCTTTTGATATTCATACACCGCTGTATTATACTGCAAGGTGCCGATGATGGTGGCTGCGCTGTTGAACTGACCGTACTGCCCCTGCACCGCGCCCATCTTCATGGGGTCTGCGGCCTGCTCCTGCAACTTTGCATACAGCTGGTCGATGGCGGTGCCCAAAGTCTCGTTGTCCTCATAGAGGGCATGGAGCCGGGTCTTGCCTGCCTTCACGCCGTCCAGGTCGTTGCTGAACGCCGTCAGTGCATCCTGTGCAGTCAATACTTCAGCATTATCTGCCCCCAGCGTATTGCTGGCGGTGGTGATAACGTTGGCCGCTGTATTCATGCGGGTGGTCAGTTCCTCGCTCAGGTTATAGCCGTTGTCAGCGGCGACCCCTGCGGTGAACCACTGGCGGGCGGTGTTGTACTTGCCCCGCAGCTTGGCGCTGCCAAAGCCAAAAAAGGCCGCCAGCATCACCACTACGCTCAAAGCCAGCGCCGCCGCCCGGGTGGAAAGCGCAGCGGGCAGCTTTGCTTCCAGTGCGGCCAGCTTCTGCTGGCGGGGGGTCAGCCTTACGGTCTGCTCCGGTTTTGCCTTTTCGCGGTAGCTGCCCGCGTCAAAGCCGCCGGGAGCGGTTTGTTTATCGTTCTGAGAAAAATCAGCGTTTGCCATTTCAGCTCCGGATCTCCATCATTTTGGTTTTCAGCTCGTCCTCGATGCGGGTCAGCTCCTGCTCGGCTGCGGCACGCTTTGCGCGTCCCTCGCTCTGGATCTTGTTCAGCTCGTCCAGCGTCTCGATCAGGCTCTTGTTGGTCTGCTGCAGGGTCTCAATATCCACGATGCCGCGCTGGCTCTCCTTGGCGGTCTCGATGGTGCCCATCTTCAGCGCCTCGGCGTTCTTCTTCAGCAGGTCGTTGGTCATGTTGGTCACGGCGCGCTCTGCCTGCATGGCCTGCTGGCTGTGTGCCAGACCCAGTGCCAGCACCATCTGGTTCTTCCACAGCGGGATGGTGTTCACGATGGTGGACTGGATCTTTTCCGCCATCATGGTGTTGTTGTTTTGCAGCAGACGGATCTGGGGGCCCATCTGCAGGCTGATATTGCGGGTCAGTTCCAGATCATACAGCTTTTTCTCAAAACGCTCGCACTGGTCGGCAAGGTCGCGGGCGGCCTGTGCGTCCTCCGGCAGGCCGGATGCTTTGGCCTTGTCCATGGCCTGCTGCAATTCGTTGGCACGCACATCTGCCAGCTTTTTCTTGCCGGCAAGGATATACATACTCAGCTCCTTGAAGTAGGCCATATTCAGCTCGTACATCTTGTCCAGCATGGCGATATCCTTGAGCAGCTGCACCTGATGGGCTTCCAGCATGGACTGGATCTTTTCCACGTTGGTCTCGGTCTTGTCGTACTTGGTCTTGAGGGCATCCAGCTGGCTAGTTTTCTTCTTGAAGAAGCCCATGATGCCCTTCTGCTGCTCCTCGTTGGCGTCAAAACTCTTCAGCTCGCCGATGAGGTCGGTGATCATATCGCCCACCTCGCCCAGATCCTTGGTGGACACCTTGGAGAGGGCTGCTTCGGAGAAATCGCCGATCTTCTTCTGGCAGGCAGAGCCGTACTGCAGCACCTGCTGGCTGTTGGTGATATCGATCTTCTGGGCAAACTGATCCACCATGGCCTGTTCCTCGGGGGTCAGGTTCACCTGTGCTTCCGGGGCAGGAGCAGCGACGGGCTTTTCCTCCTGCGGCACAGCGGCGGGGGTGGGGTCCAGCGTCAGGGTGGGCACTGCGGGGGCATCCAGGTCAAAGTTCAGAGTATTGTCAGCCATAAGTGATTCCTTCCTTTCAAAATCCCGAGGGGATATTCTGATTTTACTTGCTCAGACCCTGCCCTTTCAGCATATTCTGCAAAACGGTCAGGTCTGCGGACAGGTCCATGCTCTCTGCCGCGTACAGGGCATCCAGCTGGTTTTCAAAAGCGGTGGCAATGGAGGCAGCGTTGTGCTCCACCTCGGCGCGGATGGCGGCGGCGTTCTCGCCCCGCACACCCTGCTTTGCAAGCTTTGCATACTGCTGCAAAATGTTTACGGCGTCCGGCAGATAGTAGTTGGCAAATCGGCGCACCTGCTTTGCCTTGGCGGGGTTTGCTTCCACGGTTTCCACGATGGAGCGTCCCGCCTTTTCCATGCGGGTCATGGCGGCAGACAGCTGCGGGTCGGGCAGTGTCTCGTTCAGCGCGTGCAGGGTGTCCAGCTTCTGCTGGATATCGGTCAGCATCTGGTCCACATCCTCCACACCGGTGTGGAAGGGTACTTCGTGCTCCACCACCCGGGGCGGACAAGTCTTTTGTGCCACGCCAAAAGCCACGGCGGCACCGCCCAGCGCCACCAGCAGCGCCCATAATTTGTATACCGGCAGCACCGCGCACAGCACCACGAACACCAGCGCCATGGCGTAAAAAGGCAGCACGCTGGGCTTTTGGGTGCGGATGATCTTGCTCATGGTCATTTCTCCTTGTCCGGGGCAGTGCGCCCCTTATGATATCCATAATACAACGTCCGCAAAAAAACGCAAGTATCCCGCAAAAGAATTTACAGCCTTGTCATCATTTTACGATCCAGTCCACCAGCGCAGCGCCCCAAAGCTCCTCCAGCCGGGCGGGGCTGCAGGCGGCGTTAGCGGGACTTGTACTTGGCAGACGGACAGCCGGGATGCCGGTAAGCGGCTGCTGATATTTTGTGTAGATACGGTAGGCTGTGGCGCCGTTGCAGAACACCGCCCGGATGGGTGCCTTGCGCAGCAGCCCGGCGATATCGTTGGGCACCACATCCCGGATGGAAGCATCCGACGCGCCGGTGATGGTGCAGCTTTCCAGCGTATCCCACAGCGCCAGCCCGTGGCGCAAAAGCAGCTGCTTTTTGGCGGCGATATCCTCCCGCACGGGCAGCGGCTCCCCGGTCAGCGCCGCCAGCAGCGGCCAGAACCGATTTTGCGGATGACCGTAGTAAAAGGCCATCTCCCGGCTTTTGGGGCTGGGCCATGTGCCAAGGATCAGCGCCCGGCTGTGGTCATCGTATACCGGCGCAAAGCTCATAAGCTGCCGCCTGCGCTTTCAATATTGCCCCATGCAGAGCCAAAGTCCTTGCCGGAGGGCTCCGCACGGGGGCCGTCGAACCACAGCTCCTCGATCAGCGCCGCCACGCCGTCCTCCCGCACGTCCCCGATGATCCGGTCGGCAGCGGCCTTGGCGTCCGGGGTGCCGTTTGCCATGCAGGCACTCAGGCCCGCGACTTTCAGCATCCCCACATCGTTAGCAGAATCGCCCACGGCCACGGCATCCGCCAGCGTAAGCCCCATCTGTGCACACAGGTCGGCAAGCCCTACGCCCTTATCCATACCGCCGCGCACGATATCGTAGTAGCAGTAGCCGTCCGCGTTCTGCGCGCCCGTCTGCATCCAGTGCAGGCCAAGGTAGCCGTATTTTTCGTGGAAGCGCTCCACCTCCTGCGGCGGCATGGCGGCAAAGGCGGCGTGGGGCATATCCAAAAGATGCCTGTCCTGATCCTCGCCGTCCACACAGTCCAGCCCGGGGCTGTTCATCATCTGATAGCCAGTGTGCAGATACTCGTACTCGCAGTAGGCGTAATAGGCATCCCGGAAGTTGAATTGCAGCGGGTAGTTATAATCCTCGCAAAAATCCACCAGCACATACATTTCCTCGCTGGTAAGCGGATGCTCGGCTATTACGTTGCCCTGCCTGTCCACCACGCAGGCACCGTTGCAGGTAATGGCGTAGTCGTACCGGATGCCGCCCAACTGGTTTTTGTCCCGGATGCCGGGGTAGGAACGGCCGGTGCTGAGCACGAATTTGCCCCCGGCGGCCTGCAGCTTTTTTACCGCCTTTACCACCGCCGGGCGGGGCTTTGCTTCTCCAAAGGGCATCAGCGTGTTGTCGTAATCGCTTGCCAGAATCTTATATTGCATGGTCATCTCTCCTGTGTGCATCGTTTTCTCCCAGTATAACACATTTCAAAGTCCAGCGGGAGAGGGGGAATATTAAAAATGCCCTCCGCTTGCGCTCTGGGCAAATATAGCGGAAACTTCTTTTGATATAGAGCGTTTGTCGCGCTCTGCGGAGCGCTCCAAACGCATTTTTCACGGAAAGAGTCGTAAAGACAAGATACAGCCTTTCCCGCAGCGCCGCGCTTTCGCAGAAAGCGGCGCTGCAAATGCCGTTTTCCTCCACGACCCCACCTGTGAAAAAGGGGTTCAGAAACGCCCGCAGGCGTTTCTGAACCCCAAAATTATAGCAGTTTGCGTTTTTAATGCACAAGCAACATCCGCAAACTGCATATCGCAAATATGCCGTTTTAATGGGCACTATTTTTGAAAATTGCGATAAAAATAATATTTCCTTAGCTTATGCGCAAAGCAAACGCGGCGCGCATTTCAAATCGTTTTCTTCACGGGGAATCAGGCAAATACCGCCACGACCACCTGCATGGCTACGCCCACAAAGGCACCGGCGGCCCATGTCAGGCCGGTGATGAAGAGGTTCTGCTTCCACGAAGGGTTGGCGCGCCACAGCACAGCCAAGCCCACACCCGCACCGGTGCACAGACCCGCCACAAGGCTGGAAAAGCGCAGCGCACCCTCCACATACAGCTGGGTCAGCAGCACGCTGGCAGCGCAGTTGGGGATCAAGCCCACCAGAGCCGCCACCACCGGCTGGAAGAAGCCCATGCCGCCCAGCACCTCGGCAAACACGTCCTCGCCTACGCCTTCCACGATCATGCCAAACACCAGACTGAACACGAAGATGAACACAAAGATCTCCAGCGTGTGGCGCAGCGCTGCCTGCCAGATGGGCTTTTCGTTGCCCTCGGCATCGCTGTGTTCCTCGTGGCAGTCCACCTCGTCCGCATGGCCGGTGTAGCCGCCCCGCAGACCCTTGGGCAGCACGCCCCGCAGCACAAAATCCAGCACAAAGCCCACCACGATGGCGTACAGCACCTTGATGACCATCAGGACGGCCAGCTTATCCCAGTAGGCGGGCATGGACACCAGCAGCGGGATGGCTTCATCGCTGGTGGCAAGGTACACTGCCATCAGCGTGCCCAGCGTGATGACCCGGGAAGCGTAGAAGTTGGACGCAATGGCGGAGAAGCCGCACTGCGGCACACAGCCCAGCACTGCGCCCGGCACAGCGCCCCAGCGCCCGCCGCCCGCCAGCAGCGTCTCGATGCGCTCGCCGTGGCGGTGCTCGATATACTCGATCAGCAGGTAGGCCAGAAACAGAAAGGGCAGCATCTTGGCGGTATCCACCAAGGTTTCGCCCAGAACATCCAGAAACAGTTCCATAAATAATCGCTCCAAAGACCCGCAGGGGTCGTCTCTCAATAATTTGCAATCAGTTTGCATTTTCATGCAGGGAAGATTATACACGATATGCTTCCCAATTGCAATACCAAATTGCAAATTGGTTGCAATTTTATGTTATGGAACGTTGTAGCGCTCAAAAATACGATTTCGAATGGTCTCCGCGTCTTACGGGTTGCGGCAACCAGCATTTGCAGCGTTGCTGCCGGGACAGCTTTCTGCCTACCTTTAGCGTGCAAAAACGCTCCGCTGGGCCAGAGGCAGGGAGGGGTGTTCCGAGTCCCCCCTCCCTACCTCTGGACTCCACCCACCCCGCAACGGGCCAAGGGCTGCTCGCCCTTGACAATCCTAAAGAAGAAGTCGAAGCACAAAAAAGCTAGCGCTGCGCCAGTCGGCGCTATCGCTTTAACGCTTTTTTCGCTTCTCCATTTATAGCCCCTCAGTCGCTGCGCGACAGCTCCCCCAAGGGGGAGCAAGCGCGCCCGCAGCGCCGCGCTTTCGTAGAAAGCGGCGCTGTGCAAATGCCGTTTTTCTCCACGACTCCACCCGTGAAAATGGAATACCGGAGCGTCCGCAGACGCTCCGGTATTCCAAAATTATAAATATTTTTTCCTTGATTTATGCGCAGAGCAACGCGGAGCGCATTCCAAATCGTCCCACGCAGCAAGGAAGCTGCGGCCTGTTTTACCCCTTCAGCGGTACAAAGCCCACAAGGTCTTTGACGACCTCGCCGCCGATGATCAGACCGGCTACCGAAGGCACAAAGGCGTTGGAGCCCGGCACGGTGCGCCGTGCAGTGCACTTGCGCTGGGTACCCGGGGGACAGATGCAGTGATCCTTGCAGCTGATGGAGTCGTCCTCGATGGGGGTCATGGCAGGCTCCTTGGAGTAGACCACCTTCAGGTGCTTGATCTTGCGCTTGCGGCACTCGGTCCGCATCACCTTGGCAAGCGGGCAGACCGAGGTCTTGTAGATGTCGGTCACCTCAAAGCGGGTGGGGTCCATCTTGTTGCCTGCGCCCATAGAGCAGATGATGGGGGTGCCCGTCTCCTTGCACTTCATCACCAGTGCCAGCTTGCCGGTAACGGTGTCGATGGCGTCCACCACATAGTCGTACTGGGTAAAATCGAAATCGTCCTGCGTCTCCGGGCCAAAGAAGCACCGGTGGGTGGTCACCTTGATGTTGGGGTCGATATCGTGGATGCGCTGTTCCGCTACATCTACCTTATATTGTCCCACCGTGCTGCGGGTGGCGATGATCTGACGGTTGAGGTTGGTCAGGCAGACCTTATCGTCGTCGATCAGATCCAGTGCGCCCACGCCGCTGCGTGCCAGCGCTTCTACCGTATAGCCGCCCACGCCGCCGATACCAAACACTGCCACCCGGGCGCGGTGCAGCTTTTCCATAGCCTCTGCACCCAGCAGCAGCTGGGTGCGGGAATACTGATCCTGCATTTTGTTCTCCTTACTTTTCTACGCGGGTGATGGTGCCGCCGCCCAGCACCACATCGCCCTGATACAGCACGGCAGCCTGCCCCGGGGTGGGGGCACGCTGGGGCTGGTCAAATTCCAGTCGGAAACCGTTTTCTGCGGGGTAAACGGTGGCCTGCTGCTCGGCCTGATGATACCGGGTGCGGGCGGTGACCCGCAGCGGCTCGGTCAGTTCCGGGATGGCGATCCAGTTCACATCCTCTGCGTAGACGATGCGGTCAAACAGTTCGCTTTCCGGCCCGACGGTGACGGTATTGGCCTGCATATCCTTGCCGCAGACGTACACCGGTGCGCCCAGCGCAAGACCAAGCCCCTTGCGCTGTCCCAGCGTGTAGCGCACCGCGCCGCTGTGGGTGCCCACCACCTTGCCGCTCTGATCCAGAAAATCCCCGGCGGGGTAGTGCTTGCCGGTGAACTGCTCCATAAAGCGGGCATAGTCGCCGTCCGGCACAAAGCAGATATCCTGACTGTCGTGCTTCTGGGCGTTGATAAAACTGTGCTCCTGCGCGATCTTTCGCACCTCGGTCTTGTGCAGCGCACCCAGCGGCAGACGGATATGCGCCAGCTGCTCCTGCGTGAGGTTATACAGCACATAGCTCTGATCCTTGCCCTCGTCCAAGCCCTTTTTCAGCAGCCAGCGGCCGGTGGCTGCGTCCTGCTCCACCCGGGCGTAGTGGCCGGTGACCACATACTCCATGCCGTGTTCCTCTGCCCAGTCCAGCAGGTGGCGGAACTTCATATATTTATTGCAGTCGATGCAGGGGTTGGGGGTACCGCCCGTCTCGTAGACGCGGATAAACTTTTCAATGATCTGCGCCCGGAAGTCGGCGGTGAAATCCAGCACCTGATACGGCATATCCAGTGCAAAGGCCACCTCGGCGGCGTCCTCGATATCCTTTTCCGAGCAACAGGTCTGGTAACCGGACTGTCCCAGCGTTTCGTTGTGGGTAAGCCGCATGGTGATGCCGGTGCAGTCGTAGCCCGCCTGCTGCATCAGACAGGCCGCCACCGAGCTATCCACGCCGCCGCTCATGGCAATGAGGGCGCGGGGACGGTTTGCAGGGTTCTGAGTGGTCATAGATTCTCCTTTTATGGGTTCAACATACTAAAGCAGTAGTATAATACTACCGCAGCATAAACCGCTTGTCAAGACGCAGAAATTTTCTGCGCCGCAACCAGCAGCGCCGGTTTTTCATTGGGGTATTCTGCGCGTATCACGCCGTCCAGCAGTGCTTCCAGCACCCGGCGCAGCGCAGGCCCTGCCGGAATGCCCGCCGCCATCAGGTCGCGGCCGTTCACTGCCAGCTGGCTCACCCGGCAGCATACGCCGTCGGCTTCCAGCTGCCGCGCCCGCTGCGCCGCAAGGGCGCAATCCGGGGCATTCTGCGGGTGCAGCGCCGCGCACAGCGCACACAGCCGCTCCACAGTGCACAGCCCATATCGGCCTAAAAGCCGCCGGATGTGGATATCACCGGGGTGTGCAGAAGCTTTCTCCTCGGAGAAACTTCTGCACACGCCCTCCCCTGCCGTTTCCCGCACTAATACCGCGGTCTCCTCGATACAGGCGTTAGAGCAGCGCAGACGCTTGAGTACCCGGCGGGTGGCGCTTTCGCCCAAACTGCGTAGCAGCGCCGCCCAGCGCACCGGCAGGTTTTCCTCCCCCGCCGGGCAGGCATCCACCACCGGCTTTGCGGCATCAAGTGCCGCCGGGGTCAGCTCCGGCAGTACCACCGCCAGCACTGCGGGCTCCAGATACGCCCCCGGCTGCGGGGCGGTCAGCAGCTTTGCCAGCTCCTCCTGAATGCGCTCGGCAGAGATGCAGTCCAAGTGCGGTGCCAGCTGCCGCGCCGCCCGGGCGGTGGCTGCGTCCAGTGCAAAGCCAAACCTTGCGGCAAAGCGGTACAGCCGCAGAATGCGCAGCGCATCCTCGGTGAACCGCTGCTGCGGCTCGCCTACCGCCCGCAGCAGACCGTTCTGCAGATCTTTTTGCCCGCCAAAGGGGTCTACCAGACCCTCGGCTTCATTATAAGCCATGGCGTTGATGGTAAAATCCCGCCGGGCAAGATCCTCCCGCACGTCCGGGACGAACTGCACTGCGTCCGGGTGACGGCCATCGGTATAGCTGCCCTCGGTGCGGAAGGTAGTGGTCTCGTACAGCTGCCCGCCGTATTTGATGGTGACCGTGCCGTGCTGCAAGCCGGTGGGGATGCACTGCTCTGCCCCAAACAGCTCCATCACCTGCTGCGGCAGGGCACTGGTGCACAGGTCCCAGTCGTGGGCGGTGCGCCCCAATAGACTGTCCCGCACGCAGCCGCCCACGGCATAGGCTGCGTAGCCCGCCGCGTGCAGGGTGTCCAGCAGGGCAGCTGCCCCGGGGTCAAGTGTCAGCTTCATTCCTCGTTCTCCTCGTAATGCAGGGTGATGCGCTTGCCGTCAAAGCCGCATTCTGCCGCCGGGAAGATGCTCTGCGCCTGTGCAAGCTGCTGTTCCGGGTCGGTGATCATGGGGGAATAGTGCACCAGCCACAGCCGCTTTACACCAGCCTTTGCTGCCAGCGCCGCGCTCTGTCCAAAGGTGCTGTGCCCCCACTGCGCGGCCTGCTCCTGCTGCTCCGGCAAAGCATAGGTGGCATCGCAGAGCAGAAGGTCTGCGTCCTGCGCCGCCTGTTCCAGCGCCGGACAGGGCGCACTGTCGCCGGAAAAGACGAACCGCAGCCCCTTGCGGGGTGCGCCCAGCACCTCGGCGGGCTGCACCATGCGCTCTGCCAGCGGGACAGCCTGTCCCCGCTGCAAA
>ERZ779850.3707-NODE-3707-length-10462-cov-2.860671_pt1 | contig 10462 bp, 8 predicted proteins | sample MGYA00511249_ERZ779850 | MGnify/ENA primary metagenome ERZ779850 (study PRJEB29588, sample SAMEA2162475) | human gut metagenome | biome: human gut; feature: human-associated habitat; material: faeces | place: Denmark | collected 2008/2010 ...
TACAGAAGACGTTCTGGCAAAGGGTCTTTGCGAAAGAATCGGTATCGACGGAAGACTGGTTTATCAGAAAGCCGGACTTGACAAAGAAATCACAGAATGTGCTATGCCTACTCATAAAGAAGCTATCCAGTTCGTTCTGGACGCTCTTACAAATGAAAAAACAGGCGCAATCAAGAGCCTTAAAGAAGTAGATGCAATCGGACACCGTGTCGTACATGGCGGTGAGAAATTCGCAGCTTCTGCAGTAATCACAGATGAAATGATCGCAGCAGTAAAAGAGTGTAACGATCTTGCACCACTTCATAACCCGGCAAACCTGATCGGTATTGATGTCTGCTCTGAGCTTATGCCAGGTGTACCGCAGGTTGGTGTATTTGATACAGCTTTCCATCAGACAATGCCTGCAAAAGCATATCTGTACGGACTTCCGATCGAATACTATAAGAAATATAAAGTAAGAAGATACGGCTTCCACGGAACATCCCACAGCTTCGTATCCAAACGTGCTGTTGAATTCCTCGGACTTGACAAAGACAACTCCAAAGTTATCGTCTGCCACCTTGGAAACGGTTCTTCTATCAGTGCTGTAAAGAACGGTAAATGCGTAGATACAACTATGGGTCTTACACCACTGGAAGGTGTTGTAATGGGAACACGTTCCGGTAACATTGACCCGGCAATCGTTGAGTTCATCGCAAAGAAAGAAAATCTTGACATCGCAGGTGTTATGAATGTCCTGAACAAGAAATCCGGTCTTCAGGGTATGTCCGGAGTCGGCAGTGACATGCGTGATATCAGAGCCGCAATCGCAGACGGAAACGAAGATGCAAAGAACGCTTATGATGTACTTTGCTATGGCATTGCTAAATTCGTTGGCGGCTATGTAGCAGCCATGAACGGCGTAGATGCAATCGTATTTACTGCTGGTATCGGTGAAAACGTAGGTGCACTTCGTAAAGACATCTGCAACTACTTCGGATACCTTGGTGTTGAGATCGACGACAAAGCAAATGATACATTCAGCGAAGAAATCGTTATTTCTACTCCGAATTCTAAAGTTAAAGTTGCAGTTATTCCTACCAATGAAGAACTTGCAATCTGCAGAGATACAGTAGCTTTAGTAAAATAATATAAATGGATTACTGTTCACAGGTAATATTCCGCGAGGCGTTTTGCCATGAATATGGCAAAATCCCGAGACATACGGGGCAAAATCCCATCACCGTAGGTGATTTGGAATGGATTTTGACCAAGTTGCTGTGAACGGAGTGAATAGTAACAATATGTCAGCTTATGCTGACCAGAATCACGCGCCAAGTCTCACGGATGTTCGGCTTGAAATTTCATATCCATTAAGACAGAAAGGAAAACACCATGAACTTTAGAGATATCGCAGAACAGAACGAAAACTGGATCATCGAGCAGAGGCGTTATTTTCATGCGCATCCAGAGCTTTCTTTCGAAGAAAAAAATACAACGCATGAGATTGGAAAGTGCCTCGAAGAAATGGGACTTACGCCACATTATTACCCGGATTACAATGGTCTCTGGGCAATAATCAAAGGGGGAAAATCCACCCCTGGCAGCAAGACAGTCGCCCTCCGTGCAGATATCGATGCACTTCCTGTCGAAGAACACACCGGGCTTACATTTTGCAGCCAGAATCCGGGTGTCATGCATGCCTGCGGACATGACTGCCATATTGCCATGCTTCTGGGCGGAATCCGTATGCTGATGGCAAAAAAAGAAGACCTAAAAGGAAATGTAAAGATTATTTTCCAGGCTGCTGAAGAATCCTGCCACGGTGCACAGTACTATGTCGAGCATGGTTTTCTGGACGATGTAGATGCCATTTACGGCACACATATCTGGGGAGAGCTGGATGCTCCTTATATGAATTTTGAAACTGGTCCACGTATGGCAAGCTGCGATAATTTCCGCATTGAAGTCGAGGGTGTTTCCTCTCATGGTTCCACCCCGCATCAGGGTGTTGATGCGATTCTGACTGCCGCTTATATCATCACAGAAATTCAAGCAATCGTTTCCCGTATGAATAATCCTCTGAATCCACTGGTTGTCACCGTCGGTAAGATAGAAGGCGGACAGCGCTTTAATATTCTTGCTGATAAGGTCGTTCTGGAGGGAACTACGCGTACCCATTCCCCTGAAATGCGCAAAAAAACAGAGCCTCTGCTCCGCAGAATCGCTGAAAATACAGCTGATTCCATGGGAGCAAAGGCTACTCTGACTTTTGAATATTTTCCGGCTCCGATCATCAATGAGCATGAAGATCTGGTACTGATTGCAAGAAATGCCGCTGCCAAAATGTACGGTACTGATTGTCTGAAACCATTCCCGAAAATGATGATCAGTGAGGACTTCGCCTACTATATGGAAAAAGTTCCTGGTGTCTTCGGGCTGATTGGAAGCCAGAATAAATCTCTTGGCATCACCGCCAAAAATCACAACGATCACTATACCGTAGATGAAAGTGTCTTAAAACGCGGAGCCGCCATGTATGCACAGTTCGCCTATGATTTTCTGGAAGGAAGCTCAAAATAATTACTATATGCAAAGATCCAGGGCCGTCTGATAACCCTGGATCTTATTACATATTCAACTTGATGTGCACTGTATACATTCTGCGATTGTGCCTATAATATCCTGTATATTCAGCGGTTTTGCAAGATGTCCGTTCATTCCTGCTTCACGACTTCGCTTCCGGTCTTCATCAAACGCATTTGCTGTCATAGCTATAATTGGAATTGTCTTTGCATCTCTTCTGTACATTGCACGTATTGTCCGCGCTGCAGTTAATCCATCCATCACCGGCATCATGATGTCCATCAGAATCACATCAAAACTACCCTCTGGTTCTTTCTGGAAAATGTCTGCCGCTTCCTTTCCATTCCATGCTTTTGTGATCACAGCATTTTCATTTTCAAGTAGGAATTCTGCAATTTCCATATTCAGTTCATTGTCTTCTACCAACAAGATTCTTACCCCTGCAATGGACTGCTCCTGCTCTTCTTTCTCCGGTTTCCGTTCTTTTTCTTCTGCATCAATCTTAAATGGAATATGGATGGTAAATGTAGTTCCCTTTTCCACTTCACTCACCACATCAATTTCACCCTGCATCTTTTCTACAAGCTTTTTCACAATGGATAATCCCAGTCCTGTCCCACCAAGATTTGTGCGTGCACCGTTTTCTTCCTGACTGAAAGGTTCAAACATATGCTGCTGGAATTTCTCACTCATACCCTTCCCTGTATCTGCACATCCGAATTCAAACATCGCATATCCATTACTGTCGGATACTTCTCTGCAAAACAGGTTCAGGCTTCCATTTTCACGATTATATTTTACAGAATTTCCTGCAATATTCAACAAAATCTGACGCAGATGCAGAGGGCTTCCAATCAGATTCCAGTGTTTTCCCTCTTCCGGCCTGTAATTAAAAGCAATTCCTCTTTCTACCGCCTGCACTTCGATCAGAGACGACACTTCTTTCAAAATATCCCGCAGATCAAACGAAACATGCTCCAATTCAATCTCACCAGATTCCATCTTACTCATATCAAGCACATCATTAACCAGTTCAAAAAGGAACATGGCTGCATCACGTATTTTTTCACGGCATTCTTTCTGCTTTTCCATGTCTTCCGGAAAATGATCCCCAATATTAAGCATTCCCATGACACCATTGATCGGTGTTCGGATATCGTGACTCATTCTCCGTAAAAATTCTGTTTTGGCGGCATTTGCACGTCTGGCTTCTTCTGCTGTCTCCAGTATCTGGTTCTGGTATTCCAGTTCTCTTCTTTTCTGCTCATCAATATTCTGAACAACAAAAATCACGGTTTCAATCTCTCCATTCGCCATGACTCTTTTCGGCAAAGCCGTCAACATATGCCATGCCCCAACCGTATCCTGAAATGTATAGTTCAAATATTCTTTATTACGAAGTCTTTCCTGCAGAGTATCCAGGTTTGTAGCTTCTCTCATTCCTTCCTGATAGTCTTTACCGATACAATATTGAGTTATTGCATCTGTAATCTGTCGCGCTCCTTTAAAATGATGTGCAATTTGAGAAATCTGCTCTGGCGCGCGGATTATTTCAAATTTGTCCTGCTTCAGATCGACCACATAATTGGTCACATAAATTCTGCTGATTGCATCAATAATGTTATGCTGATACTCCAGATTTACAATCCGCCGCTTCTCCAGTTTCCGGTGAACACAGATCAGCACAAACCAGGCTGCAAGATAGAACACGGCAACATATGCCATCACCATTCCACGTTCTATAAATATTTCACTTTCCGGAAGAAAAACATAAATAGAATACTGTCCACATTTTGCATATTTACCATAATATACCTTTCCATCTTTGGATATGCGAACAAGCTTCTTCGACTCCTGATAAGAATTAAATGCCTGGATATATGGATTTTCTGCCACTGTTTTTCCCCGCATAGTCAGATCATTCGAACTGATGATTCTTTCTCCATCCGTAAGAACAATAATTCCTGCTCTTTCTACTTTGTACCCCGTAAGGATATCTTCGATACTGAACTGGTCTTCCATATCATCCTGTGCATATATCTTCTCATAACGAACACATTCTTCCTTCATAAAATTAATGATGACTGATGCATCTGTATTGGCTCTGTTTTTTTCTATATTTGTCTGTATTTCAAAAACTACTGTCAGTATGATAATCCCCGGCATCAGAAACAGAAGCAATAATCTGAGTTTACTGCTTCTTCCTGTTTTATCATTCACTTTCCCCATCCTCCACAATATATTTGATCTACTGTCTTTCCCCATAAAGTAAATTATGTTCAGTATACTCCACCAATTCAGAATATGTCAATTTATATGGATTTGCTTTCCGTTTTTCTCTATGATTCCTTCCATTTCGAGATTCTTCAGTTCTCTTGTCATCGCACTGCGATCGACACTTAAATACTGTGCCAGTGCGGTATAAGACATAGGTAATTTGAGATCTTTGCTGTGTTTTTCTGTGGAAAGTGCATTGAGATAAGCCATCAGTTTCTTACGTGTACTGGATCTGGAAAGCATGTAGATCCGCTCATTCTGCTGCCGGGACTGGATTGCGGTGAGCTGCAGCAAATTACTGACCATCTGGCTGTGGTGATAGCATGCCTGGTCGCAGCGTTTGATCACATGTTCATAATCAATAAACATGATTTTTGTCTCCTCTGCGGCACAGACATAATAATGCTGTGAATCAGCAGGAAGAAGAAACGGTTCCCCAAAAACTGCATCTTTATTAAATTCGTCGATCAGGTACTGGTTTCCTTCCGTATCACAACAGTAAAGGATTGCCCTGCCATAAAGAATCAGCCCGATCTTTTTCATGGAACTGGAATATTCCATGATGGTCTCTCCATTTCGAAATGTCATTTCTCTCGCATGGAAACAGATTCGCATTCTTTCCTGTTCTTCGGGAAGAATATCTGTAAAAAGTGTAATATGCTCCATCGTTTCTCACCTCATTTTCCGCTATTGTTTTCCATTATTATAACACAATTTTTCTCAACTAATCGCATCTTTGTGACTTTTGCAACAGAATTTTCCCTGATATTCTGTTATAGTTTTAACAAAGTTACAGATAAGAAACCTTTTTACATAAACTCATAACAAACTGGAGGGAATGAAATGAAGATTACAGATACAATCCGATACGCAGGTGTAAATGACCACCAGATTGACCTTTTTGAAGGACAGTACAAAGTTCCGAATGGCATGTCCTACAACTCCTACGTAATCCTGGATGACAAGATTGCAGTTATGGATACCGTAGATGCCAACTTTACTCATGAATGGCTGGACAATATCCAGCAGATTCTCGATGGACGTACACCAGATTATCTGATCGTACAGCATATGGAACCGGACCATGCCGCAAACGTTGCAAACTTCCTCAAAGTTTATCCAGACACTACGGTTGTTTCCAATATGAAAGCATTCAACATGATCCAAAATTTCTTTGATCTGGATCTCACCGGACGCAAGATCGAAGTAAAAAATGGTGGCACACTTTCTCTTGGATATCATCAGCTTACTTTTGTTTTTGCCCCGATGGTACACTGGCCGGAAGTTATGGTAACTTACGACAGTACAGAAAAAGTTCTCTTTTCCGCTGACGGTTTCGGTAAATTTGGTGCTCTTGATGCAGAGGAACCGTGGGATGACGAAGCAAGACGCTATTTCATCGGTATTGTAGGAAAATATGGAAAACAGGTACAGGCACTTCTCAAAGTTGCCGCAACACTGGATATCCAGAAGATCTGCCCTCTTCACGGCCCGGTCCTTACCGAAGATCTTGGCCATTATATCGGGCTTTATGATACCTGGTCTTCCTACACACCAGAAGCAGATGGAATCGTAATCGCCTATACTTCTGTTTACGGTCACACCAGAGATGCTGTATATCTTCTTGCAGAAAAGCTCAAATCCAAAGGATGCCCGAGAGTTCTTGTCTATGACCTTGCAAGAGATGATATGTCACAGGCAATCAGCGATGCTTTCCGTTATTCTAAACTGGTTCTTGCGACCACCACTTACAATGCAAGTATCTATCCATTTATGAATGACTTTATCACCAGACTGGTGGAACACAATTTCCAGAACCGCACGGTAGGCATCATCGAAAACGGTTCCTGGGCTCCTCTGGCTGCCAAAGTCATGAAAGAAATGATGGCTCCATGCAAAAAAATCGACTGGTTAAAGAACAACGTCCACATCTGGTCCGCTGTAAAAGAAGAAAACAGAAAAGAAATTGAGGCAATGACCGATGAACTCTGCAAAGAATACATTGCAAAAAATGATACTCTGGCAAACAAAAATGATATGTCTGCACTTTTCCGTATTGGATACGGTCTCTATGTTGTAACCTCCAACGATGGAAAACGTGACAACGGACTGATCGTAAATACTGTTACTCAGCTGACCGATAATCCGTACCGTGTAGCAGTTAACATCAACAAAGCCAATTACTCTCACCACGTAATCCAGCAGACAGGTGTCCTGAATGTAAACTGTCTGTCCGTGGAAGCACCGTTCTCTGTTTTTGAAAGGTTCGGTTTCCAGTCCGGCAGAACTGTAGATAAATTTGAAGGTCAAAAAGTCAACCGTTCCGGTAACGGACTTGTATTCCTTGACAAATACATCAACGCATTCATGTCTCTCAAAGTAGAACAGTATGTTGACCTCGGAACCCACGGCATGTTCATTTGCAGTGTCACCGAAGCTCGTGTCATGAGTGACCAGGAGACCATGACCTACACCTATTACCAGAACAATGTCAAACCAAAACCACAGACAGAAGGAAAGAAAGGCTTTGTCTGCAAGGTCTGCGGATATATCTACGAAGGTGATGAACTTCCGGAAGATATCATCTGCCCGTTGTGTAAACACGGTGCCGTAGACTTCGAGCCGATCCAGTAAAAACCTCCAATTCAGATCATTGTGATCTGTTAAACATTCAATCCATAAAAAGACCTGCTGTACACTTTCGATCAAAACAGCAGGTCTTTCTGATTTATTTAATTCTCTTCAGCTCATACTCTCTTGTTCCAAGACCGATCTTCTCAGCCTGATCCAGAGTTGCCTTCCATTCAATATTCGGATTGGAATCCTTGAAATGATCATGGTGGCAATGCCATCCCGGCTCTGCCAGATGTTCACCCAGCTGACTGTCTGCAATCGGTGTTGCCTTCAGACAGGCATCTGCACATGCCTGATCCAGTGCAACCGGGTCAAAGCTTGCAAACATTCCAATATCCGGAAGGATCGGTGCATCATTCTCACCGTGACAATCACAGTTTGGACTGATATCCTGAACCAGTGCGATATGGAAATGCGGGCGTCCATGACAGACTGCCTGTGCATATTCTGCCATCTTACGGTCAAGCAGCTCGTTTGCACTGCTGTTTGGATTATAGACAGCATCAAAGCTGCAGGCTCCAATACATCTTCCGCAACCCTTACATTTATCATAATCGATCACAGCTTTTTTGTTTACATATGTAATTGCGTCACTTCCACATTCTTTGGCACAGCGATGACATCCACGACAGACTTCTGCATTGACTGCCGGCTTACCACCTGCATGCTGCTGCATCTTTCCTGCACGGCTTCCACAACCCATACCAATATTTTTAAGGGCACCGCCAAAGCCTGTTGCTTCATGTCCCTTAAAATGACTCAGGCTGATAAAAACATCTGCATCCATGATTGCATGTCCGATCAGTGCGGTCTTGCAATACTCACCATTCACTACCGGTACTTCTACTTCATCCGTACCTCTCACGCCATCACCGATAATGATCTGGCATCCTGTTGTAATCGTATTAAATCCATTTAAGTTTGCACAGTCCAGATGTTCCAGTGCATTCTTTCTGCTTCCCGGATAAAGTGTATTACAGTCTGTCAGAAATGGCATACCACCCTGCTCTTTGCACAGGTCTGCAACAACTTTTGCATAATTCGGGCGAAGAAATGCCATATTTCCAAGCTCACCAAAATGCATCTTAATTGCTACAAATTTTCCATCCATATCAATATCTTTGATACCGGCTGCCACACAGAGCTTTCTTAACTTATCCAACTGACTCGTTCCGACCGGACAGCGAAAATCAGTAAAATAAACGGTTGATTTTTCCATGTCTGAATCCTCCTAATATAAAAATATTTCAAGTATTATCACTCAATAACTATAATAATACTTGAAGTATGGTTGAAGTCAATATTTTTATAAATTTTATCGTCTGCACATATCTTGACATGACATCCATACTGTTTCTGACGTGTTTTTGTTCTGAAAAATTTCAGTCGGGAATCTTTTTTATATTCGGTATTATTTTTCTTTACAACAACAATTTGAATGCTATAATAGGAATGTTTTGAATACAAATATTTTGCAATTCAAATAATTAAATCATCGAAAGGATTTTAGATTTATGAATACATTACGAAAAATTTACTGTCGTGCTTTCCAGAAAGCCTTTAAATTTGCACTTCCATTCCTTCCATATCGCAATCCTGAAGTTATCGGAAGCGTGAAGTCCCTGCCTGAAATTCTTCTCAAAAAGAAATGCGATAACGTTCTTATCATCACAGATAAAGGCATCCGCAATCTGGGACTGACCGACCGCCTGGAAAGAGCCCTGAAAGGAAACAATATTTCTTATTCCATTTATGACAAAACCGTTGCCAATCCAACTACTGTCAATGTAAAAGAAGCTGAAGACCTCTGGTATCAGTCTGAATGCAAAGCAATCATTGGTTTTGGTGGTGGCTCCAGCATGGACTGCGCCAAAGCAGTTGCTGCGCGCATTGCAAAACCGAAACAGTCTCTTGCACAGATGAAAGGCATCCTGAAAGTACACAAAAAGCTTCCACTTCTGATCGCCATTCCTACCACTGCCGGAACCGGAAGTGAAACAACTCTTGCAGCCGTTATTACTGATGCAGAAACAAGATACAAATATGCGATCAATGACTTTCCTCTGATTCCAAGATACGCTGTTCTGGATCCGAAAGTCACTTTAAGCCTTCCGCCATTTATCACTGCTACCACAGGCATGGATGCCTTAACTCATGCTGTTGAAGCTTATATCGGGAACTCTACAACACCTGGTACCCGAAAGAATGCACTGGATGCCGTACAGCTGATCTTCGAAAATCTGGACCGTGCCTATACAAACGGTTCGGATAAGGAAGCTCGCAAAAATATGCTCCGAGCTTCTTATTTTGCAGGCTGTGCTTTTACCAAATCTTATGTTGGATATGTTCATGCAGTTGCACATACCCTTGGTGGCCAGTATAATGTTCCTCATGGACTTGCAAATGCAGTACTTCTTCCATTTGTACTGGAATCATATGGGGATACGATTCATTCCAAACTCGCCCGAGTCTGAAGAACTAGGAATAAGTGTGATTTTAGAAGCATCTTTACGAGGGGTTAAATCAAACCATATCCATGTATTTACTGGTTTATCAGTATCAGTTTTGTAATCGGCAAGTTTAATTTTTGTTTCAGCAATTTTTTTCCCTTTATTGTCGTATCCTGTCGCAGTAACCTCATACCAATCTCCTTTTTTGAAAGGTCTTGCGTAACTGTCACCTTCCGTCATACCGATGTAGGCATTTTTACTAGTGGTTATCCATAGACCTTTAATGGAATATTGAGAGTCTATAATTGTCATAGAGGCTGTGGTATTTTCATCACTGTAGACACCTAAATATACTTCCCCGGTTTTTATATTTCCACAGTTGGGTTGACAATTTTGGAAGTGGCTAGTTTTGTTGGTGTAAGTGAAGCCTGCGAAGCTATACCCTTGTCCCCAGTCCGAGTAATAATGATCGAAGGTTACATAACTTTCAGGATCAGTGAATGTGTCTTTAAAATAGTATCCTGAAACTTCGGTAC
>ERZ779850.3723-NODE-3723-length-10434-cov-7.617882_pt1 | contig 10434 bp, 8 predicted proteins | sample MGYA00511249_ERZ779850 | MGnify/ENA primary metagenome ERZ779850 (study PRJEB29588, sample SAMEA2162475) | human gut metagenome | biome: human gut; feature: human-associated habitat; material: faeces | place: Denmark | collected 2008/2010 ...
TAAATATTTGTTTTTCTTTTATTTCTCTCACATACATGCAAGCTACCTTCAAATCAGATTCTACAGTGTCTCTCCTTTTGTACGATAGCTGTTCATATAGTGCTGTGATTCACTAGTTCGTACATTCACATCATTTAAGATGCATCCTGTAATTTCAGCTCCTGACCCTGAAAGAATTTCCATACCTTCCAGAATTCGATCTACATCTGTATAGTCCTGACGGATCACAAATACTGCTCCGTCTACATACTGGGCGACGATCGCTGCATCTGATAATAGTCCACTTGGTGGTGTATCTATGATCACGAAATCGGCTTCTGCCTCCAGTTCTTTTATAAACTGTCTCATATTCTTACCACTTAAAACGGTAGATGTATCCTGGATCGGTGTAGAACCTGCAAGTACTTTAACGCTTGTATTTTTGTACTGCTGTACTGCATCGTCTATGTTAACTTCGCCTTTCATTACTTCTAGAGTTCCTAATTCTTGTTCATTCATTCCAAGTACTTTGGCGGTGGATGGGTTTCTTAAATCCGCATCTACCAGAATTACTTTATACCCTTTCATCGCAAGTGATATTGCAATGTTGGCTGAAACTGTTGATTTTCCTTCTCCTGGCATAGCACTTGTTACAAGAAAAGATTTCATGCCTGTCTCTTTTTGTGCACGCTCGATCCTTCGTCGTACCGTTCTTGCTGCTTCCAGGAAGCTTCTTGGAATTCTTGGATTATCTAGCACGATCAATTCCTGTGTTTGCGTACGTTTCTTATGGAATTTGGCATGAGGCATGATTCCAAGACTTTTTGCATGGAAGAGTCGTTTGAAATCTTCTTCTTTCTTAACTGTATTCTTACCAAGTGCTAACAGGACATCGAGCAAGATACATAGTAAAATTCCGATCAAAACGCCGATCTGTATCTCATGTCTATAACTAAATGGATTGGCAGGTGTAGTCGGAACCCCGCTTTCATCCATGAGTGTCAGCTGTGAGCTTCCAATGACAAACTCTGCTACCGATGGGTAATTTTTAACGACTGCTTTTAAAATCTTCTCAGCCATCTTCGGATTATTTGCAGTCACTTTCAACGTAAACAGGTTTGTATTCTCCATGACTTCTGCTTCGATCGTTCCAGGAACAGACTGAAGGCCAAGATCCTGTGCCAATACTTCTTTAAATGCTCCACTTTTCAAAATATACGGAAATGATTTTGCCATTTGGTTAGCTGTTGCATTCTCAATATATGTATTGGAATTCTCTGATGTAATACTGGAATTGATCGTAAATGTGGAAGATGCTACATAGTATGGGGAATAGGTAAGTCTCTTGTATCCACAGAACACTGCACCACAAATCACAAGAATAATCAAAAATCTCCATTTCATTTGAATGATGCCCTTGATCAAGTCATCAAACAATCCAGCAATATCGATCAGATTCTCTTTATGTTCTGTTTTTGATTCATATTCTTTACTCATGATCTTTCTTCACCTGCCGTTCTGTTTTTGATTCTTGTGTTTTATCTTCATTGCCTTTTTTCGTTCTGCTTCCATAACCATAGCCATAGCCGTAACCGTAACCATATCCATAGCCATGGTTTCCATAACCGTATTTGTTTCCGTAACCATAACCGCTTCCATATGCATATTTGTATCCGTAATTTCTTGCTGTCTGAGCAACTCCATGGAATACATCGTTATAAACACATCCAAGCATCGTTCCTTCTGCTGAATTCAGGATACTGATCGTCTCATTGATATCTTTTACTAATGCTGTATGTTGTCTTACAACAAGGATTGATGCATCTGCAAGGTCTACTAACTCTTCTGCATCGGCCGCCTGTGACATTGGTGGTGTATCAATAATAATGTAATCCAGCTTTGTCTTAAAGAACTCTACGATCTTCTGGAAGATCGGTGATGCGATCATCTCTGTAGAATTTGGATAGATCATAGAACCTGCGATCAATAACAATTCTGATTTTGGAAGATCTGTTACCAGATTATCTATCTGTTCATTTCCATTCAATACTTCTCCAAACTGCTGTATTTCTTCCTGATCCAATCCAAAAATCTTGTATTGTGAAGGTTTGCGAAGATCCGCATCGATCAACAATACTTTCTCTGATTCTTCCGCAAGTGCCAATGCTAAATTGGCTGCAACTGTTGATTTACCTTCATTTTCTTCCACACTTGCAACCAGAAGTGTTTTTGCATTCTTCTCTTTCATCTTACTGCTGACTTTGCGGGCAAGTTTCTTCATATCCTCCACATATTGAAAGCTTGTTCCTGGATTTGTCAACAATACCGGACTCTTTTTGCGGTGAATTCTTGCTTTCCATGTCTTATAGATCTTCTCATGATATAACGTCTGCAAAAGCTTTGCATCAAGTTTCCTTGAAACTTCTTTTGGTTTTCTCACTGTATCCTTTAAGAATGACAAGATTGCGATCAATCCACATAACGCAACGATCGTCGTAAAAAATGTTTTCTTCATAAGTGCTGTTGGCTGAAATTTATTTACCGGACCACTTGGCACTGTTGGTTTCTGCAATACATCCAGCACAACATTTCCGATCAGCTGATCTGTCACAACAGAATAATTATTCATGATTGCCTTATTCAAACGAAACGCCATCTCTGGGGAATCTGCCTGAACTTTCAAAACTAAAAGATTGGTTTCATTTACTACCTCTGCAGATGCACTTCCTGGAAAATAATCCATATCCATCTCTTTTGCGACTTTCTTTTGTAAGATCGAACTGTTTAGAATCTCAGAAAACTTTGTCGCCATCTCAGACGTTGCACTCAAATCTGAATATACACTATTGTTGCTTCCTTTGCTGCTTACGATAAATGTACTTGTTGATTCATACTGTTTGTGATAGTTTCGTCCGACATAAACATAAGAGAGCAAGCTCATAGATGCTGCCAGAAGCAGGATCACTAGTGCATATTTCCAGATATCTCTTAAGATACTATACAAATCAATATTCATTTCATAATCGTTGACTGATATATTTCGTTTATCACTGCTCATTTGCCGGCCTCCTATTCTGTAACGATCACGATCAGTCTTACCGTTCCTGTACGGCTCTTTCCACTTTTTACTGAATAAGTGATCTCATAAGAACCTGGGGTATCGTAATCTACTTCATCTTTGATCTTCACTTTGCTCTTATTAATATCTCCTGGTACATCCGAGTCATAATCTCCTCCCATGCACACTTTAGATATGTAAGATGCTGCATCTAGTTTGTCACCTTTCTTCGTATAAACCAGATACTTCTTCAAATGAATAAAAGGAATCTCTGATCTGTCCGTTGCATCATAAACCTGTATCGTTGCCTGAAATGATACTGTATCTCCTGCACTATTGCTTACCTGAAGTTTGACCGGATATTCTCCTGGTGTATACAGATCAACTACTGAGTTTGTCAAAATCTTTATCTGATTTGATAAATCACCATCAATCTTATCTTTCACCGTAAGATTCTTTAATAATTCTTCATTCTTAGAAGCTCCTCCAGATTCAAAACATAATGGTTCCTTCAAATAAAACTTTGGTGATGTATAACCTTCATACTGTACAATACGGTTTGCACGGCTGACGTTATTATGTCTGTCCACTGCTGCATATACAACCAGACGCCGTCCACCTCCCAGAAAGTTTGAAACACTTTCTACTACAAGAGAATCCGTAACATCCCCATCATTCTCATCAACTGCTTTTACTCCTTGCAAAAAATCTTCATCGGTAGCATTGAGCCCTACTGTCAATTCCTGCTGATCCATTGTAATGACCGGTCCGATCCGGTCTCCTTTTCTGACCTGTGTAAACCAGAAGATCAGACTTGCTGCCAGTGATATACAAAATATCACAAAACTTACCAATTTTAATTTCTTCATTGTACCACCTTTTCTCCTTCAAGAATTCTCTTAGGATTATCATATAACAATTTCTTTGAATATTCAAAAGAATATTCTTGTTCCATATATTCTTTGATATCTGCCATATAGGTTGTCCGCTCATATGGTTTGTGTGCATCACTTGCGATACAAGTTACCATATGTTGATCCAGCAGACGATCTACACATTGTTTTGCTCCTGATCCAAATCTGCCAAAGATGCTCCCTCTGTTTACCTGCAACAAACATCCCCTGTTTTTCCACTTTGCGATACCGCTTTCTGATTCCTGTACACACCGGTATCTCTCTGGGTGTGCGATCACTGGCGTAACTCCAAGTTCCATCAGATCATGAAGCATCTCATCCATCTCTTCCTGCTCGATTCCAAACGAAAATTCAGTCAAAAAATATCCCGTCTGATTCAATGAAAGCAATCTGCCTTCACGGATCATCCGAGGAACTTCTCTTGTCATATAAATTTCCATTCCAGAGAATACTCTTAATGGCAGCTTTACTTCATCCAGTGCTTTTCTAAACGCTTCTAATCTTTGCAGATATTCTTCGATCGAATATTCTTTGAAAAATCCCCCTGTATTGGCATGCGATGTTGCAACTAATGTATGAACACCACTTTTCAATGCCAATGCTGCCATAGATAGAGAATCTTCCATATCTCTCGCTCCATCATCCAATCCTGGCAAAATATGCGTATGTATATCGATCATCTATTTTATTTTCCTTTCAGAAATCCCATATGCAAAAAGAATTCCTCCAGTCCATCAAGACTGGAGGAATCCACCTTGTTTTTTGATTAATACTGTTCTTTGACGTGTTTTGCTGCATATACAGCTAATGCTGCTGCAGCGAGTGATACATATACTAATGTAACTGGCGCTCCCTGATCACTAGTCTTTGGTGATGCAGATGTTGATGATGTTGATGTCGTTGTTGTGCTCGTCTTAGCTGGTTTTTCATCCTTGTCGAATTCATCATCATCAATCTGGGTTTTCTTATCCACATTAGTCTGTTCTGGAGACTCTCTATCATACTCATCTTCAGGACTTGGTGCTGCCATAGCACTTAGTGAAAAAGCAAAACACATAATCAATGTTGCTGCCATCATAATCAACTTTTTCATGCTAAATCCCCCCTTACTGGATTCTAACTGATTTGTGTATAAAATACCTTCAATATCATCTCAAATAATTTTGTCTCATCCGGATAATATTCTGCATATCCTGTCTCACCTTCTTTGATGTCACAGTCAATGCTGTAGATATTGTCAGATGAAAAACTGCTTCCTGAAACTTTCGTTGCAAGATATGTGATCTTCGGTGCTGAAAGATTCGTTACTGAATTCTCTGATACAAGATTCAGAAGATCTAATGGCAATGTAAGATCGCCCTTCATCTCCTGTAATGCTTTCTGGGCAAATGCTGTAATATACTGCTGTTGTCTCTGCATACGTGCCATGTTCGCATCCAGTGGATCAAATTCTCTGGATCTTACATAAGTCTCTGCCTGACCACCCAGCAATGTCACATTCGCACCTTCCTTCAGAGTTGGATCAACGCTTGTCAGATCCCCGATCACTTGAACGTTCACTCCACCTACTGCATCATTCAGTACACTGATCGCAGAGAGGTTGATCGACATATATGAATCGATAGGAATTCCATATAACACTTTGGAAACTGCATCCACAGCATTCTTACAGCTCTTGGCTTTCCCATCCCCATAGGCATAGGCTAAACATAACTGTCGAAGTTTCCTTCCTGAATACTTTCCATTCTCATCATATGTCTTAACGTACGCCATGATATCTCGAGGAACATTGATCAGTGAAATCTTCCCTGTAGAAGTATTCACAGCTGCCAGAAACAAGGTATCTGACTGTCCTGCTCCGTGTTTCTTTAAGTATTCTTCATCTGTATTGATCTTATCTCGGTCAACACCCATAAATAAGATACTCGTTATATCTTTATTATACTGATATTTATGTCCATTGTAAATAACCAAATCTCCCTGATTCTGGACTTTTACGCCATCTACGTTCTTTGACATCTTCATCTTGCCTCCAAATAATGAGCCTTTTCCAAGTGCCCACATTCCAACAATGGCTGCACATGGAAGCAAAATGATCACCGCTAATACGATTATAACTCTTTTTATGATCTGTTTTGGTGTCTTTTTCTTCTTTGCTTTCTTCTTTTTCTCGTTCTTTTCTTCTTTTACTTCAAAGCCTTGAAATGCTTCCTTGGATTCTGGCTGAAGATCCTTCAGATTCTGATCCAATTCTTCATTTAATCTCTTAGCCTCATCCGTATGGTTCTTATTTTGTACTTCTTTCATCCGTCAACACCGCCTGTACTAAATAACGATTATTGGGCTGGCCTCCTACGCAGGTACTCAGCGTGATAATCTTATCGTTGCTTGTAACTTCCTGATCTTTCCTTACATGACTTCCCATGTCTCTTATGTTCTTGACATTTCTTAAATAATTCTCAAACTTCTTCTTATTCTTAAAATTAAATGTCTTAAGTAAATGCCTGTCGTCAAACTTATATGCCGCAAAGATCGTGTATGTGTATGTTTTCTTTGGTGTGTAAACATATACTTCTTTGTGTTTCTTAAAAAATGCTTCATCTTCAAACTTGTGAAGATTCTGGAACATCGATCCATTTCTCATATTATGTCCATAAAATACTGTGTTTGGATCTGAAAAATCCTTCTTATTCGCTTTCTCTGTATAAATACATCCTGCAAACTCTGGCTCATTTTTAAAGTTATATTTTAAATAATGATCGTCTGATTCCTGACTTTGTGCTACCGGATAATCAATTCTTGTTCCTGGAACGTAGATCCATGCATAGATATCACTGTTGATCTTGATCAGCTTCTTAAAGTTGATCTTCTGTCCATGTTTGACTCCAGATGGAACTTTCTCCGGCTCTTTTCCTTCGTTCTCACCAGTAAATTCTGTGCTTGCGATCTCTTTTAATGTTGCTTTTCTTGCCTGTTCTGTCTTATAGTCCTGATACTTGACCCATCCGAATCTTCCAAGACAGATCACACAGACTAGTACTGCAACTCCAAGAATGATCTTCCATCCACTCTTCTTCATTCAGCTTCCCCCTTATGCCGTTATTCTTGTCTTATTATATCTTTTTTTCTATCTGCGGTCAATGAATCCTGCATCTTCGGACAACCTGTGTCCTAAAAATCCATCGCCATTTTGCTTGACTCTTCTTCTGACAATTCTGTAACCTGTGTTTCCATAACACGATAAACTCTCTGACACATATTTAAAACACTCGGACGATGGGTTGTCACGATGCATGTTTTATTTGGGCGTTGTTTTATGATATTTCTTAAAACTTTACGTTCCGTTGTTACATCAAGTGCCGATGTTGCTTCATCTAACAATAAGATCGGTGCATCTCTTAAAACAGCCCTTGCAATTGCAATTCTTTGTGCCTGTCCTTCCGAAAATCCTCGTCCTCGCTCTCCGATCTTGGTATAGATCGTTTCTTCCATATTCTTTACGAAATCCCACGCACAGGAAATCTTCAATGCATCGATCATCTCTTCTTCTGTTGCATCCTGTTTAACCATCTTTAAATTTTCCGCGATCGTACCAGAAAGAATTGTATTTCCCTGTGGTACATAAGCGAATAAATGTCTGGTATCTGCATTCATCTCCACCTGTTTCCCATTTGAAGCCCTTAAATATGCTTCTCCTTTTTCCGGATGGATCAAACCTAAGATCAAACGGATCATCGTTGTCTTTCCCTCTCCAGAAGGACCAACCAACGCAACGATCTCGCCCGGATTAGCCATAAATGCAGAATCTGTAATAACACGGTTTCCTTCGATATAAGAAAAATCCACATCCCGCATCTTCACCTCGAACCCATCTTCCACATAAGCATCCATCTCAGAGCTTTCTGGAATATGAACTTCTTTCTTAAGCTGTGCAAGCTCTCTGATACGATGAGCGGAGATTGAACTGTTCAAAAAGTTTGGTATGATTGATACCAGATTGTTAAATGCCCCATTTAAGCTACTTCTCTGTTGTAAAAATAAAGTCATCGTTCCATAAGAAATATCTCTTGTCCAAAGTCGGAACAGACAATATCCAAATGCTGCATACTGAACAACCATTCCTATGATCGACATAACGATATTCGTCTTGATCGTAAACATATTATACTTTAAACTGATATCTTTAAACTTCTCCTGCCAGTTTCTCATCTTCTTTCCATATAAAGAAGAAATTCCAAAGGACTTGATCGTATCAAAATTATAGAATGTCTCGACTTCAAATGTCATCATCTCACTACTCATTTCCCGCACTTTCTTCCCATATTCTCTCTGCTTGGAAATAAGGAACTTCGACATCAAAAGCATAAATGGTGCACTTGCAAATGCCAGTAATGACATGATCTTATCGTAATGCCAGATAACCGCAAATGTTGCGACAAAGTCGTAAACTGCTATAATGATCGTCGGCAGCCAGCTGATCGCATTTCCACTGATCGTATTGACATCGCTGTTAAAACGATTCAAAACATCTCCATTACTATATTGATTAATCTCCATCCAGTCGGCATCGATGATTTTATCAAAAATATCCGCCTGAATATCATTATTGATATAGATACTCAACTTTGTAGAAATACGTCCGATCACATTTCCGATCGTCAGACTAAAAAATGCACTTCCAAGTGTGATCAAAACCATGATCCACAACTTACTCATCTGATATCCTGTGATGATATCGATCATATATTTACTTGCCACACTTCCAACCAATCCCATGGATGTGCTGAAAATACCAAGGATCGTGTAGAAAGCGATCGCTCCTTTATATCGTTTGCTGTAGGAAAAGATCCATTTCCAGTCGTCAATGATCTCTGAAAATGTTCCATCTCGCCATTTCCCGATCAGAATATCTAATGACTCAAACGATATCTTCTGATTGGGTTGATTTTGATTTTCATTGTCCATCATGTGATCATCACCTTCTTTCCTTCATAATTTTGTAAAATTCTTTTGTATACTCACAGATATATTTCGGAATTCCTTCATAATCTCCTGTTTCTAATAAAGCTGCCGCCGCACATGTATTACAGATTGGACGATATTTGCATTCTGTACACCTTTCATTGATCAAGATCTCTTTCGTCTGTGCTGATATCATTTCCCAGCTTCTTTGAAAACCTTCTGCAAATACATTCACTTCTGGTTGACTTTGCATCACACATGGACGCATCATCCCCTGCCAATTGATCGTAAAAGAGCAATTGCCTGCCAGGCATGAAATGTGCCTGCTATATTGCATATTTTGCGGATGATCTTCAACCATGCTGATCACATGATCCTGATATTCTCTAAGAGCTTCTTCTCCCCATTGATGTTGAAAGATCAACTTCTTCGCCATCGCTGCATCCTTTGGATTCATTCGGCTTTGTTCATCAAATGGTTTATTTCTTTCTCTGCTTGCCGGATACATATAGGTATCGAGGTTCACGGCTGCATCCAGATCATCTGCAATATCTAAAATCTTCCTGATATCCTCTTCATTCTTTGAAGTGATGCTTCCATTAATCTTTACATCAATCTCCCTGTCCCTTAGCAGCCTGACTGCATTGACCGTCTTCTGAAATCCACCTGGATAATGACATAACTGCTCATACGCCTGGTCATCTGCTCCATATAAAGTAATATTCATTCTTCTTGGCTTATATTTCTGGAAGAAATCTGCCCATTCTTCATCGATCAGCGTTCCATTTGTATTGATCGTAAGAATCATTCCCATCTTCTGCAGTTCGATATATACTTCCTTAAATCCCGGAAATAATAACGGCTCTCCTCCTGTCAATAACAGAAATAACGTTCCTGCATCCTTCATCTGATGAGCCAGTTTGATCCATTCTTCTTTGGTTCTTAAACGGCCTTTTTGTTCCATCTCTGCCTTGGATAAACGAACATAACACATATCGCAATTCATATTGCAAAGTGGTAATAATTCCAGACTGCCATTTACTGGAGCTTGTCTTTGATATGCTTTCTGGACCAGCATCTTTTCCATGGAATCCATTGCGTCTAGGTCTCTCATTTGGCTCCCCTTCTTTCTTGTACATTCTGTTTTATTATATGATGAGATTGCGGAAAAAGAAAGTTTTTATTTGTGCATGATCAGATCAATGCATGTTTCTTTGATGGAAATCCTAAATTGAATCCAGATGATCTTACAGAAGTCGATACTGACATTTCTTCTTTATTACAATTTCATGGTTATGCAGAAACTGTAAAAAAGATTGTTGATGTTGTCAAAAAGTCTGCTTATGGCGTTGATTTTGTAATCCTCGGAATTGAAAATCAAGCAAAGATCCACTATGCGATGCCACTTCGGCATATGCTTGGAGATGCTTTTTCATATCTCAAAGAATATAATGAAATTGCAAAAAAATATAAAGATGAAAAACCTCATGGAACACCAGACGAATTTCTATCTAAAATGAA
>ERZ779850.3743-NODE-3743-length-10381-cov-4.209568_pt1 | contig 10381 bp, 9 predicted proteins | sample MGYA00511249_ERZ779850 | MGnify/ENA primary metagenome ERZ779850 (study PRJEB29588, sample SAMEA2162475) | human gut metagenome | biome: human gut; feature: human-associated habitat; material: faeces | place: Denmark | collected 2008/2010 ...
CAGGAGTATGCTTACAGTCTGGCCGAAGGATGTCTGAAGGCTTACTGAAAGATGAACTTTCTCTATTCTTCAGTGGTAATATTGTATATTAGGGAGCTTCCGGGATAAGTGACGGATGAAGCATGATTTGGAAAACTTATTGGTGGGGAGTGGTGAATCTTTTTATAGATTCGTCTGTTGAGGAGCCTTTTTGCTTTTATTATCTTTATGATTAAGGAAATAAATGTATTTTATTATTCTCCTTTTAAAATAAGAGGATAGATATATTCGTAGCGAAATGTAATAAAAGAATGTGAAATATATCTGTTCTTATTGCTTTTCTACAGTGAAAGATATTCATTCTTATATTTTTTAATAAAAAAATGAATTTCTTCCCCGGCTTTTTTGATTCTTTTATTATTATTTATTACATTTGCATGTTATCCTTCTTTTTTAGTAGGATAGAGAATAAATCAATTTATTAATTAACCTAATTCTTAAATACGATGAAAAGAAGGTTACTAAGTTTTGCAGTCTTATTAATGACTGTTTGGGGTACACAGAACATGTTTGCCCAATTAGATGTAACGAGTTACATTATCAATGCTGATTTTTCTAATGGAAAGATTGGTTGGACGGATACTAATTTTAATAATCCAGACAAGAATCCTAAGGTGTATGAAGCTTATGCAGGTTGGGGATCGCTTGATGTAACTTCGTATTGTATCAAGCAGGATGTGCCAATGCCGGCCGGTACGTATCGTTTGGATGCTTTTGGTTTTTTTCGTTATGGCGAAAACTATAGCGAGGCCCCAGAAAAGTCCGCGGCTTATTTAAGGGTTGGCGAAAACAATGTACTTGTAAAGACATTGGCAAGTGAAGTGACAGGCGAAACGGCTGCTAATAATACAGATGATGCTTCTGAGGCCTTCAAAGCTGGAAAATATTTGAATTCCATAGAGTTTACTTTGCCTGAAGAGCAGATTGTGTCTATTGGCTTTGACGGGACTTTCGAAGTGATGAAATCTTGGTTTATCGGAGGAACTTTTAAACTTTATGCCATCGATGAGGTTGCACGCAAGAATTCAATCAATAAGGTTAAGAAAGAACTGGAAGACGTTGTGGCAAGTTATACTTTGCCTCAAGGTTTTATGAAAACAGTGAACGAAGTTTATGATAAGATCGACAATATGGGGGGGACTGACGAAGAATTGGATGAAGCCGGAAACCTCTTATTGGGCAAAAAGACTGAAGCTCTTCAAATGATTGAAGCATGCAAGGAGTATGAAACTTATTATGAATTCTGTATAGGTACGAAGGAAAACAGTGTTGAAAAGGTAGAAGGTGCTTCAACTACATTTGACCGAATCCTAACATTGACTAATATGATGAAAGACAATGCAGCCAACGTGGATAAAATGGTTGAGTTAAAAGAACATCTTGTAGCCGGTTATCAAGAATATGTAGTCAAGGCTGTTCCGAATTCAGGTTTCTCTTTCGACTATACTTTCTTTATTGAAGGTGTGGGCAATAGTACGAATGGCTGGGTGAATGATTTTACCGGTTTTAATAAAAATTATCAGTATAACGGTGCTTCCAATAAGAACAATGAAGCATTAGGCTTGATTAAGCCGGGTTATATTGAAGCATGGAACGATGGTACGGCATTTACCGGTACATTGACATATACTAAGAATAATTTGCCGACCGGTGTGTATAAACTTTCTGCTTATACATTCAAAAATGACGGTGCCACTGTGAATTTCAAGGCAAACGATAAAACCATATCTTTGGCAGATGCTGCCGGCCTTTATACCCAGCCTATTTTGGAAGGTGTAGAAGTTACCGATGGAACGTTGACTTTTGGTTTGGAGATGCTTGGCAATGCTAATTGGATTGGTATTACTAATGTGGAGTTATCGTACGTCGGAATGTTAGATGCCGAAACATTGAAAGCTTCTCTCACTGAAGCACGTACCGCTTTGCAGAATGCCTTAGACGCAGCTACTGAAGCCAATACGATCGGTAAAGCCATGAAAGAAGAGGTCGTCAAGTTGCTGTCTGAAACGGGAAATGTAGGAGGTGATCCTATTGCATTGGAGTTAGCTTGCAACAAAGTCATTGCCATGACCAACTCTTTGGGTGAAATCACAGAAGCTTATGCCGAGGTAGCCCAGCAAATCCAAGAAGCTTTGCTAATTATTACGAATTCAGTCGTGGATAATACTGATGACAAAACGGCAATGAGCGATGCACATACCAAAGCCAATAAAGAGTTGGAGGAGGCTCTTGATGTGGAAGTCATCAAGGCCATCGGTGATGATTTGTCCGATGCTACTAATGCATTTGTATTGGTGGCTTATCCGACAAATGGTACATCATTTGACTATACTTTCCTAATGGAGAATCCTTCTTTCGAAACCGGAGATTTATCTCCTTGGATGGCAACTCAGGGCTATGATACAGGAGTGAAACCGAATACCGGTGATTTCTCCTTCTCCGGTGCAGATGGCAATTACCTGTTTAATACCTGGAACGGTAGTGCTATCGACTTTAATGTAGCACAGACGGTGACTAACCTGCGCGACGGTTTGTATCGACTGAGTGCATTGGTTGCTTCTGATGCTGGTAACGTGATTACGTTGACTGCCGGAAAAGCTACTGCCGATGTTACGGCTATAGACAAACATACTGGTGTGAATATAAGTGTAGACAACGTAGAAGTGGTTAACGGTGAATTGTTCGTAAAGGCTTCTTCCAAAGGTTGGTTCAAGGCTGATAATTTCCGTTTGGAATATATGGGTAAGCTTCTTTATACCGAAGTTCCGGAAGCAATCACTCCGGCTGAGGGTGATATTGAAAGCATTCCTCTTCCGGTGATCATCACGCCATCAGGAAAATATTCCGTGATCAACGGTGTACATGATGGTGATTATGTGGAAAGTTTGAACTGTCCGGCTCCTTATTTGCAGAAGAAGGGTAGCGAAGAGAGAATAGAGGTTGCATCGGTTGCTTATGGTTCAGGTAACGACATAGAACTTTATTTCGTGGATGATGACGGTGTACCTTTACAGGCAGCGGTGGGTGAACAATACGATTTGGTTATCCCTGAAGGGCTGTATAGCTGTCCGGACAATAAGGAAGACTGGGAGAGCTACATCCTTTCAGGTCCTCAGAACAAGGAAATACGTTGCGAATACACAATTGTTGAACATATTGTCGGTCCGAATATCCAGGCCATAGGTATAGATCCGAATCCGGAAAATGCAATAGAAACAGTATCCACCTTTACGTTGGCATTCGACCAACCCGTTACGATTAATACGTCAGAAGATGCTCCGGCTGTGTATTTGATGAGTCGGTTGTCCGGACAGATTTCCGCTACTGTTTCGGTCGTAGAAGGCGAAGGGCAGGAAAACCAAATCCTGATTACGCTGGAAAGAGAGGTCGTAGATGCAGGTATGTACATGCTTGTCGTGCCGGAAAAGGTCGTTCTGAATGCCAATGGAGATTGGAATGCATCTGTTGAGAATCTGACTTATACCGTTGTGGGTAAAAAGGTTGAGACTACCAACTACCAGCCTACGGGTATTACTCCGGCAGAAGGCGAGGTAACCTCTTTGAAGAGTTTCGTATTGCAATTCCAGAAAGAGACCTTTGCCGTGACCAATGTAGACTCTCAAGAAGAAGCTTACCTTATCAATAAAGATACGCAGGAAAAGGTAAGTGCCACTTTGGATATGGGAGACGAATACAATGAAATCAAGATAGAACTGACAGAAGAAGTTACCGCCAAAGGTTCATATACTTTGGTTGTACCGGCTATGAAGATACAACAGGCTTCGGATAGCTGGGGTAACAATGTTCTCGACAATGCTCCGGAACTGCGATATGACTTCACTGTTGTAGAGGGACAGAGTATTGATGCGATCCTTGCCAAAAGACAGAGGGTGGATGTCTATACCGTAAGCGGTCTGCTGGTGAAGAAGGCTGCGGATCGAGAGGCTCTCAAAACGTTGAAGAAAGGACTTTATATCATCAACGGAAAAGGTGTCTTAATCAAGTAGCCTCCCCGGTTTGAACATTTTTGGGGATAAACGAGCGGATGTGTCGAGTAGCGGCGCATCCGCTTTTTCGATGATAGAATAGCGTCAATGATGCAATAAAAAAGAGGATTGCCCGTTTTTTGGGAAAGGAGTATAAGAAGTTAAATGTTATGCAGTGGTATGACCGGATAAGGCAGGTTAAGTTTTTGTTAGTAGTCATGGCCATCGTGATAGCCGTGGGGTCTCTCATTATATCCAACTATTTAGTACGTGATTTGGCTTTGGGTGAACACCAAAACATGGAAGTATGGGCAGAAGCCATGCGAACGCTGAACAATGCGGATGAAAACACCGATGTCACCTTGGTTTTGAAAGTTTTGAATGGAAATAATACCATTCCGGTCATCGTGCAATATAAATCAGGAGAAATACATAGCTATCGGAATTTGTCATTGAAAGCAAGTAATGCAGCCGACAGTACGAGAGAGGTAAAGCAAATGGCGGAAGACATGCGGCAAGGAGGCCGGGTGATTCGTATTTATCTGAATGAAGGTGCTTCTCAAGGTGCTGATGGTGATTTTATGGAAATCTGTTATGACGATTCCATTATGTTGAAACGGCTGTCTTCCTATCCTTATATACAATTGGGCGTAGTTCTTATTTTTGTCGTAGTGGCTATTTTCGCTTTGTTGAGTTCCAAAAAGGCAGAGCAGAATAAAGTCTGGGTGGGTTTGTCCAAAGAGACAGCCCATCAGTTAGGTACCCCGATTTCTTCGTTGATGGCATGGGTTGAGATTTTAAAAGAGACTTATCCCCATGATGAGCTTATCCCGGAGATGGACAAAGATGTGAAACGATTGGAGATGATAGCCGAACGTTTTTCTAAAATCGGCTCTTTGCCGGAACCCCGTGAGGAATTGTTAGCCACAGTGCTTGAACACGTGATAGATTATATCTCCCGCCGTACATCCAATAAAGTGTCTATCCGTTGCCTGTTGCCGGAATATCCGTTGAAGGCTTATATGTGTGCTCCGCTTTTCGAGTGGGTGATAGAGAATCTTTGTAAGAATGCGATAGATGCGATGGGAGGACAAGGATGTATCACGGTAACAGCTTTTGAAGACGCGGGGAAAGTGGTTGTTGAAGTTACGGATACCGGTAAAGGTATCTCGAAAAATCATTTCCAGACGGTCTTCAGTCCCGGTTTTACAACCAAGAAAAGAGGTTGGGGGCTGGGCTTGTCCTTAGCCAAACGCATAGTGGAAGAATATCACAAAGGACGTATTTTTGTGAAACGTTCGGAAATCGGTGTGGGGACAACCTTTAGGGTGGAGTTGAAAAAGTATTAAAAAGAACGTTTTTTGTGCTTTTTATTGTGCGCCATCGCTTATTTTTTGTAAATTTGCAGCCCAAATGGATGTACTTGACAGTTATAAGATTGATTTGAAGAACATGCGGACTGATGTCGCTGAATATCAGTTTGCATTGGATGATGCATTCTTTGAAGCTGTGGAAGGGACTTTAGTGAAGAGCGGTAAGGCAGACGCAGACCTGAAGATAAGAGAAAGCGGGGGAGCTTATGTTTTTACCTTTCATATTAAAGGAACGGTACATGTGCCGTGCGATCGGTGTCTTGACGATATGGACGTGGAGATAGAGACGGAACGTATGCTTACCGTAAAGTTAGGGGATGAGTATGCGGACGAAGGGGATATGATGATACTGCCATACGAAGATGCCATATTGAATGTCGCATGGATTATTTACGAATTTATTGTGCTGGAAGTTCCGCTCACACACGTGCATGAACCTGGACATTGCAATGTGGAAATGATGGAGGCATTGGCGGCACATTTGGTGACTTCGTCTGAGAAACCAGATGGTTCCGAGGAAGAGAAGAGCGCGGATGAAGAAAGTGACAAACCGATAGATCCGCGTTGGAATAAATTAAAAAAAATATTGGATAATAATTAAATACTTAAGAAAATGGCACATCCTAAAAGAAGACAGTCAAAAACGAGAACCCGTAAGAGAAGAACTCATGATAAGGCCGTAGCGCCTACGTTGGCAGTTTGCCCGAATTGCGGCGCATTCCACATTTATCACACTGTTTGCCCCACTTGTGGCTATTACAGAGGTAAGGTGGCTATCGTGAAAGAAGCTGCTGTTTAATCATTAGTGAGGGAGATATAGCCAGAGAGCACTATTGTTCTCCGGCTACTTTTTTTAGAAAGCAGAATAAAGAATGGAAAAAATAAATGCGGTAATCACCGGTATTGGCGGTTACGTTCCGGAATATGTCTTGAACAACGACGAGTTGTCGCGAATGGTTGATACAAACGATGAGTGGATTATGACTCGTATCGGCGTAAAGGAAAGGCGTATTTTAAATGAAGAAGGTTTGGGTACGAGCTATATGGCTCGTAAGGCAGCAAAACAGTTATTGCAGAAAACGGGAGTAAATCCTGAAGACATTGATTGCGTGATTGTTTCCACTTCTACTCCGGATTATCATTTCCCCTCTGTGGCTTCTATTGTTATTGGCAAGTTGGGGTTGACGAATGCTTTTGCATACGACTTGCAGGCAGCCTGCAGCGGATTCCTTTTCGCTATGGATACGGCTTCCGCTTTGATTGAAAGCGGGCGTTATAAGAAGATTATTGTTATCGGTGCTGACAAAATGTCTTCAATGGTCGATTATACAGACCGTGCGACTTGTCCGATTTTTGGAGATGGAGCCGCTGCCGTATTGGTTGAGCCTACTACGGAAGACTTGGGTTGGAAGGACGCCTATTTGCGTACGGATGGCAAAGGGTTGCCGTTCTTGTGCATGAAAGCGGGCGGTTCCGCTTGCCCTCCTTCGTATTTTACCATAGACCACCGCTTGCATTATCTCCATCAGGAAGGACGTACGGTGTTTAAGTTTGCCGTGACCAATATGAGCGACGCTTCAGCTTTGGTGGCCGAACGTAACGGATTGACCAAGGACAATATCGCTTGGGTCATTCCTCATCAGGCTAATGTACGCATTATCGAGGCAGTAGCACACCGTTTGGAGTTGCCGATGGAAAAAGTGATGCTCAACATCCAACGTTACGGCAATACAAGTGCAGCCACTTTGCCCTTGGCCTTGTGGGACTACGAACAACAGTTGAAGAAGGGAGACAATCTGATTTTTACCGCTTTCGGCGCCGGATTCACATGGGGAGCCGCTTATATGAAATGGGGCTACGACGGAGCAGGTAAGTAAATAAGGGATAAAAGAGAATCCTTCAAAAAGACATCATAAAAAAGAACGCATCCGTTTATAGATGCGTTTTTTTATTCAAAGAAAAAAACAGAGCAATTATGGCACATAAAGCTGGTTTTGTGAATATTGTAGGTAATCCGAATGTCGGAAAGTCCACGCTGATGAATCTCCTGGTCGGGGAACGTATATCCATTGCGACCTTTAAGGCGCAGACCACGCGTCACCGTATCATGGGGATTTTGAATACGGAAGACATGCAGATTTGTTTTTCCGACACCCCCGGGGTCTTGAAGCCTAATTACAAGTTGCAAGAGTCTATGTTGAATTTCTCGGAATCAGCTTTGCAAGACGCCGATGTGCTGTTGTACGTGACGGATATGGTGGAGACACCCGATAAGAATGGCGACTTCTTGGAGAAAGTGTCCAAGATGGATGTTCCCGTGTTGTTGCTTATCAATAAAATCGATGTGAGCAACCAGCAGGAACTTACCGCCAAGGTGGAAGCTTGGCATGCCGTCCTGCCCAAGGCCGAAATCATTCCTATTTCAGCTTTGTGCAAGTTCAACATAGACACGGTGTTGAATCGCATCAAAGAACTTTTGCCGGATTCCCCTCCATATTTCGGCAAGGACCAGTGGACCGATAAACCGGCCCGTTTCTTCGTAACTGAAATTATCCGTGAAAAGATTTTATTATATTACGATAAAGAGATTCCGTATTCTGTGGAAGTCGTAGTGGAACAGTTCAAGGAAGAGGCAAAATCCATTCATATCAATGTCGTTATCTATGTGGAGCGCGACTCTCAGAAAGGCATCATCATCGGCCATCGGGGAGTGGCATTAAAGAAAGTTTCCACAGAAGCCCGGAAGTCTTTGGAGAAATTCTTCGGTAAAAGCATTTATCTGGAGACCTTTGTGAAGGTGGATAAGGATTGGAGAAGTTCGGAACGGGCTTTGAAAAGCTTTGGGTATAATTTAGATTAATAATCAGGCTGTGAAGCCGAAATTCGATAATTTATGGGAAATATAGTGGCAATAGTCGGACGCCCGAATGTGGGTAAGTCTACTCTTTTTAATCGTTTGACTCAGACACGTCATGCGATTGTCAGTGATGAAGCCGGGACGACGCGCGACCGCCAGTATGGGAAGTCGGACTGGACAGGACGTGAGTTCTCCGTGATAGACACCGGCGGTTGGGTGGTGAACTCGGATGACATATTTGAGGAAGAAATCCGCAAGCAAGTGACGTTGGCGACGGAAGAAGCGGATGTCATATTGTTTTTGGTGGATGTCCGGAACGGTCTGACGGATTTGGACGAAGCCGTGGCCAATATCTTGCGGCGTACCAAAAAGCCGGTTGTCCTTGTAGCCAACAAGGCCGATACGAATGAATGGATATACAGTGCCGCAGAGTTTTACGCCTTGGGGTTGGGCGACCCCTATTGCATTTCGGCGGCAACCGGAAGCGGCACGGGGGAATTGTTGGACCTGATCGTCTCAAAATTCCCTAAAACTGCCGATGACGAAACGGATGAGAATATCCCCCGTTTTGCCGTTGTCGGGCGACCGAATGCAGGCAAGTCCAGCCTGATCAACGCGTTTATCGGAGAAGAACGTAACATCGTGACCGATATCGCCGGAACCACCCGGGACTCCATTTACACCCGTTATACCAAGTTCGGGTTTGATTTCTATTTGGTGGATACGGCCGGGATCCGTAAGAAGGGGAAGGGGAATGAGGACTTGGAGTATTACTCGGTGATCCGTTCGATCCGCGCGATCGAGAACTCGGATGTCTGCGTGCTGATGTTGGACGCTACGAGGGGCATCGAGAGCCAGGATATGAATATCTTCTCGCTGGTGCAGAAGAATAAGAAGGGATTGGTGGTTTGCGTGAATAAGTGGGACTTGATCGAGGATAAGAGCCAGAAGGTGATCGACTCGTACACGACCGCTATCCGCGAGCGTCTGGCTCCGTTTACCGACTTCCCGCTCTTGTTTATCTCGGCCATGACGAAGCAGCGTATCCTAAAGGTGCTGGAGACCGCCAAGGAGGTTTACGAGAATCGCTCCAAGCGTGTCCCTACGGCCAAGTTGAACGAGGTGATGCTCCCGATCATCGAGAATTATCCTCCCCCAGCTTGGAAGGGTAAATATATCAAGATCAAATATATCACCCAGCTTCCGGCGGGCAGCGTGCCTTCTTTCGTGTTCTTCTGTAACTTGCCGCAATGGATCAAGGACCCGTACAAACGTTTCCTTGAGAACAAGATCCGCGAGAACTGGGATTTTACCGGTACGCCGATTAATATATTTATCCGGGAAAAGTAAATACTAGATACAAAAAAGCCGCTTCCTGTAATGGGGAGGCGGCTTTTTCTATTTAGAATAGGTCGGAATGCGTTCCGGTATCGGTGAAAAGCAAGATTAGCTCCGTGTCGTCTTGGCTCCATATCAGCAGCCAGTCTCCTTGGATATGGCATTCCCACAATCCTGCGTATTTCCCGGATAGCTTATGCGGGTGGTATTGGGAGGGAAGGGAACCGGTTGTTTCAAGCAAGTTGGATACTTGCTCGAATAAGTTCATATCATATCCTCTTTTTTTGCATAGCCTCAAGTTCTTCTTGAACTTTTTGGTATAGTTGATGGAATATTTCATCAGCCTAGGATTTGTTTCATCAAATCCTTTGTGCTTTCCGCATGATAAATCCTTCCTGCCTTCACGTCCTCCAAGGCCTCGTCCAATCCGGATTTCTTCTGTGCCTTCACCTTGCCTTCCAGCGAGGTGATGAATTTCTTCAAGATGTCGGCGTATTTCTCGGGGATGGTTACCTCGAATGTCTTTAATGATGTCGTTGTCTCCATATCGCTCTGTTTTAGGAATTTCCTTCGCAAATATACGGAATAAAAAGAGAAGGGGAATTGTTTTCCTTCTCTTTTTATTTCCCACTTCCGCGTCGGGAGGGAGGGACGTGACGGTTAGATCTCGTCCGGGCTCTCGGAGTCTCCGCCGGGCGTAGGCTCGGGTGTAGGCTCGGGAGCGGGCGCCGGTTTCTTGGCGGAGGCCATGCGCTGGTTGTAGGCGGCGGTGGTCTCGGCGATCAGCT
>ERZ779850.3745-NODE-3745-length-10381-cov-3.148654_pt1 | contig 10381 bp, 9 predicted proteins | sample MGYA00511249_ERZ779850 | MGnify/ENA primary metagenome ERZ779850 (study PRJEB29588, sample SAMEA2162475) | human gut metagenome | biome: human gut; feature: human-associated habitat; material: faeces | place: Denmark | collected 2008/2010 ...
TGTCACCCAGCGTGACTTGTATTGGAAGGGAGTGTACCGAATAAACAACCGGCCGGGGAAGGTTCCCGGGTGGAAAACGGCACAGGAATGCTTTGCCGAAGAACTCCGTAACTCCGCCCAGGATCTTGCACTTGGAGTGAAAATTCACCCATCTCCAGAATTTTAGTAACTTCCCTCCTGCAAAAATCGCAAAAGAAGTAGACAAAATTGTAAAATAAGAATAGTTTTTATAACTAGTACTGAAAATTTTTGTTATCGGTCAAATTGACATCATATTCGGTTCTTTCAAGTTTGCAAGGGGATCGTATCTAAAATTGTCGTCATAATTCGACTCGGGAGACTGTTCTGATGACCTGATTATTTCAGGGATTCCTATGGTCTGCCTCAAAAAGTACTCAAATGTTACATTTTTATTACATCAATATAAGACTATCATTAAAAAACATTTTAATATCATGGATGGTTAATAATATTTTTACCATACTTATGTTTAAAAATATCAATTAAAAGCGTTGTGCTCTATAAAACAAGAAATTCAGTCACTCAAAAATCTTTGCTAGACACGGCTTTAGTTCCATTTTCTCCTTATTTTCATATTGAATAGGATAAAACACAATATGAAACCTATATTCAAATATCTATGTATCCCTGCACTTATTACATTACCTGTATCATCAGCCTTTGCCGATGACCCCATCAAACTTCCCAACGAGCGTCTCGCTGATCAAAATTATGATTATACTGGCAAAGATATTATTATAAAATGGACAAAAGATGGAAGACCTAGCGAACCGGCTCCTATAAGAAATGCTCATGTTACTGCGCAAAATATTACTATAGAAGCAGATTATCCAGAATCCAGCAATATGTTAAATAAGGGCATCTATAGTGATAGTGGTAACAAAACAGATATCACTGTCACCGATACTATCAGTATTACTACTTATGATGACGGTGTATATACAGAAAGTAACGGTAAAACAAATATTAATGGATTTAAAAATCTCAATATCACCTCCAGAAAAGGATTCGGCCTGGTGGATAATGGGAACGGAATTAATATCGAAGGCGGGGATAACAGCGTCGTCTCTATTAAATCTGAGTATGTTGCATATTCATTTTGGGGATGGGAAATTCATAATTCCCGCCCTGCCATAGGCAGTCATTATCTCTCTGAAAACTATGGTAAAGGAATATTCATCAAATCTGGTATGATAAAACTGGATTCTGAGGACAACTATTCCATTTATGCCGGAAATGGGGAAAAGGGGAGATTCGAAGTCAACCTTGATGCTTCAGAGATAGATATTACCGGAACCATTTATGGAGACGGCGGAAATATCACCATTACTCCTAGAGCGGACGGAGTGGTAAAAATCTCTCCGTCGGACAAAGTAAAAACCGATGCATTCTTGACATGCGACCATCCCGAGGAAGTCAAAGATAACAGTATTTTACTCACCGATGGTTCCACTTTAACTATCAATAAAGATTCTGCCGAACTTAAGCAGATGCAAATCACCGGAAAAATAAATGTAGATGGAGAAGGGTCTTCTCTCCTGGCGAATATGACCGGTGATAGCTCTATCGCGCCAAGAAAAGGCAGTTCATCCACCGTTGCAATCGAAGCGAGTAATGGTGGAAGTGTGAACCTCAACATGGGCGGCGCTAACTCGTCTATCACGGGTGATGTGAATGCCATCACTGGCACTGGTTCCTCTATTTCCCTCAACCTTTTCGAGGCTCATCAGGAAGGAAATCTGAAAGCCGAAGGAAATAACACGCTGAATGCAGTCTACTCCGGCAGGAACTCCTCTCTGACAGGCACAGCGGATAACAAAGGAATCATGAATCTTTCCTTCACTAACCAGTCTGTCATGAACGGAGACATACTCAATGGCGTGAAGGTATATGAAGACAATGCGCCCCAGTCTTCGTTCGCGGGACAGCTGACAGCCAATTTCGATCAGTCATCCTGGAACGGCAGCCTTAGCAACCAGGGAGGCACTGCGGGCATTACTCTCGACAGAGGAAGTCTTTGGACCGGGAACCTCGACAACCGGGGCGGCACATCTGGCGTCACGCTCAGCGGCGGCGGAATATGGAAAGGCGACCTCAGCAACCAGGGCGGCACCGCGGATGTTACGCTCCACAGGGGTACACCTTCGTGTCATCCGGCAGCGTGAGGAGCCTGTCAGATATGGCAGCACGCAGGGCCTCATCGGACTGCAGGGGCATGATATCAGTGAAGCCGATCTGATGGTGAAAGAGCGTGTCTCCGGAAAGAAGAATTTTCTGGGACGGGAAATAATAACAGAGTGATCCCGGGCTGTGGCCCGGAACGGAGATGACTGTCACGTTCAGAGCCCCGAAACTGACCATCCCAGGCTGCAGGGTCTGAACCGTAAAATCGCTGATGGTCAGATCGAAATTCTTTGCGCCGTCGCAGAGAACTTTCCTGTTGTCGATATCCTGTTGCCCCGCGAGCACGGGAAGGCCTGTCTTTTTCTGCCAGGCCGCGCATCCGGTCACATGATCAAAATGAAGGTGTGTGCAGAGGAGCGCCTTCAGAGTCAGGCCATTCTCCGCCATGACTTTTTCCACTTCCGCCGTATCGTCCGGCGGATCCACAAGAACGGCGTCCGCGTCCTGCCACACGAGGTAGGCGTTGGTGTTCAAAACGCCGTAAACAAACGAACGTATCATTGCCATCTCCCTGCCGGGTCTCATGTCCGGCCGGCCTGAAAACATCATTCTGGAAAAACAGGCTATTCAAAAGGAAAATCGACAGTGGAGAAACAGGAAGTCAGAAAACCAGCCAGGGCGTCGGCGCCCGAAGTGGCCCCGAATCCGATGACCTTTTCCGCGAGTTCCTGAAGCTCCTCATCTGAGAGCCCCCCGACGACAGCAGCTCTCGCCAGGTCGGCGATGTATTCCGAAAAATTCCCGGCAAGCGCCTTCCGAAGAAAGGCCTGCGCCACGATGCCGGTCTCCCCGGCGTAGGGAAGAAGGAGAGAGGCAAAAGAAAGGACACCGGAATCACGGCTTCCGCCAGGTGACTGGGCGAAACGGCCGGCCAGGTAGCCTCCGAGGAAATCATCTCCTGCTGGCGTGAGCCCGGGGCCGAGACCTATGAGATGGCGCGCGGCCTCAGCCTCTCCGGCTGTATCGCGGGCGCACCTGGCGCGCACCATGGCAGCTGCGGCCTCTCCGGCGCAGCCCAGGATGACATCGTTGCGGACTGAAGAATGATAGGGAGCGAAGAGACGCAGGAACCCCGGGAGCTTCTTTCTGCGCACGAATCTCCAGAGCCCGAGCCGGACGTCTTCGCGGACCGGCCCGCCAGGAGGCAGACTACCTCCATCCCAGACCCGGGCACTGGAAAAATCCACACGCAGACATCCTTCCACGGTGAGAATCTGCCCGTCAAAAGAGCACGGGGCACCGACGCTGATAAATTTTTCAAAAGGCGTGGGGAGTTCCTGGACGCGGCAGCCCCATGACGCCATGGGAAGCCCGGGAGCGAGCACGACCACAAGAGTGGTGTCCCCGTTTTCCGGAGAAAATTCCAGATTGAGCGCGCGGCGGAAGACGGACTGCACAACGCCGCGGGATCCAACGGGCGGGAGGCTCGTGCCTTTCGACTCCGCCTGGAGGACGACCGGACCGGTTGGGACAGACACAGCACTACCCTCTCATAGCTTCACGCTTCGCCTTATTGGCGGCGAGAATGTCCAGGGCCTTCTTCAGTTCCTGATCGGCCATGCAGGTTCCGGCACCATAATAGTGCAGCACCTCGGCCGAAAGGCTCAGGACTTCGGGATCGTCTCTGCGCCGCGGACGGGGCAGTTCCACATGAATGATTTTCTTTATGCTCGAGGGAACCGGATTGATGACAACGATGTAGTCGCTCAGGAAGACGGCTTCCTCCACTTCATGCGTCACGAACAGGATGGTTTCACGCAGTTTGGCCCAAAGCTGCAGGAAAAAGCACTGCAGGCCAGTCCTCGTCTGGTAGTCGAGAGCGCTGAAGGGCTCGTCCATGAGAATGATGTCTGGCGCCGTCACGAGCGTGCGCGCGATGGCCACTTTCTGGCGCATGCCGCCCGAGAGCTCGCGCGGATAATGATTGAGGTAGTTGCCGAGACCAAAGGCCCTGAGGTACGCTGTGGCGAGCTCTTTTCGTTCAGGGGCAGGCATGCCCTGGATCTCAAGGCCGAAAGCGGTATTCTGCAGAGCTGTCAGCCAGGGGAAAAGATTGATTTCCTGGCTCACCAGCCCCACACGGCCGAGGCGCGGAATTGCTTTGCCATCGATGAGAATCTCTCCGGAATCGGGTTCTTCCATGCCGGAAATACTGCGCAGAAGCGTGCTCTTGCCGCAGCCGTTGCCACCAAGCAGCGTGACGAAGCTCCCTTTCGGGACATGCAGGGTGATATCTTCGATAATGGTTTTGCGGCCTTTTCCGTCGGACGTCGGATAGCTTTTGGAAACGTGATTCAGCGTCAGATCAGATGCCATGACTTATACCCTGTGGAGGAGACGCCTGGAGGTGTAGCAGAGCAGCCTCTCCAGGAAAATACCGATGATGCCGATGACAACCATGCCTGCGATAATAAGATCGAGACGCTGCAAGTCACGGGCCGTCATGATCATGTATCCGAGACCGTAACCGTCCTGGGTACCGGTAAATTCGGCAGCAACCAGGGTCATCCAGGCCACGCTCATGCCGAGGCGCACGCCTGTGAGTGCGCTCGGGAGAGCCGCAGGAAGCAGCACCTTGAACCAGATCTGGCGTTTGTTCGCCCCGAGCACCTCGGCCGCGCCAACGAGCCCGACAGGCGCGTTCAAGACACCGGATATGGTGTTGACGAGGATGGGGAAGAACGAGCCAAGAAAAATGATGAAACAGGCGGAAGGAAAGCCAATGCCGAACCAGAGCATGGAAAGAGGTATCCACGCGAGGGGAGGCACCGGCCGCAGGAATTCAAAGAAAGGACCGAGAACGGCGCGTGCCGCGTGACTTCCTCCAATGAGGACGCCAAGCGGCAGCGCCAGCACAAGGGCCGAAAGAAATCCGGCAGCCACCAGCTTGAGGCTGTAGAAAACGTGCAGATGCAGCACATATCCCGGAGGAAGCCCTTCAGACTCGAGCTCATAAAGGCCCCGGATAACATCAAGCGGAGACACAAGCCTGTCGGCAGGAATAAGCCCCCAGGAGCAGAAGGCCTGCCAGAGGAGAATCAGACAGGCTGGGCATATCCAGTGGAAAGGCTTACCGGATTTCTTCTTTGCCATTACTTTACCAGAGACTTGATGAACTGCCCGGTGAAGGCGGTTTCATCCGGAACGTTGATAAGCTTGAAAGCGTTGAGGAAGTTCACGTATTCCTTTTCCTGCTCAACAGCCGGAACAGCCGTGTAGGCCACGTGCGAAAAAGCTTCGCGCACAGTCTTCTCATCCATGCCGGTATGCTTCACGGCGATGGCGATGGCTTCGTCAGGGTGCTCGGAAATGAACTTCATGGCAGCCTCATGGGCCTTCACGACCTTGGCTGCCTCGCCGCTCTCGATGGCTTTGTCAGAAGCCACCAGGCCGCAGCAGGGATGGCCGGGCCACATATCGGAGGAATCAGCGAGGATACGGCCCTGACCGCTCACAACAGCTCTGGCCGGGAAAGGCTGCCAGGCGATGAACGCGTCAATCTGACCGCGGCTCAGGGCAGTGGCCATTTCGGAAGGAGAAATGGTGATGAAGGTGACGTCCGTGGGGGCGAGGCCGGCTTTCCTGAAGCTGCGGCGCACGAGGAAATCCTGCACGGTGCCGTTACCGGGAACGGCGATGCGCTTGCCCTTCATTTCGGCAAGGCTCTTCAGCGGGGAATTGGGAGCCACGACCACGGCAGAACCGCCGGTGTTGACCTGAGCCACGAGATGGATGTTTTTCATGCCCCGAGCAAAGGCGATGGTGGACGGAGCCTCACCGACATATCCCATATCAATGGAGTCGGACTTGAAGGCTGTCATGAGTTCGGGACCAGCATGAAAGGCACCGGCGACCTTCACATCCACGCCTTCCTTCACAAAGAGCCCTTTATCGAGGGCAACCCAGAGAGGAAGATGGTGCAGGTCGTTCTGAAGGTAGGCCATGCGCACGGCAGCCTGGCTTTCCGGCACGGCCGTGAACTGTGCCAGCGCAAAGGCCGCGCAGAAAAAGAGAACGACACCTAGAAATTTCTTCATACATACTCCTATGACTGAACGCCACGTGGAAAGAGCAGACAGACCCTGCCGCTGCGCATCCAGGGCTTCATCGAATGTAATGTCCCCAGAGCGAGATTTTTTTCGCAGAGGGCACGGTTTTCGGGGCACGGTTCATAACCGGCGCTTTTCCACGCATGTTCCAGGGCGTCAGCGGAAGGGCAGGCCGTGGTCTGGATGAAAAAGAGGGGAGCGCCGTACCGGGCAGCGCCGGAGAAAAGTTCTCCGAGGCTGACGGGAGTAAGGTAATCAACAATATTGCTCAGATGGACAAAATCGTAACCGCCCTGCCCTACGCGGGCTACCATGTCACCGGTCACGCCGTGGACACGGTCGAGCCCCACACGCACACGGGCAAGGTGTTCATCGTCAAAAAAGAAGCGGACGCGGAAGAAACTGCGCATCGCGGAGATGACATTCTCAAAGCTGTAATGGCTTCCGCGCCTCGCATAAAAGGCATTCAGTTCGGGAAGAATGGCGGACTTCAGCCACTCCCGGAGTTCCCGGGACGTCTTCGCACCCCGCACGGTCTCACAGAGTTTTTCCAGGTAGGTCTTCTGGAAAGGCGAAAGATCAACACATTCGATCCGCGCGTCCCCGGGAAGGGATGGGATCATATCGAGAGCGAGCATCCCCGAGCCCGTGACAAAAAGAGGTCTGTGCGGGGGAACAGGAAGGAGGGAGAGGACGTCTCTCGCGACCTCTGCGTCCTCATTGGGGAGATAAAAACGGGTCTCCCCCTCCCAGTCAGGAGCGCCGTTCATGAGCGGCGCTCCCCAAAGCCGATAAACGGCTGTTTCCCCCAGTCTTGCAGCAGGGCGGCACGCCCGCCCTGCTGCAGCATGACCTGACTGCCGTCTCGGAATCCGCCAATACGCGCAGCGTACAGTCCACGCGCAAGGAAGGGACGGACGAGCTCGGGCAGTTTTTCCTCCCTTGCGGAGAGGAGGAAACCGTAGGAAAAGAATGCCCTGAGGAAGGGCTCCAGCCACACCTCGCGGTCGTAGCCTCCGGGAACAGGAACGCTGTCGGTGTCAATGTAGGCTCCCACACCGGAACACTCGGCAAGCATGACGAGGGTGCCGGCTATGCCGGCCATACTCACGTCCTTGCCCGCGCACGTGAGCCCCGCCTCGGCAGCCTCAGGAAGAAGCTCCAGGTTGCCGACGAGATTCGCGTCATGACGGGGAAGCGTGCAGTTCCAATAATTGGACTTTTCAAGCCATCTGCCGTCCATATTGGTCACGAGGACCAGGGCATCGCCGGGCTTCGCGTCAAAGCTTGTGATGAGCTTCTTCGCGCGGCCCATGATGGCCAGGGCCAGAGACGGCTCATCCGCAGTCGCCTGCACATGACCGCCGACAATAGGCACATTGAAGCGCTTCGCGTTGTCACGCATGCCCTGGCACATTCTTTTCAGGATGTCGTCCTGAGGGGCACCAATGACGTCAACCATAGCGAGCGGCCTGCCGCCCATGGCGTAGACATCGTTTACGTTGGCGAGAACAGCGCTTCGTCCGGCCAGCTCGGGATTTTCAGCGCACAGACCGGGAAGTATTCCCTCTGCGGCGAGCAGGAGATATCCCCCGCTGCCGTCCGGTATGGCGGCCGTGTCGTCTCCGTTCGCAATGCCCGAGGACGCGAACGCGTCCCCGAAGGCAGAGCGGACAAAATCAATGGAGCGCTTGCCGCTGAAAACTTCCGAGCGGCGGAGCCTATTTGCCAGTTCCTGTAGTTCCATTTTCGTCGCCTCCCATGGCTTCAAGCATCAGGGCGTCGACGCCGGCGATTTCGATGGGATTTCCCATCTTCTTGACGTTGCCGTTAAAGCTGCCCTGACAGAACGGACACATGGTTACGAGCATTTCGGCACCCGTGTCCATAGCTTCATGGAGGCGATCCTGGCAGATCTGATCCGCCAGTTCGGGATAATTGGACTTTACGCCGCCGCCGGCGCCGCAGCAGCGGGAGTCGGGGCCGTGATGGGGCATTTCGCGGAATTCAAGTCCGGGAATAGCCCTGAGTATGGTCCTCGGCTCTTCAAAGAGGCCCTGGGCCCTGCCCACATGGCAGGGATCGTGATAGGTCACGATCTTATGAATGGGCTTCGTCAGGCTGATTTTGCCTTCCCTGACAAGGCGGGCATAAATTTCACTGAAGTGGAGGAACTTCACCTTGAGAGGCAGACCAAGTTTCTTCGCCCAGATGGGGTAGTCATGCTTGAGCGTCTTGGAGCAGCCGCCGCAGGGGGTGACGACTTCCTTTGCTCCGGAAGCGTTGAAGAGCTCGATGTTGTGACGGATGACGCTCTCGGCGGCTTCCTTCTGGCCTGTCCTCAGGATGGGGCTGCCGCAACAGTGCTCCTTGCCCCCCATATACATATAGGGAATGCCGGCCTTCTGCAGGATGGTCACGCCGGTGCGCAGCATGGCGGGCACGCGGTAGGAGGCGGTGCAGCCGCCGAAAACCAGGAGATCTGCCTTTTCAGCGGGGTTCATGCCGGGCAGCATCCAGCCGCGCTGTTTCTCAAGCGGCTCGCCGTAAGGGTTGGCGTATTTGGCAACGGCATTGCGCAGCCGCACATGGGCGGGCATGGGGCCCAGTCCCATGGCGACGGTACGCGCGCGGGCAGCTTCCCAGAGAGGCACAAGGGGAATCTGCGTCTGGCAGACTTCCATGCAGCGTTCACAGGAAGTACAACGGTAAAGCCTGTCTACCCATTCGGGAGTCATTTTCTCGTGCCCAGCGAGAAATTCGTGGAGAAAGTACAGGCGGCCGCGGGGAGAATAGCTCTCGAAGCCGTCGCTGAACTTGAAGGTGGGGCACACGTCCTTGCAGAAGCCGCAGCGGGCGCAGATTTTCAGATCCTCCGTAAAATCAGGAAGATTCATAAGTTCATCAAGCTGGGCCATGGTTAGTCCTCCTCGTGTCCGGTAAGCTTGCGCGGACGTGCCTTAAGAAACGCGCTCACAGGGGCAATAAGCACGGTACCCAGCCAGATACCCCAGGAAAGAAGGGAGAAAGGCAGATGGCGCAGGCCTATGCCGCAGCATTTGCCGGTATTGAGAAGATTCTGCGGGTCGAGCGCCTTCTTGCGCTCCTTGAGATACTGCCAGCGTCCCAAACCGAGAATGGAACGTGACTGGCTGTTAAACCAGAGGCCCGAGGCGTAGACGTAACCGCCAAAGCGGCGGGCGACGTGCAGGGGAATCATGGCTTTGCCCATACGGAAGAGGGAGAGAAAATCCTCCGAAGAATCAAGGACGTATACCAGGGTAGACATCTGATTCTGGTTGTCAGCGAAGGCCTCGAGGCCCACTATGTCACGCGGCATGCGCTCGGTGATCTTTTTCCAGCAGGGGCCGAACAGGCTGCGGGGAACGACATACTCGCCGCAGAGAAGGGACGGGCCGCCGCGCTTCAGGCGCATGGGGTAGAAACGCTCCTCCCATTCCTCGTCGGCCACAGCCTGATCGAGAAGCTTGATATGAGCGGCGCCGGTGATCTTCTGAACAGTTGCCTCATCGGGCTTCTCTTCGAACACGGCGAGCATGAGGAAACCGCTCGTGATGGGAGGCTGGCCCGGCTTTTTGGCGTTTTCCGCCTGCATGATGAGATACGGGGCGGACAGAACGCTGATGGAATAGGGATGCAGGAGAGAAAGAAGCTGGATGACCTGATCCACCTGATCGGCGGAGGCAAGCTGGAAAGCGAGCTTCGAGAGCTCCACGTCCTTCCTCAGAAGGAGGCGCAGGCGGGTGATGATACCGAGCGTGCCCTGGGAGAAGGCGTAAACGGAAAGCTCGTGTCCCTTCACCGTGCGCATGGTGCCATCGGGATCGACCACATCAATTTCTTCGACGCAGTCCAGGATGGATCCGTAACGGTAGCTGCCAATGCCGACGCCGCCCATGGCGAACATGCCGCCCACTGTAGAGGAAGGACCGCTCGTGGGGCAGATGCGCGAGGCGAGTCCGTGGCGGGAAAGCTCTTCATTGAGATCCTTCCACACGACGCCGGGCTCGACATCACAGGTTCTGTGCTCCTCATCAACGGAGATCACTTTGTTCATGCGGCTTACATCGACAAGAAGGCCGCCCACGGTGGGCATGGTCCCGCCA
>ERZ779850.3752-NODE-3752-length-10371-cov-2.523459_pt1 | contig 10371 bp, 8 predicted proteins | sample MGYA00511249_ERZ779850 | MGnify/ENA primary metagenome ERZ779850 (study PRJEB29588, sample SAMEA2162475) | human gut metagenome | biome: human gut; feature: human-associated habitat; material: faeces | place: Denmark | collected 2008/2010 ...
CAAAGAGGTTGTCCGGGGAATCATAGGTCTTGATAGCTTCGGAATACCAGGTATCAGGGATGCCATCGTATTCCATCAGTTCTTCCAGGTACTCCTTGTACCCGTCAAAGAAGTTACAGCAGGCTTCGCGGGTGACGCCATAGGTGTTCCGATAATCCGCAAGGAAAGCGGAATTCGGCGTCACTTCGCATCGCAGGCCCCACAGGGTCTTCTTGTTCAGCACCAAATACATATAAAAGTCTCCTCCGTTTTTAGATTACGCCAGCGCCCTGGCCCACTCCTCTTTCTCAACTCCGAAAATACCGCCTTTTGCGGCGTGAGCGTGAAGCTCGTCGGCGTTCAAGGCTCGACTTTCCGTATTGTCATTGTAGAGGCAGTAGACCGCGCAGGTCTTCATAGCCGCCATTGCAGCTTTTTCTCTCATCGGGAGCATACCGCCCCATGTATAGCCGTATTTCTTCATCTCCGAAACGGAGATGGAGGTATCAGGCCGGCGTTTCGTCAGAAACGCGATGGTGTAGAAAAACTCCGACTTATTGGTGTCCAGATACGGGAATATCACCTTGGCATCAGCGGACATCTTCTCAAAGTACGGAGCAACTTCCTTACGGAATTTTGTGTCCAGCACCTTGAGTTGCGCTTCCGTCTTGACGCTTTTGATGGCATTGGCTCTTTCCCGCAAGCAGATTGTTGCCATCATGAGGCGCTCGAAGTCCTCTGCATGGTCAACGATGAACTGCTTCACTGCGCCGGTTGCCTTCGTAAGAGAGATTCCTCTATCACGGCTGCCATAGACCGATGCTCCGGGGATATAGCCCGGGATGTATCTGAGAAACAGTTTTTTGCTATACAGCTCCAAGGTCCGCTGACGCTCATCCACGCCGGAGACCCGCTTACTTGCGGATACGATATAGGCCCCAATACTTTCGTACTGGCAGACATCGAACCGAACCAACTCCAAGGAGTAGTCCTGCTCAGTCTCATCGTCCTTCGGCGGACGTCCCCAAACAACGATTTCCTTCTTCGGCTTTGCTCCGAAGGAATCAACGTTCCAAGGCGCCCGCTCTTCCCAGCAGATATTCGGCAGCCGTTCCAGTTCCAGTTTGAGAACAGGAAGAGTGCTTTCGTTCAGCTTCTTGTGAAGCGCACTTGCCTTGAAGGGCAGCATCTGCATGGTGTCATTGTCCAGGGTGACGAGGTTCCGGATAGCATTGTAGTTGTTCATGACATATACCATGAACTCGTAGTCTGCTTTCGGAGCACCTTCGCAGGAAAGCTTTCCGTACTCATAGCACTTCAGCGCATCCTTGCCGGGGTCATAGACGTAGGTGTAGTTCCCTGCTTCCACGTACTCCTTGATGGGCAGCTCGATATCGAGTTTTTCATCAGGGGACTCTGCGTCGAGGTCATTCATGAAACGCTCCAGAGTTCCCTCGTGGATGGCTGTCACAATGGACTCTCCGTAGTAAGATGGATAAGCCGAATTGGACAGGTATCCGATGCGCTCGATTTTGTTCTTGGGGCCAGTGATGATAACATAGCCTCTGGTCATAATTACTCCTCCTTAAAAATAGATTTTCAACGCTTAGAAAGGTTTGACCAACCCGTCGTCGTCGTACGGGATATCCTCAAGTGACGCATACCGGTTTGGGCGATTCGCGTTCTCGTTGAAGCCATTGACCACGTGCAACATGGCTGCTTCAATGCTCATATAGCGTCTGCTCATGGTTTCTGCGGTTCTCTTGCGGTGACCATCCACGCTGAAGCGATGCGGTTCGTAGATGGTCTCCTCTCTGCGAATGCGCAGACTCCAGTTTCCGAAGTCAAAGGTTTCGACGTGCCCTACATCCCAGCTATCAGCTTCGTTGAGCCACTTCTGAATCAGCTTTTTTGACAGTTTCCTCTTCATAATTTCCTCCTTGTTAGACCGATGCGAAGATATCTTCCACGGTCATTGTGTGTTCTTCAGCGTCAGGGGTATAGATGATGACGCTTTTGTCGTCCTGCAGGTGGCTGCTGATAAGAAAGGCCATCACATTTGTACGGCTTTCACACCGGACGAAATGACCCTCTCCGTCGCTGGTTTCCCACAATACAGTGTGCATGTTTGTTCCTCCTTTTGATTTGATAGTAGATTTATAAAAAATGCGCCTGTTTCCCATTTGCGGAAAACAGACGCATCAATTATATAAAAATTTTAGAAACGACTGCACCTATAGCGGGCGCAGAATAGAAACGATTCCATCAAAGATGGATAAGAGAGACATTTACAAGTGTCATTATACCGGATGCTTAAGGCAAAATCAATATCCCTCATCAATTTTTTTGCTGTGTTACCTGAGAAAATTGCTCGAAAAACGCAGTGACCTCCGGTGTAAAAGCTACCGTGGTGTTGACAGGGTACTTTCGCCCGCCAGCGTTCAAAACAACCCGCACATTGCCCGGGTGCTTGTGGATGAAATCCAATACAGCTGTCTGCTCCTGCTTATTGGAGATAAATGCCTCGTAATACTCCGGAGCATCCTTCGACGGGAGCATTTGCTCCGGCAGATAAGCATTTCGGATAGAAAGCTGCATGACGCCTTCGTTCCGGTTATCTGCGACAAGGGCTCCTTCGAAGCAGTACACATGGTTCTCGGCGAGTAGTTCAATGACGAGTGGCACCGTGTCAGGGAAAACGATGCATGCGAGTTCGGCGAATTTCGTTTCGATGGAGAACGCCAGCATCTCCTTCCCTGCCTTTGTATAGAACTTTTTGATTCCTTTGACCATGCCGAGAGTCAGGATGCCTTGCCTCGGTTCTGTTGTTTCAGCGACATCACTCAGCGACATCACCTTACGCTGCTTTGCCATCAGTTCTGTATAGTCATCGGTCGGATGACGGGAAACGAACATGCCGAGGGTTTCCTGCTCCTTCTCCAGCTCGTGGCTCGCTGAAAAGCGTTCTACACGTGGTGGAATCAGCGCCCGCTCTGCCTCAGAGAACAGGGTGTACTGGCCCAGAACACGGTTCGTTTCATCGTCCTTGTAGTTGTCTTCTACCATCTTGAAGAGAACAAGGAGTTCTGCTTTATTGTCCGAGAAGCAGCGCAGCGCACCGGAGTAAATGAGTCCTTCCATGCAGGTCTTATTCAGCTTGACGCCACGGTTATTGGCGAGCCGTTCATACATATCCTGCATGCCGCGATATGGGCCGTTTTCGTCCCGCTCCTCTACGATGGCTTCAGCCATGGACTTCAAGCCCTTAATGCCCTGTAGTCCAAAGAGGATGTCGCCGCCCTGGGCGCTGAAATGGCATTTCGATTTCTGGATGTCCGGCAGTAGCAGCTTAATGCCCCGGCGCTCCGCCTGTGCCAGATACACCTTGACCTTGTCGGATGCCTCAATGAAGGCATTCAACATCGCCGCGTAGAACTCAGCCGGCCAGTGGCAGCTCATATATGCCGTGACCAGTGCGATTTCGGCGTAGCACGCCGCATGAGAACGATTGAATGCGTATGATGCGAACTTGACCATCTTTGCCCAGATGTCTTCGGCGGTCGAGGCAGAAATGCCGCTGCCGACGCAGCCGGGTATCAGCATCTTTGCGTCACCGGCTTCGTATGCTTCTTTATTGCCGGAAATGAACAGCGTGTGCTGCTGGTCCATCATTTCTTTCTTCTTCTTGCCGCAGGCCTTCCGCAGCACGTCTGCCTGCCCCAGCGAATAACCGGCCAGCCGCTGGGCAATCTGCATCAGCTGTTCCTGATAGACCATGACGCCGAATGTAGAAGACAGAATGGCTTCTTCTTCCGGGCAGTCGTAATGGACGCTCTGTTTGTCCTTCATGCCGTTGATGTAGTCAGGAATGTAATCCATAGGACCGGGGCGGTAAAGGGCCACAGCGGCTATCAGACGTTCAAACATGATGTCCAATTTATTGTCGGGGACCGAATCAAGGTCTGAAAGCATCTGCATGATGACCTTCGTCATGCCCGGAGATTCCAGCTGGAACACGCCGCCGGTGACACCGTCACGGAGCATTTGATAGGTGGCACGGTCGTTGTGCGGGATGTCCTGATAGCGGAAGGTCGAGTTGCTGGACTTAATCTGACGCAAGGCTTCCTCTTCACCAAAGCGCGCCACAACAGCATCTACGACCTCGTGGATGACGCTCATGTTCTTCAAACCGAGCAAGTCCATCTTGATGAGGCTCAGTTCCTCCACCTCGGTCATAATGACCTGCGAGGTTAGGGCCTTCTCCCCTGTTTCGTCGTCAACTTCCATCGAGGTCGGGAGGTATTCGGAAACGGGCTTCGGCGCAACCATCACGCCGCAGGCATCCTGAGACGAATGCCGCTTTCCGCCCTCGATGCTCTTGGCAATGTCAATGATGCGGTGTGCTTCCTGGTCGTTTTCATAGGTAGTCCGCAGGTCAATGCTCTCTTCCAGAGCCCTCTTGATGGTCATGCCAACACCGCCGGGGACCATAGACGCCAGCTTTGCACCGTAGGACGCCGGCATTTCCAGAACTCGCGCAACATCCTTGATGGCCTGTTTTGCCGCAAAGGTGCCGAAGGTCACGATACGGGCGAAATTCGGTGCGCCGTATTTCTGAATCATGTACTGAATTACCTTTTGGCGCCCCACGTGCTCGATATCCGTATCAATATCAGGGTAAGAAATACGTTCTGGGTTCAGGAAACGTTCAAACAGCAGGTCATACTTGATTGGGTCGAGGTCCGTGATGCCCATGCAGTAAGCTACCATAGAGCCGGCAGCGGAACCACGCCCCGGACCAACGTAGATGTTGTTGCTTTTGGCATAGTTGATGAAGTCCCATACGATGATGAAATAGGCGCAGAAGCCCATCTGCTTTATCATCTTGACCTCGTAATCGAAGCGTTCTCTATATTCCGGGTCATCTGCGTGAGGCGTGCCATCAAAGCGTTTATGATAGCCTTCCTCCGCAATATGAACCATATATTCGTCTGCGTTGGAATACGGCTCCGGGAAGTCGTAGTTTGGCAGGTTGACGTCACCCAGCTTGATATTGACATGGCACTTGTCTGCGATTTCAAGCGTGTTGTCCAGCGCCTCCGGCCATTCAGAAAACAGTTCTTCCATCTGCTCTGAGTTGTGGAGAAAATATCCGTCTCCGTTATATTTCAGGCGTTTTTCGTCATTGATGGTTTTCCCCGTCTGCAAGCACAGCAAGACGTCGTGCGCTTCTCTATCCTTCTCCTCCGGATAGTGGGCGTCTGTCGTCGCAACAACCTTCAGTCCGTATTTCTGTGCCAGGGTAACCAGCTGCGGACGAATGATATCCTCTTCCCGAATATGGTGGCGCTGAATCTCGATATAGAAGTCCTCTTTGCCGAAGATGTCGCAAAAACGCTGGATGGCCGCTTCAGCGGTCTCCTTATCCCCATCGTTCAGTGCGGACGGGATGATGCCGGCAAGGCAGGCGCTCAGGCAGATAACGCCATCATGGTATGCCCGCAGCATATCCCATGTGACATGAGGTTTCGTCCTGAAATGGTCGAAGGATTCGGACGTCAGTTTCAGCAGGTTCTTATAACCCACGTCGTTCTTTGCCAGAAGGATAACATGGTTGCCATCAAGCTCACCGTTCATGTTCTCCATGTATCCTTCAAAGCCAATGATAGGGTGCTTCCCCGCTTTGTTCATGCCCTTATAATATTCGAGGAAGCCGTACATGTTGCCATGGTCTGTGAGAGCGCCGGAATACTCCGTACGGACAACCATGTCTTTCACCTTGGTCATGCCATCTTGCAGGCTGTTATCGGAGTGACGGTGCAGGTCGGAAAAACGAATGACCATAGCCGTACCATCCGACTGCCCAATCAGCCGGTATTCGTCTCTGCCAAGGACCGCCGTGTCCTCAGAAAACGGAATGACGATATCAAGCGGAGCATGACCCGCATCAGAGATTTCCCATCCTCCCTCAGTGCGAGTCGCAAAACCGTACTCCTTCTCTTTGATTTTCCCATTTACTCGGAATCGCATGATTCGTCACTCCTTCGCTTTGTGTATTATAGGCGGGGTCGTTATGGTAGCGCCCAATTTATTGGCGCAGCGCCGTTTTTCTGCAGGAAAGCATTCGCTGTGCTGAACGGGCGGCTGCCAAGGAACGAGGGAACTGCTTCGTTCCCCTTTGTTGCGCCCAAAGGGCTCGGGTGGCTGGAATAGATGTTGAGTTTATTACCTCCCGCCGCGAACATGAGTCCTGCAACCGCTGCTCTGGCAAAGCCACCCCATGTCATAAATACAACCGGCTGCGGAAGGCGAAAAAGCGTTGGCCGAAGTAGTTGAGCAGCCCATTTTGTCGTGCCTATTATTCTCCCCTGCCTCGACGGTCAGGCTGCTATTCAGCAGTAGGACGCCGCGCTCAGCCCACGGCGTCAAGTCGCCGCTGGTTGGCATAGAGCATCCAATGTCTGCAACAAGTTCTTTGAAAATATTTCGCAACGATGGCGGGATTTTTACGCCAGCAGGAACGGAAAACGACAGACCACAAGCCTGATTTTCATTAAAGTACGGGTCCTGCCCAACAATGACGCAGGATACCTTTTCCGGCGGCGTCAGAACCAATGCGCGGAAGACATTTTCTCGCAGCGGATATACCGTCGTCCCGGCATCCCTGATGGCGTCTACCTTCTCAGCGAGTCCATCCGCCATACGAATGGTATCCTCCCGGAGCACCGACGTCCAAGCTGTGTCTTCAATTCGGGCCGCTGCATTTCTCCTATCCATCTGGCTCACGAGCTTGCCACCTCTCAATCTATGATGTGCTGAACTCTGCCGACTTGTCCGTCTGTCAGCATGACCTTAATGCCGCGATGGTGGTCAGCTGAGTTCGTCAGGATACGTCCGACGACGCCACGGGTCAGTTTTCCTGTGGGTTGGTCCTTTTTAAGGACGATATCCACAGTCATGCCTGGCTTAATATCGGCTCGGTGCGTATTTCGCTTTGAGTTCTGGACATTTCCTTGCTTTCGAGGTAAATTCTCCAGAACTGAAAGAGAAAAATCGAGTTTTCCATCCTCAGTGAAATCTGCGACCAAGGAATTGAGTTGCTCGGCAAGAGCATCCATGTCGACCGTAGCGGAATCTTCGGGTTTTGTGAACATACCCGGTCTCAATTCAAATTCTGCTGTATATCGTAATTTCACGGATGGTCACTCCCTCTCATAGCTGTATTTGCCTTTATTATACAGCGTGTCGGCACTATGCCGCAACCCGCATTGCGTCGTTTCTCTGCAAAAATTCCGTCCAACTCCCCCGCCTCAAATTTTTTGTCGAAAAGCGGTAAAATGGTCCCGATGGGCAACGACAAACTATTCCGCATGTGGTACAATGTAATCATATCAAAAACGGAGGTGCTCATAATGCAAAACAAAATCATACCATTGTCATACCTGCTTGGCATAGCGGACGATGTATGTGAACATCGATTCGGCAACAAATATAAGCCGGAGGAATATGCCAAAGTCCCGTGGACCCATAAAATCAGAGCAATGATGCGAACTCGTCAAACAGTAATCTATTCTATATACGGCGGGAAAAAATTCTACTCTCTAACGGACCCGCTCCGTTCATATTGTCCCAAAGGATTCTTTGACGAAATGCAGAAAATGTTGTCGAGTTGTGGGGATGCCCCGATTTTGTCAATAAGCTAACGGAACTAATCGACGAGCATGTTGAAGATGCGATGAAGGGACTCGATATTCCGCATGGTGAAGCACTTAGAAAAACACTTTTCCTTTGGCCTAAGCACGCAAAGAAATCCCTGACGGATTTCAGCACAATGTATATGTCCAAGAAAAGCAAGTATACATTTCCATACAAAGTCTTTATCCCCAAACCCGGAACATTCGGAAGTAGCCTTTACGGTTTGCTGGAATCTGATGAAAACCTATGGGACGCGCCACCTATCCGTGTAGCTATTTCCCTGGAAAAATCGGTATGTGAGCCACCAAAAGAGCATGAGGAGCCTGTATCCATCACGACCGATGCCGTAATGGCTTCCACAACTGATGCCCGTTATACGAACGCCCATTATATTCAAACCGCGTTCTATCCATCACAGCTTCCGGTTCTTGCCGGTAATGTCATCAGCTATGTGGACTTCGATAATACGCCGGAGCATCTGGTTGCACAACTCTGTGCGCAGTCCTCGGTAGCCCGCCGCGTCAAAATCTTCTATGATGATAGAGCATCCAAAGATATTACGCTGTTCCAAGGATTTGCCTATGTAGAGCCCATCTTCGTCCCCAGGCTGAAATGTCAAAAGAGCCTTGTCGATACAGCAATTGCGGTCAACGTCATGAAGGACTTGTATGATGCGCCCATGACCTCCGCTGTTTTATACTCGTCCGACTCAGACTTCTTCCCTCTTGCTGCTGCATTCAACGAGCGTGGGAAGAAACTCATCGTCGTGACACTCGAAGACGATGTTGCAGATGATTACGTTGAGGCACTTTCCGAGAGTGCAGATACATACGTGTTGTCCCAGCAGGCGATAACTCCGGTTATTGATAAAAATGTCGTCCTGCGGCTTCTGACGAATCTCGTCAATAGCGAGTCCATTCGCACGTTGAACGTCAAGGGCGTTGTGAACTCCATCTTGGCTGCCATTTCTGCCCCCGAATTTCATCACTTGTTGACCAAGGATGTGACGGACATCGTTGTGGAACTTCTGCAGAATGCGAAGATGGAACTCATTGGTGGCAAGATGCGAATCGTGCTTGGCAACGCAGATGCTCAGCCGGGGATTTCACAAAAGGAAATCTGCACTGTAAAGCCGTTTTGATTTACACAAAATCGAACAGTATTTAAGCATACCGGGCAAGTGCTATACATGACAAGTATTTTCACTTTCATATTATAGTATTTCCAATCAAAATTCGACAAAAAAGCAAAAAAATAACAGCCACGGGATATCCCGTGGCTGTTATTTTCGCGTCTTAGACGTGAATGCCGTAGAAACGAAGGGTCTGGTTGTCGGCATTGACCTCGATGTCCTTGAAGACACCGCGCTCAGTGATTTCGGCAGCCAGGAACTCCGCTTCACGCAAAGACTGAATTCCTTCAGGCCAAGCGTAAACGAAGTTGTCTTCCCCGTTCTCGGCGGCTCCCATAGCGAGTTCAGCGAGCTCGCCAACGATGTAGTCTGCAAGGAGCTTGGCATTGCTCTTTGCGACTTCATCGCTGATGGGAGGGTCATCCGTGACAGCCAGATGGCCGTCGGCGGGCGTGGTAGTCGCAGCTGCGGCTGCAGGAGCGGGAGCAGGCTTGGCTGGGGCCTTTTCCTGCTTCTTGGGAGCAGCTGCTTCCGCCTTGGCAGGAGCGACCGTTGCAGGCTCATCTTCTACCAGAGGAACGGCGGTATCAGCCGCCTTGACGCGAGAGATGTTACCGTGTCTCTCACAGTTCTCGGCACCAGGTGCCTTTTTCGCAGCGGAAGACGCGGAAGAACGTGCAGGAGCGGCCGCAGTCGCGCCCTGCTTCTTGGCAGAAGCAGGGGCGCGGACGATGCGGACCTTCTTGTTGTTCAGCTCGCCAATGATGCTGCTGACCGTGGAATCCTTTTTGAAGTGGACCTTCATCAAGAGGTTCTTCACACCCTTCTTCTCACTGGAGAGAATGATGGTGCCCTCATCGTAGTTCTTCCACTGCCAAGCGGCATCAGGGAGAACTTCGGCGAGGAACTGGTCAACGGGCTCGCGACGGGACAGGGTCTCCGCCTGCTTCGCCTTGGAGTACGTCACATTCATGAACGTGACTTCCTTACCGGCGATTTCAGACTCAACGGCAACAACACGGTTGTTGACGTCGGTCTTGATGCAGGCGGCGTAGGCCTGGTTGTCCTCTCCTGCCTTGTACAGATAAATCCGCTTAACGGAATCACCTGCCCAATAGAAGGAGTATGCGCTGTCGGCAAGGCAGGCCATGACATCCTCTTGATAACCAGAACGGACAGTGTCACGTTCCTGGGTGCTCATGGATGCATCCTTGCCCTGCGGAGCAGATGTCTCGTTGATAGTCTCGTAATGAGCATCAACGATGACCTCACTCTGCTTGGAGGCTCTCGGCTTGCGCAGCAGGTCGAAGGTGGGCTTGATAACGCAAATCCACCACATCCAGGCACACACTGCCGTCCACAGAATGCGGACGAACAGGAAGTGCTTGATGAAGAAACCTGCGAGCAGGGAGATTGCCACCTGAGTCGCAAAGAGGATGAAAGCGGTCATGGCGTAAATGCTGAGGGTCTCTTTCTTGGAATTGTTCATAATAATTCTCCTTTTTTTTAGATTGCGGGACAAGGCATAGCGATGCACACCGCCGCATTACAGAGGTCATTTGCGT
>ERZ779850.3753-NODE-3753-length-10366-cov-2.465037_pt1 | contig 10366 bp, 9 predicted proteins | sample MGYA00511249_ERZ779850 | MGnify/ENA primary metagenome ERZ779850 (study PRJEB29588, sample SAMEA2162475) | human gut metagenome | biome: human gut; feature: human-associated habitat; material: faeces | place: Denmark | collected 2008/2010 ...
TTTTTATTTCCCAACCAACACAAAGAAACACCTTATTCTCCCACTATTCTTTAAAAGAAGGCTAACACAACAAAAAAGGCAGGAATAATAATTCCCGCCTTTTTGTTTCCTTTCGTATACACCTAACAGCTTCCCCTATAGAACCTCACCGTTTCTTTTTATATAATGCAGAAGATATGACATGATCGATAGAAAATTTACCCGGTCCCGTTATGTACATCAGCACAAATACCACCAGATAAATAAAGGCCAGTTCCTTCACGGCAAACGGATCATTCCCGTGTATCACAAAAAAAGCCATTCCCATTGTAAAGACCATCGGGATCATAGCCAGACGATAAAACGCACCGAATATAAAGCCTACGGAACAAAATACCTCACCGAAAACAGCCAGCCCCAACGACAACGTACTTCCTACACCTAATGGATCCGGGAAAGATTCCGACATAGCACTAAAATTCGTCCATTTCTGGATACCATGCGAAAGCAGCAATACTCCGAAAAGGATACGCAACGCCAACAAAAAAAGAGAAAAAGCATTTCCTACCGGCTTGGCAGGAAAAAGAAATTTATAAACCACTGACATAATCTTTGTTCTTTCTTAAATTAGTTATTCATTTATAAAACATAAATAAAAAAGAAAAGTTTACGCGTAACCCCATAAAAAAAGGACTTCCAACACTTGGAAATCCTTTTGTGACCAGGGTGGGATTCAAACCCACGACCTTCAGAACCGGAATCTGACGCTCTATTCAGCTAAGCTACCCAGCCAAAGACAGCGCAAAAGTATATATAATCTTGCAGGAAAACAAATGAACGGACAAAAAAAGATTACTTTTGATATTTTGCAAGCATCCTAACGATAATCACTTCCATTTTGCAAATAAAAAAAGGCACATAATTGCTATTTTGCCATTAATTAGTATCTTTGCCACACATTATTCACAAACATAAAGCACAACAAGTATATGAGTTACTTAATTAAACCAGCAGGATATAAGGCTTTATTGAACTTATCGCAGACCGAGATGGGTATCAAAAAGATCAAAGACTTTTTCCAGCAAAACCTGTCTTCCGAATTACGGTTGCGGCGCGTCACTGCTCCGTTGTTCGTTTTAAAAGGGATGGGTATCAATGACGACCTGAACGGAACGGAACGTGCGGTCACGTTTCCGATCAAGGATTTGGACGATGCCAAAGCTGAAATCGTCCATTCGCTTGCCAAATGGAAACGACTTACTCTTGCTGATTATCAAATCGAAAAAGGCTACGGTATCTATACCGACATGAACGCTATCCGCTCTGACGAAGAGTTGGGAAACCTACATTCTTTATATGTCGACCAATGGGACTGGGAACGCGTCATGGGAGCCGAAGAACGGAATGTAGATTTTCTGAAAGAAATCGTACGTCGCATCTACGCAGCCATGGTACGTACCGAATATCTGGTCTATGAGATGTTTCCCGAAATCCGTCCTACATTGCCCCAGCAAATCCATTTCATACACTCCGAAGATTTATTGCAAAAATATCCGACCTTCACGCCGAAAGAACGGGAAGATGCGATTACGAAAGAATACGGAGCCGTTTTCATTATCGGTATCGGTTGTAAGTTAAGCAACGGAGAGAAACATGACGGACGCGCTCCGGACTATGACGACTGGTCGACAATTGCAGAAAACGGACAAGTCGGATTAAACGGCGACCTGCTCGTCTGGGACGAAGTACTGAACCGTTCGCTCGAACTGTCCTCCATGGGTATTCGTGTGGATAAGGAAGCCTTGCTCCGCCAGTTGGAGATTTGCAACGCGGAAGAAAAAAAAGAACTATATTTCCACAAACGCTTGCTAAACAACGAACTGCCTCTAAGTATCGGGGGAGGTATCGGACAAAGTCGCTTGTGTATGTTTTACCTCCGCAAAGCCCATATCGGTGAAATTCAAGCAAGTATATGGCCGGAAGAAATGCGTCGTGAAGCCCGTGCTGCCGGTATGTACTTGATCTAATTGATAATTAAAAATTGAAAATTGAAAATTAAGGATGGATTATTGATAATTATTTCTGATATTCGCGTAATAAAGAGAATTTCCAATTTCTAATTTTCAATTTTCAATTACCGTTATGGACGTCAAGATAGAACAGAGCTGGAAAGAACGATTAAGTTCTGAGTTTGAAAAGGATTATTTCAGCCAGTTGATCACATTTGTTAAAGAAGAATACCGCCAAAGAACCATCTATCCTCCTGGTCCCTGTATCTTTAGTGCGTTCGAACACTGTCCGTTCGACAAAGTCAAAGTAGTCATTCTCGGACAAGACCCCTATCATGAACCCGGACAGGCACACGGACTTTGTTTCTCCGTCCAAGACGGGACACCCTTTCCCCCGTCGCTCGTCAACATCTTCAAAGAAATCGAAAGCGATTTAGGCAAACCCATACCGCAAACCGGCAATCTGCTCCGTTGGGCGGACCAGGGCGTCCTGCTTCTCAATGCAACCCTGACGGTTCGTGCACACCAAGCCGGCTCACACCAGAATAAAGGTTGGGAAGAATTCACGGATGCCGTAATCCACCGCCTGACAGAAGAGCGAAGCCATATCGTTTACATCCTGTGGGGGTCGTATGCACAACGGAAAGGTGCTTTCATCGACGCCTCCCGCAACCTGATATTGAAATCGGCTCATCCGTCTCCCCTCTCCGCTTACCGCGGATTCTTCGGGAACAAGCATTTCAGCAAAGCAAATGATTATCTGATCGCAACCGGACAGACACCAATAGATTGGTAATTATCAATTGACAATTGGAATTACTCCCATTTCTGCCCGTCACGATAGTTGCTGCTCTGGCGCCATTTCAGGTCTTTCAGCAAAGACGAACTTACTGCAATATTGAAGGTATAGGACTTATAAGGTCCCACCGGCACAAAACTGGCAGTCATCTGCCAGCAATGCAGGTCGCGAGTGATATTGCAAGTCATATAGGATATCTTATGCGTATCGAAGTCATAGGTGGCATTAAAGTTAAAACGCCAGTTCTTCGTCGGCTGGATATTGCCGTTAAAGCTCAATGCATGTGTAAGCTTGTACTTATATTCGAGCTTGCTCGGGTCAAAGTCTCCATAACGCAATTGCATGCTATAGCTGAACGAAAGGCTCCAGGGCACTTTATTGACCATATAGCCATACGAATCGAACTCACCCGTATCTTTCTTGGCACCACGCAATCGGCCTCCTTCCATTTTACCCTGCTGGTCCCCTTCCTCTCCCGAAGAGATTTGTTCGAATTCCGGATCGTTCGATGCATTGGGGTCTGTCGGAGGGTTGTTGGAATCGTCGTTATTATCTTTCTTGCCGAACAATTTGCCGAACGTATCATTATTAAAGGTATAAGAGAAACTTGTACCGGTCTGGCGCAAACGGCCTAATCCTTTACCGGCCTGCCAACGCGGAATATCCAACCGGCGAACGGTCTTCGTCGCTTCATCGTAGCCATAGGTATAGGTATCGAACGTACCGTTCAGGTTCAATGTATAGCTCTTCGAAAACTTGAGACGCAAGCCTACACTCAAGTCACTCCACTTGAACGAATCGGCCGCCATATTATAACTCATCCCCAACGACAACTTATCGATCAGACTGATCTTACGCTCTCCTGTCGAATCGCGATCCGACTTGATCTTCATTTCGAGATTGTTATCTAACTGAAAACTCACGCTCCCCGACTTCCCGTTAGGGGCCGTCCCAAACATACCACCTTCAAACGGCGAATAAGAGATCTGCTGCGTCTGTCCATATTGATCTTCATACATAAGATCTTTCCAGAAACCATATTTGGAAGCTCCAAAATCAGGCGTATAACTCAACGTTACCGAAGGTTCGAAACGATGACGAATCATCTTGATCTTGTCACCCAAAAACGGCAACGGTTTATAGAAACCATATAGCGTGGTGGAAGCTGAAACGGATGTGCTGTAATCGAATACGCGGTAGAAACCATAAGTCGTATCACGCGCAACCACCTGCTTCTTCTGCATGTCGTATGCTTTTTCCACCTTATTGGTGTACCAACGTTCGGTATAATTGAACGACGGCGAGATATTCAAATACTTGAACAAAGAGAAAGTAGCACTCACCGGAATCTGGTGCTGCATGGCATTCCGCCAATCCTTCACCAAGCTCGACTTGAACAATTTGTCTTCTTTCGTATCGATACTATTACGCAAGTAACCGTTGTAACTCATGGAAATCTTCTCATACCAACGTTCTTTTCCGACCGCATTCTTCCGCTTGAACGGGAAGATACGACTCATCGTAATTGTAATATCAGGCAATGTCAGCGAGATCGTCGAGTCTTTCGAACGCTGGTTCACATTCATGGTAGCCGAAATACTGAACGGATTATTCGGGAAACGCTGTGTTATACTGATACTGGACCCTTTGGTATTCTGGTTCGCATCTGCAAACCCTTGCGAACCAGAATAGAAGCTGTTCAGGTTATTACGGTCATAACTGCTGGTCGCAAAGTTCACACTCGCCGAGAAAGTCCGGTACGGATTTGCCTTCGGGTCCTGCGAGTGTGTCCAGTTCAGCTTGAAGTCCTTAGACAAGCTATAATCGGGAAGCCCCTTGTCGCCCAAACGGGTAACCAGATAGGAGACATTGAAACTGCCCGAAAACTTATACCGTTTCCGATAAGAAGAACGAGCCGACAGTCCCCAGGAACCTTTCGTATAGATTTCACCGGTCAAGGCCAGGTCCATATAATCGCTCAACGCAAAATAATACCCGCCGTCGCGCAGATAGAAACCACGCGAACTTTCATCCCCGAAAGTGGGCATGATAATGCCCGAAGAGTAAGAACTCGAAAACGGAAAGAAACAGAAAGGCAGGCCGATCGGATAAAGCGGAACATCCTCAAACACCATATAGACGGGACCCGTCACGATATTTTTCTTCGGGCGGACTTTCGCCTTCGTCATCTGGATATAGAAATGGGGGTGATCATGCTCGTCGCAAGTCGTATACCGTCCCCCCTTCATATTCAGGACATCGTTGTCCATCTTTTTGGTACGTCCGGCCGTCACATAACCTTCGCCTTGTTGCGTGATCACATCTGTGATATATCCTTTTTTCGTACCGAAATTATAGCGCATCGTCTTGGATTCATACTGTTGGTCGCCATCTTTGAAAAGAGGATAGCCGAATTCCTCCCCGATCGAGTCGAGGCCGAAAGTGGCATACACCAGGCTACTGTCCATATTCATCTCGATTTTCTCGGACTGAAGTTCGATTTGTTGATATTTCACATCGCTTTCCCCAAACAGATAAGCCCAGTTCGCTCCCGTCATGATGATGGAGTCTTTCGCCTGGTAGGAAACCGGAGCGTCCAGCCCTGTCTGCTTCTTCGGTACACTGTCTAACGCAAGCACACTATCCTGTCCGGCAGATACGACCGTATCGCCCACAACGGCCATCACGGTATCGGTCGGGACTATAAGTTCCTGCGCCTCAGTCATCATGTTTCCAGTGAGGAAAAGCAACAAAATAATCAGGCATTTGTATTTCAAAAACATTCCGTCGTTATTTGCAGTGTGTTACAGCGGGCAAATGTATAACAATTTAGCGAGCCAATCCCTTTTTATTCCCCTAAAAAGAGTTTACACCAGTTATCAAACCGTTCGACAGTTTCGTTTCCATACTTCGAAAGGCCCTGTTTTACCTTTTCGACAGATTTTTCTTTGTCCAGTTTCGTTTTGCTGTAAAACTTGTCGGCGTAGCAAATCAGTTGTTCTTCCAAGGTTTCCGGCATAAAGTCCCGATGCGGAAGAGGCAAACCTCGTTCTTCAATCATTGCCAGCGTAATACCTGTTCCCGTATGCCGTTCGCACACGCGGGCATGGCGGGGATAACCTTCCGCCCGCATCAATTCGGCCCCCAGATAACCGTGGCAAATATATTCCGCATCTCCATGGCAATCGATATCGGGAGCATTACAACGGAAAATACCGATATCGTGCAGCATAGCTGCCTCTTCTACAAAGGTAAGGTCAAGATTCATCTCCGGATGCATCCGGGCTATAGCCAAAGCTTTATCTGCCACACTTCTACTATGAATAACCAAAATCCGGTACGCCTCCGAACCTACCGGATAATATTTGGCAATAATATCTAAAGGGTTCATAACAATCAATCGCTTTATTGAGAGACAAAGATACGCAATAAACAAAAAGAATCGTTACTTTTGCAGAAACAAATAGTAAGGAATGAGTCTATGAGAACAGTTATCAGGTATGCCTTCTGGCTGTTAAGCCTGTTCTTAATGTCTGAAATCCAGGCCGTCACTCCACAGAAAGCCCCTCTAAAATTGGGAGCCGAACGTATGGACGTCGTTACCCGTCTGTTGAAAGACAAACAGGTCGGATTAGTAGTGAACCAAACCTCCATCCTCGAAAAGCAGCAGAAGCATTTGCTGGACGCCTTGTTGGAAGAGGGTATCAACATAAAGAAAGTGTTCGCCCCTGAACACGGTTTCCGCGGGACGGCCGATGCGGGAGCCGAGATCAAAGACAGCCGTGACGTAAAAACAGGAGTCCCCATCATATCCCTATACGGAAAGAACAAGAAGCCGACAGCCGAGCAGTTGGCCGGCTTGGACGTGGTCGTGTTCGACATTCAGGATGTCGGAGTCCGCTTTTATACTTACATCAGCACCATGCATTATGTGATGGAAGCCTGTGCCGAAAACGATGTCGAATTTATCGTCCTGGACCGCCCTAACCCGAACGACTTCGTCGACGGTCCTGTCCGCCAGAAAGGATTCGAATCCTTTGTCGGCGTTGACCCATTACCCATACTGCACGGTCTGACGGTTGGCGAACTGGCTTGGATGATCAACAAGGAAGGTTGGCTGAAAAGTACACCCGACACCTGTAAACTGCATATCGTCAAGATGGAAAACTGGCGTCACGGAGATCCGTACTGGTTGCCGGTAAAGCCCTCTCCCAACCTGCCGAACGACCAGTCGATCCGTCTCTACCCTTCACTCTGTTTCTTCGAAGGGACCAATATCAGTGTCGGTCGCGGGACCTATTATCCATTCCAGATATTGGGAGCACCCGATGCCAGATACGGAGATTTCACCTTTACGCCCACCTCCTTGCCAGGTTTCGACACGAAACCGTTGCATAAGGACAAGGAATGCTACGGCACGGACTTGAGAGAATATCCCTTTACCGGGGGATTGACGCTGAAATTCCTCCTTGATTTCTATAATAAAGCAGGCAACGACCAAGCTTTTTTCTTCACCCGCCCACAATGGTTCGACCTGCTTGCCGGGACAAAAGAATTACGTTTCCAGATTGTCCGCGGCTTAAAGGAGAACGAAATACGCGCAAGTTGGCAACCGGCATTAAATAAATATAAGAAAATCAGAAAGAAGTACTTGTTATATCCCGATTATCGTTAACTTTGAACGGTTTTTTAAAACATACGGGTACAATTGATAAGTGCTTCTTCCTTGAAAATACATATATACATAGCGATATTGATATTGGCCCTTTGTTTTCCGCGTGAAGCAAAGGGTTCCTCCGATAAAAAAGGGAAGGAACTGTTTAATGTCCTTGTCATACAGTCATACAATCAAAGCCTGAGTGCCTACTCCAAGTTCGACAAGCTGCTGCACGAGGAACTGGAGGAAAAGCAAATATACTCTTCCATCCACACATTCTACCTGGACTGCGAACGCTATAATGCCACAGACGAAGAAGCCCGGATGTACTCCTTTCTCGACACTTTAAGTTTCAAACCGGACATCATCATTTCCAATGACGATCAGGCTACCTATACTTTAATGGCCTGCAACCATCCGCTCGGCAAGACGATTCCGGTTGTCTTTTCAGGTGTCAACTTTCCCAACTGGGAACTATTGGAACAGCATCCCAACTTCACGGGTTATTGGGACAAGCCTGAATATCTGAAAAACATACAACTGATCGAAAAACTATACGGAAGATCAAAAATACTGATCTTCAAAACGAAAGAATTCATCGGCAGAAAAGCGTTCGAAACGTTGATGGACAATATCCAGGGACATGGAATAGCTGTTTACGAAGGATTGTATCAAACAAGGCCCCAAACGACTTCCACGGAAATCCAGCCCGGCAAAGAAGGCGCTTCTGCCTTATATACGACCTCGACAGCCAACCTGACCGCCCGCCAGCTTCTTTGGGTATTTGAAGACAAGCCTTACACCGCCTGCATACAAATCATTCTCGACTTCAATGTCCTGACCGTCGGACGCCTGGCCAATGTGCCGAACTTCACAGTCATTAACAACGGGTTCAACGACAACAGAGGGATCACCGGTGGCTATTTCACTACCTTGCAAATCCAGGCTGATTGTGTTGCCCAAACAGCTGCCCGCATCCTGAAAGGCACTTCTCCAAATGACATTCCTATCGTAGAAAGCCCCAAAACATTTGCTTTCGACTGGAAAGAGATGCAACGTTTCAACATACGGTTGAGCGATCTGCCACAGGGAAGCGTCATCTATAACATGCCACTGGAAGTCCGTTACCTAAACTATATTATTGCAGGCGGAATCCTGCTCGTCATAGCAATCGTCTATATCATCCTTCACCTCATTTACATGTACTACCGCGAAAGCGAACGGAAAAGGCAGGTACAACTCCGGTTGATCGAAGAGAAAGAGCGAGCCGAAGAAGCCAATAAGATGAAATCGGCATTCCTCGCCAACATGAGCCATGAGATACGCACACCGTTAAATGCGATAGTCGGTTTCACCAACCTATTACAAGACGAAAAGGAATTGACCGATGAAGAAAAAGACCTTTTCCGCAATACGATCAACAAAAACAGTAATCTGCTGCTGAAACTGATTAATGATATCCTGGAACTCTCGCGCATCGAGTCGGGACGGATGTCTTTCGCTTTCGACGATTGCTCTCTAAACGAACTGTTAGAAGAGATCTACCAGACACATCACCTGCTTATGCCGTCGAATATCCGTTTCCTGAAAGAATTCCAAGAAACGGAACTTATCATTCATGTAGACCGTTTCCGGTTCACGCAAGTGATTACGAATTTCATCAACAATGCCGTCAAGTTCACCACTAAAGGGCACATCCTGTTAGGAGCTGTCTATAAGAAGGAGGAGAAAGAAGTTCATGTCTTCGTCGAAGATACAGGAAAAGGCATGTCGGAAGAGGCCCAGAAGAAAGTGTTCGAACGTTTCTTCAAGGTGGACGAATTTGCACAAGGTACCGGACTGGGCCTATCGATCTGTCAAACCATCGCCGAGCGCCTGGAGGGGCGAATCACCCTTTCTTCCCAGGAAGGAAAAGGCAGCCGCTTCACCCTGATCATCCCTTGCAGGCCGAAATAAAAAAGGCGGCCCGTCACAACCGGAACCGCCTTCCAAACATTTCACAATGAAAGTCACTTCTTTTCAATTACCATCAATTTGGTATTGTCCGTGCCATATAAAGCGATTTTATTGACCGGTTTCACCTCACCTTCTGCATCAAAGCGAACGACTTTATCCAAAGCCTGCAACAATTCACGCTCACCACTCATATCCGGACAAGCCATACGCGTTGTCGCAACCTGCGGGAATTTAATGATATTCTTACGGGAATCGCTGTATTCGATCTGCCCCATCATCCGATTACATCCAGCTCTTCCGGAAAGGGAATGGCGAGCCACGTCGAACTCGATGACTTGATTCGTCTCGGCAGGATTCAACACCTTGCCGTTCAATTCGACAATATTCCAACTACCATCCAGATCGGAGAAAGTCGCTTCCACACCTTTTTTCGTCTTACAAGAAGCAAAGATACCGATACTCAACGCTGCAAGACAAAGATACATGTACTTCTTCATTTCTATCCAATTAGTTTTTTGACAAAACCATCAACACGTTACCGTCGGCATCGACCAGCAACATTTCATTTTCGGACTGGCCGGCCTTCACACCTTTCACATTTCCCATAGCTTTCAAGATCGCATCTTCGATCTCCATATCCGGACAAGCCATCATGGTACTTCCACCCGGTTCTAACTTGATGGTGTTACCTTCTATGGTGTATCTTCCGAAAAATCGATTACATCCGGAGAATCCGTACATCGTGTTGGTGTCGGTCAGCATGAGGGTGGGTACTCGTTGCGGAAGAGTGGTTTTCCCATTTGTGGTTGTCATCTCTTTCAGTTGCCATTCGTTGGCAGTCAGTTGAGCTTTGTCTCCGCTGTTACTTTTACAGCCGGAGAAGCCAAGTGTCACGGCGATCATCATTAAAATAGTTGTTTTTCTCATATGTGTGTGAATTTTTTACAAAGATACGGGTTAAAACAG